>Ga0308176_10000412_pt1 | contig 27320 bp, 25 predicted proteins | sample PhyCR2_3_FD_203890 | JGI IMG/M metagenome (GOLD analysis project Ga0308176, IMG submission 203890) | Soil microbial communities from UC Gill Tract Community Farm, Albany, California, United States - DLSLS.C.R2 | ecosystem: Environmental > Terrestrial > Soil > Agricultural land | place: USA... | reverse complement strand
GCTGGTCCCCGGCCTTACCACCGCGCCGGCGCTGATCCTCGTCGCGATCCCGTTCGTCGCCCTCGGCGGCGGCATGCTGATGAGCCTGCCCTACTCGCTGCTGATGCCGCTGATGCCGGAGGGGGAGCACGGCGCGCTGACCGGCCTCTACAGCCTCAGCCGCGGCCTCGGGGTGATGCTCGGTCCGCTCCTGGCCGGTGTCGCGATCGAGGCAGGCAGCTCGCTGTTCGCCTCGACCGAAGGCTACGCGGCGACCTGGTGGGTCGCCGGCGTCGCGATCCTGCTCAGCATCCTGCCCCTGCGCCGGCTGCGCGCGGAGCGGGAGGACGGCCGCGAGCTGGCCGCGGAGCCCGCCGGCTAGGAGCTGAGGTCGGCGGCGCTCAGCTCCTCGGGCACTTCGGGCTCGTCGGCGAGGTTCCCGAGGCCGGTGGGCGCGGGGCCGCGGAGCCGCCAGCCGTCGTCGGTGCGCTGCAGGGTTCCCTGCTCCTGCAGGCTGGAGATGGCGGTCGAGACCGAGGGGCGCCGCGCCGCCACCAGCTCGGCGAGGATCCGGTGGGTGAGCGGGATGGGGACGTCGATCCCCTCGCCGCCGACCCGGCCAAAGCGGTCGGCGAGGTGCCAGAAGAGCATCGTCAGCCGCGTCTCGACCCGCCGCTGGCTGACGATCGCGATCAGGATCGCCAGGTAGCGCGAGCGCAGCAGGCCGCGGCGGATCATCGAGACCCCGACCTGCGGGAAGGGAGCGCAGCGGCGGGTGAAGTCCGCGTCCAGCACTGCCAGCTTCGCCCCCTCGATCACCAGCCAGTCGGCGTCGCTGGGGATGCTCGACCAGCCCCCGATGCGGTCCCAGGGGCGGAGCAGGTCGCCAGGGCCGAGCAGCTCGGCTCCGTAGCGCTGGCCCTGGATCACCCGGCGGCAGAAGATGCCCGAGACGACCAGCAGGCCGAAGCCGCCCTCTCCCTGAGGCTCTTCGGCGGCCTCCCAGTCGCCGGGCTGGACCTCGATCGTCCGGGCCACGGCGGCCCGGGCAGCCAGGTCGCGCTTCTCGGCGGGGACTTCCGCCGCGAGCTCGGGATCCAGGCGCAGCAGGGAGACAACCGTCACCAGGTCCACACTAGCTGAGTTTCCTGCCGGAATCGCAGGGGTACTCCCGCAGCGTGGCGTCGCGCATCGGGAGAGCCGCGGTGAGCTGGACCGCCGTCGCGGTCGCGCTATTCGCCTTCTGGCTGCTCCTCATCGACACCCGCGAAGCGCCGCAGCTGTTCCTCGGGGTGGCCGCCGCGGCCCTCGGCGCCACCGGCAGCGAGCTCGTCCGCCACCAGCGGATCGCCAGGGTGGGGCTGCGCTGGCGCTGGCTGCCGCGGCTGTGGCGTCCGCTGGCCAACGTTCCAGGCGACCTGGTCCGTCTCAGCGTGGCGGCCCTGCGCGCTGCGCGACCGGGCGCACGGCCCCCCGCGGGGAGGCTGCGGGCCCTCGAGTTCGACGCCGGCGGGGGCAATCCGGCCGATCTCGGGCGCGCCGCCCTCGCGGAGCTGGCCGGCTCCCTCTCACCGAACACCTACGTGATCGGCGTCGACGCGAAGCGACGCCTGCTCCTCGTCCACCAGCTCGTCCCCGACGAGGAGCGACCGCGCCGGACCATCGACCCGCTGGAAATGCGCAGGAGGGAGCCGCCGCGATGAGCGAGTGGGCGCTCGCCGCGCTGGTCCTCTTCGCGGTCCTCGGCGCCTGCCTGCTGCTGCCGGCCCTCTTCGACCCGATCGACGGCCTGATCGCGCTGGAGCTCTCGGGGACCACCGGCACCGCCGTCCTGCTGCTGCTCGCCCAGGACCTCGAGCGCCAGTCGTTCGTCGACCTGGGGCTGATCCTCGCCCTCCTCACCTTCGTCGGCTCGCTCGCCTTCGCCCGCCTGCTGGAGCGCGGCCCGTGAGCGTCGGGTCGATCGTGGTCGCGATCCTGCTCGTCCTCGGGGTGGGGCTGCAGGTCGTCGCCTGCATCGGGGTCGCGGCGATGCGCGACACCTACGCGCGCCTGCACTACCCCGGCGTCGCCGCCTTCGGCCTGGCGGCGATCGCCGCCGCGATCGCGGTCGACGCCGGCCCGTCGATGATCGCCGACAAAGCGCTCGCCGCCGCCGCCGTGGTGCTGGTGACGGGTCCGCTGCTGACCCACGTCACCGCCCGATCGGCGCGCAGGCGCCGCCTCGGGGATTGGACCATCCGGCCCGGCGAGCAGGTCGAGAGGATCGAGCGGTGACGGCTCTGCAGATCGGGGCCCTGGTTTTGGTGGGGGTTGGCTCCCCGGTGGTGGTGCTCGTCCGCGACCCCCTGCGCCAGGCGATCTGCTTCGGCGCGCTCGGCACCAGCCTCGCCCTCCTGTTCTTCGTCTTCCAGGCGCCCGACGTTGCTCTCGCCGAGCTCGTCGTCTCCGCCGTCGGGCTGCCGCTGATCCTGATGCTCACCCTGGTCAAGCTCGGCGAGATCGCCGCGGAGGAGCCGGAGGAGGAGGAGCGGGAGTGAGCCGCTCGGTGCGAGTGGGCCTCTTCTGCGGCGGCGCCCTGGCGTTGGCGACGATGCTGGTCCTGGCCTGCGTCGATCTGCCCGGGTTCGGCCACTACCCGGGGCCCTACGGAGACGTCATCGCCCGCACCGGGGTCGCGGCCCGCCACGCCACCGACCTGGTCACCGCGGTCAACTTCGACTACCGCGCCTTCGACACCCTCGGCGAGGAGTTCATCCTCTTCGCAGCCGTGCTCGGCGTCGCGATCGTCCTGCGCGACGTGCGGGGGGAGAGCGAGCGCGCCCGCCAAGAGGCCGCCGAGGAGCACGCCTTCGGCGACGCGAGCGCCGCCCTCGGCGCCGTCGGTCTCTGTCTGGTGGGCCCGCTGGTGGTGCTCGGCATCTACATCGTCACCCACGGGCACCTGACTCCCGGCGGCGGCTTCCAGGGAGGCCTGGCGCTGGCCGCGGCGCCGCTGCTGGCCTTCCTCGGCGGCGAGTACGTGGCGATGAAGGTCGTCGCTCCGCATGCGCTGGTGGAGGCCGGGGAGGCCGCCGGGGCGGCGGGATTCGCCCTGATCGGCCTCGGCGGCCTGGTCTTCGCCGGCGTCTTCTTCGAGAACTTCATCGGCCTCGGGACGCCGGGGAAGCTGCTCTCGGCCGGGACGATCCCGCTCAGCAACGTCGCCGTCGGGATCGAGGTCGCCGGCGCCTTCCTGCTGCTCTGGACCGAGTTCTCCGACCAGGCGCTCCTGGTCAGGAAATAGGCCCGTGACCCTCCTGCCCTACCTGGTTGCGGTCTGGGTCCTCTGCTGGGGCCTCTACGGGATCGTCACCAGCCGCCACCTGGTCCACCTCGTGGTCTGCCTCGGGGTGGCCCAGGCCGCCACCTACCTGCTGCTCGTCGGCGTCGGCTACCGCAACGGCGCGGCCGCGCCGATCTTCGCCGGCCTGGCGCCGGGGACGCCGGTGGTCGACCCGGTGGTGCAGGCGCTGGCGCTGGTCGACATCGTGGTCGAGGCGACGGTCAGCGCCCTGCTGCTGGCGCTGGCGGTGCAGGCGCAGAAGCGCTTCGGCACGGTCGACCCCGACGAGCTGCATTCCCTGCGGGGCTGAGTGGATGTCGATTGCGCCGCTCGTCGTCGCAGTGCCGCTGGTGGCCGCCGCTGCCCTCGCCGCCAGCGACTTCCTCCACCGCCGCTGGATCGCCGACTCGGTCGGGATCGCCGCCAGCCTCGCCGTCGTCGTCCTCTGCGCGATTTTGCTCGGGCACGCGGGAAGGCAGCCCGTCGTCTACTGGCTCGGGGGCTGGGAGCCTCACCACGGCGTGGCGCTGGGAGTCTCCCTCAGCGTCGACACCCTCGGGGCCGGCATGGCGACCCTGGTCGCGCTGATGGTCACCGCGACCCTCGTCTTCTCGGCGCGCTATTTCGAAGCGGTCGGACACCTCTTCCACGCTCTGGTCCTCGTCTTCATGGCCGCGATGGTCGGCTTCTGCCTCAGCGGCGACCTCTTCAACATGCTCGTCTTCTTCGAGCTGATGAGCATCGCCGCCTACGCGCTGGTGGCCTACAAGATCGAGGAGCGGGGCCCGCTGCAGGGGGCGATCAACTTCGCCGTCTCCAACAGCGTCGGCGCGATCGCGATCTTCGCCGGCATCGCCCTGCTCTACGGCCGCACCGGCGCCCTGAACCTCGCCCAGATCGGCGAGGAGCTGAACGGGCAGCCGCCGGACGCGCTGATCGCGGTGGCCTTCGCGCTGATCGTCCTCGGGTTCCTGATCAAGGCAGCCGTCTTCCCGGTCCACTTCTGGCTCGCCGACGCCTACGCGGTAGCGCCGACGCCGGTCTGCGCCCTCTTCTCGGGGGTGATGGTCGAGCTCGGCCTCTACGCGGTGGCGCGCATTTACTGGACCGCCTTCGACGGAATCCTCTCGCCCGATGCCGCCGCCCTGCGCCCGCTCCTGGTCTGGATCGGCGTGGTGACGGCGCTGGTCGGCGCCACGATGTGCCTGCGCCAGCGCCACCTGAAGCGGATGCTCGCCTTCTCCACGATCAGCCACGGCGGCCTCTTCCTGATCTGCCTGGGCCTGCTCGAGCACTCGGGGGTCGCCGCGGCTGCGGCCTACATACTCGGCCACTCCTTCGCAAAGGCGGCGCTGTTCATGTGCGTCGGCGTCCTCCTCCACCGCTTCGCCGAGGTCGACGAGCTGCGGCTGCGCGGCTGCGGCGCCGCCGATGCCGGGCTGAAGCTCGTCGGCCTGCTGTTCGTCGCGGGTGCCGTGGCTCTGGCAGGGGCGCCGATGCTCGGGGTGTTCCTCGGCAAGTCGCTGGGCGAGGGGGCCGCGGAGGAATCCGGATACGCCTGGGCGATCGCGGTCTTCGTGCTGGCCTCGGGGATGACGGCGGGCGCCGTCCTGCGCGCCGCCGGCACGATCTTCGGCGGCTGGGGCGAGGACGAGCCGCCCGAGAGCGAGCAGCCGCAGGAGCACGACGAGGAGACCGAGACTCGGGAGCCGCACGACCGCACCCCGCTGACGATGCTGATCCCAACCGTCGCGCTGACGCTGACGGCCCTCGCGGTCGGCTTCCTCCCCGGCCTCGACCACGCCGTCGAGGAGGCGGCCGCGCGCTTCACCGACGCCCATGCCTATGCCGGCGCGGTCCTCCACGGGCACGGCGCCTTCGAGTCGATCGAGCCGAAGGGGCTGAAGGCCGTCGACTTCCTCTGGTCCAGCCTCTCGCTGGCGCTCGCGATGACGATCGCCGCCCTCTCGCTCTTCGGCGGCAAGCTCGAGGTGTCCGCCCTGGGGCCGCTGCGCCGCCGCGCGGAGGCAGGCCTCGAGCTGCTCGGGACGCTCCACAGCGGCCACGTCGGCGACTACGTCGCCTGGATCACCGCGGCCGGCGGCGGGCTCGCGGTCGCCCTCGGCCTGATCGTCCGCTGAGGGCGACGGGGCGACGGGGCGGCGAAGGAATCGAACCTTCCAAGCGGTGGGCTGCACCGCCCTGCTGGTTTTGAAGACCAGACGGGCCACCAGACCCCTGCCGCCCCAGGAATGCGCGAGCTTAGCCGGGGGCCGCGGAGCGGGGGAGATGCCGGTCCCCCTCGCGCCGCAGGACCCGCTCGGAGTCGAGGTGCTCGAGCAGGGCCTGCGCGTACTTGCGGCTGAGGCCGAGGGCGTCGCGGACCTCGGCGATGCTGGTCGAGCCGTCGCGCTCGGCGATTCCGACCACCAGCCGCTCCAGCTTGCGGTAGACGGAGGCGGCGTAGACGACGTCGGCCTTGGCCCGCACCGCCTCGCCGGCGGCGGCGAGCTCGCTGAAGGCCCGCTCCACCTCGCGGCGGTGGACCCCGAGGTCCTCGGCGAGGCGGGCGGGGGTGCGCGGTCGGGCGCCGTCGGCGCGAAGCTCGGCCAGCACCCGCCGCGCCAGGGGTCCCGGCGCGGGCGTGGGCGCCGGGGCCGCGGTAGCCGACCGCTGCTCGGGTGGCGCCGGCCGCCACCCCGGCCCGTGCCGCGGCGGCGAGGCCTCGCGGACGAGGCCGCCGCCGAGAGTGTCGGGAGGCGCGATGCGGCGGACGACCAGGCGGTCGCCCGGGCGCGCCAGCAGCGGGCTCTCGAGCCGGAGCTGGACCGCCGCGCCGCCGAGGCCGACCGGTCGCGCCGGGCTGTCGCGGGTGCCGAGATGGACCTGCACGCGGGGCTCGGCGAGGATTGCCTCGGCGCCGCTGGTCAGCTCGACGTCGAGCCGGTAGGTGACGCTGACGCCGGCCTCCGGCCCCACCACCGCATCGCCGCGGCGGACCTGGCCGCGGTCGACCCCGGCTAGGTTGAGCGCCACCCGCTGGCGGGCCTCGGCGACCTCGAGGGCGCGGTCGTGCACCTCGATCGAGCGGATCCGGGCCTGTTCGCCGCCGGGCAGCAGCCGCACCCGCCGGCCGCGCTCGAGCCGCCCGGACCACAGCGTGCCGGTGACGACCGTGCCATGCCCGGCGATCGTGAAGGCGCGGTCGATGTGCAGCACCGGTTCGCCGCGGTCGGCCTCGCCGCCCTCCGGACGATCGGCTTCGACCGCGGCGGCCGTCTCCGCCAGCGCCCTTCGCAGCTCAGGCAGCCCGGCGCCGTCGAGGGCGCTGACCGCGACCAGCGGCGCGCCCGGCACCAGCCGCGCGCACTCCTCCGCCGCCAGCCTCGCGGTCTCGGCGTCGGCGAGGTCGGTCTTGGAGAGTGCGATGACGCCGCGCTCGACGCCCAGCGCGCGCAGCACCGCCAGGTGCTCGAGGGTCTGCGGCATCGGCCCGTCGTCGGCGGCGACCACGAGCAGGAACATGTCGATGCCGCTGGCGCCGGCGATCATCGTCCGCACGAAGCGCTCGTGCCCGGGGACGTCGACCAGGCTGAGGCGGCGCTCGCCGAGGTCGAGGGCGGCAAAGCCCAGCTCGATCGACATCCCCCGCCGCCGCTCCTCGGCGAGCCGATCCGTGTCGCGCCCGGTCAGCGCCCGCACCAGCGTCGTCTTGCCGTGGTCGATGTGGCCGGCGGTGCCGACCGTCAGCGGCCGCGGCGTCACCTCAGAGCGCCTCGGCGACGGCCGCCGCCGCGGTGGCGGCCTCTGCGTCGCTCATCGTCCTCGGGTCGAGCAAAACGCGGCCGCGGACGATCCTCGCGATCACCGGCGGCTCGCCGGCGCGCAGCCGCGCCAGCAGGGCGTCGGCGCCGAGGCCGCCCGGGTCGACCGAGCAGACGGGCCCCTCCAGCGCCACCTCCGCCAGCGAGCCGCCGCCCGGGGTGCCATTGGCGCGCTCGACCGAGGCCGGCCCCCCGATCGCCGCCGCCATCGCCGCCGCCCGTCGGCGCAGCTCCTCCTCCGGCGCGTCGATCATCGCCAGCGCCGGCAGCGCCCCGCGGCCGCACTCGCGATATGCGCGCAGGGTCGCCTCCAGCGCTGCCAGCTGCAGCTTGTCGAGCCGCATCGCCCGCGCCAGGGGGTGGCGCCGGCAGCGCTCGACCGCCTCCTCGCGACCGACCACGATCCCGGCCTGGGGACCGCCGAGCAGCTTGTCCCCCGAGCAGCAGACGACATCGGCCCCGGCCGCCACCGCCGCTCGCAGCGTCGGCTCGTCGTGAACCTGCTCGGGGGCGCCCGAGCCCAGGTCGTCGACCATCGCCAGGCCGCGCTCGCGCGCAAGCGCCGCCAGCTCCTCCGCCCGCGGCCGCTCGCTGAAGCCGACGATGCGGAAGTTCGACTGGTGGACGCGCAGCACCGCCGTCGTCCGCGGCCCGGCCGCGGCCGCGTAGTCGGCCAGGCGGGTGCGGTTGGTCGTCCCGACCTCGACCAGGGTGGCGCCCGAGCTGGCGAGGATGTCGGGGATGCGGAAGGAGCCGCCGATCTCGACCAGCTCGCCGCGGCTGACCAGCACCTCGCCCTCGCCGGCCAACGCGGCGAGCGCGAGCATCACGGCGGCGGCGTTGTTGTTCACCGCCAGCGCCGCCTCCGCGCCGGCGAGCTCGGCCAACAGGGCCTCGACGTGCTGGCCGCGGCTGCCGCGGCTGCCGCGGTCGAGGTCGTACTCGAGGTTGCTGTAGCCGGCGGCCACCGCGGCGACCTGCTCGACCGCGGCGGGAGCCAGCGGCGCCCGGCCGAGGTTGGTGTGGAGGACGACGCCGGTGGCGTTGACGAGCGGGCGCAGGCTGGGCCTGCGGGAGCGCTGCAGGCGCTCGGCCGCGGCCCGCGCCAGCTCCGCCTCCCCGGGAGCCGGCTCGCCCTCCCGGATCGCGGCGCGGGCGGCGGCGACGGCGAGGGGGCGGGGCGGCTCTCCCGGCAGCTGCGCCGTCAGCCGCTCCACCGATGGCAGGTCGCGCAGGCGCGCCGCCGTCTCTTCCCGCTGAATGTCCGTTTCCATTCGCTTGCCTCCGGCTACCCTCAAGGGCGATGGCGATCGCGGGCGGCCGCCCAAAGCTGACCGAACTCTCGCACGGCGCCGGCTGCGCCTGCAAGATCGGCGCCGCCGAGCTGCGCGAGCTGCGCTCGGCCCTGCCGCCCGCCAGCGACCCGGCGCTTCTCGTCGGGCTCGACCCCGCCGACGACGCGGCCGTCTACAGGCTGAGCGAGGAGCTGGCGCTGGTCCAGACCGTGGACTTCTTCACGCCGATCGTCGACGACCCGCGCGACTTCGGCCGCATCGCCGCCGCCAACGCGCTCTCCGACGTCTACGCGATGGGCGCGCGCCCCGTCCTCGCCCTCAACATCGTCGCCTTCTCCCTCGCCGATCTCGGCAACGCGGTCCTGGCGGAGATCCTCGCCGGCGGAGCCGAGGTCGCCGCCGCCGCCGGCGTCGCCGTCGGGGGCGGCCACTCGATCGACGACCCCGAGCCCAAGTACGGGATGACCGTCAGCGGCGTCGTCCACCCCCACCGCCTGCTGACCGCGGCCGGGGCCCGCGAGGGCGACGAGCTGTACCTGACCAAGCCGGTCGGCGGGGGGCTGGTGACGACCGCCGCCAAGCGCGGCCTCGCCGAGCCGGCCTGGGTCAGCTCTGCGGTCGCCGCGATGACCACGCTGAACGCAGAGGCCGCCGAGGCCGCCCGCGCCAGCGGCGCCCACGCCCTCACCGACGTCACCGGGTTCGGCCTGCTCGGCCACCTGCACGAGCTCTGCGAGTCCAGCGGGCTCGCGGCCGAGGTCGAGGCCGCCGCGGTGCCGTCCCTGCCGGGGGCCCTGGAGCTTGCCGCCTCGGGCCGCGCCCAGGCGGGCGGCAGCGCCCGCAACGCGGCCGACGCCGAGGGTTTCACGGCCTGGAGCGCCGAGGTGGCTCCCGAGCGCCGCGCCCTGCTCACCGACGCGATGACCTCCGGCGGCCTCCTGGCGGCCGTGCCGCCGGGCTCGCAGATGGTGGGGAGCAGGATCGGGACGATCGTCCCCGGCGAGCCGGGGACGATCGCGGTGTCGGACACGGGCGCGGCTCCGCCGCGGATCTGAGCCGCGAGCGACCAGCGCCTCAGCGCTGCTTGCAGGTCCGCACGATCGAGCCGGCGAGGCGGCTGCCGTCACTTGCGGCGAGCACCGCGTGGGCCCGGAAGCGCCCGTTGGCGCAGCGGGCGAGCAGGTAGCTCTGGCGCTTGCCGTGGCGGCGGAAGATGCGATGGACCTTGAGGCTGAAGCGGGTGAGCGAGCCGCTGCCGCCGGCGATCTTCGGGATCCTCGCCGCCGCCCGGGTGCCGTAGGGCCCCTTGTGGACCTTCTTGATCTTGACCACGGTGACGATCGCGGTCGGGGTCGGCACCGAGACGTAGGCGTGGATGTACATCGTCGTCACGCCGTGGTGGACGCCGCCGTTGAAGAGGACCAGGGGCCCGCTGGCTTCGAACGGGGTCGATTCCGGGAAGGCGACGCGAACGCTGGTCTTGCCGGTGCCGACGATCGCCTTGGGGCATGCCGTCTTCGCGGCCTTGGTGTCGCGCGACTGCAGCTGGCCCGGCCGGCAGGTCGGAAGGCCCCTGGCGTTGATCGTGCCGTGCTTGTCGAAGTCGATCGTCACGGTCTTCGTCGCCGGCGGCTGGCTGCCGTCGGTGGTCGAGAGGCTGCCCGAGGCGTTCAGCGTGATCGGCGCCAGCTTCCGCTTCGGCAGCCGCTTGGGGCTCACCCCGCCGTTGATCCGCAGCACCAGGTTGCCGCCGCGCACGACGGTCGCCTTCTCGGCCGGCGCGACCGCGGCGACCAGCAGCGCCAGCGCCGTTCCCAGGACCGAGACCAGCACGAGTTTCCTGCGCAACATCAGAACTCCCCTCTTTCGATTCCCTGACAAGTCCCTGCTTTTTGTTTTTCCCTGCTCCTTTCGCATGCCCGATCCCCGCCTCGCGCAACCGGCGCGGTCAGACCTCTTACGGCATGGGCACCGCTAGCGGGTGTGGATCGTCATCGAGAACGTCCCCACGGGATCGCCGACGACGAAGTTGCTCGCCGGGGGCGGCTGCGGAGCGGGCTGGTTGAAGACGTCGTTGAAGGTCGACGCCGCGGAGGCCTGCAGCCGCGCTTCGGCCCTGATCGTCACCGTCCGGTTCGCGGCGCTGGTGAAGACCTGGTCCGGCTCGATCGACAGCTCGGCGAGGGCCGTGCGGCCGGTGGCGCCCGGGAACGGCGGCGTCGGCAGGATTTCCAGCTCCACCGTCCCCGTCCGCTGCTTCAGGTCCAGCCAGAGGTCGGTGATCCTCATCGTCGGCGAGTAGGGCTCGGCCTGCTTGAGGATCTGTACCCCGCCGCTGGTTTCGAGGACGCCGGCGCCGGCGTCGGGAGCGATCGTGCCGCCGCTGAGCGGCAGCTCGAAGCTGGTTGCGGTGTGGGCGCTCGCCGGCGCCAGGGCCGTGATGCCCCCCGGCTTCACGCCCTTGGCCGTGAGCTTGGCGAGCGTGGCGCCGCTGGCGGCGAAGGTCGCCTCTCCTTCCGGCAGCACCCGCACCAGTTCCGGTCGGGCCGTGCTGTAGGCGTTGCTCATCACCCGCCTGGGGTTGAGCCGGTGGGAGCGCTTCAGCCCGAGCCGGTTGCTGATCCGCCTCACGGCCTTGTCGGTCAGCGCCATCTGCGTCGCCTTGAGGTTGGCGCCGAAGCCTTCGCGCGCGGTGCTCGGCGGGCTGATCGTGCCGATCTGCATTCGCGCCTTGGCGACCGTCGCGTAGACGGCGAACTTCACCGTGTTGAGCGTCAGGCGCGTCACCGGGACCCCGCGTTCGCCCAGGGTGAACTTGAAGCCGCCCCGGGTTTCGAGGAAGCCCTGGGCGCCATTCGGGTCCAGCTTGCCGTTCCTGACGGCGAGGGAGATCTTGGTCCCGCTGACGGTGCCGGCGCCGAGGCCCTGGATTCCGATCCCGTTGTTGGCGATCTTGCGCAGGAAACCCTTCTTCAGGTGGAGGTCGGTGGTGCCGCCGGAGATCGGGTCCCGCGGGGCGGCGGCGGCGCTGGAGGCAAGCGCGAGCAGCGCCACCGCCAGGCCCGCGAGGACCCCAGGCAGCCGGCGGCCGGTGCTTGGCTGCGGTGCTTTCGTAGGTTCGCTCATGTCCCTTGCAACACACGGCGGCGCCTGTGTTCCGGGGACTGTCAGTGTCATGACAGCGCGCTCGGAGGCACCGTCGGAAGGCGGTAGAACGAGTGGGCGATGGCGATTTCCAAAGCGCAGCCGCACCGTTTCCCCGGGCAGCTGGAAAGCTCGCTGTGCGACGTCGGCCAGGACTTCGTCGAGCTGCGCTTGGTGGGCGAGGCCGAACGGGCCAGCGCACCGGGCCTGCGCCACCAGCTGGAGCGCGCCTCGGGGAGAGAGCGCCACCTCCTGCTCGACCTGCGCGCCTGCGAGTTCATCGACTCCAGCGTGCTGGCGGCGATCCTCTTCACCCGCCGGGAGCTCGAGCAGAAGGGCTTGCGGCTGCTCTGCTACGGCGGCGGCACCCAGGTCCGCCGCATCTTCGAGGTAAGCGGCCTGCTAGGCGGCGTACTGGGACCCGAGGCGAGGGACGAGGCCCTTGCCCAGCTGCTCGGCGCGGCTGACGCGCCTTGAAGACGCCGCGCCTGCGCCTCGACTCCTCCAGGCTGCTCGCCTACGCCGGGAACGACGAGGGGATGCTCGTCGGGCTGGCGCTGGCCGCTGGGGTCGGGGCAGGGCTTGGCGCGATCCTCTTCCGCTACCTGATCCTCGGCTTCACGCTGCTCTTCAGCGGCCACGAAGACCCGAGCTCGATCGGCCATTTCTCGAACCCGCACCTGCCCCTGTTGGGGCCATGGGTCGTCGTGGCGATCCCGGTGCTCGGCGGGCTCCTCTACGGCCCGCTCGTCTACCTGTTCGCGCCGGAGGCCCGTGGCCACGGTGTTCCCGAGGTGATGCTGGCGGTCCACTCCGAGGAAGGGCGAATCCGCAGCAGAGTGCCGGTCGTCAAGTCGCTGGCCTCGGCCCTGTGCATCGGCGCCGGCGGGTCGGTCGGGCGGGAGGGGCCGATCGTGCAGATCGGCTCGGCGATCGGCTCGGCGCTGGGGCAGCTGACCCGGCTGGCCGGGCAGGAGATGCGGCTGCTCGTAGCCTGCGGCGCGGCCGGCGGGATCGCCGCCACCTTCAACGCCCCGATCGCGGGCGTCTTCTTCGCCCTCGAGCTGATCCTGCGCGACTTCCAGACCCGCTCCTTCGGAGTCGTCGTCCTCAGCTCCGTCGTCGCCACCGCCGTGGGCCGCATCGCCTTCGGCGGCGCGGCCTTCCTCGCCCTGCCCGGCTTCCACGTCCGCTCGATCGTCGAGTACCCGATCTACGCGGCGCTCGGGGTCCTCGCCGCGCTCGTCGGCCTGCTCTTCATCCGCGTCCTCTACGGCAGCGAGGACGCCGTCGACCGCCTCTGGCGCGGGCCGTCGTGGCTGCGGCCGGCTGCCGGCGGGCTGCTGCTCGGCTGCCTGCTGCTGGCGCTGCCGGAGATGTACGGGGTCGGTTATCCGGTGCTGGAAGGCGCGATCGCCGGCCGCTACGCGCTGGCAATGCTGCTGGCGCTGCTGGCCGGCAAGATCCTCGCCACCAGCCTCACCATCTCGATCGGCGGGTCCGGCGGGGTCTTCGCGCCCTCCCTCTTCATGGGGGCGATGCTCGGCAGCGCCTTCGGGCTGGCGGTGCACTCGCTTCTCCCCGGCGCCACCGCCAGCGCCGGCGCCTACGGCCTGGTCGGGATGGCAGCTGTCTTCGCGGCCGCCGGGCGGGCGCCGATCACCGCGGTGATCATCGTCTTCGAGTTGACCGGCGACTACTCGATCATCCTGCCGCTGATGCTGGCCGTCGTGGTTGCGACCGGGATCAGCCGCCGCCTCAGCCGCGACTCGATCTACACCCTGAAGCTGCGCCGCCGCGGCATCGACATCGAGCGACCGCCTCGCTCGCCCGCCTTCTCGGGGATGACCGTCGCCGACGCGATGGGGCCGCCGCCGGCAGCGCTGCCGGCGAGCGCCACCCGTGCGGAGGCGGCTGCCATTTTCCTGCGCGAGGGCCGCAGCGCCCTGCCCGTCGCCAGCGGGGGGCGGCTGAGCGGCGTGCTCTCGATGCGGGCCCTGGAGCGGGACCCGGGCGAGGGGGAGGAGGAGGCGGGAGCTCTGACGGAGGCCGCCCCGCGCCTCTTCGCGGACGAGCCCCTGGCGGTGGCGATCGACTGGCTGACGGCCGGCGACCGGGAGGGGCTGCCGGTGCTTTCCCGGGACGACGAGCAGATCGTCGGCTGGATCGACCACCGCGACGTGCTGCGGGCCTTCTCGGGCAGCGGCTCGAGCACCGCCGGCTCGCTGCCGCGCCCGGCGACCTCGCATCTGATGGCGGGCGGCTGAAGGCGGCTCAGGCCGCAACCGCCGCCGGGCGGCGGAGCTGGCGGAACAGCAGCGAGGCGGTGAGGCCGCCGATGCCGATCGAGGCGACCGCGACGAGTACGGTGGCGATCGACCCGGAGCCGAGCCCCTCGCCGAGGAGCGCGTAGGGCGTGGTCCTAAGGAGGGCGCCGATCGCGATCGCCGCCGCGAAGGAGCGGGTGCGGACCGGCGAGGCGCCGGCCACGTAGTGGAGGGCGGTGGAAGGAACTCCCGGCATCAGGCGTGCCGCCAGCACGGTTTGGAAGCCGCGCTGCTCGAGCAGCTCGCGCAGCTTGGCGAGCCGCGGCTGGTCGGCCAGCATCGCCTCGGCCTGGTGGCGGGCGATCCCGCGGGCCAGCCCGAAGGCCGCCAGGCCGCCCAAGACCGCACCGGCGATCGAGAGCGCCGCGCCGCCGGGGCCGCCGAAGGCGAGGCCGCCGGCGGCGGCCAGGAGCGTGCCGGAGACCAGTGCCGGGGTGAGGACGATCCAGGCGAGGAGCGCCACCGCGGGCGCGGCAAGCCCCGCCGCCAGTGCCATCTCGCGCAGCTGCTGGGGGGAGTGGGGGAGCAGGAGGGCGGCGGCGGCGAACGCGAGACCGACCAGGCCGGCCAGGGCGAGGAGACGTAGATGCCGCACGCTGGAAATGGTAGGGAGTCGGGTTCGCCGGCCCGGACGGGCATGATTTGCGCGGTGAGCGAGGGCCCTCACCTCCACGACGTCTCCGCCGTCGTCCACGTCCACAGCACCTACTCGGACGGCTCGGCGACGGTGCCCGAGCTGCTCGAGGCCGCCGCCGATGCGGGAGCCGACGCGCTGCTGCTCAGCGACCACGACACCCTCGCCGCCCGTCGCGACGGCTGGGAAGGAGGGCACGGCGGCGTCTTCCTCCACGTCGGCGAGGAGGTGAGCCCGAAGGGCGGGCACTACCTCGCCTTCGGCGCCCGCGGGGAGATCGCTCACGCGGGCCGCGGGCCGGCCGAGATCGCGGCCGCCGTGCGCGCCGCTGGCGGAATCGGCTTCGCCGCCCATCCCTTCTCCCGCGGCGGCAGGATGCTGGTGCCGGCGATCGCGGCGAGGATCACGCCGCCCCACGGCTGGCCGGCGCTGCAGAAGCCGGGTGGCCTCGACGGCCTGGAGCTCTGGAGTCTCACCACCGACGCCGCCGAGGGCTGGCGAACCCCGGCCGAGGCGCTGCGCTGGCTGCGCGACCCCGAGCGGGCGGTCGCCGCCGGCCCGCCGGCCCGCCACCTGCGCGCCTGGGACCGTTTGTCCAGCAGCCGCAGGGTCCCGGCGATCGGCGGCCTCGACGGCCACCAGCCGGGGGTACGTCTGCGCGGCCGCGTCCGCTCGCCGCTCTCCCACCGGCGCACCTTCGGGCTGCTGCGCACCCACCTGCTCTGCGAGCGCCCACTCGGCGCCGGCACCGCGGCGGACCGGCGGACGATCCTCGCCGCGCTCGCCGACGGGGCGGCGTGGCTCTCCTGCCCCTGCGTGGCGCCGGCCGAGGGGGCGCGGATGTGGGCGGAGACCGAGGCGGGGGAGAGGGTTCCGCTCGGGGGCCGGGCGGCTCCGGGAAGGGCGCTGCTGCGCGTCGACCTTCCCCATCCGGCCCAGGTGCGGGTGCTGCACGACGGCCGCGAGATCCACCGCTCGGAGGGCGAGAGAATCGCGCTGGAGATCGCCGCGGCCGGCGCCTACCGGGTCGAGGCGCGCATCGCCGGCCGCCTCTGGCTGCTCTCAAACCCGGTCCACCTGCACCCCTCAGTTTCTCCCGCAGCCGACTTTCGCCACACCCGGCTGGGGTGAAAGTCGGCTGCGCGGTGCGGGCCTATCGGCGGGGCAGGAGCCGGGCGGCGAGGGTGCCGACGAGGGCACCGGCGAGGGAGTCGGCCGGGTAGTGGACGCCGGTGTGCACGCGCGAGTAGGCGACGAGCGCCGCCAGCACTCGCAGCGGCGCGCCGAGCCGCGGGGCGGCGGCGCCGGCCCCGCTCGCGAAGCCGAAGGCCGAGGCCGCGTGCCCCGATGGGAACGAGCTGGTCACCGGCATCCGCACGTAGGCGGCGCCGCGACCGAGCGGCACCTTGCGCACCGGGCGGCGTCGGGGTGCCAGTGGCTTGCAGAGGAGGTTGGCGACGGCGGAGGCGAGGACCAGCGAGAGCAGCCCGCGACGGGCGGCGCGGCGGCCGGCCTCGCCGCCGGTCACCGACATCAGCGCGGCCACTCCGAGCCAGAGCCGGGCGTGGTCGGCGCTGCGGGTGAGCAGCGACATCGCGCCGTCCAGGCGCGGCGCTCGGGCGCCGGCCAGCTTCTCGTAGAGGCCGGCGTCGAGGCTCTGCGCACGAAGCGCGAGCGCGCTTGCCCGCGAGACCCTCATTCGCCCGAACCGCACCGAGGCGCCGGTGAGGGCCCGTGCCAGGGCGGCCCCCACCGACGATGGGTCCTCAGTGTCTGGCGAGCGCGGCGTGGAAGCCGACCCAGCCCGAGTTGCAGCGCACGCGGCCGAGGTGGTCCTTCACCCGCACCTTCCCGCGCAGCACGCGCCCGCGCAGGCGGGCTTTCATCCAGACCTCGTCGGTCGAGCCCACCTGGTGGTCGTTGATGCGGTTCCCCTTCAGGGGCGCCGGCTCGAAGCCGCTCTCGTTGTCGATCAGGATGCCCCCGTCGCGGCAGCGCAGCTTGATCGCGAAGCTCTTCGTCTGCACCGCGTCGTGCTGCAGATGCAGGCGGATCGTGCGTCCCTGCGACGTGCGTCCCTTCATCGGTCCGGTGTCACTGGTCGCTGCGCCCGCGTCGAGCGGTAGGGCGGCGACGCCGACCGCGCAAGCAGCCGCGATCATGAGCCTTCTGAGCATGTTCCCTCCCTGTTCTCGGATTGGCTTCAAGCCAGCCTAGGCAGATCCAGTGCCTGCTGGGCTCTCCCTGTAAGCACGGTGACAGGGCCGTTGTTTCGCCCCCGGTGTTCGCTCTCTGACGGCTGCGCCGGCTGGCGGTAATCCCTCGGACCACCTCTGATCGGCCGCGGCCGGGACGGGGCATCCGGCCTTCGACAGCCGCGAATGAAGGGAGGGTCAGATGGCGGAAACCGCTTCCGACCTCTTTGTAGAGCGCCTCATGGAATGGGGGGTCGACACCGTCTTCGGCCTGCCCGGCGACGGGATCAACGGCTTCATGGAGGCCCTGCGCAAGCGCCACGAGCAGATCCGCTACGTCCACGTCCGCCACGAGGAGGTGGCGGCGATGGCCGCGGTCGGATACGCGCGCTTCACCGGCCGCCTCGGGGTCTGCTTCGCCACCGCCGGCCCGGGCGCGATCCACCTGGCCAACGGCCTGCTCGACGCGCGGATGGAGGGGGTGCCGCTGCTCGCGATCACCGGCATGACCTACCACGACCTGATCGGGACCCACTACCTGCAGGACTTCGACACCGACTACCTCTACTCGAACCTCGCCGTCTACAACCAGCGGATCATGGGGCCCGAGCACATCGAGAACGTGCTCGACCTCGCCTGCCGCACCGCCCTTTCGCAGCGGGCCCCGGCCCACGTCGCCTTCCCGATCGACTACCAGACGGCCGATGCCGAAGACCTGATGCGCTACAAGCGCAACGTCCCCGGCCACAGCACCACGGCCTACGCCACCCCGGTGCGAACCCCTGCCGAGGATGAGCTGAAGCGCGCCGCCGAGCTCCTCGGCGAATGCGCAAAGCCGGCGATCCTGGCTGGGCAGGGAGCGCGCGGAGCCGGCGAGGAGCTGCTCGCCGTCTCCGAGCTGCTCGGCGCCCCGATCGCCAAGGCCTCGCTCGGCAAGGACTGCGTCCCCGACGACCACCCCTCGGTCACCGGCGGCATCGGCGTGATCGGCACCCGGCCCACGCAGGAAGCGATGGAAGGCTGCGACGCGCTGCTGGTCGTCGGCTCGAGCATGCCCTACATCGAGTTCTGGCCCTCGCCGGGGCAGGCCAAATGCGTGCAGATTGACGACCGGCCCGAGCGGATCGGTTTGCGCTACCCCGCAGACGTCGGCCTGGTCGGCGACGCGCGGGCGACGCTGCGAGCGCTGCTGCCCCACCTGAAGCGCAACGAGAACCGGGACTTCCTCGACGCCGCCCAGCAGGGAGTGCGCGACTGGTGGGAGCTGATGGAGCAGCGCGGCACCCGCGATGAGGTGCCGATGCGGCCCCAGGTCGTTGCCTGGCACCTGGCGGAGGCGCTCGCCGAGGACGCGATCGTCTGCGGCGACTCGGGCCAGGTCACCTACTGGGTGACGCAGATGAGGTTGCGCGGCAACCAGCGATTCGCCTTCAGCGGCACCAACTGCTCGATGGCGGCGGCGCTGCCGTACGCGATCGGCGCCCAGACCGCCTACCCGGATCGCCAGGTGGTCGCCTTCACCGGCGACGGCTCGCTCAGCATGCAGATGGGCGACCTGGCGACCCTGATCCAGCACGAGCTGCCGGTCAAGGTGATCTGCTTCAAGAACAACTCCCTCGGCCTCATCAAGTGGGAGCAGATGGTCTTCCTCGGCAACCCCGAGTACGGCGTCGACTTCGCCCCGATCGACTTCGTCAAGGTCGCCGAAGGGTGCGGCGCTAACGCGGTCCACATCGAGGAGCCGGGGCGCTGCGGCGAGCAGCTGCGGGAGGCGCTGGCGCGGCCCGGCCCGGTCGTGGTCGAGGCCGTCGTCGACCAGAACGAGCCGCCGCTGCCGCCGAAGATCACCCCTGAACAGGCGAAGAAGATGTACGACGCGCTGCGCCGCGGCGAGGAGTCGCGGGTGCCGATCGGGCTGACGATCGGCCGCCAGCTGCGCGAAGAGGCCAACGCGCCGGCCAGCCCCTACGGGGTCCTCGCCCGCCTGCGGGAGAAGATCGGCGTCGGCGACGGCGAGGAGGAGTAGGAGGTGGCGAGCGCGCTGCAGACTCGCGTGCTCGCCGAGGCGAGCTGGGCGAGCGGGATCGACGCGCGGGCGCTGGCGCTGGAGCTCTCGCGCGAGGTCCGCGGCGAGGTCCGATTCTCGCCCGGCAGCCGGGCGCTCTACGCGAACGACGCCTCCGTCTACCGCCAGGTCCCGATCGGCGTCGTCGTCCCGCGCCGCGCCGAGGACGTGCTCAGCACGCTCGAGATCTGCCGCCGCCACGGGGCCCCGATCGGCGCCCGCGGCTGCGGCACCGGCCTTGCCGGGCAGACCGTCAACGAGGTCGTCCTCTTCGACTTCTCCAAGTACATGAACGGGCTGCTGGAGCTGGACCCCGAGCGGCGCCTCGCCCGGGTGCAGCCGGGCATCGTCCTCGACGAGCTGCGCGAGGCCGCCGAGGAGCACGACCTCACCTTCGGCCCCGACCCCGCCACCCACAGCCGCTGCACGCTCGGCGGCATGATCGGCAACAACTCCTGCGGCATCCACTCGATCATGGCCGGCGTCACCGCCGACAACGTCGAGGCGCTGGACGTGGTCCTCTACGACGGCACCCGGATGCTCCTGCCGAGCCGGGTCGGGGAGCCCGAGCTGGAGGAGCGGATCGCCCGCCGCGGGCGCGAGGGCGAGATATACGCCCGGCTGCGGGACATCCGCGACCGCTACGGCGAGCTGGTCCGCGAGCGCTACCCCGACATCCCCCGGCGGATCTCGGGCTACAACCTGGACCGGCTGCTGCCCGAGCACGGCTTCAACCTCGCCGCCGCCCTGGTCGGGAGCGAGGCCACCTGCATGCTGGTCCTCGAGGCGCACCTGAAGCTGATCCCCAGCCCTCAGCACCGGGCGCTGGTGCTGATCGGCTACGAGGACGCGCCGACGGCGGCCGACCACGTCCCCGAGATCATGGAGTTCGGGCCGATCGGCCTGGAGACCTTCGACCGCCGCCTGGTTGACAACGAGCTGCGCAAGGGCTTCAAGCGCCATCCCGAACTGCTCCCCGGCGGCGAGGCCTGGCTGCTGGTCGAGTTCGGCGGCGAGCGCTCCGAGGAGGCCGACGGGCAGGCGGAGGAGATGATCGCGGCGATCGAGAAGCGCGGCGGCGAGCAGATCGAGAGCAAGCTCTACGAGGACGCCAGGCAGATCGAACAGGTCTGGGAGATCCGCGAGGGCGGCGAAGGCAACTCCAAGATCCCCGGCGAGCACCCGGGCTGGCCCTCCTGGGAGGACGCCGCGGTGCCGCCGGAGCGGACCGGGGAATACCTCCGCGACCTGGAAGCCCTCTGCGAGAAGCACGGCCGCCGCGTCTCCACCTTCTTCGGCCACGTCGGCCACGGCTGCATCCACACCCGCATCGACTGGGACTTCCTGACCCCGGAGGGAGTGGCCAACTACCGCGCCTTCATGGAAGACGCGGCGGAGCTGGTCGGCGGCAAGTACCGCGGCTCGCTTTCGGGGGAGCACGGCGACGGCCACGCGCGGGCCGAGCTGCTCGACCGCATGTTCGGCCCCGAGCTGGTCGAGGCCTTCGCCGAGTTCAAGTCGGTCTTCGACCCCGACGGCCGGATGAACCCCGGCAAGGTCGTCGACCCCTACCCGCTGGACAGCAAGCTGCGGGTCGGCCCCGATTACCGCACCCGCGAGATGCACACCACCTTCCGCTTCCCCGACGACGACGGCAGCTTCGGCGACGCCGTCGAGCGCTGCCTCGGCGTCGGCGCCTGCCGCGACCAGAGCGGCACGATGTGCCCGAGCTACCAGGTGACGCTCGAGGAGAAGCACTCCACGCGCGGCCGGGCGCGGCTGCTGTTCGAGATGATGCGCCAGGACTCGCTGCAGGGGGGCTGGCGCAACGAGGACGTCAAGGAGGCGCTCGACCTCTGCCTCGCCTGCAAGGGCTGCAAGCACGAGTGCCCGGTGCGGGTCGACATGGCGACCTACAAAGCCGAGTTCCTCTCCCACTACTGGAAGGGAAGGCTGCGGCCGCGGCAGGCCTACGCCCTGGGCCTGATCCCCTGGGAGGCGCGGCTGGCCTCGCGGGCGCCGCGGCTCGCGAACTTCGTGTTGCAGCGCGAACCGTGGGGCCGGCTGGCGCGCCGCGCCGCCGGCGTCGCCCCCGAGCGCAAGCCGCCGGCCTTCGCCGAGCAAACCTTCAAGGCCTGGTTCGCGGAGCGGGGCCGGCACCGCGCCGCCGGGCGTCGCGTCCTGCTCTGGGCCGACACCTTCAACAACCACTTCCACCCAGAGGTGGCGATTGCCGCCGTCGAGGGGCTGGAGGCGCTGGGGTTCGAAGTGGAGGTGCCGATGGGGCCGCTCTGCTGCGGGCGGCCGCTCTACGACTACGGGATGCTGAAGCTGGCGCGGCGCCAGCTGGGCGGGATCCTGTCGGCGCTGGCTCCCGAGATCGAGGCCGGGACGCCGCTGATCGCGCTGGAGCCGAGCTGCGGCGCGGTCTTCCGCGACGAGCTGGTCGACCTCTTCCCCGACGACCCGCAGGCCAAGCGCCTGTCGCGGATGACGCGCTCGCTGGGCGAGTTCCTCGCCGACCAGGGCGAGGAGATCGAGCTGCCGCAGCTGGGCGGCAAGGCGCTGGTCCACCTCCACTGCCACCAGAAGGCCACCACCGACACCGACTGCGACGCCGAGGTCCTGGAACGGTTGGGCGTCGAGGCGGAGGTCCTCGACTCCGGCTGCTGCGGCCTCGCCGGCTCGTTCGGCTACGAGGCGGGCGAGCACTACGACGTCTCGATGAAGGCGGCGGAGCGGGTCCTGATCCCCGCGCTGCGGCAGGCCGGGGGCGAGGCCCTGGTCGTCACCGACGGCTTCAGCTGCCGCTCGCAGATCGAGCACTTCGGCGAGGACCCGCCGCTGCACCTGGCGCAGGTGCTGCAGCGGGCGCTCCGCCACTCCCGGCAACAAGATCCGACACGAGAAGGAGATCACCATGCATGAGCAAGCCGTCCGTCCCCCGGCCCCGATCGCGCGCGGGGAGAAGGCCGAGCGGGGGCCTGCCCGCTTCATCGCCGAGCCGGCTGCCCTGGGCCTCGCCGGCTTCGCCCTCTCGACGATGGTCCTCAGCTTCATCAACGCCGGGATCCTCAGCGAAGCGATGCTGCCGGTGGTGCTCGGGCTGGCGCTCGCCTACGGCGGCCTCGTCCAGCTGCTCGCCGGGATGTGGGCGTTCGTCAAGAACGACACCTTCGCCGCCGTTGCGCTCAGCTCCTACGGCGGGTTCTGGATCTCCTTCTGGGCGCTGAACCAGTTCTTCCTCAAGGAAATCCCGGTCGCCGACCAAGAAGGCGCGCTGGCGCTGTACCTGCTCTGCTGGGGCGCTTTCACCTTCTACATGTGGATCGTCTCGATGAAGGTGAGCCTCGCCGTCAACTCGGTCTTCCTGACGCTGTGGGTCGCCTACGTCCTGCTCGGGCTGGGCAAAGCCTTCGGCTCGGACCTGCTGTTCCATCTCGGCGGCATCTTCGGCATCGCCACCGCCGCGTGCGCCTGGTACACCTCGTTCGCGCTGGTCGCCAACACCACCACCAAGCGCGACTGGATACCGATAGGGGAGACGCGATCGGCCCAGCAGGACGCCCCGTGACCCCAGCCGACGCCGCCGCAGCGCCTCCCGCGACCGACGAGGGAACGGTCCCCAACCTGCGCTTCTCCTTCGCCGACGCCCACAACCGCGTCGAGCTGGGCGGCTGGGCGCGGGAGGTGACCGAACGCGAGCTGCCGGTGGCGACCGCGCTGGCGGGGGTGAACATGTGCCTCGAAGCGGGGGCGGTGCGGGAGCTGCACTGGCACAAGCAGGCCGAGTGGGCCTTCATGCTGCGTGGCCGGGCGCAGATCACCGCCGTCGACGCGGAGGGCCGCCGCTTCGTCGAGGAGGTGGGGGAGGAGGACCTCTGGTACTTCCCGGCCGGGATCCCGCACTCGATCCAGGGGCTGGCGGAGGGCTGCGAGTTCCTCCTCGTCTTCGACGACGGCGGCTTCTCGGAGAACGCGACCTTCCTGCTCAGCGACTGGCTCGCGCACACGCCGCGCGAGGTCGTCGCCAAGAACTTCGGCGTGCCACCGGCGGCGCTGGAGGAGCTGCCCGAGGAGGAGCGCTACATCTTCCCGGCGCGGCTGCCGGGCCGCGGCCGGGGAAGGGGCGGCGAGGCAGCGGCGCCGGCCGGCGCCGGGGACGGGGACCCGCCCTGCTTCAGTCACCGACTGGGGGAGCAGGAGCCGCTGCGGGCGCCCGGCGGGGCGGTGAGGATCGCCGACTCGACCAACTTCCCGGTCGCGACGACGATCGCGGCGGCCTTGGTCGAGGTCGAGCCCGGGGCGCTGCGGGAGATGCACTGGCACCCCAACGCCGACGAGTGGCAGTACTACGTCTCCGGACAGGGGCGGATGGGGGTCTTCGCCGCCTCCGAGCGGGCGCGCACCTTCGACTTCCACGCCGGCGACGTCGGCTACGTCCCCTTCGCGATGGGCCACTACATCGAGAACACCGGCACCGATCCGCTGCGCTTCCTCGAGGTCTTTCGCGCCGACCGCTTCGCCGACGTCTCGCTGAACCGTTGGCTCGCCCTGACGCCACCTCAGCTCGTCGCCGACCACCTCAACGTCGGCGCCGGGGTGGTCGACGCGCTCGATCCCGAGGCGGCGCCTGTGCGGCTCTTCGGCGCACGGGAGCCGTAGGTGGTCAGATCTCGACGCTTCCCGGGGCGGCGGGCCGGGTAGGGATGGTCCGTGCCTGAGAAGCGGGAGAAGGTGGTGGTGGTGACCGGCGCCGGCGCCGGCATCGGCCGCGCGGTCGCACGCCGCTTCGGCGAGGATGGCTGCAAGGTCGCGCTTCTCTCGCGGGGCGAGGAAGCGCTGGAAGGGGCGCAGAGCGACGTCGAAGCCGCCGGCGGGACGGCGCTGGCGATCCCCACCGACGTCTCCGACCCGGACGCCGTCGAGGCGGCGGCCGAGCGCGTCGAGGCGGAGCTGGGGCCGATCGACGTCTGGGTCAACGACGCGATGACCACCGTCTTCGCCTTCTTCGACGAGATCGAGCCCGAGGAGTACCGGCGGGCGACCGACGTCACCTACCACGGGATCGTCTGGGGCACGCGCTCGGCGCTGAAGCGGATGCTGCCGCGGGACTCGGGGACGATCGTCCTGGTCGGCTCGGCCCTGGCCTACCAGGGCATCCCGCTGCAGGCGCCCTACTGCGGCGCCAAACACGCGGTCAAGGGCTTCTTCGACTCGGTTCGCGCGGAGCTGCGCCACAAGGGCTCGAAGGTGCACGTCACGATGGTCCAGCTGCCGGGCCTGAACACGCCGCAGTTCAATCACTGCCGGGCCAAGACCGAAGGCCACCCGCAGCCGGTCGCCCCGGTCTACCAGCCCGAGGTCGCCGCCGACGGGATCCACTGGGCGGCCCACCACCGCCGCCGCCAGGTCTACGTCGGCATCTCCACCGCCTACACGGTCCTCGGCAGCAAAATCGCCCCCTGGATCGCCGAGCTCTACCTCGCCAAGACGGCAGTCTCCGGCCAGCAGACCGAAGGGCCCCCCGAGGAGCAGAACAAGGAGGGGAACCTGATGAAGCCGCAGCCGGGAGACCCCGGCGCCCACGGCCGTTTCGACGAAAAAGCCCGCTCCAGCAGCGTCCAGTGGTGGGCGAGCAAACACCGCGGATTGGTGGCGGGGGCGGCGGGCGCCGCCGTGGCCGGGCTGCTCGGCCTGGCGTCGGCGCGCGCCGGCGAAGGGTGAGCCGGCCCTCCACCTATCCCCACGCCCTCCGCGACTACGCCCTCCTCGCGGACGGCGAACGCGGCATCCTCGTCGGCCCCCGCGGCGACTTCGTCTGGATGTGCTTCCCCCGCTGGCACGACGACGCCGTGCTCTGCTCGCTGATCGGCGGCGCCAGCAGCTACGACATCACCCCGCGCGGGCGCTTCGTGTGGGGTGGCTACTACGAGCCGCGGACCCTGATCTGGCGCAGCCGCTGGATCACCGAGGACAGCATCATCGAGTGTCGCGAGGCACTGGCGCTGCCGACCCAAGCCGACCGCGCCGTCGTCCTGCGCCGCATCGTCGCTCTGGAGGGGACGGCCCAGCTCGACGTCGCCCTCGCGGCCGGGGCGGGATTCGACAAGCACGGGATGGGGCGGCTGCGCCAGGAGGACGACGGTTCCTGGGTCGCCCAGCTGGGGGAGGAGCGGATGCGCTGGCTTGGGGCCGAGGAGGCCAAGCCGACCGACGGCAGCCCGCGCGAACGGGCGCTGGCCCTGGAGGTGCGGCTGCAGGAGGGAGAGGAACGGGACTTCGTCCTCGTCCTGCGGCGCGGCGAGACCCCGAGCGTCGAACGCTCGCCCGACCAGCTCTGGGAGATGACCGAGCAGGGCTGGCGCGAGCGCGTGCCGGAGATCAGCGACTGCGTCGCCAGCCGCGACGCCACCCACGCCTACGCGGTGCTGAGCGGCCTGACCAGCGCCAGCGGCGCGATGGTCGCCGCCGCCACGACCTCGCTGCCGGAGCGCGCCGAGCGCGGTCGCAACTTCGACTATCGCTACGGCTGGATCCGCGACCAGGCCTACGTCGGCCAGGCCGTCGCTGCCGCCGGGCCGCATCCCCTGATGGACGCCGCGGTCCGCTTCTGCGTCGCCCGCCTGCTCGAGGACGGCGAGCAGCTGATGCCCGCCTACACCGTCGACGGCGACCCGGTGCCGCCGCAGCGCCAGCTCGACCTCGCCGGCTATCCCGGCGGCTATGACGTCGTCGGCAACCACGTCCGCAAGCAGTTCCAGCTCGACTGCTTCGGGGAGATCCTGATGCTCCTCTCCGCCGCCGGCGACCACGACCACCTCGACGCCGACGCCTGGCGCGCGGTCGAGCTCGCCGTGCGGGCGATCGAACGGCGCTGGCAGGAGCCCGACGCCGGCATCTGGGAGGTCGAACCGGCCCTCTGGACCCACAGCCGCCTGATCTGCGCGGCGGGCCTGAAGCAGATCGCAGCCCACTCGCCGGGCCACGAGCAGGCGGCCTCGTGGCTGGCGCTGTCGGACCGCCTGCTGGCGGAGACCGCGGCCACCTCGCTGGCCCGCGACGGCCACTGGCAGCGCTCCGACGAAGACCCGACCCTCGATGCCTCCCTGCTCCTCGGGGCGATCCGCGGCGCGCTGCCGGCGGACGACCCGCGCTCGCTGGCGACCCTGGATGCCGTCGCCGACACCCTCACCGAAGACGGCTACTGCTACCGCTTCCAGCCCGAAGGAACCCCGCTGGGACAGGAGGAGGGCGCCTTCCTGCTCTGCGGCTTCTGGCTCGCCCTCGCCTACGCCCAGCAGAAAGACATGCCCCGCGCCCTCGCCTGGTTCGAGCGCAACCGCGCCGCCTGCGGCACCCCCGGCCTCTTCTCCGAGGAGTTCGACGTGCGCCAGCGCCAGCTGCGGGGCAACCTGCCCCAGGCGTTCGTCCACGCGCTGCTGCTCGAGGCGGCGGTGAAGCTCGACGAGCCAGTTGCGCGGTAGCCTCGGCAGGAGCACGAGACAAACCGGGGGGTCCCTGGAGAGGGGCTGAGATGGCGCTTCCTTGCGCCACCACCCGCCGAACCTGATCTGGCTCATACCAGCGAAGGGAGCAGATATGTCCGAGAAGCACCGCAGCGCGTTCGCCGACGATGCCGAGTGCCGCACGCAGAGGAGGCTGGCACTCGACGGGATTGCCTCGCCGGAGATGCAGCGAGTGGCCGAGCGCGAGCGCCTGCCCGTCGAGACCGTTCGCGAGGAGGTCGCTCGCGGCCGCATGATCATCCCCGCCAACGTCCACCATCGCAGCCTCGACCCGATGGCCATCGGGCTGCGGGCGAGGGTCAAGATCAACGCCAACATCGGCTCCTCGCCGACCAGCTCCTCGCTCGCCGAGGAGGTGGAGAAGCTGCGCCTCGCCGAGCGCTGGGGCGCCGACACCGCGATGGACCTCTCGACCGGCAAGCGGATAGGGGAGACCCGCGAGGCGATCCTCGCCGAGGCGAGCGTGCCGATCGGCACCGTGCCGATCTACGAGGCCCTCGAGTCCGTGAAGCGGATCGAGGACCTGAGCGCGGAGCTGCTGCTGGAGACGATCGAGCGCCAGGCGCTCCAGGGAGTCGACTACATGACGATCCACGCCGGCGTGCTGCTCGCCCACCTGCCGCTGACCCGTCACCGGGTGACCGGGATCGTCTCCCGCGGCGGCGGCGTGCTGGCCCGCTGGATGGTCGACCACCGCGCCGAGAACCCGCTGTACGAGCACTTCGACGACGTGCTCGAGATCTGCCGCGCCCACGACGTCTCGATCTCGCTCGGCGACGGCCTGCGGCCGGGCTCGATCGCCGACGCCTCGGACGGCGCCCAGTTCGCCGAGCTGCGCACGCTGGGCGAGCTGACCGAGCGCGCCTGGGAGCGCGACGTGCAGGTGATGGTCGAGGGACCGGGGCACGTCCCCCTGCACCAGCTCGAGCGCAACGTGGAGAAGCAGCAGCGCATCTGCCACGAGGCCCCCTTCTACACGCTCGGGCCGCTGGTAACCGACGTC
>Ga0308176_10000409_pt1 | contig 27418 bp, 18 predicted proteins | sample PhyCR2_3_FD_203890 | JGI IMG/M metagenome (GOLD analysis project Ga0308176, IMG submission 203890) | Soil microbial communities from UC Gill Tract Community Farm, Albany, California, United States - DLSLS.C.R2 | ecosystem: Environmental > Terrestrial > Soil > Agricultural land | place: USA... | reverse complement strand
TGTGTTGTCATTGCCACAACTTGAAAGGAACGATGCACCTGTGATTAGCACCAGTGCCAGATTGATTTTTGCATTCATGGTTTTTGGTTTAGCGGTTTAAAGAATGGAACTGATTTATTTGCTTAATTTTTCTATCAGCCTGTTCATTTCAGCAATTTCTTTTTCCTGGGAAGCGATAATCCCTTCGGATAATTTTTTCACTTCCGGGTCTTTGATGTTAGCATGTTTACTGACCATGATGGCCGAGGAGTGGTGAGGTATCATTGCTTTCATGTACTGCACGTCTCCAATGGGTGTTTGCGTACGAAGGGCTGTCAACGTAACTATAAACACCACAATTCCGGCGAGCATGATACCCAGATTTGTTTTGCGGTTCGGGTACATTCCGCCCATCATGCCCATCATCACAACGGACATGGAGGCCACCATCAACAGAGCCATGTAAATCCGTGTGGCACTGGTATGATAGTGACTGATGTCGTCAATGTTCAGGAACATCACGAAATACATAATGAGAAAAGAAACCAGCATCATTGCCCAAAATTTTCCGTAGCTCATTCCATTCATCTTTCCTGTGTTCATCTTATTGTTTTCCATTTCTTTTATGTTTTATGGTTAAAGAATTAGTACGTTAATGTAACACCTGCCCCCAGGCCCATGTCACTGTCATAGTGCGTTGACAAAGCCAGCCATTTGCTAACAACATACCTGAAGCCAGCCATGTATTCCTTATCGGTGTTGCCCATGAAAGCCAGCCGCAATCTTTGCGTGATGGGAATATCTTCCCGGCTCAACTGAAAGCGAAATTTACCATTGCCATCTACTCTTGCATCAGCTAACATGAGCCAGGGTGTTAGGTACTGAATACCCGCTGTGACCGTTGAGCGGTTGTTCTTGTTGCTGATTTGACCAAACATATTTTTGTAATCACTGGCATCAAGCTTTTCCATCGGGTCCATCTTCTTGTAATGATAGTCGAAGCCTATATACGGGAACCACCATTGGTTTACACCTAAATAGCGACCAAAAGCGAGTTCGCCTTCGTAACCGTGATGTGGTGAAGTTCCGAGGTGCCAAAGCCCATTAAGCGCATAGCGGTTGCTGGACAACGTAGCCTCTCCATCACTGCCGTTGCTTTCCAGACCAGCCCGCACCATCAAATGCCGCATATTCTGGTCGGGATGATTTTTAAACTTCCGGTATGCTTCTTCCGCATTCGGCAGTTCGGGATTAACAGGCGAATTGGTGTAAGTAAACACCCGGCCCATGCCTGCCATCATGTGAAAAAGAATATGACAATGAAAAAACCAGTTTCCGTCCTGGTTAGCAGCAAACTCAATGGTATCAGTTTCCATTGGCATTATGTCAATGACATTTTTCAACGGCGAGTAATCACCCCCACTATTCACTACACGGAAATCATGACCGTGCAAGTGCATTGGGTGGCGCATCATGGAATTGTTGGTAAGCACGAGGCGAAGATTTTCACCTTTGTTGATTAAAATCCTGTCCGTTTCCGTCACTGTTTTGTTGTCCAGCGTCCACAGATAACGGTTCATGTTTCCCGTTAATGTAAAATTCAAGGTTCTTGTTCGTCCTTCCGGCAGTGAAGTATTGTGGGGAGACCGGAGCATGTCGTAATTAAGCGTTACAATGTCACCGCCTATCGGCATGTTCATCCCCGGCATATCGTGTTGCATACCCGCCATCTCCATCTTCTGCGCCGTATCTTTTGTTTCAGTAGGCTTGATGTTGTTACCAGCACCGTCTTCGCCTTTGCCGCCCGTGATTTCAGGATACATTACCATGTTCATGTCCATCTTTTGAAGGGTCATGTTCATACCCATGTCTTTCATGGTGCCATCAACATTCATCATGTCGTTCATCATCTTCATGCCTTCAAAGTATTTCAGCCGTGGCAGCTTGGTAGCAGGCATCTTCATCCCGTTGCCTAACCAAAGCGACGAAGCACCCGTTCTATCTTCTGAAGTAGCCCGCAACTCGTAGCTCATATTTTCCGGTATCGTTACAAGCAGGTCGTAGGTTTCTGCCGGAGCGATAATGAGCCGGTCAACACTAACCGGAACCACTTCGTTTCCGTCATTCCCAATTACGGATATTTTCCCACCCCCATATGTTAGCCAGAAATAAGTTGATGCACCTGCATTGACAATGTGCAATTTTACTTTGTCTCCTGCTTTGTACTCTGAGGAATTGTTTTCAGGTTTGCCATTCACTAAAAAACGCTGATACCAGTCATCGCTCACATCCATTGCTTTCATGCGCTTCCATTCGTTCGCCAGTTTTGTTTTGAAGTAACCTTCTTTGATGGCTTCGAGGTAGCTCTGCGTGCTGCCTTTTTTAATGGAAAACCAATCGTTGCCGGTACGCAATCGCCGCTGTGTTTGGGTGGGTCTTTCGTCTGCCCATTCGCTCAACACCACATTAAAATCTTTTGCAGGCGCACTACCATCCATTGCCATTGACGAGGATGGGTTGCTCATGTTCATGTTGGTGTGGTTCATTCCGCTGTCCATCTTCATCGAGGAGTGCTCGGTTAATGAAGTTGACATGGACGTACCCGTGGTTTGCGTCGCCAGCTCGTCTCTTTTCTTAAGAATTAACGCACCGTACAAGCCCACTTGTTCCTGCAAAGCACTGTGGGAATGATACCAGTAGGTGCCGTTTTGAACAATTTTGAATTTGTACAAATGAACATCGCCGGGCATAACAGGAGCGGTTGTTAACAATGGAACGCCGTCATATCGGTTGGGCAAAATGATGCCGTGCCAGTGCAAAGAGGTTTCTTCTTTTAATTCGTTGTGCAGGTAGATTTCCGCAGTATCGCCTTCGGTAAACGTAAGGGTTGGTGCAGGAATAGAACCGTTGATAGCGATAGCGTGTTTCGTCTTTCCAGTATAGTTAACTATCGTATCTCTAACATATAAGTGGTACACAACTGTCTTTCCAACGGAAAAGTTTACCGTACCGGGGCTTTCCTCTGTTGCAGTCGTCATGTTCATGCCCGACATATCCTGTTGATTGTTGCCGCCAACAGTGATGGTTTTCTTCACCAGCGTCATGCCGCACTTTGGACAATTTCCCGGGCCGTCCATTTGTACTTCGGGATGCATGACACAGGTGTAAACAACTTTCGTAGCTGGTTTGCTGGTATCACTACCCACATTGTTCATCTGATGGTTCATGTGTTCATCCATCATACCCGTTGTATCGTTTTGCATGTTCATGTCCTTCATGTCATGCTGTGTACTGTTATCTTTTGTGACTTGTTCTTTCGCTACCGACTTCGTTGGAATTTTAGGCTTCTTAACTGTCGTTTTCGGAGCCGCTATCTTGATTGTTTTCTTTTCAAGCGTCATCCCGCACTTCGGGCAGCTTCCGGGGCCGCTCTTTTGTACTTCCGGGTGCATCGGGCAAGTGTAAATCACTTTCGTTGACTGAACTACGGTCTTTTTAGCAGCCGGTTTTTTCGCTTCCTTTTTCGGCATATTCATGCCTGGCATGTTGTGGCTTTCGTGCTGTGCCGATGCCCAAAGTCCAATACAAACCATTAATACGGTTATCACTACTGTTTTCATAACTGTCTGTTTTTATTGGCAACACTTTTTCTTTGGCAGGAAAACGAGTTTTAAAATTTTCACTATTGCTTTGCCAATACGTTTTATCATCGTCTATTTATTTGTTGTCAACTTATTTGTTGAAAGGCTATCCTTTGCTTTCGTTGCCCAATCCATAATCAATGCTTTATCTGCAGCGGAAAGCCGTGCAGAAGGGTATATCAATTTGTAAGATGCAAGCGGCATTTCATCGTCTTTTATGCTGTTGATGATGCCTTGCAGCTTATTCCGTTGTTTTCGTAATGGGTACGAACCAAAATCGCTGAAGTTGAGTTCTGCTTTGCCATTCTTGATATGGTTTGCCAACAGCCAGCCAACTGGCTGAACGTTGGCGTACCAAGGGTAGGCTGTATTGTTGCTATGACAGTCGTAGCAGGCTCCTCGTAAAACATGCTGCACACTATCAGGCACAACATACAAGGATGAAATATCTGTTGGCAATTGTTGACTGCTTTCGTTGTGAGCCGGTTGAATAAGTTGGATAAGGACCAACACAGCCAGAACTGCCAACAGTATTTTCGTTCGCCTTTTCATCATTGTTTGATTTCCTCTTTCACTTCACCACAGGTCGGCATTTTCTTACCGAGATAAGGGTTTTGTATGTCCTTGGTTTCGCTTAACCATGTAGCGCCTTTCTCGTTATTATACATAGGGCAAAAGTCTTTGTACAGCGTTTGACCACTGCCAAAGGCTTTTACAAGGTCATACATATCCTGGCTAAGCATATCAAAGTGCTCCCTTTGGTGCTCAATCTTCCCAGCACTTTTGCCAATGTGCTCTGCCATTTCCTTTGCATCTGCAGCGGCATCGTCATACGCTTGCTTTTGTGTAGCGTTCATGCCTGACTTGTCCATCTTGTCAATTGCCGCTACAAACGAAGTTCCACCAGTGGCGGCTTCTTGTCCGTTGTCCTTTGCTAATGCGTTTTTAATTTGCAGATAAGCCGATAGGGCTTCATTTACCGAAGTGCCCTGTGTCGGTGTGTTTACGGCTGTCTGGCCACTTGTAGCAGCCGTGTCAGCGGATTTTTTTTCGGCTTGAGCCGATTGATTGTTGTTTCCGCAGGCGCTGACGGTTGCAGCCAATACGGCAAGACCGAAAATGATTGATTTCATGTTCATTGCTTTAAAGTGAAGAATTAAGGGTTACAGGGTTTCTTTCACTTCGCCGCAAGTGAGCATGGCGCTGCCGTAGTATGGATTTTTGATGTCCTTTTCTGCACTTAGCCACGAAGCCTTTTTCATGGGGCAGTAGTCCAAATACACCGGCTGTTCGCTCAGCTTGAACGCTTTGGCGACTACTGCCATGTTCGTGGAGAAATTGGCAAAATACTCCCGCTGCTTTTGCAAGTCTTTGGTTTCTGAAATGCGACCTGCGTCCTTTGCAAGTATTTGCGCATTCCCTTCTGAAACCACTTTGTAATCAAGTGTGTTAACCGTTTTTAGAAATTGGCTGGCGTTGGACGCAGCAGAACCGGCATCACCTGTTACCAGGGCGTTTTTTATGTTGTAGTATGAAGCAAGAAGTTGCGATAACTGTTTTTGACTACTTGCATCAAGAGATGTTGATGCATTGGCGGGTACAGTTGTTGGAGCAGCATTTTCCTTTTGATGGCTGCTGTGGTCGTGTTGCGCAAAAAGAGAAAGGGAGAGACCCAGGAATGTAATTAGAAAGAACGTTTTCATTATGTTTGATTTGATTAAATGTTTGCAATGAATGGATTACAGGCATGGCGAATTGCCACGCAGAAAACATTTAATCAAATCAGATTTGAAAGCGCCGGATGGCCGTTTGAAGGTCGGTATCGTTGAGGAAGCAACTTCGTCGAACGGCCTGAAAACGTGAGTTCACCGCTAGTTCAACCTCTTCCAGTGAAAGGAGTAAGGTGGTATTATGCGTATCAAGAATGATAAAGGGAACTTGCGGCAAAAGATTATTGTAGGCAACTACCTTTTCTAACTGCGCAAAGCTCGTTACATTGTTCGAGCAGCAATCATCGCTAGTGCTTTTGAGCTTTGTTCCCAACACAATTTTGTGCGTGTGCTGATGCTTGTGGCCGTCCTTGTGAACGTGCGGCTTGTTGTGGCTGTGACTTTCGTGCGAATGATGTTTTGTATTATAGCCCATGTCTACGCCAAGAGAGCAGGCAAAACCGACAATGGTGTTCAGTGAGAACACCATAAGAAGGAAAATTGCCCGAAACTTATTTTTCTTTTGACGTGTCATTTAATTAATTGAACAAAGGTAGGCTGCTAAAGTTTAGGCGGTTTACAAAATCTTGCAAAGTTGTTATACCTAATTGCATGTCAGTTGTCAGCGTTTGTTGGCTTTTAGCCAATCAGCCAACTCATCAATTTCTTTGTTCTGCGACATAACGATGTTGTTAGCCATCGTTTTTAGCTGTGCATTGTTGCCATGATGCAAATAAGCAGATGCGTTGTCAATGGCTGATTGGTGATGTACCATCATCAATGTGGCGAAGTCATTGTCAATGTCATCCGTAATCAATTGCACATCGGCCGCTTTGCCCATCTTCATCATGTTATCCATTTGCTCCATCGTAAAAGAAGGGTCGCTGTTGTCAACCGCTAACCCAGCTATAATGGTGTTGAACTGCTGAATTTCGGCTTGCTGTTCGTTAATTATTTTTTGTGCAGTTCTTTTCATCGTATCGCTTTTGCCTTCCTGCAATTCAAGGTTTGCCATATTAATAGCACCCTGGTGGTGCATGACCATCATCTTAGCGAAGTCTATTTCCGGATCGTTTGTCTTGGGCATCGCTTCCATTTGGCTCATCATCGTGTGCATGGTGGTCATCATCTTATTGCTGTCGTGGTTGGCTAATTTAATGTCTTCATCTTTATTGCACGCAGTGAGAACAAGGGCAAAAAACCCTGCAATGAGCGGTAGTGTCTTTTTCATTTGATTATTTGTCTAATTGAACCAAATGAATTAAAACCTATGCCAATCAAGCCAATGCAGTGCTTGTAGCGGTAAAAAAAGAACCAGTTATACTTTATTGCAGAATTGTAACAGTTAAATGGCATAGGAAATGAAAAAGCAAAGGTCGTTGCTACTTAAAAGCGGCAATTATTTCCATGCTTTTGTGTTGGTCGCGGACCTGGTAAGTACTAAAATAAAAGGGATGGCTTTTTACCATCCCTTTTTCTTGTTAAGCTAAACTTTCAATTTTGAAACCTGCTTTCTGGACGATTGCTTTTACATCATCTTCAACTAGGCTTTCGGTCTGAACTGTCAAGATTTTGTTCGGGTTTACCGTATCAACCTTCCATTCTTTGATTTCAGAATTTGCATTCAAAGAGGGGGTTATTTTCGCCACACAACCACCGCAATTGATATTCGTTTTGAACTTATATTGGTTCATGATTTTGTTTTTATAGCACAAAACTACTTCCAATGTATACGGCGGTTGTTATACCATTTTGAGTTTGTTTTACATCGTATTGCTTCGCCTACTTAATAGTGTATCGGAAGCCAGTGTATATCATTCTGCCAGTTAGAGGCCCCCAAACCAGCGAGGCATCAAACAAAGTGCTAAACGGTTGGTCAGCTGCAAGGATGGCGTTCTTCTGAAAATAGTTTGTCAGGTTTTCCCCACCCACGTAAAAGTCGAATAGCTTTTTCTTGCCAATGGTTTTGCTTACCTGCGCATTCATGGTCACATAAGTCGGCGAATAGCTTTCCAGCTTGTATTCAGCAGGATTGGCTTCTGTAGAAGGAATTCTTTTAGAGCCAACTACATTGATTGTATAATCCAACTTCCACGCATTGAGGTCATAGCCAAGGTTGGCAAATGCCCGGTTCCTGGCTGTAAACGGCTTTTCCAGAAGTTGACCGCTATACGTGGCCTTTACGTCAAAGAACCGATAGGCAAGCCTTACGTCCAACTTTTTTGCTGGAATAAAAGCAAGCTCTGTTTGAAAACTATTGGAGTACGATTTTCCGTTCAGGTTGTAAAACTTTACTTCTCTTGCGTTTTCTAAATCAACAATAACCTGATTGGTAAAATCATTTCGGTAAAAGTCTACACCAAGTGAAGCATCACGATTGAACAACTTAAACTTTTGGTCTAAGCTGACGCCTTTATTCCATGCCACTTCAGGATTCAAACCATAAGCCTTTCCTGCTTCTGCATTCATGATGTTGATCTGCCGTGAACTAACCAGGACACCAATGTTCTCTGCAAAGATGTCGGCAGTTCTTTGCCCTCTTCCAATGCTAAAACGAAGCGTGGTATTTGTTAGTGGCGCATAGCGAACGTTCAATCTTGGCGTAGCAAACCATCCGTATAGGCTATTGTGGTCGGCTCGCATTCCGGCTACCACATCCAATTTTTCATTTGGCGCATAGGTGTATTCGGCAAAAGCTCCGGGAACAATTTCGGTTCTGTCGAAAGGCATGGCGTTCAAGGTCTCTTTGTAACCATCGTACAAAAAGCTGAGCCCTGTTTTGAATTTGTGTACGTCTGATTTTATGCGTGATTGGTAGATAAGGTTGGAATAAAAATTTCGTTGCCTTGCATCATAGGTTGTCAGGCCAAAGTAGGCGTCCTGGTTATGGTCAAACGCCGAAAGCTGCAAGCCGATGCTTTTGTACACCTTTTCAGGAAAGACATAGCCAATCTTGCCAAACACTTCATACCGTTTCGTGTTAATGCCCAACCCGTAACTGTTGGTTGAAAACTTATCAGTTGAAGGATTGTACGCTAGTTGTCCGCCGGTTTTATCGTCCAGTAAAACCTTTACGCCAAACTGCGACATCAAACCATTCTCGCCCATGTATTGCCAGCGATGCACACCGCTGAACTGATTGCCGGTTGGCAGATCCCTGAACCCATCCTTGTTGAAATCCTGTTTGCTGTACAAAAAGTCATTGTGCAGCAAAAGGCCGGTTGCCCATTTGCTATTGAGCTTGTGCGCCCAATTCAGGTTCACGTCCGTTTTGCCCATGCTATTGACATAACCATTCAGGTAAAGTTTTTCACTGGTGTGCGGCTTTCGGAGTTCGATATTGATTTGTCCGGCAATGCTTTCAAAACCGTTCACTACCGAACCCGTTCCCTTGATAAGCTGAATGCCATCTACCCAAGGACCTGCAATGCTGTTTAATCCCAACGGCGTAGCAATACCACGAGGGCCGGGCAGGTTCTCAACCGTTAGCTGCGTGTAAATTCCTGCCAAGCCAAGCAATTGAATTTGCTTGGAGCCTGTTGCCGCATCGCTGTACGAAACGTCAACCGACGGATTGGTTTCAAAGCTCTCGCTTAGGTTGCAACACGCAGCCTTCAACAATTCCTTCTTTGTGATAAGGGTTAGACGATAAGGGTTGCGGCTGTCAATGTAAGTGGTATGTTGCCTTGCCGTAACAACGATGCCGGTTAGGTTCTCTTTTTTGTTCAATGTGATTTGAATATCCGGCATCCCGTCTAAAGAAACGGTATCGGTTTTAAAACCGGAGTAACTAATCACTAGCTTATCTGAAGCCATCGATTTGGGCAGCAGGAACTCGCCATGAGGATTTGAAACAGTTCCTTCCGTTGTGCCCATCCAGGAAATGCTTGCACCGGCCAACGGAGTCGTTTGACCGTTGGCCGTTTCTACCACAATTCCTTTTATGGAATTTGTATTGGAAGTTGTGTCAGCCAATGCCATTTCACTCTCATCAGCCATTTCACGGTAATGACAGCATTCAGGCAGGGCTTTATACACCTCGTCTTTTGCTTTCTTTTTTTCGGTATCATGCCCTGCGGCTGTTACAGCATCTTCCAACTGGTCTGTGGAAATAACGGCAGGATTATAGGAAACCGTTAGCATTTTACTGGCAACGTCCCAACTGGCCGTTTGCACCCCTTTTAGCTTTACTGCTTTTTGAATGCGCTGTTTGCATTGAACACAAACACCGAATACTTTGAAGGTTGTGGTGCTGTCGCTGGTCGGCTGTTTTGTGCTTTGTGCAAAGGCCGCATAATTTATTATGAGCAGGCATAACAAAGCGATATGTTTTGCTGTTTTCATGCTATATGAATTTGAGGGTAAATACAGGGACAGTTTGCGCTATCCCGGTGTGGGTAATCAGGCCTTTTTGACCTTTGATTTTACTGTGGTCAAATCCATATTGCAAACCGGACATTTGCCTGGCGTATTGCTGGTAACATCGGGGTGCATGGAGCAGGTATAAGTCGCCGTAACCTGCTTGCTACCCCTTCTGTCAACGACCAACTCTTTCTGGCATTTGGCACAAATACCGGCGTGGTCGCTCACGACTTCGGTGTGAACCGGACAGCTATAATTATTCGTTACCTCCGCTTTCATCTGCTCTTTTTTGGAAAGCGAAAGATCCATATTACACTTGGGGCATTTACCTGGTTTAGCGCTTACCACATCCGGGTGCATTGGGCAAGTGTACTGAACCTGCACTACGTTGGGCTTTGCTTTTGGCTCATTGGCTTTTTGGGCAATGGCGGAGACAGTTGCGGTAAGAGCAATTAATAAAACGAAAATCGATTTCATAAAATGATTTTATCTGACGAGAAGAATTGATTGAAAATTGTCCGTTTGGACAGAAGAAAAGTGGCCAGTAAAAAATGGCCCTAATGTGAAGGAGATAAAATCAAATTCTGAAAACGCAGTTGAGAATAAATAGGGGCTGTGTTGATTGGGGCGGTGGCGCAAAGATTTCAGGAACGAGTTTTTTGCCGACAAAAGGACTTGAAATGAAATAATCGTGGTGAACCGGGAGAACGGCATCTGTATGAAACGACGGATGGAAAATTGCAGTTGGAGCTTGTTCACCGGTGAGTTTTACATCTACCTTGGTGTCGTCACAACAGGGCTTTGTGCCCATGTGTTGCATCTTACCGGCAGGGCAATCCTTTTTCTTAGGCGACTGAAAATCCACAGCCTTCAACTTGCCACAGCAATAATGAAAATGTACGGTCATTCCGAAAGAGGAAGTGCCGTACATGATCAAAATCAATATGACGAGGACTTTTTTCACAGCCGGATCAAAGTTAATCCATTATTTTTTTCGTATGCAATGACGTTCGTCAACTTGTTTGTTAAAGGCTCTGAAATGTCAGCTACTTTACAATTACAACTTTGCCCATTTCAGCCGTAGGCTATTGGTGACAACACTCACACTGCTCAATGCCATTGCTGCACCAGCTATCATCGGATTTAGCAGGAAGCCGTTAATGGGATAAAGCAATCCCGCTGCGATGGGTATTCCAATGAGGTTGTAGATGAAGGCCCAGAACAAATTCTGCCGGATGGTTCGTACCGTTTGTTTAGAAAGGCGAAGGGCTGCCGGTATGCGGGAAAGGTCAGACGTCATTAAGGTCATCTTGGCTACGTCCATAGCAATGTCGCTACCCTGACCCATCGCAATGCTCACATCGGCTTGTGCTAATGCCTGGCTGTCATTGATGCCATCGCCTACCATTGCCACTACTTTGCCATTTTGCTGCAAACCTTTTACAAAATCGTATTTATCCTGCGGCAAGGCTTCGGCTTTAAAATTAGCAATGCCGACTTCTTTTGCAATGGCCGTTGCTGTTTGCTGATTGTCTCCGGTGAACATATAGACTTCAATGCCCAAGTCTTTTAACTGTGCAACAGCTTCCCTAGATGAGGCTTTGATTTTATCGGCAATGGCAATTACCGCTATCACGCCTTTCGTGTTGCCAAAGAAGATGACCGTTTTTGCTTCGCTGCGTTTTTGTTCGCTCCAGCTTTTGCTTTTTTCATCAATGGAAATACCAGCGCCTTGCAGCAATTTAGCTGTACCTGCGTAATACATCTCGCTATTTAATTTTCCAATTATACCAGCACTGTAACTGAAGCTATATCGGATAATGAAACGGATTTTGCTTCGGCTTTCAGATGCCTAACGATGGCTTCTGCCAACGGATGTTCCGAAGCAGCCTCTAAGCTGTACAAAACGTTTTTTGGTTCCCGTGTTTCGTTCAACCACAACACATCGGTTACTTCCGGGGCTCCTTCGGTAATGGTTCCGGTTTTGTCTAAGACGATGGCATTTACCTTGTGCGAAATCTCCAAGGCTTCAGCGTCTTTAATGAGAATGCCAGCTTCTGCACCTTTGCCCACACCTACCATAATAGCCGTAGGCGTAGCCAAACCCAAGGCACAGGGACAAGCAATAACCAAAACAGTTACAAGAGCCAGTAAGCCTTGTGTCAATCCGGCCTCACCGCCAAATATTATCCATGCTACGACAGAGAGAAGGGCAATGCCAATTACCACCGGAACAAAGATGCCCGCTACTTTATCTACCAACTTTTGCACGGGAGCTTTGGAGCCTTGCGCTTCCTGCACCATTTTGATGATGTGTGCAAGCAAGGTATCGCTGCCGATTTTTTCAGCTTTGTACTGGAAACTGCCCTTTTGGTTGATGGTTCCGGCAAAGACATTTGCACCTACTTCTTTCTGCACAGCAACCGGCTCACCGCTAATCATGCTTTCGTCAACAAAGGAAGACCCGGAAGTGACGACACCGTCAACAGCCACCTTTTCACCGGGCTTTGCCAGCAGGGTATCGGCCACTTTTACTTTTTCAATTGGCATTTCCATCGTGTGCCCGCCTTCATGCACCACGGTAACAGAGTTGGGTTGCAAACCAATCAGCTTTTTGATGGCGGATGAAGTAGAAGCCTTCGCTCTTTCCTCAAGCAGTTTGCCCAAAAGAATAAATGCAATGACAACCGCTGCTGCTTCAAAATAGACGTGAGCATGTAGGCCCCGGCTATACCAGAACTGTGGGTAAACGGTATTAAAGACACTAAATAAATAAGCTATACCTGTGCTTAGTGCTACAAGCGTGTCCATGTTGGCCGAACGGTGGGCTGCTTGCTTCCAGGCATTGACGAAGAACTGTCGGCCAAATACAAGCACTACCGGCGTAGCCAATGCCCACATTATATAGTTTGCAAATGGAATGTCCATAAAGAACATTCCGATAATCACTAACGGAACAGACAAGGCAACCGACCAAATCGTTTTCTGTTTGAGGGAATGGAAATTTTGACGGTGCAAATCTTCCAATGCTTCTTTGGCTTCTTTGCTATCCTCAATCATCAAGTCGTAACCAACACCTTGAATGGCTGCCTTCAATTTTTGGGGCGAGGTAATAGTCGGTACGTATTCTACAAGCAGTGATGTGTTGGCGAAGTTTACCGAAGCATTGACCACGCCTGATTGTGCCGTTACAATGCTTTCTGCACTGGAGGCACACGATGCACAGCTCATGCCCGTAACAGGAAAGGTTTGCTTTACCGTTTCCACATCATACCCCAAGTCTCGAATGGCCGATACTGCCTGCGGTATCACTTCACTGTCTTTAGTAGTAATAATTGCTTTATGGTTGTTCAGTTCTACTTTATGCGAGGTAATGCCGGGAACTTTAGCTAAACCCTTGTCTACTATAAGGGCACAATGTTCACTTTCAACACCGGCGAGGGGTAGCTCTAAAACATCATCCTTGGTATCCATAATTCATCTTTTTAGATACACAAAGGTCGAATGAATAAAGAGGTAGATTGTTACAGGATTTTGAAAAAGTGTTATGCTTAGTTGTTGATAAACCGTAGGGCTAAAATTTGCTTAAATAGGCGAAACCTATAGCTCTAAAAGAGCTTTATGAATATGTTTTTCAGCCTGCCAAACACACAGTACATGCTCGTTGTTAATGGCCTTTAGCATGGGCAATTGCCCCTTGCCAAGCATTTCCTTTGTTCCTTGTGGTTTTAGAACAACCACGTTACCGTTCTCGACCCAAGCATATATATTTTTATCGTTCACAGTTTCCATAGTACAACTTCTTCCTTCCCCTAATTTCCTTTCATTACCGGGTTCACTAGCATAGATGGTTCCCTTCCGGTTCCAAACGGTTTGTGGAATCCCCTTTTTATTGATTGCAACCGCTCCGCCGTCCATTGGACAGCCTTTCAATGCCCAGCTTTCGTTACCCAACTTTTGTGCTTGATTGAAAGAAATTCCACCATCGGAAGATTGTATCAGATACAAATCCCTGTTGCCCTTTAGCCAGTTGCGAAACATGACATATACATTGTTCCCCTGCATGACAACCGAAGGTTTGCAACATTCACAAACGGTTGTATCAGGAGAAGCATAAATAATCATATTCTTTGACCATGTTTTACCTCCATCCGAGGACTTTGCACCAACGATTTTATTATGGCCATCCCGCAGATCGAGCCAAACGGCAAAAGCGTTATTGCCATCGGCAGATAAGGCCATTAGGTTCTCCTTCGCTACCGTATCCATATCATTTACCCGTCCCGTCTTGTACCATCTGCCAGCCGCATCTCTTACGAAAGAATAGATGTTCCCGGAATCAGTACAAGCCGTGACAAGTAAACCTTCATTCGTTACAGCCATTTGCGGTCCTCTTGTATGCGAAGCGGCCAATTTGGGTAGTATGGCTATTAAAGATGGCGAAGAAAACGATTGGCCTTTATTAGCTGAAAAGGAATATAGAATGGTATCACCGCTGCCATATACCAAATGGAGGTTAGCAGCATCGTCTTTGGCAAGGTTGGGCATTTGTCCTTCTGCAATAATTGAATTGGAACTTGCCTCAGCGTTGTGTTCTTTGCAACCTTGAAAAAAGACAATTGCAATCAGAATGACTAAGCTTGTTTTCATAATTAAATTTGATCTAATGAGTTTCTATGTTTGCTGCCAAGTGTTTTAAAATGGCTAGGAGTAAGCCCTGATATCTTTTTGAACTGTGCTGACAAATGGGCAACACTGCTGTATCCTAATTTATAGGAAATTTCGCTCAGGCTCAATTCGTCATACACCAATAATTCTTTTACTTTTTCAATCTTTTGAAGAATAAAGAATTGTTCAAGTGTCATGCCCTCTACTTCGGAAAACAGGCGACTGATCTGAGTGTACTCTTTGTTAAGGTGCTTGGTGACAAACTCCGAAAGACTAAAATGTTCTTCTACTTCCCCGCTTTGAACCTGGCGTATCAAAAGGTTTTTAATCTTTTCAATAAGCTTTCGGTTCTTATCATCCAGTATCTCAAATCCCAAAGTCGTCAGTCGCTTGTCCATGTTCATTAACTCATCTTTCGTCAAGGGCTTGGGCAGTTCCACTTCACCCATCGTAACAGAATCGGGTTTAATACCAGCTTTTTGAAACTCCTGCTTCACCACTAGGATGCAACGGTTGCAGACCATATTTTTAATGAACAGCCTCATAGCAACAAAAGTAAAAAACAAAAGGGAGACCGATAGGTGCCGTAACTGCTACGTTCAACTCAGATAGCAAGCCCGTTTTGTTCCAAAAAGTCCCTAATCTTCCTTAAATCTTGGAAGAATTGGTTCGAAGTTTGTCCATTTCTCCCGACACAAACAAATGTCAAAAAAAAGCAAAGCCCGCAATTCAGTATTTGCGGGCTTTGCTGTTCGGCTACACAGCAAAACATCAACACGCTCGCTTATTAATTTCAGTTGTTTGATGGCCGGTTTTTTGTGCTAATCAGCGGCAGCGATTTCCGCATTTTTCTCCGGCAGCTTTTCCTCTTACTCGCCTACAGAAAGTGCTTTCTCCCTTGCATGATAGTGCATGACGCTCGAAGACTTTCCTAAAATACCTTTCCTACCCGACGGTTGCGGCCTTGCTGCGCTTGAATCTTAGAAATTCTGCGCTCGACCCCAAACCAAACGTTGATGCAAAACGTATGAAGCCCTTGTTTCTCTATACAACCTCCTTCCTTCTTAGTTTTTGTTTTAGCCCTTCGCCGCGTGCGCAAGAACGTCCTAAAAAAAAGATTACCGTTCTACTGCCGATCAACGCATCGAAAAGAATTTTGTTTGGCGCGGAACGTTTAACGACGGCTTTAAAATCAGTTGGCTATGCGGTTGTTCAAACAACGGACGCAAAAAAAGCAGGAAGCGCAAAACCGGTTCTTATTTTAAGCAGGAGAAGCGATGCTTTAGCCGGTAAGGGCGCATCTGTATTTAAAATTGATACGGCCAACAAGGCCGGCAAAGAAGGCTTCTTGCTTTCTGCGAAAAACGATGGGGCCTTAATTTCCGGAACGGACAATTCCGGTGTTTTATACGGTTGTCTTGAACTTGCTGACAGGATAAAAACGGCCGGCCGTTTGCCCGCACAACTTTCATTTACCGATGCGCCGGAGATGGTGTTGCGCGGCGAGTGCATTGGCCTGCAGAAATCAACTTATCTGCCCGGTAGAAACGTTTACGAATATCCTTACACACCCGAAACGTTTCCATGGTTTTACGACAAAGCTTTGTGGTTGCGTGTGCTTGATTCGATGGTAGAAAATCGCATGAATTCTTTGTACCTCTGGAACGGCCATCCCTTTGCGTCGCTGGTAAAACTGAAAGATTATCCTTACGCGGTAGAAGTGGATGACGTGACTTTCAAAAAGAATGAAGAAATTTTTTCCTTTCTAACGAAAGAAGCAGACAAGCGAGGTATTTGGGTGATACAAATGTTTTACAACATCATCGTGTCAAAACCCTTTGCCGAACACAACGGGTTAAAAACGCAGGACCGCAATCGCCACATCATTCCAATTATTGCCGATTACACCCGAAAATCCATTGCGGCCTTTGTTCAAAAATATCCAAACGTGGGCCTGATGTGTGCTCTCGGCGAAGCAATGGAAGGCGTGGGGCAGGACGACATTGACTGGTTTACAAAAACCATTATTCCCGGTGTGAAAGACGGGTTGAAAGCTTTGGGTAAAACCGAAGAGCCACCCATTGTTTTGCGTGCCCACGACTGCGATGCGCCGAGTGTAATGCACGCGGCGCTTCCGCTTTATAAAAATTTATACACCGAAGCAAAATACAACGGCGAAGCGCTGACAACTTATACGCCGCGTGGTCCCTGGGCTGAACTTCATCGCCAGCTTGCAAGCCTTGGTTCGGTGCAGATTGAGAATGTACACATCCTCGCCAATCTTGAACCCTTTCGCTATGGCTCGCCCGATTTTATTCAGAAATGCGTAGAGGCGATGCACAACATTCACCACGGAAACGGCCTGCATCTTTACCCCCAGGCTTCGTATTGGGACTGGCCTTACACGGCAGACAAAACATCACCGCGGCTTTTGCAAATTGACCGCGACTGGATTTGGTACAAGGCCTGGAGCCGCTATGCGTGGAAAGCAGATCGAAACCTAGAAAGTGAAAAAATTTATTGGACCAATTTGCTTTCGAAAAGGTTCGGCACAAACAGCAACGCAGCCAAAAATATTTTAGAAGCCTACGAGCAGCAGGGCGAGATTGCGCCCAAATTGTTGCGGCGTTTTGGCATCACCGACGGCAACCGGCAAACGCTGACACTCGGCATGTTCATGACGCAGTTGATCAATCCTTATCGTTACGGTTTGTTCACCTTGCTGTATAATTCCGAAGGTCCTGAAGGCGAAATGCTGACCGAATACGCCGAGAAAGAATGGAAAGGAGAGAAGCACATTGGCGAAACGCCGGTACAAGTAATTAATGATGTGGAAGAGCACGGACGAAAAGCTGTTGAAGCAATTAATAGAGCTGCGGCTTCGATAAAGGATAACAAAGAAGAATTTCAGCGCTTGCGCAACGACATGGCCATTTACGATGCGCTTGCCAACAATTATGCAGAGAAGGCAGAAGCGGCTCTGCATGTATTGCGCTATAAATATTCGGCCGATATAAAAGATTTGGAAAAAGCGCAACCGCATCTTGAAAAGAGCCTGTTGTATTTTCAAAAGCTCGTTGACCTGACAAAGAATACCTATCTCTACGCCAACAGCATGCAGACCGGCCAGCGCAAGATTCCCATTGGCGGTAACGACGGCAAAAACAAAACCTGGGAAGAACTGCTTCCTTTTTATCAACAGGAATTGGCCAATTTCAGGCACAACCTCGACTCGTTAAAATCACCAAACAAAGCCCTCGTTGCCAAACAAAAGTCCGTTCTTAAAAACGCTGATGTGACGTTGCAAACAAAGTCGGAAGGTTTTTATTCTGTCGCTACCGGCAAAGAGTTGTTCAGCGATACGGCTACCTACATTAAAGATTTTGCTGAAGAACTTTCGAGCCTGAACGGGTTGAAACTTTCGACGGCAAAACAAATTACCAATGGAACAACGATCCGGTTTTCTAATAAAGCACCAGTGAAAGTTTTGGTCGGTTATTTTGATTCAAAAGACACACGCTACCTGCAACCGCCGCAGCTTGAAACCGATGCCAGTGCAAACGACTACGGCCAGGCCGAAGCAAAACTTAGCAACGCGTTAATTGTTTCGGGAATGCCGCCGGTGAACGTTCACACCTTTACTTTTAAAGCTGGAAACAATACGCTGAACTTGCCAAAAGGCATCTGTCTCGTACTTGGTTTTGTGGCCGATGCGCAGCCTTTCCCGGCACGCGATGCGGGGCTCGCTCCAGGCGGTGTAAAAAAAGAACTTGATTGGTTGTTTGAATAATGATGAAAACAAAAAGTCTCCATACGAAATTTTTTCTCTGCCTTTTGCTGCTTGGTTTTTCGGCGCTTGCGAAAGCACAAAAGAAAAGCCTTTCGGTGAGTACTGATAAGTTAAAAGCGTACGTTAACTATTTTAATTCGGTGGATTCAGAGTACGTAAAAAATTACGTGCCCAACGACAAAGCGCTTGACTGGCTTTCGCAAAACATTCCGCTGTTTGAATGTCCCGACACCACAATTGAAAAAATTTATTACTACCGTTGGTGGTGCATTCGCAAGCATTTAAAAGAAACGCCGGATGGTTTTGTTTTTACCGAATTCATTACGCCGGTCAATCACGCCGGCAAATACAACACGGTTAGCAGTGCGCTGGGCCATCACATTTATGAATTGCGCTGGCTGCACAACCAAACCTATTTGAATGACTATGTAAACTTTTGGCTAAACGTTGATTCCAAAACACCGAAGCCGCACCTGCATGCTTTTAGCAGTTGGTTGCAGTACGCGATGTACAATCGTTACCTCGTTAATCTCGACAAAGATTTTTTACGCAAAAACGTTGCGGCGCTTGCCGCCGATTACCGGCAATGGGAAGCCGAGAAACGCTTGCCTTCGGGTTTGTTTTGGCAATTTGATGTGCGTGATGCAATGGAGGAATCCATCAGTGGCAGTCGTAAGGAAATGAATCGAAGGCCAACCATCAACAGTTACATGTACGGCAACGCGTTGGCACTTTCGGAAATGGGAGCATTGCTTTCCATTGATAGTTTAAAAACAAAGTATGCGCAGAAAGCGGCAGAACTAAAAAAGCTGGTGCAGGACAGTTTGTGGGATACGCAAGAAAGTTTTTTCAAAGTGCTTCATCCCACCGGAAAACTTGACGATGCCCGCGAAGAACTGGGTTACATTCCCTGGTATTTTAATTTGCCCGATGACAAAGCAACTTATGCAACGCAATGGAACCAGTTGCTTGATACGGCTGGCTTTAAAGCAAAATGGGGCATCACAACTGCAGAAAGACGGCATCCACTTTTTCGTACACACGGCACGGGACACGGTTGCGAATGGGACGGCGCGGTTTGGCCGTTTGCCACAACGCAAACATTAAAAGGTTTATCGAACCTACTGAACAATTACAGCAATCATGCAAAGGTGAACGCCTCCGTATTTTACGATGAGCTGCACAAATACGCCTGGTCGCATCAGAAAAGAGGTTTGCCTTATTTGGGCGAATACCAAGACGAAAAAAACGGAGAATGGCTGAAGGGCGACAATCCGCGCAGCAGCTATTACAACCACTCTTGCTTTGCTGATTTAATTATAAGTGATTTGATTGGTTTGAAACCACGCGAAGACAACGTGCTGGAGATTTCGCCGTTGGTGCCGCAAGGCAAATGGAATTGGTTTTCTCTGAGCAAGGTTTTGTATCACGGGAAGATGATAGACATCCGTTGGGATAAAGACGGAAAAAAGTTCGGCAAGGGCGCAGGGTTTTTTGTGTATGCGGATGGAAAAGAATTGTACCGTGGAAAGGAGTTGCAGCGCATCAAAGTCAAGATGTAATTGTGTTATTGAAATTGGCTAATAAATAAAAGACTGTCAGGCAGAGTTCCGTCGAAGCCGGTGTGTCAGGAAAGACGCTGAGATCAAGCCGCGCTGCAACCCTTCGACGGAGCTCAGGGTGACAGCGCACAAGCAAGTCGCTGTGAGAGTAGTTAAAAATCAAATTAAGCATAACGCAAGAGAGTTCGATTTCTCCTGCGTAAAAAAATAAAGCAATGATTCGATATCTTCTTGTTGCAGTTTCTAGTTTCTTGTTTCAATCCTTGTCTGCGCAATCGTATTACAATGTCATTAATTACGGCGCCAAGAACGACAGTTCCGTCAAATGCACGAAAGCTATTGCCGCAGCCATTGCTGCCGCATCGAAAAAAGGTGGTGGAACTGTCTATTTCCCTGCAGGCAAATACCTGACCGGTCCCATTCATTTAAAAAACAACATCACCGTCTTCATTGATGCCGGTGCTGAAGTTAGCTTCAGCAATGATTTTGACGACTACATGCCCTTTGTGGAAAGCCGATTTGAAGGCGAAGACGTCATGAGTTTTTCGCCCTTGTTTTATGCCTACAAAGCGGAAAACATTTCCATCGTTGGCCGCGGAAAAATTAACGGCAACGGAAAAAAATGGTGGGATGCGATTTTGAATTACAAAGAAGGCCAGCCAAAAACAAAATGGCAAGTTGCTGCTGAAGCGGCGAATAAAAACATGATTCAACCCGATGACCTGGGCCAATTAAAAAGCTGGATTCTTCGTCCGCCGTTTATTCAGCCAATGTATTGCCGCAACGTATTGGTGCAGGGCATCACGATTGTGAATTCGCCCTTTTGGACCGTGAACCCCGAGTTTTGCGAAAACGTAACCGTGGATGGCGTTACCATCAATAACCCGCATTCGCCCAACACCGACGGCATCAATCCAGAGAGTTGCAAATACGTGCACATTGCCAATTGCCACATCAGCGTGGGCGACGATTGCATCACCATCAAATCGGGAAAGGATAAACCGGGAAGGCTAAAAGCCGCACCTGCGGAGAATTACACCATCACTAATTGCACCATGTTGGCCGGTCACGGCGGTGTGGTGATTGGCAGCGAGATGAGCGGCGACGTAAGAAAGATCACCATCTCTAATTGCGTGTTTGACGGAACCGATAGAGGCATTCGCATCAAAACCGCACGTGGTCGCGGCGGCGTAGTGGAAGAAGTGAGAGTGAGCAACATCGTGATGAAGAACATCAAGCAGCAAGCCGTTGTGCTGGACATGCAATATACCAAAACAAGTCCCGAGCCCGTTTCGGAACGAACGCCTCGCTTTCGCAACATTCACCTGAGCAACATCACGGCGCAAACGGCACAAGCCATTTATATCAACGGCATTGCCGAAATGCCGGTTGAAGACGTGACGTTTAACGACATTCAGTTTGATGCACAAACCGGGGCAACCATTAAAGAAGCAAAGAACATCGAGTTCCACAACGTCCGCATCACAACGCAGCAAGGTCCGTCTATTTCTGCGGAAAACGTTAGCGATTTAACTATAGAGGGCGTAAAGACCTTGAATCCAATTGCGGGCAAGCCGGTAATTGATTTGGCAAACGTGCAAAACGTGTTTCTCTACAATTGCAATCCCGTAAAAGGAACGGAAACGTTTCTGAATGTGCGGGGCGAAAAGACAAAAACCGTTTTGTTGAAGAACAACAATTTCGTGTATGCAAGCAAGCCGTTGGTGAAAGACAGCAGTGTGCAGGAAGACATCAAAGTTGAATAGCGAACAAAGCGCACAAGAGTGTGACGCAACAATGTTTAATAGTAGTAATCAAGCTAAGTACATAAATAAACCGTGAAGAAAAGTTTATTCATATTTTTTTGCTTGCTGACGTTAGCAAGTGGTTACGCACAGGATTTAAAGCTTTGGTACAACAAGCCAGCTGCAAAGTGGACGGATGCTTTGCCCATCGGCAACGGTCGTTTGGGTGCGATGCTTTTTAGCGGCGTTGAAAGCGACCGCATTCAGTTTAACGAAGAAACGTTGTGGACCGGCGAGCCGAGGGATTACAATCGCAAAGGCGCTTACAAGTATTTGCCGCAACTTCGACAACTTCTTTTTGAAGGCAAACAAAAAGAAGCGGAAGCTTTAGCCGAACAACAGTTCATGGGACTGAAAAGCAGTGAAGGAAAGCGTGATGAATGGGTGAAAAAAGTGCGGGCATTAAACACGCAAAACAACCCTTCGCTTGCGGCATACGACGACAGCAAGTGGGGCGAAATGCAAGTGCCGGCGTATGACGGTTGGGAGTCGGTGGGCTTTGAAGGGTTAGACGGTGCGCTGTGGTTCAGAACAACCTTTGAGCTACCCGAGGCCTGGCAGGGCAAGAACCTGGTGTTCGATTTAAACCGCATTCGCGATGTTGACTATACTTATATCAACGGCAAATTGATTGGCCATACGGAAAGCACCGACCCGCGCAAATACACCGTTCCGAAAGAAGCATTGGTAAAGGGGAAAAATGTGATTGCCATTCAGGTGCTGAACTTCTTTGACAAAGGCGGATTGGCCGGTTACAAAGACACGTCAAGACACATTGGTCTTTATCCAGAAGGCGAAGAAGGAAGTAAGCTTTCGCTCAACAAGCGGTGGAAATATTTTATTCAGGACGACAACCCACCGGCCACGCCGCAATACCAGGCAAGTTATCAACCCTTTGGTGATCTGTGGCTGAAGGTTAATGCGCCAAATGCGATCAATTACCGGCGTGAATTGGATGTCACCAATGCCCTTGCAAAAACATCTTATACCAGCAATGGTGTTAATTACACAAGAGAGTATTTTGCTTCGCAACCTGATCAGGTTATCGCTGTTCATTTAACGGCGTCCAAACCCGGGAGCGTCAGTTTTGAAGCAAGCCTAAGCAGTGCGCACAAGAATTTTACCGTAAAAAGAATTGATGCAAGGACCATTGCGCTTTCGGTGCAGGTAAGAAACGGAGCTTTGCGCGGTGAAAGTTATTTGCAAGTGCAAACAACGGCCGGAACAATAACCGTAGTTGGTGACAAACTCGTTGTCAAAAATGCGAATGACGCCAGTTTGTACTTAACGGCGGCCACCAATTACAAGACTTACAATAATATTTCGGGCAACCCCGTTGCTCTTTGTTCAAACGCCATTCAAGGCTTAAAGGGAAAATCTTACGACCAAATCAAAACAGCGCACATTGCCGAATACCAAAAATATTTCAACACCTTTTCCATCAATTTTGGTCACAGCGCAAACGAGTCCTTGCCAACCGACCAACGAATTGAAAAGTTTGCAACATCAAGCGATCCTTCACTCGTTGCCCTGTACGCACAATACGGACGTTATCTTTTGATTTCAAGCTCACGTCCCGGCACAAGGCCTGCCAATTTGCAAGGCATCTGGAACGATTTGTTGTCACCGCCCTGGGGCAGCAAGTACACCACCAACATCAACGTGGAAATGAATTACTGGCCTGCGGAAAGCCTTAACCTTTCACCGATGCACCAGCCCTTGTTCCAAATGATTGAGGAGCTTTCGCAAACGGGAAAAGAAACGGCAAAAGAATATTACAACGCACCGGGTTGGGTGCTTCATCACAACACCGATTTATGGCGAGGAACGGCGCCCATTAACGCATCCAATCACGGCATTTGGGTAAGCGGCGGCAGTTGGTTGAGCCATCATTTGTGGGAGCATTATTTGTTTACGCAGGACAAAGATTTTTTGCGCAGCAAAGCGTACCCCGTGATGAAAGATGCCGCCCGTTTCTTCAACCATTATTTGGTAAAAGATCCAAAGACCGGTTGGTTGATCAGCGGCCCCTCCAATTCGCCGGAACATGGTGGTTTGGTCATGGGACCAACGATGGATCACGAAATCATTCGTTCCTTGTTCAAAGCGGTTATACATGCGGGTGAAATTCTGCAAACCGATAAAGCCTTTCGCGACAGCCTGCAACAAAAGCTTGCGCAAATTGCTCCTTACCAAATTGGCAAATACGGGCAATTGCAAGAATGGTTACAAGACGTTGACGATACCGCCGACAAGCACCGTCACGTTTCGCATTTGTGGGCGGTTTATCCCGGCACCGAGATGACTTGGGACACACCGGAGTTAATGAAAGCCGCACGGCAATCACTCATCTATCGCGGCGATGCGGCAACGGGTTGGAGCCTCGGTTGGAAGTTGAACTTGTGGGCACGTTTTAAGGAAGGCAATCATGCGTACAAACTTTTGCAGATGTTGTTGACGCCTGCTGAAAAAGGCGGTGCGGGTTCCTTTCACAATTTGTTCGATGCGCATCCGCCGTTCCAAATTGACGGCAACTTTGGCGGCGCTGCGGGCATTGGTGAAATGCTGCTGCAAAGCCATACGCAATACATTGACTTGTTGCCTGCCTTGCCCGATGCACTAGCAACCGGCGAAGTAAAAGGCATTTGCGCAAGAGGTGGTTTCGTGCTGAACTTTTCGTGGAAAGCCGGAAGCCTGCTGTCTGTAAATGTGTTGTCACTTGCCGGCAACGACTGCCTGCTTCGTTACAAAGGCAAAGCCATTTCCTTCAAAACCAAGAAGGGGAAAACATACAACGTAAACAGCGACCTGGTGGTGATATAATGAAAATCGTTCAACGAAAATATTTTTTTTATGAACCAGACGCCAGAACATCCAATTGGCATTCGTTGCGTCGCACTCTTGTACGCTTTGTTCGCTATGCGGCCCATCCCGGCCTTCCTGGTGGGGAGGCCACCAACGCACAGCCCTCGCTTTCAAACGTTTCTTTGCTTCTTTCAATTATCTTAAAAACATTGCGTTTTATCCTTATTGCTTTAAACCCCTTCATCTCCTTCCCACCGGGAAGGGGCTTTAGCACTGCCGTCCACAAACAGAAATGGTTGTTGGTGATGGGCCTCTTCTTCTTCTTCAATCTCTCCGCGCAAAATCTTCGCACCGACGTTTCCTTAAACAATGGATGGTTCACTCGCGCAACCGACAACCTCGATGCATCGCCGGATGCATTTGAGATGAAAAAATTCGATCCGGCCGGCAAATGGAAGAAAGTTGATGTGCCGCACAACTGGGATGACTATTACGGTTACCGAAGACTGCGGCACGGCAACAAACACGGTTACGCTTATTATTTGCGTTATTTTACTGTAAAGCCACAAGAAAAAAACAAACGCATCTTTCTTTTTTTTGAAGGCGTAGGTTCTTATGCTACGGTTTCGCTCAACGGCAAGCAAGTTGGTTATCACGCTGGCGGAAGAACAACGTTTACGCTTGACGTAACCGATGCCGTTAAATTCAACAACTCGAATCTTCTCACCGTTCGTGCCGATCATCCTGCCTTCATTCAAGACCTGCCTTGGATTTGCGGCGGCTGCTCCGATGACCGCGGCTGGTCTGAAGGCTCACAACCGATGGGTATTTTTCGTCCAGTTCATTTAATCATCACGAGTGATATACGTATTGAACCTTTTGGTGTGCACGTTTGGAACGATACAACCGTTACAGAGAAAAAGGCACAAGTCTATGTTGAAACAGAAGTAAAGAACTATTCTGCGCAGCCCAAAAACATCAGCGTCGTTAATCGTTTTGTTGATGCAAAAGGAAAGGTGGTGTTCGAGGTTTCTTCTCAGCAAAAACTTGCGGCAGGTGAGATAAAAATCGTCAGGCAAAACCCGCCGCTTGTTGGTAATCCCCAATTGTGGTCGTTGGCAAATCCATATCTGTACCGTCTCGTTACAGAAATTATCGAGGATGGAGCGCGGCTTGACGAAACGAAAACAGCTTACGGCATTCGCACCATCAGTTGGCCCGTCAACCATAAAAACACAAAACAATTTCTCTTAAACGGCAAACCCGTGTTCATCAATGGGATTGCCGAATACGAACACCTGATCGGCGGTAGTCATGCGTTCAGTGATGAACAAATCCGCACACGAGTGGCGCAAGTAAAAGCCGCGGGCTTTAATGCTTTTCGCGATGCGCACCAGCCGCACAATCTTCGCTATCAAAAATATTGGGACAGCCTCGGCATATTGTGGTGGCCGCAAATGAGTGCACACGATTGGTACGATACGCCTGAATTTCGAAGCAACTTTAAAACGCTTTTGAAGGATTGGGTGAAAGAGCGCCGCAATTCGCCGTCCATCGTTTTATGGGGTTTGCAAAACGAAAGCAAACTACCCGAAGACTTTGCAAAAGAATGCACCGAACTTATTCGGCAACTTGACCCAACGGCATCATCGCAACGATTGGTAACAACTTGCAACGGCGGTAGCGGAACTGATTGGGACGTACCGCAAAACTGGACGGGCACCTACGGAGGTAATCCATTGACTTACTCCGAAGATTTGAAGCGACAAATTTTGGTTGGCGAATACGGCGCCTGGCGCACAATTGACTTGCACACCGAAGGGCCGTTTGCGCAAAACGGAGCATACAGCGAAGACCGCATGACGCAGTTGATGGAGACGAAAGTTCGTTTAGCCGAAGCAGCAAAAGACAGCACTGCCGGGCATTTTATGTGGCTGCTCACCTCGCACGACAATCCGGGAAGGGCGCAAAGTGGCGAAGGTTATCGCGAGTTAGACCGAATTGGTCCGGTGAATTACAAAGGTTTGCTCACGCCTTGGGAAGAACCAACGGATGCTTACTACATGTATCGCTCAAATTATGTTTCAAAAGAGAAAGAGCCGATGGTTTATATCGTGTCGCACACATGGCCCGACCGTTGGGCGAAGCCCGGAAAAAAAGACGGCATCTTTGTTTATTCAAACTGTGATGAAGTGGAATTGTTCAACGACGTTCGTTCGCACTCTTTGGGAAGAAAAAAGCGTGGTGGCATCGGCACACATTTTCAGTGGGATGGTGTTGACGTTAGCTATAATGTTTTATACGCCGTTGGTTACGTTAATGGAAAAGAAGTGGCAAGGGATGTTGTGCTGCTTCATCATTTGCCGCAAGCGCCGCATTTCAATGAATTTTACAAAGACGCAAAAAACATCACTTCGCCGCAAGCAGGCTACAACTATTTGTACCGCGTGAATTGCGGCGGCGCTGATTATACTGACAACAACGGAAACGAATGGTTAGCCGACCGCAGTTTAAACCTGCAGCAACCCCAAACTCCAAGCGCCAAAGTCCAAACTGCTACCTGGGGTTCTACGTCGTGGACAAAGGACTTTGCGGGAATGCCGCCTTATTTTGCCAGCCAACGAACAACAAACGAACCAATCAAAGGCACAAAAGAATGGAAGCTGTTTCAAAGCTTTCGTTACGGCCGAGAGAAGTTGCGCTACGACTTTCCGGTGCAGGACGGTGAATACCTTGTTGAGTTTTATTTTACGGAGCCTTGGCTCGGCAAGGCTGGTATTGATGCCAAAGGTTGGCGGCTCTTTGACGTGGCGGTGAACGGCAAAACGGTCTTGAAAAACGTGGACGTTTGGAAAGAGTCTGGCTTTAGCGGTTCATTAAAAAAATCAGTGACAGTGAAAGTTACCGGCGGCCTGCTTTCGGTTTCTTTTCCGCACGTGGCATCGGGACAGGCGGTCATTTCTGCCATTGCTATTGCAACAACCAACACGAAAGCAAAGGCTGCGCCTTCGCCAGAGGCATTGATTCAAGCCACCTCGGTGAATACAAAAAATCTGGAAACAAAGGTTTGTGATTGGCTAAACACAGGTGATGAGGT
>Ga0308176_10000407_pt1 | contig 27514 bp, 30 predicted proteins | sample PhyCR2_3_FD_203890 | JGI IMG/M metagenome (GOLD analysis project Ga0308176, IMG submission 203890) | Soil microbial communities from UC Gill Tract Community Farm, Albany, California, United States - DLSLS.C.R2 | ecosystem: Environmental > Terrestrial > Soil > Agricultural land | place: USA... | reverse complement strand
CACGCCGACAAGAGCACATCCTTCGCCCCAATACACCGCACCACCGACTCCGCCGCCTCATTCCCCATCGCGCTCATCCCCATCACCGCCGCATCCCTCACATGATCCAACACCACCGCCGGCCGTAAATCCGCCTTCCGCACCTCCACCCGCACGTTCTCCATCGTCAACCCCTTCACGTTCCGCGCATACACCCCATACGCCGGCAGCACGCCCAATTCAAAATACTCCCCCGCCTTCGCCGGCACATCGCGCACCGCCGCCTCCTCCGCCGTGCCGCCACCTTCGAACGTCACGTGTACGTCGCTGAGCGTGATCCCCTCCAGGTACTCCTCCCCCACGCCATTCAGCACGACGCACGTCCGCGTCTCCCCCGACCGGTACGACGACGGAAACGGCAAGTCCGCGTGCTGCCGTCCTGTCCCCACGACCGTCGCGCGGATGCCCCGAAACGCGATGTTCCGCACGATCCCCTTCTGCACTTCGCCCGTATTCCCGTTGCGCCGCGTTGAACTCAGTCCGACGGAGATCGGCCCGGTGACATCCTTCATCACCAGGTTTGAGAAAATAATGTTCTCAAACCGAGACCGCGCCCCGCACCGCATCTTGATCGGACACCCGTACGTTTCATAAATCACGCAATTCGAGACCGTGATATTCTCCGCCTCCCCCCCGCCGAACCGGAACACCGACCACCGCGTGCTGAAGGAGCAATTCGTCACCGTGACAAACTTGTTGCTCCCGAACAGCGCGCACGCGTCATCCTGACACGCCACGTTGCAGTTGATGATGTTGATGTATTGGTTGCTGTTGAGGTGGAACCCGTCGTTGTTCTTGTTGACGCGGTTGTGAATCCTCACTCCCTCCAGCCGCACGTAACTGCACTCCAAAACCCGGCAGCAGTGGTACGCGCTGGCCGTCAAAAACACGTCCCGAATCAGCAAATTCCGGCACTTGTAAAACACCATCAGGTGCGGCCGCTGAAACTACCCCTCCGAAGACTTCTGCCCCGGCCCCGTATTATCCCCCCGCCCGTTGTAAAACTTCGCCCCGTTCCCATCAATCGTCCCCCGCCCCTCGATCGTCACGTTCTCCGCGTTCGCTGCCGAGAGGAGCACGATGTTGCCGTTGCTCTTGGGAATCCCATTGCCCGCGTGGTAATGCTCAATCGTGCCGCTGCCCAGCAGCCGCCCCTGTGCCGCCAGGTGCAGTGTAACGTTGCTCTTCAGCTCCAGCGTCCCCACGACAAAATCCCCCGCCGGCACCAGCACCGTCCCGCCGCGGTCGCGCGTGCACGCATCAATCGCCGCCTGCACCGCCGCCGTATCCAGCGTCTTCCCATCCCCCTTCGCCCCAAACTCCCGCACGTTGTAGACCTTCGCCCCCAGCAGCTTGTCGTCTCCCCCTGACTCAGCCGCATCCGCGCCCAATTCGATCATCCCCACCCCGATCACCGCCCCCGCCGCCGCCCCCACCCACCGCCGCCTGGACAGAATTCCGTCGCCGCTCATGTGAATCCTCCTATTGTGACCGCCGCGCCACTCGGGCTAAGATAACAACTTCACTGCGCGTGAAAACGTTTTCTCCGCCCGCAAACAGGAGCCGCCATGAAATTCAACCCGACGCACCTGCTCGCCATCACGCTTCTCGCCCTCCTCGCCCTCCCCACCCGCGCCGCCGACCCCGCCTCCGATCCCGCCGCCAAAGCCTGGGAGCGCGACTACGGCCCCTCCCACGACCAGCGCATGCAATGGTGGCGCGAGGCCCGCTTCGGCATGTTCATCCACTGGGGCGTCTACTCCGTCCCCGCCGGCGTGTGGAAGGGCCAGGAATCCAAGCACATCGGCGAGTGGCTCATGCTCGACTACAAAATCCCCGTCGCCGAGTACGCCGCGCTGACCAAGCAATTCAACCCCGTGAAGTTCGACGCCGACCAATGGGTCCGCACCGCCCAGGACGCCGGCATGAAATACATGGTCATCACGTCGAAACACCACGACGGTTTCGCGATGTTCCACTCCAAGGCAAGCCCCTACAACATCTACGACGCCACCCCCTTCAAGCGCGACCCGCTCAAGGAGCTGGCCGAGGCCTGCCAGAAGCACGGCATGAAGCTCGGCTTCTACTACTCCGAGGCCCAGGACTGGCACCACCCCGGCGGCGCCGCCGCCAAGGGCGGCCACTGGGACAAGGCCCAGGACGGCTCCATGGACGACTACATCGCCAACATCGCCGTCCCTCAGGTCAAGGAACTCCTCACCAACTACGGCCCCGTCGCCGTCCTCTGGTGGGACACCCCCGTTGACATGACCCCCAGCCGCGTCGAGCAGTTCCTCCCCCTTCTTAAGCTCCAGCCCCAGATCGTCACCAACAACCGCCTCGACAAGAACAAGCTCACCGGCGACTTCTCCACCCCCGAGCAGAAAATCCCCGAAACCGGAATCCCCGGCAAAGACTGGGAAACCTGCATGACCATGAACTCCACCTGGGGCTACAAATCCTTCGACCACAACTGGAAGAGCACCGAAAAACTCATCCGCAACCTCATCGACATCGCCAGCAAAGGCGGCAACTACCTCCTCAACGTCGGCCCCACCAGCGAGGGCGAATTCCCCCAACCCTCAGTCGAACGCCTCCAGCAAATCGGCCAATGGATGAAAACCAACGGCCAATCCATCTACGGCACCACCGCCAGCCCCATCGCCGGCATCCCCTGGGGCCGCTGCACGAAAAAGCTCACGCCCGACGGCGCCGTCCTCTACCTCCACGTCTTCGACTGGCCCAAGGACGGCAAGCTCCTGGTGCCCCACCTCAAGAGCGATGTGGAATCGGCGACACTCATCGCCACGGGCGCCAAGCTCGAAACCAAACCCTCCTCCAAGGGCCTGACAATCACCGTCCCAACGAACGCCCCCGATCCGATTTCTTCGACGATCGTCTTGAACGTGAAAGGCACCACCAAGTTCGAGTAGCCCGCGTCTGGCCGTGTATAATCCAAATATGACCGTCGAACAGCTCACGAACGTCCTTCACGCCAGTCCATTCCGCCCCTTCACCATCCACCTCGGCGACGGCCGCGCCTTCCTCGTCAGGCACCGCGACTTCGTTTCGCGCTCTCCCTCCGGCCGCACGATCATCGTCCACGGCGAGAACGACAGCTTCAGCGTCCTGGACATGCTCCTCGTCACGGAACTCGAGGTCCACGCCATCGGCGAGTCCGAGGCAGCCGCTTAGTACCGGCTCTACGAGCCCAAAATGCCCACTCATTCGCGGCGGTCGAGGTCTTAAATGGCCTACATTATTTGCGAGACCCACGGCGGCCACACCACGGAGGCCGTTTGCCCTCACTTACACGCCCGCATCCTGGCCCGTCTGCAAATCGACCGTCCGATCACGCCGCTCCGCGCGTCCTACGGCGGTCACACTCTCGGCCCGATCTGGCTCTGCCCCGATTGCGCCACCCGCATGCAGATCCCGCCCGCCGGCGCCACCCTCGAAGGCGAAGACAGGCTAGACCGATGGTTCATAGAGACCGACTTCGTGCCCGTCTGCCGGTACTGTTTCAACGAATATCGTACAGATCCCCCGTCCCAACCAGCAGCCCCTCCCAAAACGACCACGCCTACGATTCATGATCCATGACCCCCTCCCCGCCCAACTCCGCACGACATTCGGCGACGCCGACCACTCCGCCATCGACGCCTGGTGGAATGCCCTATCCGAGCAATCCCGCGCCGAAGTCGCTCGCCTCTGCGACGAGCGCACCGACGCCTGCTTCTTCGGCGTGGTCGCCGACGACCGCGTAACGTCGTCCCCAAAGTCCGCGGCGGCCGCTTCATCCCCGACGACTCCTGGGGCTTCGACGAGTGGGGCCCCAGCTACTTCGAACACCTCGTCGAACACCCCGAACTCGTCCTCGTCTGGGACCCCGCCGAGCGCACCTTCCACACCGGCTGCACGCGCCACTCACTCGCCCAAGCCTGCTGGTCCAGTGGCCAAGTCCCCAAAGATTTCGCCTGCCCCTTCGCGCAAGGCACGGCGTGTCTCATGCACCCGCTGCTGGGCTGCCAAATCAGCCGCCGGTGCACCCCTCTCCCTCCGGCAGCATCTCAGCCCGTTAATACTTAAACACCAAATCCACCGCCGCCGTCCACTGCGACTTCTTGGTGGGCGCCAGGAAAATGTTGTCCCCGAACAGCTTGTCCTCCGACCAGTCGTAGCGAATCTCCGGCCGGATCACCAGGTTCTGCCCGACCGCGTCGTTCGGCAGCGGGAAAAAGTCCAGCCCCGCCGTCAGCTCGTACAGATTCGTCCGCCCCGTGAACGACGCGGGGATGCGCGTCCCGTCGTCGTCGTGGAACCACTCGGCACGGCCCTTGAGCGTCACGTACTCGTTCACCCGGTAGCCGGCATAGACCGCCGCCGCGTACCAGTCGTCCGTGTTGAGGTGCACCGTCGAAACCGGCGGCGTCACGCCAGGCACCGGGATCGCCACCGGCTGGCGGTCCTCGTGGCCGTACATCAGGTTCAAGCCGAGCGTCACGGGCTCCGACGGGAAGTAGTACAGGCCGATGTCGGAGAACGAACGCCAGCCTTCGCTGGAGAAGTGGACGAAGCTGGTCGAGCGGTGCAGCTCGTTGTCGGTCTGGCCGGTGAAGTTGGAGACGAAGATCGTGAACTGGTCGCTGACGACCCAGTTCAGCGCGATCAGCCCGCCCAGCGCCTGCGACCCGACGTCCTGGAACCCGAACAGACCCGCCCGCTGCTCGCCGCTGGCCACCCCGCCGAGCTGGAACGTCATCCGGTCGGTGAAGTTGTACGTGCCGAGCACGCCGGTGTACGTGTACGGCAACCCCCACGAAAACAGGAAGGAGCGCGAATAAAAGCTCACGATGCCCGCGGTCGTCGGGTTGATCGTCTCGTACCCCTGGAAGTTGATGAACTTGCCGACGCGCAACCGCAGCCCGCGCCCCACCGGCGTCATCACGTCCACGTACGCCTGCGTCAGGTCGAACTGCTCCTCCGGGCCCACGTGCGTGGACCCGCCCACCGGCGGCCGCGGGTTGTCGTACCAGTCGAAAAGCCCGTTGGAGTGGATCAACGCCGCGTCGCGGCCCCACATGAACTCGACCAGCCCGCCCACGTCCCACTGCGGCTTAAACTCCAGCCGCCGCTCGGCCGTGATGTCCAGTTGGTTGATGATCGGCTCGCCGTTCTCGTAGTCGAACAGCCGCATCGCGTTGAAGTCGGCCGACGAGGGGATGCCGATGACGCGCCCGCCGGTGACGGGGTTGCGCGCGGTATTGCCCGGCGGGTCGAAGTTGTAGGTGTAGCCGCCTTCGGCGTGCCCGTAGATGTTGATGCCGGCGTTGTCGAGCGTGCGCCCGACGCCGATGCGGTCCATCAGCATCATCAGCGGCCGCCGGTTGGGCGCCTGCCCGGGCTGCGCGGTGTCCTGCGCATAAAGCGGGTTCCCCCACGCCAGCGATTGTTCGAGCGTCAGAGAGCGCTCCTCGACCGGGAAGCCGGCCGACGACTCCTCCCCGCGCACCATCCCGCCCGAAGCCAATACCGCCGCCACCGCCGCGCAGGCCAAGCCCTTCCGCCAAGCCATGATCCGTGCTCCTTTCCCTTCGGGCCGCCGGACGTGACCGAGAGACGTGAATTCACGGACCCGCTAAAGTCACATCCGCCAGCGCCGCCCCACTTTATAAGCGGCTGCGTCCGCGCCTGTCCAGACCGCCCGACCCCCGCGCCAGCGTACCTACGCCCCACCGACCATCTGCCGAACGATACTCGCGAGCCCCGCCACCCCCGGCGCCAGCCACCAGTAAATCGGGCAATAGCAGAGCAGCACGAAGCACACCGCCAGGCTCAGGTACGGCCCGTAAGGCAGCTCGCGCCGGGTCCGGCTAATCATCATGTAGATCGCCACCAGGATCCCGAAGAACGGCGCAAGAAAGAACGCGACAGTCGTCGCCCCCCCGCCGATGATCGCGCCAACGCCGAACATCAGATGCACGTCCCCCATCCCCATCGCGACCCGGCCGAAACCCAGCGTTCCGAGGATTCGCGTCAGCCACACTACGAACCCGCCCACCAGCGCCCCCAGCACCGCGCCCAGCAGCCCCGACACCCACGCATGAGCCATCACCCGCATCCACATTCCGTTGACGGCCGTCACGTGCAGGCAAACCAGCATCCACACCGCCCCCAGCACCATCGGCGGCAACAGGAACAGCATCTCCTTCCCGATCTCCGCCCGCACCTGCGCGCGCGAATAGACCGGCGGCAACTGCCCTTCATATTCCAGCGTCTTCCCCACGCGCTTCGCCTCCTCCATCTCCGCCGCGATCGCAGCCCGGTCCACCTCCAGCAGCGGCTCGCCGTCGGGAAAGCTCTGCGGGATCCAGCTGCGCAGCCACGCGAGAATGCTGATAGCCAGCCCCACGCCCGCCCCCGCTGCAATCGCTCCCGTCGCCGGGCTGGCGCTCAGGGCCCACGATTTCCGCGGCTCATCCGCGATCGCGTGAAACACGACTCCGACAATCGCCAGCACCCACGGAATCTCGATCGGAATGATGAACGACTCGGCGTCGATCAGGCTCGCCGCCAGCAACGCCGCGACCAGCGTCATGTACACCGCGTAAATCCCACGATCCTCCGGCCAGTTCAGCAGATGCCCCGGCACCGGCGCCACCGCCCGCAGCGACCCCCACGCGTCCACCTCCATCGCCGGTCCCCACGCCGCGCACGGCGGCATCACGCGAAAGAACATCACGAAGTAGAACGCGAACAGCCCGCCCGTAATCGCTTCGACGATCGGGTATCGAATCGAAATCGGCTGCTTGCAGAAGCGGCACTTGCCGCCGAGCTTGATCCACCCGATCACCGGGATGTTGTCGTACCAGCGGATGTGCTGCTTGCAATTCGGGCAGTGCGACGGCGGGTTCGACAGGTGCTCCAGCGTCAGCAGTATCGACCGCCAGAGTCCCGTCCCCGCCGGCACCTCGACGCGCGGCAGCCGCCAGACTACGACGTTCAAAAAGCTCCCCACGCACGAGCCGATGATAAAGGCGAAGATGACGTAGGCCCAGAAGTGCATTCAACCCGCGATCGCCGCCCCGGCCAGAGTCCCCTACAGGAGCCGCTAAAGGAGCCGCGTGATATAGACGACCGCCTCCTCCGGCGAAAGCCGCGTGACGTCCAGCTCGGCGTCGGCGACTTGCCGGTACACCGGCTCGCGCTCCTCAAGCATCTTTTTAATCTCCTCGATCCCGCCGCCGAGGTTCGTGAGGTTTGGCCGCGTCGCGTAGGTCTGCGGGTCGGCCTGCACCCGGCGGAGCAGTTCCTCCGGCTCGCACCGCAGGTAGATGATCTTGTGGCCTTTCTCTTTGAGCGCATGGCGGTTGTCCTCGCGCATGAGCGTCCCGCCGCCGAGGCCGATCACGTGCTCCTCCATCTTTGACACCTGCGCGACGACCAGGGATTCCAGCTCCCGGAAGTACGGCTCGCCGTGGTCTTCGAAGATCTCCTTGATCGTCTTGCCCGCCTGTTTCACGATCAGGTCGTCGATGTCGATGAACTCCTGCCACAGGCGGCTGGCCAATCGCTTGCCGACCGTCGTCTTCCCGCTCCCGCGATAGCCGATCAGGACGATGCTCATGCAGATCAATTATCGGCCAAAGGCCACGATCGCCATAGCGGCGGCCCTAATATCTTCCGGACGACCGCCATGAGCACGCCGGAACAGCCCATTTCCCTGCGCCGGGGCCTCGGCGTGACGGAATTCGCCGGCACCGAGCGCCACTACTTCCTCCGCGCCGGCATCGAACGGGCCGGGGAGGTCCTGGTCCAATATCTCGAAAGCGTCGGCAGCCCCGTCTTCCTGAGGCGCGACGCCTACGGCCGGCGCATCACCCCCGCCGGGATCACCGGGCCGAACATCCTGTTCCAGCTCGCGGCTCACCCGTGGACCGGCGCCCTCCACCTCGGGCCCGCCAGCCACACGCCGGGGGCGCCGCGCGAGGTTTCCCGCCTCCTGGAATCGCAGGTGCTGGTCCTCGGCCACGCCGCCGAGTCGTCCACCACGTATTACGAGCTCTTCGACGCCGGCACGCGCGTCGAAGACTTTTACTCCACCCCCGGCGACCCGCACCCGCGCTTCCGCTCCAGCCGGCGGCAGGTGGGCCCTTCGGACCCGAGCGACCCCCCGGCATTCATCGACGCCGCGATCAAGTCGCTCGACGCCTACGTGTACCACGCGCCGATCGATTACCGGGAGGAAAGGGACGACGAAGGCAATGCGATCTACACCCTGGCCGACCCGGAGCACCGCCGCGAGGACTACGCCCGGATCGACCTGCTCCTCCCGCGCTGACGGCCTATCCGCGGCACACCCCCCCGCTATAATGCGCCGACCATGCCCCAATCGAACAAGGATGTTGCCGCCGAGGGCCGCCAGACGAGCGGCAGCGGCCCGGCGGTGTACAAGCGCGTCCTCCTGAAGATTTCCGGCGAAGGCTTCTCCCACGAAGGCGGGTTCGGCATCGACGCCGGCGAGCTCGAATCCATCGCCCGCCAGTGCGTCGAAGTTGCCCACATGGGCGTGCAGCTTGCGATCGTGGTCGGCGGCGGCAACTTCATCCGCGGCGCCACCTTCGCCGAGGACGGCCACATCGAACGCGCCACCGCCGACTACATGGGCATGCTCGCCACCGTCATCAACGCCCTGGCCCTCCAGGAAACCATGGAATCCTTCGGCCAGCCGACGCGCGTCCTCTCGGCCATCTCAGTGTACAGCGTCTGCGAGCCGTTCATCCGCCGCCGCGCCATCCGTCACCTGGAAAAAGGCCGCTCGATCATCCTCGCCGCCGGCACCGGCAACCCCTTCTTCACCACCGATACCTGCGCCGCCCTGCGGGCAACGGAAATCCAGGCCGACGTGCTCCTCAAGGCCACGAAGGTGGACGGCATCTACTCCGCCGACCCCAAGAAGGACCCCACCGCGCGCCTCTACAACGAGATCAGCTACGAAGAAGTCCACCGCGACCAGCTCAAGGTCATGGACCGCACCGCCATCACCCTCGGCATGGAACGCAAGCTGCCGCTGGTGGTTTTTAACCTGAAGGTGCCGGGCAATATTGTGCGGGTCATGCGCGGGGATAAGATTGGGACGCGCATTTCGCCGTGATTACGTGATTACGTGACCAATGTCCTGCTCACGTAATCACGCTCACCGACGCTCACCCCCTTGCCACTAAACGCCCGCAATCCTTACCATACCCCCATGCCGCTCGACGACATCCTGCTCGACTGCGAAGAAGCGATGGAGAAGGCGACCGAGCACCTCAAGCACGAGCTGCGCGCCATCCGCACCGGCCGGGCTTCCCCCGCGCTCGTCGAGCACATTCACGTCGAGTATTACGGCACCCCCACCCCGCTGAAGTCCATCGCCTCCATCGCCATACCCGAGGCCACGCAGATCCTCATCAAGCCCTTCTCCCCCGGCGACATCCGCGCCATTGAGAAGGCGATCAACGACTCCAAAATCGGCCTGACGCCGCACTCCGACGGCAAGCAGCTCCGCCTCGTCCTCCCGCCGCTCTCGCAGGAGCGCCGCCTCCAGCTGGTCGGCCAGACCAAACAGTTCGGCGAGCACGCCAAAATCAGCATCCGCAACGCACGCCGCGACGCCAACAAGCTCGTCGAAACCGAGGAAAAAGGCGGCGTCCTTACCGAAGACGACGCCAAGAACGGCAAGGAGCAGATCCAGGAATTGACCAAGACCTACGAGGGCAAGGTCGAGGAAATGCTCGAGCACAAGCGCCAGGAAATTCTAACGGTCTAACGCTCGACCCGATTGGTTTCCCCATCACCTACAGGACAAGGAGGACCGATGAACCAGCACGGCCAAGTCACCCTGGTTCCCAAGAACAGTCTTACCTGCGCCACCCCCGAAGAGGGCCGCCAGCTCGCGATGCGGATGGCGATCGCCGTCGTCGAGGCAGTCCAGCCCGACGAGACCCGCCGCAAGGTCATGCGCGACCTCTACGCCAACGACCCGGCTATGCTCATCGCCATCACCCAGTCCGTCGCCGCCGAGTTCGGCACGATTGCCGCGGCCAACAATTACTGGCGCAAGTAGACGGCACCGGTGCTACGCGCCGCCGCGTTCGGAGGCGCCCATCGCCAATCGGAAATTCGGGGGCAACGGTAGCTCCCACCACAGCTTCGCACCCGTGCGCGGGTGCTCCACGCCCAGCGACGTGGCAAAGAGCATCAACGGCCCCTTTCCCTCCGCGCCGTACACGATGTCCCCCACGATCGGCCAGCCGCTTTCACTCAGGTGTACGCGGATCTGATGTTTGCGCCCGGTCTCCAGCCGGACCCGCAGCATCGCAACGCCCATTCCCTCTTTCACCACCTCATACCCCGTCACTGCTCGTTGGCCCCGGTGCGGCTGGCGGGTTGAACGTACGGTGCCGTCGGCAAGCTCAATCAGGTACGACTCGATCCGCCCATTGGCCTCGCGCGGAATGCCGCGGACGACCGCGGAGTAAATGCGATCGACCGAGTGCTCGAAAAACTGCCGCTTGAGCGACTCGTACGCGTCGTTCGTCTTTGAAAAGATCAGCAAGCCGGCGGCGTGCCGGTCGAGCCGGTGGATCAACCCGACCCGCGCCCGCGGCTGTCGGCGCGCCACGTACTCGCGCACCATTCCCAGCAGCGTCGGCCGCTTCTCCCGCGGCACCGTGCTGGTCAACAGCCCCGCCGGCTTGTTGACGACGAGAATGTCGTGATCCTCGTAAACAATCCCAAAAGGCAGCTTCGCTTCGTCGGCCGCCACCTCCGGCCGCCGCTCGTCCACCGCGACCTCATCGCCGTCGCGCACCTCCTGCTTCAGCGTCTTCGCTGCCGACCCGTTCACCGTCACCCGCCGCCGCTCGATCATCCGCTTGAGCGTCTGCCGCTTCGCCGTCGGGTAGCGCCGGATCAGCCAGTCAAGGACGGTCGTCGCCACGCGTCGCCCCTAAATCACCGGCACCGGCTCGGCGGTCTCGAAAAACACCCGCACCGCCTTCGAGGCGTTCGGGTTCTCGATCACGTCGTTGTGGCCCGCGCCGGTCACCCAGTAGTTGTATTTCGGCGGCGAAGCCGCCTCGTACAGCGCCTCCCCCCGGTTGAAATCGATCGTCCCGTCCGCCACGCCGTGGATCACCAGCACCGGCCTCGGCCACAGCTTCCCGATTTCCGCCGCCGGCGAAAACGCCGCCAGGTCCCGGCCCGTCTGCACGCTCGCCAGCGGCAGCCCGACGTGCACCGCCAGCCAGTTAACCGGCGGGACGAAGTAAGAATCCGCCATCGTCTTCACCAGCGGCCCCAGGGCGTCGTACGTGCCGTAAACCGCGACGGCGTCGATCGCCTTGCCCTCCGGGCTGTCGTCCGCCGCCGCCGCGATCAGCGCCGCCGCCCCCATGCTCACGCCCAGCCCCAGCAGCCGCTTCGACTCGCCGGCCTTGTTCGCCCGCACCCACCGCACCGCCCCGAGCACGTCGCGCCGCTCCAGGTCGCCGAACGTCGTGAGCTGCCCGCCGCTTTCGCCGTGCGCGCGGAAGTCGAAGATCAAGACGTTGTACCCGTTGGGGACCAGGTCCTTTGCCAGCGTCAGGTGGTTTGATTTGCTCGCCGCCAGCCCGTGGCAGACGATGACCGTTTTCTTCCCCCAGTCCTTCGACCCAACGGACGACCGGCTCGCGCTCCGCTGCGGCAGCGCCGGGATCCACCACCCGCTCAGCCGCAGCCCGTCGGTCGAATTAAACCAGACGCGCTCGAACGGCGCTCGCAGCTCGCTCATCGGATCGTCCCCCGGCCCGACCTTCGGCCGGTAGGTCATGACGGCCGCCATTACGTACGGCAGCCCCAGGCCAAAAAGCATCAGCACCCGCAGGACGAACGCCAGCTCGCTGCGCTCGGCCCGCGGATCGACCGCCTTGCCGGCGCGATCGCGCCGCACGCGCAGCAGCCGCGGAATACCGGCGCGAAGAACTCGGTCCAGCCCCTTAAGGAGCAGAAGCAGCCCCGTTCCGAAGTACGAAGCCAGCGCGACCTGCGACCAGATCGTTTTCCCACCCGTCGCCCGGGCGTACACGAGGCAAAGCGTGACGCCCATCGCCGTCCCGCTGATACAGGTCAACACGAAACGCACGACCGCCTCCGCACGCGCGTCGGCAACCGACCGGGGGCGCGCGTCCGGGGAATCGCGCCGCGCCCGGCGCACGACCGCCGCCGCGAGCGCCGCCACCGGCAAGATCGCGTAAACCCCCACGACGACCGCGTGTAGCAGCCTGATCATCGGAATAATTCCGCGCAACGCCCCGTTTACCAAACGGCCCGCGGGCCGGTACGTCTATCCGCTGGAATCCGGCCCGCGGACCACCGAATAGTCGTTGATTTACTCGTTGGGTTCAAATAGATTGTAACCGGTCAGTTACGGGACACTTTGCAAAAAGGGGCATACCTTTTCAGGAGAGCTGACATGCGCAAAGGACTTTTGTTCGGCATCGCCGCGTTGGGGTTGAGCATGGCCGTCGGCGTCGCCCGTGGCGACGAAAAGAAGATCACCGGCGTGCTCATCGACCAGGCCTGCGGCAACAAGCAGATGGCCAAGGCCGACCCGGCGAAGGCCGCCGAAGGCCACACTAAGGCCTGCTGCCTCAAGTGCGCCGACTCCGGCTACGCCGTGATCTCCGGCAAGAAGATGTACAAGATCGACTCCGCCGACGCCTCCAAGGCCAAGGACTTCCTCGGCAAGGACGACACGGCCAGCAAGAACATCCAGGTCACTGTCGAAGGCGACGTGGACGATTCGGCCGGCGAGATCAAGAACGTCAAGTCCATCGAGAAGGCCGCCGCCAAAGGCTAAAGCCCCTCACCGGACGCACGACGAAACGAGCCGCCGACGACCTCGGCGGCTTTTTCTTCGCGCGCCCGGCGCGGCCGCCGCCTTCACGCGATTTTAACCCCCCATTGACCCGCGCCTAACCGCACCCGAATATCAGTCCCGTCAATCATGCACAGAGGCACCGTCCTGGTCATCGACGACGAGAAGGACCTGATCGAGTTGGTCCGCTACAATCTCGACCGCGACGGCTTCGACGTGATCGCCGCCTCGAACGGCCGCAGCGGTCTGGACATCGCCACCGCCCACAAGCCCGACCTGATCGTCCTCGACCTGATGATGCCCGGGACCGACGGCCTGGAAGTCTGCCGGCAGCTCCGCGCCGACCCGCGCACCGCGCGTACGCCGGTCATCATGCTCACCGCCAAGGCCGCCGAGGCCGACCGCATCGTCGGGCTCGAGCTGGGCGCCGACGACTACGTCACCAAGCCCTTCAGCCCGCGCGAGCTGGTGGCGCGCGTCAAGGCCATCCTCCGCCGAACCGCCCAGCAAGAGCAGCCCGAACAGGTCATCCGCCACGGCGACCTCTCCGTCGACGTCGCCCGCCACGAGGTCTCCTACGCCGGCGTCCCCGTCGCCCTCACCGCCACCGAATTCCGCATCCTCCAGTTCCTCGCCTCGCGCCCCGGCCGCGTCATGACCCGCGACGACATCATCGACGCCGCCCTCGGCCGCGACGCCGCGGTCTTCGACCGCACCATCGACGTCCACGTCACCGCCATCCGCAAAAAGCTCGGCAAGGGCGCCGACCTCCTCGAAACCGTCCGCGGCTTCGGCTACAAATTCCGCGACACCCCACTCACTCCACTTCCCGAACCCTGAACCCCGAACCCCGAACCCTCCTTGCTTACGAGCCCCTTCTTCCGCCGCCTCTTCATCCCCTACCTGCTCCTCACCTGCGCCGCCGTCGGCGCCGTCGGCCTCTTCGCCGCCACACGGCTCCGCGACACCTACCTCGACCGCACGCAGCGGGCGCTGGCCGACAACTCCATACTCATTGCCGGCCTGATCGGCCCGGACCTCCGCGCCGGCCGCACGCGCGAGCTCAACGACCAGCTCCGCCGGCTCGGGCAGACCCTCCACTGCCGCATCAGCGTCGTCCGCGAGGACGGCGTCGTCGTGGCCGACAACGAAGCCGATCCCGTCTCGATGGGAAACCACCGCACGAGGCCGGAGATCGCCGCCGCCGCCGCCGCCGTCACCGGCGCCAGCATCCGCCCCAGCGCCACGGTCGGCCAGCGGCTGCTCTACTTCGCCCGCCGCATCGATTCTCAGGCCCCCGGCGAAGCCCCCTACTTCATCCGCCTCGCGGTCCACCTCACCAGCCTCGACGCGCACCTGGCCGTCCTGTACCGCGCGGTCGCCGCCGCCGCCCTGCTGGCGATGCTCGCCGCCGGCGCCTTGTGCTACTACTTCGCCCGCCGCCAGGCCGCCCCACTGATCGAGCTGACCGGCGTGGCCCGCGACCTCGCCGCCGGACAGCTCCACCGCCGCATGTCCCCGCCCCTCCGCGAAAAAGGTGAAATCGCTTCCGTCGCCACAGCCCTGAACACCATGGCCGACTCGCTCAACGACATGATCCGCCAGGCCGCCAAGGACAATGCCGAGCTGCTCGCCATCCTCTCCAGCATGAGTGAGGGCGTCCTGGCCACCGACACCCAACAGCGCATCCTCCTGGTCAACTCCGCCGCCGCCGGCCTCCTCGGCTTCGCCGCCCAGCAGGCGCAGGGCAGGTTCCTCAATGAGGTCGTCCGCAGCGAGCCCGTGCTCAACGCCACCACCGAAGTGCTCGCCTCGCGGAAGCGCAAAACGTTTCAGGTCGGCCCGCTCGCCGGGCGTCACGTCGAAGTCACCATCACCACCTTCCCCGCCCTGTGCGAGCCCGACGGCCTGGTCATCGTCGCCCACGACGCCACCCAATCCGTCCGCTACCAGGAACTGCGCAAGGAGTTCGTCGCCAACGTCTCGCACGAGCTGCGCACGCCCCTCACCGCCATCAAGGGCTTCGCCGAAACCCTCCGCGCCGGCGCCTTGCGCGACGACACGCTCGGCCCCCGGTACCTCGCGACGATCGAAAAGCACGCCGACCAGCTCACCAACCTTGTCAACGACCTGCTGGAGCTCTCGCGCCTGGAAAGCCACCCCGACCTCCCCCGCCGCGTCCCGGTGGACGTCGCCTCCATCGTGCGCAAGGCCGTGGACCTGCTCACGCCCGCCGCCCAGAAGAAACACCACACGCTCGCCACCCGCATCGACCCCCTCCCCCCCATCCCCGGCGACGCCGACTACCTCGAACGCGCCATCGCCAACCTGATCGACAACGCCGTCAAGTACACCCCCGACGGTGGCCGCATCGACGTCGCGGCAAAGCTCAACGGCACCCACGCCATCATCGAAGTGACCGACACCGGCATCGGCATCCCCGAAGCCGACCTCCCCCGCATCTTCGAGCGCTTCTACCGCGTGGACCGCTCCCGCTCCCGCGAAATGGGCGGCACCGGCCTCGGCCTCTCCATTGTCAAGCACGTCGCCCAGGTCCACCGCGGCGCCGTCGAAGTCTCCTCAACGCCCGCCGCCGGCTCGACCTTCCGCCTGCTCCTGCCCCTCCCCGCCGAGCTCCCCTCCGCGCAATAAAAAAGCCCGCGGGGGCGGCCTCTCCGATCCGCCCCCGACGGGCACTCGTGCATCTCCTCTCCGGAAGACGCAAAGTCGATTCGATTACCGTTTTAATCCCGAGGGCTGCCCCCGTCGGCCGTCGGCGACACGCCCGCCGTGTCCTGCCCGCCCGCCACCGCCATCACCTCAAACTGCCCGTCGGCCATGCCTTGCTGTTTCAGGAACCCGACCACCGCCGCCCGCCGCCCCTCCGCCGTCGCATCGCCATCCCCCGGCACCGCCAGGTTCACGACCACCGGCCCTTCCAGCCGCCCCTCCCGCGCCAAGGAGGTCAACACGTCCCGCCCCCGCTGACTCAAATCCGGCCCGTCAAAGTGCGAGGCGTCCAGCGTCGCCGCGACCAGCGGCCGCGCCGGCGCCTGGGCGTCGCCCAAAGGATTCAAAACCACGCCGTCCCGATTCCCGCCGGCCCCCGCCGCGCAACCCGCCGCCGACGCCGCCACCAGCAGCGCCAAGCCGCCCACCGCGAATTTCACGATCGTCGCAATCACCTGAGTCATCACAACCCTCATCGTCCGCGCGACCGCATCACTTTTGTGCAATCAAGGCCCCCGCCGCCGCCCCATAACGCCCGCCCCGTTCCCGCCCGCTCACCGCAGCCACTCCCCGCCTCTGCCCGACCACGCCGCGGCGATCACCGCGAGCGTCGCCACCAGCAGCGGAACGGCAAACGGCAGCAGCCGTTCGCCGGCCTCCGGCTCATTCGGCTCCTCGCCGAAATCCCCCCGCGCCAGGTTCATCGCCAATACCGCGCTGCCGCGAACCAGCTCCCGGATGCGATGCTCCCGCGCCGCCCGGGCCAGCACGATCGCCATCCCCAGCACCGCCTCTACAACCAGAATCTTCATCACGAGCGCCACGCCCACCCACGCCCCGATCCCCGCCAGCATCGTCACGAAAGCCGCCAGAAAACCCAGCCCCGCCTCCCCCGGCGTCACCGACGACCCCGGCAAAAAGCTCCGCCCGATCCCGCCCAGCACCAGCGCGAACGTCAGCCAGTTCGGCACGCGGCGGCTGCGCACGTCCTCCGCCGCCGCCCACCCCAGCAGCGCCAGCATCGGCACGCATCGCGCCAGCTCGTACGTCGTCATCATGGAGTCAAACAATCGGACTACCGCGAACCGCCGCCGGCCTCCCACCGGGCCAGCACCTTCGCCCCGACCTGCGCGATCACGGCCACGGCCGTGATAATGATGAGCCCCGCGACGAGGGCGTACTCCAGCACTTCCCCCCCGCGCTCGTCACGAACCACCCTCGCAAGCAGCCGCGCCACCGACCTCATAAAATCCTCTCCCTCTCCGAAGCCGCCTCACATCGAACGGTTCATCTCGGTCCACCGCGCCAGCACCTTGGTCCCGATCGACCCGATGATGGCGATCGCCGCCACCACGATGAGCCCGGAAATCAGCGCGTACTCAATGACCTCGGCCCCGCGCTCGTCGCGCGCGACCTTTCCCAGCAGGCCCCACAATCCCTTGACCGCCTTCATGACGACTCCTTCGCACGACCAGAACAGGCAACCGCCGGCCGCACGTCCGGAAAGACCCGGCCGCGCGCGGTTGACCTTTGCTCAGATCGGCTACCCCGCCCCGAATCTTGACCACGGCTTTTCGAACCCACGCCCAAATCCCCCTCACCCCCGCGGATCACAACCCCTGGAGCCGCCTGATCTTATTCCACGCCCAAGTGCCACCCAATGTCGCTACGGCACGACCACCGCAACGCCGTTCGACGTCGCACCCGCCCCGGGCAGCGGCTTCGCCGTCGCCTTGGCCCCCGTCGGAAGCGCCAGCCATAGGGTGGACACGAGGATGAGCACCCCGAACGACAGCTTCGCCATCATGCCCAGGAACCGCCCCTTGGCCGCACCGACGCCGACGTTCACCGAGTGGACGACTTCCCGCCCCGCGAGCAGTTCCCCCGCGATCGCACCCAGGAACGCCCCGAGGCAAACGCCGATGATCGTGCTCACGATCGGAATCGGAATGAACGTGAGAAAGAATCCCCCGAGCAGCGCCCCCACGATTGCCCCCCACACCCCCGCCTTGCTCGCCCCCGCCTTTTTCGCCCCGCCGGCGCCGGCGATGAACTCCACCACCTCCGCCGCCGCCGCGACGACCACGAGAAAGACCAAGCCCTTTCCGCCGACGTGCGCACCGTGCGTCCCCCACGCGTACAGCGCCGTCGCCAGCACCATCACCCAAAGCCCCGGCAACCCGAGGATGACGATGAACAGTCCCGCCAACTGGACCGACAACAGCAGCAGGTAATAGACCCAGTGGAGCAGCATGACCCGATCATAGCCAGTGCCGCACGAGCCGGTAGCCGACGTACAGCAGGAACAGCACGAGCAACCCGAGCGCACCCCGCCGCAGCCGCCGCGGCCACAGGTATCGTGAGATCTCGCGCCGCACGGCAGGGACCGATAGTTCCTCCGGCGGCGTGAGCCGCCCGTACGCCGCGGCGACCTTGGCCGTCAGCGCCTCAAACGTCGCCTGGTCCCCCGTCACCGCGCGCAACGCCGCCGTCGCCGCCACCAGGTGGTTGGCCGCCGCCTCCACCGAGCAGTCCATCGCCACCGACATCATCCGCGGGTCCAGCTTCTCGCCGTGGTTCAGAAGAAACGCCTCCGCCTGCTGCTGCGGGAGCATGCGCAGCCCGCGGACGAACGCCGTATAGGCCGGGTCCGGCTCCTGCTCCCCGGCCGCCGTGACCAGCAGGTCCGCCTTCGGATCCGGCTTGTAGCGCGCCGCCCGCCGGGCAGTCAGCACCGTGTGGTGGTAGAACCATCGCTCCGGCGTGTGCTCCTGGTTCCACTTCGGCAGCACGCGCAGGCTGCGGCCGATCACGAACCGTGTAATTCCCGCCGCCGCGTCCCCCCGCCCCGAAATCGCCTGCGAAACACGTGAAACCACCGGGTAAAAGTTCTGCAGCAGCGCGACGGCCGACGGACGGTGAAACGCGCGGGCGCGGGACAGCAATTCCGGCGTGACGGGGAATGGCATCGCCCCGATCGTAACCGCTAACGCCCGGCCGCGCTGCGAAGCGCCCTTTCGTACGCCGGCGGCAGTTTTTCAGGCGATCCGCCCGCCGTCCACCAGCGCGGCTGTTCGGTATAGATCCAAACGTACTTGTCCGTCGTCTCCAGCGAGTGCCGCGCCGCCGATTCAAAGGCTTCCGGCGAAAAGTAGTTTTTCGACAGGTCGTCCGTGTTCCAGCCCTTCTTGCGCCAATCCTCGTCCATCCAGAGCCCGAACGCGGCCGAGACGTGTTTGGGATACTTGTCATGGTCCGCGTGGACGAATGGAAGCACTCCCTGCGTCATCGTCCGACGGGCCTTGGTGAACTGGGCCAGTTCCTTATACCCGTACGAGAGCTCGTACCCGTCGATGATGAGGGTGCCGCCTTCGGCCGCGTCGAGCAGGCCATCCAGGAACGGCGCGAGCAGGCCGTAGTGCGCCTCCGGGAGTTTGGCGGGATCGCCGCCGGTCTGGGCATACGGCAGGGAGTAGCCAAACGTGAGAAAGACGCTCAGCCCCGGATACCCCTCCTGAAACGCCGCCATCACCTCGCGCCCGCGCCGCCGGACCTGCCCCGCATACTCGTCCCACGATTTGCCCTTTGCGTCGCGCTGCTTGTGATAGTCGAACAGCGGCGAGTTGTACTGCTCGATGTCGAACAGAAGACCGCGCGCCTTTCCCTCCCGGGCTACGCGCGCGGCCAGGCGAGCGTTGCTGACGATCGCCGAGAAGTCGTCAAACCAGTCCACGTCCCCGGGCGCGGTGTTGAAGCGCAAGAAATTCTCCGTGAAGCGGCGGAACTTCGTCGCTTTCAGGTCCTCCAGCGCGGGTTGCAGTTCCTTCTCCGTAAACGCGCGCCGGGACCAGCACTCCCACACAAACGCCCCCGTGCCGGCCCCCGTCTCACCCGCCTTGGCGTAGGTAATGTGGAAAACGCACCCGTCGAACGGCGTCCTTTCCATCTCATCGACGTGCGCCCGCATGAAGGAGGTGTCCGGCTCGTCCCACCCGAATTCAATGAGCTTCTTGTCGGCCGCCGACGGCGAGGCGGTGAACACGAGACTAATCGCCAGGCTCAGAACCGTGCGGTGGTGCATGCGGGCATCATACCCCGGGATGGATGGATGGCGCCTGCGGCGGTATGCTTCGGGCATGAGAAAAGGTGTGTTTTTCCTCGCGATGGTGCTGGCCTCCGCCGCGGCACTTGCCGGCGAAAACTGGCCGCAATTCCGCGGCCCCTCCGGCCAGGGAATGTCTGACGCCCTCGGCCTCCCCACCGAATTCGGCGAAGGCAAAACGCCAACCAACATCAAATGGGAAGTCCCCATCCACGGCAAAGCCTGGTCCTCCCCCGTCATCTGGGGCAACCAAATCTGGATGACCACCGCCACCGAAGACGGCAAAGAGCTCGGCGTCGTCCGCGTGGACAAGGAAACCGGCAAGATCACCCTCGACAAAAAACTCTACGACATCCCCAACCCCCAGTACTGCATCCCCTTCAACAGCTACGCCTCGCCGACGCCGGTCATCGAAGAAGGCCGCATCTACGTCACCTGGGGCTCCCCCGGCACCGCCTGCCTCGACACCTCTACCGGCAACCTCCTCTGGGAACGCCGCGACTTCGTCTGCAACCACTTCCGCTCCGCCGGCTCCTCCCCGCTGCTCTACCGCGACCTGCTCATCCTCAATTTCGACGGCTCCGATTACCAGTACGTCGCCGCAATGGACAAGAAGACCGGCAGCACGGTTTGGAAAACCGACCGCTCGATTGATTTCAAAGACCTGGTCAACGGGCAGCCCCAGAACAACGGCGACATGCGCAAGGCCTTCTCCACGCCGCGCGTCATCCGCGTGGACGGCCACGACGAACTCATCAGCGTCGGCTCCAAGTGCGTGTACGCCTACGACCCCGCCACCGGCAAGGAGCTATGGCGCGTCGAAAACCGCACCGCCCACTCCGGCAGCGCAACCCCCGTCATCGGCGACGGCATCATCTACGATAACGTCGGCCACGGCCGCGCCGAAGTCTTCGCCATCCGCCCCGGCGGCCACGGCGTCGTGAATAACACCAACGTCCTCTGGAAGTATTACAGCGCCCGCGACGTGCCGACCCGCTCGTCCGGGATCCTCGTCAACAACCGCCTCTATTACGTCGGCGATTCCGGCATCGTCACCTGCCTCAACATCGACGACGGCAAGCCCCTCTGGCGGGCGCGCGTCAAGGGCAATTACTCGGCCGCCCCCCTCTCGGCAGAAAACCACATCTACTTCTTCAGCGAGGACGGCCACTGCACCGTCATCGCCGCCAACGGCGACGAGAAGGAAATGAAAGTCCTCGGCGAAAGCCAGCTCGGCGACGGCTTCATGGCCTCCCCCGCCGCCTCCGGCAACGCCCTGTACCTCCGCTCCCGCACGCACCTATACCGGATAGAAAAATAGCGATACTCATCCAAATCACGCCGGTGTCTGAGGGGAGCGAAGACCGGGATCTTTCCGGAAGGTGGTCCGCGTGCCTGCTTTCCCCCTCGTTGACGCCCACGTCCACTTCTGGGACCCGCAGCGTCTGAAGTACGCCTGGCTGCGCAACAACGGCATCCTCGAACGCCCCTACCTGCCCCGCGACCTCGACGACCTCCGCGGCGGCGTCGCGATCGACAAGATCATCTTCATCGAAGCCGGCGCCGACCCCGCCCAGGAAGACGAGGAAGCGCAGTGGGTCTCCTCCCTCGCCGCCGCCGACCGCCGCATCGGCGCGATCGTCGCCGCCGCCCCCCTGGAGAAGGGCAAAGACATCGAGCCGCTCCTGGCAAAGCTCGCCGCCCGCCCGCTGGTCAAAGGCATCCGCCGCCTCCTTCAAGGCGAAAAAGACCCGCGCTACTGCCTCCGCGACGGCTTCGTCGAAGCCGTCAAGCTGCTCCCCAAGTACAAGTTGAGCTTCGACCTCTGCATCACACACCGCCAGCTCGCCGCCGTCATCGAGCTGGTGCGAAAATGCCCCCAGGTAAACTTCGTCCTCGACCACATCGCCAAGCCCAACATCCGCGAGCACGTCCTGGAGCCCTGGAAGACGCACATCAAGGAACTGGCGGCCCTGCCGAACGCGTTTTGCAAAGTGTCCGGCGTGGTCACGGAAGCCGACTTTCAGACCTGGACCCTCGGCGACATCCGCCCTTACGTCGAGCACGTCATCGAATCCTTCGGCTACGCCAAGGTCATGTTCGGCAGCGACTGGCCCGTCGTGCGAAAGGCCGCCGAATACGCCCGATGGGTCGCCGCCCTCGACGAGATCGTCAAAGGCGCCCCCGAAGCCGACCGCCGAAAGCTCTATCGCGAAAACGCCGCCGCCTTTTACCGGGTACAAGGGATGCGGTAGGATAACGTCCCACATTGGGGGCTTCAGCGAGGAGAGCACATGCGGCGGACGATCATCGGAATTTTCGCGACATCACTGGCCGTTTTGGCAATGGGCGCGGCCGACGACGACCAGGGCTTCCAGCCCATCTTCAACGGCAAGGACCTCAGCGGCTGGAAAGTCCCCACCCCCAACCCCTGGTGGGAAGTAAAGGACGGCATCCTCGTCGGACACTCCGACCCCAACGACCCCAAGAAAAAAGGCGACGTCCTCTACACCGAAAAATCCTACAAGGACGTGATCCTCGACGCCGACTGCCGCTGGAACGGCGAGATCGACAGCGGCTTCTTCTTCCGAAAGCCCGACCTCCAGGTCCAGATCGGCATCTCCCGCTCCTTGAAGAAGGACATGACCGGCTCGCTCTACGGCAAGGACAAGTACGCCGGCAAGGAAGCCAAGGGCGTTGACAAGGCACTCAAGCTCGGCGACTGGAACCACTTCAAGGTCGAGGTCAAGGGCAACCGCTGGCAAGTCTGGCTCAACGGCACCGAAGTGCTCGACTGGACCGACACCAAAAACCTGTACAAGGACGCGGGACCGATCGGCCTGCAGATCCACCCGGGGCTGGAGATGAAGGTGGAGTTTAAGGATTTGAAGGTGAAGGAGCTCTAAACCGGCTGCCGGCGATCGGACCAGCTCGGGGGCGAATCTTCCGGATTCGCCCCTACTTTTTTGCGCCAAGGGGTCAGCCATCACGGGGCCATGACGGACTTTCGCGGAGCAACCGCTCGACGCCGGCTTTCAGTGTGCAGGGAAAAGGTTTCGTCAACCGGGGACCTGGGCGTACGATACGCCCTGCCGTTGAGCGGAGGTAATGTCGGAGGCATTTTGGAATCGGAGCACACCAAAGTTGCAAACGTCATGCGGGCGTACGCGGAACACGCGGTGGAATACGCGAAGACGCGTTACGGAATTGATCTCGACTATTCCGAGGCGAGTCTCGCGGAGGTCGATCGCATGATGGACGATCGCACGCGGGGTACCGTGATCGAGGTGGACCAGCTCACGTTCGACGAACGCGAAGAACTCTGGATTTACTGCAAGATGATTGGGGGGTACGTAGGCGAGGTCGTTATCCGGAATCTCGGCGGGACGTGGCAGGCCAAGCAGATCGACTCGGGCTCGCTTGCGGTCAAGCTGATGGTAGGCGGCGAGATCGAGGCATCACCGCCGGACGCCGTCTGGAGAACCCTGACGGAGCCATTCCGAAGCATGGCCTCCTATTATCGGGGTGTGCGCGCTATCCTTGGTCGTGCCGCGAAGCCATTAGAAGGTAGCAACGAGGCTGAGAGAGGGGGCGATTGATCGCGCCACGTCGATAGCACGCCGATTTTTTGTCACGCGCAGGACGCCAGCAACGACCTTGGGGCGGAATCCTACGGAAGGTCGATTATGCTCATGAACATGGCGGCACGCGTCGCAACAGTAGCGGGGCGATTCAGCGGCACACCCGACCCCACCGACGCCGACCTCGTCGCCGCCAGCCGCCGCGGCGACCGCGACGCCTTCGGCCAGATCGTCCGCCGCTACCAGGGCGCCGTCAGCGGCGTCATCTACGCCGGTTGCGGCGACCTCGACCGCAGTGAAGACCTCGCCCAGGAAGCCTTCCTCTCCGCATGGAAGAGCCTTTCCGGCCTGCGCGAGCCCGAACGTCTCGGCGGCTGGCTCTGCCAGATCGCCCGCCGCCGCGCCGCCGACTTCGCCCGCGCCGCCGCCCGCGAGCGCGACCGCATCGCCGCCGTCGTCCGCACCCGGGGCGGCGACGTCGACCGCGCCGAGCCCGCCGGCGAGGCGATCGTCGAAGAAGAAAAGCAGGTCATGTGGCGGGCGCTGGGCGAAGTCGCCGAGCCCTACCGCGAGACGCTCGTCCTCTACTATCGCCAGGGCAAATCCACCACCGACGTCGCCCGCGTCATGGAAATCTCAGAAGACCTCGTCCGCCAGCGCCTCGCCCGCGGCCGCGAAATGCTTCGCGAGCAGGTCGCCGCCATGCTCGAGCGCAACCTCGCCCGCACCACCCCCGCCGACGCCTTCGCCGCATCCGTCGTGGCCGCGCTGCCGGCCCTCCAAGCCGCGGGCGTGAAGGCGGCAGCCGCCGGCGCCGCGGCCGGCAAGGGAGGCCTGACCACCGCCGTCGGCATGTGGATCGGCCCGGCGCTCGGCCTCGCAGGCGGCGTCTGGGGCTCCGTCGGCACCATCCGATCCGCGCGCACCCCCCGCGAGCGGCGCTTCGTCTGGGGATTCGTCATCGCCCTCTGGGCCCTGGTGATCCTCGGCACCGCCGGGATCATGGTCACGTCGCTCGTCGGCCCGCGCCTGGGCTGGACCGCCAGGACCGGAATGCTGATCTACATCGCGGCCTGGGCGGCGTACGGGCTGGCCGTGACGAGCCTGGTCATGGCGGTGAAGCAGCGCCACGCGCGCCTCCGCGCGGAGGAAGGGCTGGCCGAGATCGTGCCGGCGACAGTGCCCGAGGCAACGCGCCGCGTGCTGATGGTGGTCGTGCCGCCGGTGGCAACCTTGAGCTGGATGGTGGCGATGGCCGGCCAGGCCGGCGATCGCGTCGGAATGGCTGTGGCGGCGGCGGGAATGGCCGCAGCCGTCGCGGTGGCCTTCGCGTGGGTGCGGCGGCACGGTATGACAAATACCCGGCCGTTCGCGCTGGCGTACGCGACGGCGTTGGGTGCGTTCACCTTCGTGATGGTGAACTGGCGGATGTACGCGTGGATCGCCTTTACTGCCAAAGCCGCCAGCGAGGCGATGCTGCGGGAAAAGTTTCCCCGCTGGGAGTTGAACCTGCTCCTGGCCGTAGTGTGGGGCGCGATCCTGGGATGGACGACGGTATCGCTCGGCGGGGGAAAGAAAGTCGCCACTCCCGCCGCGGAACCGCCAGTCTAACGGGCGAGCGTGACGGCCTTCGCAAGCCATCAGCGCACGCCGTTCGGGCCCCAGAGCGGCTCAATCAACTCGGAATTCCACCGCCGCAGCTCCGCGTCGAGCTGCTCGACGAGATCCGGACGCCCGGCGGCAAGGTTGCTGGATTCGGAGATGTCCTTCGACAGATCGTAAAGCTGAGAACCGGCGACCGCCTGCCCGTCCGCCTTCCCCTTCTTCCCCTTCCCACCCCCCGGCCGCGCCGCTTCGTGCAGCAGCTTGTAGTTCCCCCTGCGGATCGCCGAGCTCCGCCCGTACCGCCAGAACAGCGCCTCGTGCGGCGCCCTCTCCGGCGTATCGCTGAGAAACGGCAGCAGGTTCACCCCGTCCAGCTTCGCATCCGCCGGCGGGCTCACCGACGCCGCCGCCAGCGCCGTCGGCAGGACATCCAGCGAAATCACCGGCCGCTCATCCACCTTCCCCGCCGGGACGTGCCCCGGCCATTGCATCATGAACGGAATACGAATCCCCCCCTCAAGCAGTTGCCCCTTGCCACCGCGCAGCGGCAGGTTGCTGCTGGTCAACTCCTTCGTCGGCCCGCCGTTGTCGCTCAGGAAAATCAGCAGCGTGTTCTGCTCCAGGTCCTCGCGCCGCAGCTCGTCGAGGATCTCCCCGACGCCCTGGTCCAGCGCCGCGAGCATCGCCGCGAAAACCCGCCGGTGATCGTCTTTAATATTCTTGTACTGCTCCGAGTACGGCCCGCTCCGAGGCGCCATCATCGGGCTGTGCACCGCGTTGTACGGAACGTACAGGAAAAACGGCCCCCCCTTGTGCCGCCCGATGAACGAAACCGCCTCGCGCGTGATCGCGCGCGTGAGGTACTGTGGCTCGCTGATCTCGTCCGTACCCCGCATGATCGGGTTCAGCCGGTCATACTGCGGCTCCCGTTCGCGGAAGTGCGTGACCACATCCGCCGAATCATGATGCTGCGGAAAGTAGTAGTGCCCTTCGCGCAGAAACCCATAGAACTCGTCGAACCCCCGCTTGAGCGGGTGAAACGGCGGGTGAGCTCCGAGGTGCCATTTCCCCATCACCCCCGTCGCGTACCCCGCCGCATGAAGGTAGTCGGCCATCGTGTGCTGCGACAGCGGCAGCCCGATCCGCGGATCGTCGCTCTGCGCCTCGACGGCGTTCAGCTCGTGCCCGAACCGCTGCTGATACCGCCCGGTCATAAACCCCGCCCGGCTCGGCGAGCAGACCGGCGCGGTGACATATCCGCTCGTAAACCGAACCCCATTCCTGGCGATCGAATCAATCCGCGGCGTGCTCAGGTCATAATCCGGCGGCGACTGGCACGAGAGTTCCCCATACCCAAGATCGTCGGCAACGATAAAGACGATATTGGGCCGGGGCGCCGCAAGCGTCGAGTAGAAATTCGCCGCCGAGGCGCAGAGGACGCAGAGGAAGAGGCGTGTGAGGGTCCGCATGGCCGTTTGTTCATAGACGCCCCGCGGCGGGGGATCAAGCACGAGCGTCGTCACGGGGGTCGGTGAGATTGCGGTAAAAGATCGTGGTGCCGCAGGGTTCTCCGCCCGGCATGAGCGCATAACCCGGAATGCTGCCGACGCGCGTCCAGCCGAGCCGTTGGTACAGTCGCTCGGCGTCGCCGCCGGTCACGGCATCGAGCACCAGCAACGTCTTGCCGCACTCGCGGGCCGTCGCTTCCGCCGCACGCATCAGCGCCGCGCCCAACCCCCGTCGCCGCGCCCGGCGGTGCACCAGCATTTTCGCCAGGTCCGCGCGGTGCGGCTGGTTCTCGGGCAAATCCAAAACGAGCTGCACCGTCCCGCAAATCCCCCGCCCGTCCTCCGCAACCAGCACCGCCCGCTTGCCCGCCGACACGTCGGCCGACACGCGACGCCAGAACGCCACCGCCCGCTCCCGCGTCAGCGGCAACATGAAGCTGACCGATGCCCCGCCTTCAACGCAATCAACGAGCACGTCCGCCAGCGCCTCGACGTGCGCATCGTCCACCACGTGCAACCGCCGCAAGCTCCACTCGATCTCGCTCATCTTCTCCTCGCCCGGAGTCCGCACACCGTGCCCTCCGCCCTTTCTATCCCCTAACCCCTAACCCCTCATCCGCTGTCCCCTCACCCTATCCCTCCTCCTCCACCCGCGCCCCATGCGCCGGCAGTTCCGGCGTCAGCGCCACCCCCCCCGCCGCCGTCATGATGTCCGCCACCGTGCGCCGCGCCGCCGGCGTCGTCAGCGCGATCATCGCCCGCCCCACGCCCGTGATCTTCGCCCCCAGCGCCCCCGCGTTCCACGCCGCGTCGATCAGCTTCTCCATCGCCGACGACGATACGCCCACCTTCTCCAGCACCATCTGGTTCAGGTTCATCAGCCGCCCCACCTCCGGCCAATCCCCCCGCTGCACAACCGACAATGCCGTCCGCGTCAGCGCGCCGATCGTCTCGAAATACGTGATCCGCGAAGGCTTCTCCGCCAGCCACGCCCGGATGTGCGCCTCGGCGTCCACCGCAGACCCACTGTCTTTACCCGCATCAC
>Ga0308176_10000406_pt1 | contig 27560 bp, 23 predicted proteins | sample PhyCR2_3_FD_203890 | JGI IMG/M metagenome (GOLD analysis project Ga0308176, IMG submission 203890) | Soil microbial communities from UC Gill Tract Community Farm, Albany, California, United States - DLSLS.C.R2 | ecosystem: Environmental > Terrestrial > Soil > Agricultural land | place: USA... | reverse complement strand
GGAGTCTTTGAAGACGGGGACCGGCTCGGTTTGAGCCTGTGCCGGAAGTCCGCCCCCGAGGACGCCGGCGATCAGAAACGGGACGATCTGACGCATCGCGTGCTCCTTTCGGAATCGACGCCCCGCCTGGCGGTGGGGGATCGAAAGAGAGCACGGCGCGCGCGCAATCCTCGCCCGCACCCCGGGGGAGGCGTCTGGACGGGCGGCAGGTCTCCTGGCTTCCGGATCGTCCTACTCCCGGACCTTCCCACGCGGGCGACCCCAAAGGATCTTTCCCGTGCAGTGGCTCTTCCGGTTTCGTACCCGGTTACAGTGGCGGGGGCCGCGCCGGTTTCACACCGGCTTCCCTCTTGAAGACGCGAGAACCTCCCGTTCGGGGAGGTCCAGGCATCACCGCGCCGTCTGGTTTGTCAAAGAGGCCCTCCACGGCGGAGGGCTCGGATCGACGGGATTCTACTGCTGCGGCTGCTGCGGCGGCGAGCCGGCGCCGGAGAGGCCGCCGAAGTCGGTCGCCGAGCCCGCGCCGTTCGATTCGGTCGGCGTGCCGCCGCTCAGGAAGCCGTTGAGGCCGCTCACGGCGGCGGAGCCGGAGCTGTAGGTGGTGATCGGGATGCCCGCCGAGGAGCTGGGCTCGACGAACTGCTGGACCGAGTAGTTCCGCCGCGCCTCCTCCGCCGCGAGCTGCCGCTCGGCGATCGAGAGGTAGCGCTCGGTGACCAGGTCCGTCTTGGACTTGGTGCTGTCGTCAGGGTTCGGCAGGTCGTTCGGCGAGCGGCCGAGCGCGATCGCCTTGTCGCTGATCCGGACCCCGAAGCCCTGGGTCGGGTCCTCGGCGCGGACGCCCTGGATCTCCTCCTTGGGGAAGCCGATCCAGTTGCCGACCTCGGTCAGCAGGAGCACCATGTTCGGATCCCAGCTCGCCTGCTGCGGCTGATGAGCGGTCGTGATCACGCTGCCGTTCGTCAGGGTCACGTAGTACACATCCGCCGAAGCCGGCGCCGCGAGCAGCGCCAGGGCGAGCAGCAGAGGCCAGACACGCGTCAGAGAGCGGAACATGGAAACCTCCCGCGGCGGCGGCCGCATTGGCAATCTCCTATAAGCTTAGCACCAAAGGTGTCAAATTGTGTAGCGCTTCCCGGAGCTGCTGGCGAAACATCATGGCCCCCCCGTGCGCCGGGTGGCGCAGGGCGGGGGCCTCCACGCCGATCTCGGCGAGCGCGCCCTGCGCGGTGCGGCCCACGGCGAGCACCCGGGCGCCGGCGGTCTCGGCCAGCAGCCGCTCCAGGACGTGCAGATTGGCGGCGACCAGGCTCCGCTCCGGGGTGCGGTTGCTCAAGGGGCCGCGCGCTCCATAAGGATGCCAGGGGAAGGAGTTCCAGAGCAGGGCGCCGCGGGCCTCGCCGCCCAGGGCGTCCCAGACGACGCTCCCCGAGGGCTCCAGCCAGAGCGCCGGATTGCGGCTGGTGGCCCGGAACGGCGCGCCGGCCCAGGGGAGCCGCCGGCCGTCCGGCCCGAGGAGCTGGCGCTCGCTGGTGAAGGCGATGCCGGAGAACCGCCCCCCCCGGAAGCCGAGCGCCTCGCCGACCAGGATCAGCCGCGGCGTCCCCACCCGGTCGAGATAGGCCTCCAGGTTTTCCCGCCGCCCCTTGGCCGCGGCGGGGGCGTCGAGGTCCGGGAACGCCTCGCGGTAGGGGTTCACCACTCCGGGGGCGGCCCCCCGGGGACCCCGGTAGAGGAGGCGGAGGACGGGCGAGAGGTCCACGCCGTAAGGCTCAGGCGGCGGTGAGGATGAGCGGCTCGCCGCGCCGGATCACGATCGTGTGCTCGTAGTGGGCGGTGAGCGAGCGGTTCTGGGTGCGGATCGTCCAGCCGTCCGGCTCGGTGACGAGCTGCGACGGCTCGGCCGCGATCATCGGCTCGACGGCGATCACCAGCCCCTCGGTCAGCGTCGCGCGCGACCGCGGATCGTAGAAGTTCGGCACCTCGGGCGCCTCGTGGATCGTCTTCCCCACGCCGTGGCCGCACAGGCCGCGCAGCACGCTGAAGCCGTGCTTGCGCACCTCCCCCTCCACCGCGCGGCCGATGTCGTTGACCTGCCGGCCCGCCCGCGCCACGGCGAGCGCCTTCTCGAACGCCGCCTTGGCGCACTTGCGGAGCTTCCGCCCCACGGGGGAGACGGGAGGGAGCAGCACCGTCGTCGCCGAATCGGCGATATACCCTCCGAGCTCGGCCGTGACGTCGATCTTCACCACGTCCCCCGGCTCCAGGCGCCGCGAGCTGGGGACGCCGTGGACGATCTGCTCGTTGACGCTGATCAGATTGAAGCCGGGGAAGTTGTAGGTGAGCTGGGGGGCCGAGCGGGCCCCGTGCCGGCGCAGGAAGTCGGCGCCGATCTGGTCGAGCTCGGCCGTGGTCATCCCCGGCTTCGCCGCCGCCTTCATCTCCTGGATCGCCTCGCCCACGAGCCTCCCCACACGGGTCATCCCGGCGAGGTCATCCTTCGAGCTGATCGTCATTCGTCGTCCCCCTGAGGCGGCGAGTCTATCCTGTCCCGGCGCCGGGGTACTAAGCTCCCCCCATGACGGAGCCCACGGACGATCCCACCGATCCCATCGCGGCGGTGACCCACCGCGACCCCTACCCCTACTACGCCCGGCTGGTCGCCGACAGGCCGATCTACCGCGACGATTCCCTCGGGCTCTGGGTGGCTGCGAGCGCCGAGGCGGTCGCAGCGGTGCTGGCGAGCGATCTCTGCCGGGTGCGGCCGCCCGCGGAGCCGGTCCCCGCCAAGCTCCAGGGGACCGCCGCCGGGGATTTCTTCGGCCGCCTCGTGCGCCAGAACGACGGCGACCGGCACGCCCCCATGAAGCAGGCGGTCTCCGCGGCCCTGGGAGCGATCGATGGCCAGAAAGCTATTGCGGCGAGCCGGGCCTGGGCGCGGACCCTGGCCGCCGAGATCCAATCGCTACAGGATCTCCAGGATTTCATCTTCAAGCTCTCCGTATACGTGGTGGCGAGCCTGCTGGGCGTCCCTCCGGACCGGCTGGAGCCGGCGGCGAGCTGGACCGGCGAGATGGCCGCGGGCTTCGCGCCGTCCGCGACCCCCGAGCAGGTAGAGCGCGGGAGCCGGGCGGCGGCCGAGCTGCGCCGGCTGATCGGAGGGCTGACCGGCGACGGCGTCTTTGCGGACCTCTCGCGGCAGGCCCGCCGCGCCGGGTGCGAGGACGCCGATACGATCGCCGCCATTACCGCGAATAGTGCCGGCTTCCTCCTCCAGACCTACGAGGCGACCGCGGGCCTGATCGGCAACACATTGCTGGCCCTGGCGAGGAATCCCGAGCTTCGCGAGGCGGATCTGGACGCGGTGATCGAGGAGGTGCTGCGCCGCGATCCGCCGGTCCAGAACACCCGCCGCTTCGTGGTACAGGCCGGGACCGTGGCCGGCCGCGAGATGCGCGAGGGGGACGCCGTGCTCGTGGTGCTGGCCGCCGCCAACCGCGATCCGGCGGCCCCCTCCCTCTTCAGCTTCGGCGCCGGCCGCCACGCCTGTCCGGGGCAGGCGCTCGCCACGACGATCGCCCGGGCCGGCGTCGAGCAGGCGCTGGCGGCCGGGGTCGATCCCGCGCCGCTCGCGGAAGGGGTGCGCTACCGCCCGTCAGCCAATGTCCGCATCCCGCTGTTTCAGGGATCGGTCAGCGGGCCGGGGTAGACCGGGGTCTGACATCTGTACCCCCTAATGGACATCTACACTATCCCGCGTTGATCCTATATTTCTACCCAACCAGCCCGGCCCGGCCGGCGCCGGTAACGAATTTGCATTGACATTTGTGTCACCGCCGCCTAGGATGTCCATCATTGTCCAGGAGATCGAGACGAGATGAAGCTGCTGGTCAAAGATGCCGCGCGGTTGCTGAGCGTCTCCGAGAAGACGATCTACCGGTGGATCAAACAGGGGTCGATCCCGGCGTACCGGCTGAACGAGCAGTACCGATTCAACCGCGCCGAGCTCCTCGAGTGGGCCACCTCACGGCGGATCTCCCTTTCGCCCGAGATCTTCCGCGAAGAGGAATTCGAGGCCGCTTCCCTGCCGCACCTGACGGAGGCGCTGCGGGCGGGAGGGATCTACTACCGCATCGGCGGCTCCGACAAGGTCTCGGTCCTGCACAACGTCGTCGAGACGATGCGCCTGCCGGCCGAGGTCGACCGTGAGTTCCTCTTCGAGGTGCTCATGGCCCGCGAGGCCCTGGGGTCCACGGCCATCGGCGACGGCATCGCCATCCCTCATGTCCGCAATCCGGTGATCCTGCATCTGGAGCGCCCGATGGTCACGGTCTGCTTCCTGGAGCGAGCCGTCGACTTCGGGGCCCTCGACGGCAAGCCGGTAAACGTCCTGTTCACCCTCATCAGTCCGACGGTGAGGGCTCACCTGCATCTGCTGTCGAGACTGAGCTATGCCTTGCGCGATCCAGCTTTCAAGGATGCGGTCGTGCATCAGGCCGCGCGCGAGGATCTCCTGGCCGCGGCGGAGCGGTGCGAGGCGGCCCTGGACCTCGTCGCCACACCGGACCGATGAGTATTTCTAGCGCCGAGCCATGGCAGTCCGCAGCCCTGCTGCTGCTGGTGGGCGCGGGCTGCCTGCTGGCGATCAGCGGAGCTCCAGGCCTGCTGCTGAGCTGGCGGTCGCCCTGGGGCCCGCGGATCGCCACGGCGTTGGTGGTCGCGGGCTCTCTGCTGGGACTGGCCGGCGGGTCTCTGGCCCTCGGCGGCCACGGCGGCGCCGTGATCAGCTTCCCTTCTCCGATGCCGGGGTTTCGCGCCGGGCTCGGGGCCGACGCCCTGAGCGGGTTCTTCTCCCTGCCGGTCTTCCTGGTCGGCGGGCTCGGCTCGCTCTACGGCGCGTCCTATTGGCGGCCGCGCAGCCACCCGCGGAACGGTCGCCGCCTGCGCCTCTGCTACGGCCTGCTCCTTGCCAGCATGACGTTCATCACGGTGGCACGGGACGGCATGGCCTTTCTCATCGCCTGGGAAATCATGACGCTGACCAATTTTCTCCTCGTCGCCACCGACGACGAGGATCCGGCCGTCCGCCGGGCGGCCTGGCTCTATCTCCTGTACAGCCATGTGACCATTCTCTGCCTGTTCGCGCTCTTCCTGCTGCAGCGGCAGATCGGCGGTGACTTCGCCCTCGGCGTGATCCCCGCCGCGGCCTCCCCGGCCCTGCGCACGGCGATCTTCGTGCTCGCGCTCGTCGCCTTTGGGATCAAGGCGGGAGCGATGCCGCTGCACTCCTGGCTGCCTGCCGCGCACGCCTCCGCTCCCAGTCACGTCTCGGCGCTGATGTCCGGGGTCGTCATCAAGATGGGCATCTACGGTCTGGTGAGGATGTGCGGCCTGCTGGTCTCGCCGCCCCTGGCCTGGGGCATCACCCTGCTGGCGATGGGTGGGCTGTCGGCGTTCTTCGGCGTGGTCTTCGCCCTCGGCCAGCACGACCTCAAGCGGCTCCTCGCCTATCACAGCATCGAGAACATCGGCATCATCCTCCTCGGGCTGGGGCTGGCGCTGGTGGGGCGTTCGACGGGACGGCCGGACTGGGTGGCGCTGGGGCTCGCCGGCTGCCTGCTGCACGTGTGGAACCATGCCCTGTTCAAGTCGCTGCTGTTCTTCGGCGCCGGCTCCGTCGCTCATGCCACGGGAACCCGGGATCTGGAGCTGACCGGTGGCCTCGCCCGGCGGATGCCGGCCACCGCCGGCCTGTTCCTGCTGGGCTCGATCGCCATCTGCGGCCTGCCGCCGCTCAACGGCTTCGTCAGCGAGCTGTTCGTCTACCTCGGCCTGGTGCGCGCGGCCATCGCTCCGGGATCGGCCTGGGCCGCTCTGCCCGTCCCGGTGCTGGCGGCCACCGGCGCGCTGGCGGTGGCCTGTTTCGTCAAGGTCTTCGGCGTCGCGTTCCTCGGCACCGCGCGTTCGCCGGCCGCTCGCGAGGCGCACGAGTCGCCACCGCTGATGCTGGCGCCGATGGGGGTGCTGGCGGTGGCGTGCGCCGTCCTCGGCACCGCCCCCGGCCTGGTCGCGCCGGCGCTCGAGCGCGCGGCGGCGGCCTGGGCGGGCCTGCCCCTGCCGGGCCCGTCGCTGGCGGGGCTCGCTCCCCTGGGCCGGATCTCCACGGCCGCCGCCGCGCTGCTCGCCGCGACGGCGCTGCTCACCCTCGCCGTGCTGCCGGCCTGCCGGCGCGGCAGGCGCCGCGCGCCGGAGCTCTCCACCTGGAGCTGCGGCTATGCCGGCGGCTCGCCGCGGCTGCAGTACACGGCCTCGTCGTTCGCCCAACTGATCACCTCTCACTTCGCCTGGGTCCTGCGCCCCAAGGTGCACGCGCCGCGCATCGAGCGGCTCTTCCCCGCGCCCTCCCGCTATGATTCCCACGTCGAGGACCTCGTCCTCGACGGTATCCTGGTGCCCGCCGCGCGAGGAGCGTCCCGGCTCACCGCGCGCCTGCGCTCCTTGCCCCAGGGGCAGTTGCAGCGCTATATCCTCTACATTCTGGCCGTCCTGGTTCCCCTGCTCGTCTGGGCGATGGCCGGAGGGAGCGGCGGCCGGTGAGGGCGCCGGGCCTGGCTCTGTCCCTGCTGATCGCGGCAGGTTGTGTCCTCGCGGCGAGCGGTGTCCCCGGGCTGCTGCTGCGGTGGCGCTCGCTCTGGGGGCCGAGGATAGCCGCGTCCGCCACGGTGCTCGGCTCGCTGCTCGGCCTGGCCGGCTGCGCTCTCGTGCTCGGCGGCTCCGGCGCCGCCGCGGTGTCGCTGCCGTCCGCCGTTCCGGGCGGCCGGCTGGTGCTCGCCGACGATGCCTTGAGCGGTTTTTTCGCCCTGCCGGTCTTCGTGGTGGGCTCTCTCGGCTCGCTGTACGGCCTGGCCTACTGGCCGCCGGCCGAGCATCCCCGGAACGGCCGCCGCCTGCGTTTCTGCTACGGGCTCCTCCTGGGCAGCATCACCTTCGTCACTCTGGCGCGAGACGGCGTCGGCTTTCTCGTCGCCTGGGAGGCGATGGCGCTGTCCGGATATTTCCTCGTCACCACCGACGCCAGGTCACGGGAAGCCCGCAGGGCCGGCTGGCTCTATCTGCTGTTCAGCCACGCCGGCACTCTCTGCCTGGTCGGCTTCTTCGCTCTGCTCGCGAGCTCGGGGGGCGGCTTCGCGCTGCACGCCCTGGCCCCCGGGCAGATCGGGCGCGGCGCCGCGACGGTGGCGTTCCTGCTGGCGTTCGTCGGCTTCGGAATCAAGGCGGGAGCCATGCCGCTGCACTCCTGGCTCCCCGCCGCGCACGCCGCCGCTCCCAGCCACGTGTCGGCGGTGATGTCCGGGGTCATGCTCAAGGCCGGGATCTACGGCATCGTCCGCGCGGCCAGCGTGCTGCCGGCGCCGCCGGTCTCCTGGGGCGCCTTCGTGCTGACCGTGGGCGGCTGCTCGGCCCTGCTGGCGATCGCCTTCGCGCTCGGCCAGCGCGACCTCAAGCGGCTCCTCGCCTACAGCAGCATCGAGAACGTCGGGATCATCCTCCTCGGCCTGGGGCTGGCGCTGGTCGGGCGGTCGGCGGGACGGCCGGACTGGGTGATGCTGGGGCTGGCCGGCTGCCTGCTGCACGTGTGGAACCATGCCCTGTTCAAGTCGCTGCTGTTCTTCGGCGCCGGCTCCGTGGCCCATGCCACGGGGACGCGCGACCTGGAGCTGACGGGTGGCCTCGCCCGGCGGATGCCGGCCACCGCCGGCCTGTTCCTGCTGGGCTCGGTCGCCATCTGCGGCCTGCCGCCGCTCAACGGTTTCGTCAGCGAGCTGTTCGTCTACCTCGGCCTGGTGCGCACGGCGATCGCTCCGGGACCGGCCTGGGCAGCTCTGCCCGCCCCGGTGCTGGCGGCCACCGGCGCGCTGGCGGTGGCCTGCTTCGTCAAGGTCTTCGGCGGCGCGTTCCTCGGCACCGCGCGTTCGGCGGCGGCGGGTGAGGCGCATGAGTCGCCGCCGCTGATGCTGGCGCCGATGGCCGTGCTGGCGGTGGCGTGCGCCGTTCTCGGCGCCGCCCCCGGCCTGGCCGCGCCGGCGCTCGAGCGCGCCGTGGCGGTCTGGGCGGGTCACCCCCTGCCAGGCCCGTCCCTGGCGGGGCTCGCTCCCCTGGGCCGGATCTCCACGGGCGCCGCCGCGCTGCTCGCCGCGACGGCGCTGCTCACCCTCGCCGTGCTGCCGGCCTGCCGGCGCGGCAGGCGCCGCGCGCCGGAGCTCCCCACCTGGGGCTGCGGCTACGCCGGCGGCTCGCCGCGGTTGCAATACACGGCCTCCTCCTTCGCGCAACTGGTCACCGCGCGCTTCGCCTGGGCCCTGCGCCCCAGGGAGCGGCCGCCACGCCTCGACGGGCTCTTTCCCGCGCCGGCCCGCTTCGAGTCTCACGTCGGGGATTCCGTCCTCGACCGCGTTCTCCTGCCGCGAGCGCGCCGCCTGCGGAAGACGGCGGCCCGGCTCCGTATCTACCAGCAGGGTGACCTGCAGCAGTACGTGCTCTACATCGTGGCCGCGATCGCGCTCCTGCTGCTGTTCAACCTGCCTCTCAATTGGCTGGTGGGAACGCTATGTGGTCCGTGATCGCGCACGCCGCCGTGCTGGCGCTGCTGCCGCCGCTGCTCGGGGGGGTGGTCACCAAGACCAAGGCACTCTTCGCGGGGCGGCGGGGACCCAGCGTCTGGCAGCCCTACTTCGACCTCGTGAAGCTCCTCCGCAAGGGAGTGGCGCTGAGCGCGACGACGACCTGGGTCTTCGTGCTCGCGCCCGTCCTCGCCGTGGTGACGGCGGTGATGGCCGGGCTGCTGGTGCCGCTCGGCTCGTTCGCCCCGCCAGTCGCCTTCGCCGGCGACTTCGTCCTTTTCGCCTATCTCTTTGCGCTCGGCCGTTTCTTCACCGCCGCCGCCGCTCTGGATACCGGATCGCCTTTCGAAGGCATGGGGGCGGCGCGCGAGGTGGGCTTCGCCTGGCTGACGGAGCCCGCTCTCTTCTTCGCTTTCCTCGCCCTCGCCCGGCTCTCCGGCTCCCTCAGCCTCGACGGCATGCTGCGGGCGACCGAAGGAGCATGGCTCCAGCGGACCGCTCCTCTCGTCCTGACAGCGGCCGGGGTCCTCATCGTCCTGCTCACCGAGTGCAGTCGCATGCCGGTGGACGATCCGACCACCCACCTCGAGCTGACGATGATCCATGAGGTGATGGTCCTGGACCACAGCGGCCCGCTCCTCGGGCTGGTGGAGTACGGCGCCGCCGTCAAGCTGTTTGTGCTCGAGGCCCTGCTGCTGCACGTGATGGCTCCCACCGCGCGGGTGACGGGCTGGCCCGGTCTCGCCCTCTTCCTCCTGGGGCTGCTCGCCGTCGCGATCGGCATCGGCGCCGTCGAATCGACGATGGCCCGCCTGCGGCTCCTCCACGTACCCACCCTGCTGATCGCCGCCGTCCTCAGTTGCGGTTTCGCGTTCCTCCTCTTGAGCCGCTGAATGCCATGATCTCCCTCCTCAGCTCCCTCGTCGCCGCCCTGCTGCTGGTCAATCTCGTCGCTCTCGGCACCAGCCGCATCAGCACCGTGGTACGGGCTGTGGCGTCTCAGGGCGTCCTTCTGGGGCTCCTGGCGGTCGCCGCGCAGGGGAGGCTCAACGGCACGGTCGTGGCCCTGGCTCTGGCCAGCATCGTCCTCAAGGGGTGGCTCATCCCCGTCATCCTCTTCCGCGCGCTGCGCCAAGTGGCGATCAAGCGCGAGGTCGAGCCGGCGCTCGGGCTGCTGCCGTCGCTTCTCCTGGGGGCGTTCGCCACCGTGCTCGCCGTCGCCGCGGGCAACCGCCTGCCGCTCGCCGAGACGCGGCTAGCACCGCTGCTGATCCCCGCGTCGCTCGCCACCGTCGCCTGCGGGTTCATCCTGATCACCGCCCGCCGCAAGGCGATCAGCCAGGTGCTCGGATATCTGGTGCTGGAGAACGGCATCTTCATCTTCGGGCTCCTGCTCGTCGACGCCATGCCCTTTCTGGTGGAGGTCGGGGTCCTGCTCGATCTCTTCGTCGGCATCTTCGTGCTCAGCATCATCATCCATCACATCAATCGCGAGTTCTCGTCCCTCGACACTCGCCGGTTGTCGCTGCTCAAGGAATAACCGATGCCGCCGATCCCCGTGGCTCTGCCCCTTCTCATGGCCGTGGTGGTGTTCTACACGCCATCGAAGCGTTGGCGTCCGCGGCTGCTGGCGGCGACGGCGGCGGTGCATTTCGGGGTGACCGTCGCCATCCTCGGCGGCGTGACAGTCGAGCCCGCGGGAGCCTGGCTGCGCCTCGACGCGCCGGGCCGGCTGCTGCTCGGCGTCATCAGTCTCCTGATCCTCGCCTGTGCCGTCTATTCGGTGGGATACCTTCGCTACCGAGTCGAACGTGCCAATCGCCGGTTCTGCGCCTGCATGCTGGCCGCCCTCGCCACCATGAGCCTGGTCGCCTACGCCCAGCATCTCGGGCTGCTCTGGGTCGGCATCGAGGCGACCACGCTGGCCACGGCGCCGCTGATCTATTTCAACCGTACCGCCCGGTCGATCGAGGCGACCTGGAAATACCTCATCATCTCCTCGGTGGGGATCGCGCTGGCCCTCCTCGGCTCTTTTTTCGTCGCATATGCGGCGCTGCTCGGTGGCGGCGAGGCCTCGCTGCTGTTCAGCGGCCTGCTGTCCGGAGCGGGGGCGCTGTCGAAGCCATGGCTGCGGGCCGGCTTCACCCTGCTGCTGGTCGGCTACGGCACGAAGCTCGGCCTGGTGCCCATGCACACCTGGAAGCCCGACGCCTATGGCGAGGCCCCCGGGGTGGTGGGGAGCCTCCTGGCAGGCGGCCTGACGAGTTGTGCCTACCTCGCTCTCCTGCGCCTGACGCAGATCACCGCCGCGGCGGGAGAAGGCGTCTATGCCAACCGCCTGCTGATCGCCATCGGGCTGGTCTCCATGGGGGTCTCCGGCGCCCTGATGCTCGGCCAGCGCGACCTCAAGCGGATGCTCGCGTACTCCAGCGTCGAGCACATGGGGATCCTGGCGGTCGCCGGCGGCCTCGGCGCCGGCGCCACCTTCGCGGCGCTCCTGCATCTGGTCAACAACGCTTTCGGCAAGGGGGTCATGTTCCTTTCCGTCGGCAACATCCACCGCGCCTTCGGGGGCAAGACGACCGACGAGGTGCATGGGGCGCTACGGCGGCTGCCGCTCTCCGGCACCCTGTTCCTCCTGGGGCTGTTCGCGGTCACCGGCTCGCCCCCTTTCGGTCTGTTCGTCAGCGAGCTCCTGATCGTGAAGGCGACCTTCGCCTCCGGCCGTTGGGCGGTCGCCGGTCTCTTCCTGGCCTTCCTGCTGCTGGCCTTCGCCGGCATGGGCGCGACCTCGCTCTCGGCGCTCCAGGGGCGCCCGCCGCTCAGCGCCCGCCGCTCGACCTACCGGGACAGTTTCACGACCTTCGCTCCCGCGCTCTGCCTGCTCGGGCTCGTGCTCCTCTTCGGCCTTCATCTCCCTGAAACGGTGCGCGCCCTCATCACGGACGCGGCCACCGCGCTCGAGGTGGGGCGGTGAGCGCCGCGTCTCGCCTGGCGCGCCTCAAGGCGGGCGCCGCCCTCCCACGGCCGGAGCTTCCCGACCTGTCCTGGACCGATTTCGCGGCAGCGCTTCTCGACGCCACCGCGCGCGGCCTGCGCGTGGTGGCATACTTCGGCGCACCCGAGGAGCGTGCGGTGCGGCTCTACCTCGTGCTCGCCGACGACCGGGGTGCCGAGCTGGCGGTCGGCACGACGCGCGCCGACGGCGAGACCTTTCCGTCGCTCACGCCACAGTGCCCGCAGGTCCACCTGTTCGAGCGGGAGATCGCCGAGCAGTACGGGCTGCGTCCGGAAGGACACCCGTGGCTCAAACCGGTCCGCTTCCAGCCGCCCCTGCGGAGCCTGGTCGCCGCTCCTCCCGCCGTCGCCGGGATCACCGATTTCTATCGCGTGGAAGGGGCGGAGGTGCACGAGGTGGGGGTCGGCCCGGTCCATGCCGGAGTCATCGAGCCCGGGCACTTCCGCTTCCAATGCCACGGCGAGAACGTCTTCCACCTCGAGATCAGCCTGGGTTATCAGCACCGGGGCATCGAGAGGGCGCTCGCCGGCGGACCGGATCGCCGGTCCATCCAGTATCTCGAGACGGCGGCTGGAGATACGACGATCGGCCACGGCACGGCGTACTGCGAGATCCTCGAGGCGCTCGCCCGCTGCCGGCCGCCGGCACGGGGCTCGGCGCTGCGGGGGATCGCCCTGGAGCTCGAACGGCTGGCCAGCCACGTCGGCGACCTCGGCGCCCTCGCCGGCGACGTCGGCTTCCTGCCGACCGCATCCTACTGTGGCCGCATCCGCGGCGACTTCCTCAACCTTACGGCGGAGATCTGCGGCAGCCGGTTCGGGCGCGGTCTGGTCCGCCCCGGAGGCACGGCCTTCGACCTCGACGAGCCGAGGGTGCGGAAGCTCCTCGAACGCCTGGAGCGCGCCTTCGCCGACAGCAGGTCGGCCATCGAGCTCCTCTGGGACTCGGCCTCGGTCATGGAACGCTTCGAAGGGACGGGGACGGTCCCTCGCGAGGTGGCCGAGGCGCTGGGCCTCACGGGCCCCGCGGCGCGGGCCTCGGGTCTCGATCGCGACGCCCGGCGGGATCATCCGTCCGGCATCTTCCGGTTCCATCATATCCCCGTCTCGCTGGGCGACTCGGGGGACGTGTTCGCGCGCGCCTACGTGCGCTGGCTGGAGATCCAGCGCTCCGCCACCTTTGTCCGCGAGCAGCTCGCGGCCTTTCCCGGCGGCCTGGCCAGGGTGGAGGCCGGCGCCATCGAGCCCCTGCGTCTGGCCGCGTCGCTGGTCGAGGGGTGGCGCGGCGAGATCTGTCACGTGGCGCTCACCGATGAGAAGGGCCGCTTCGAGCGCTACAAGATCGTCGATCCGTCGTTTCACAACTGGAGCGCGATCGCCTACGCGCTGCGGGGCCAGCAGATCTCGGATTTCCCGTTGTGCAACAAGAGCTTCAACCTGTCCTACTGCGGTCACGACCTCTGACCGCCGAAGGGAATCGCCGCCGATGATCAAGCTGCTGCGCGCCAGGATCCGGCAGGGCCACCGGACCCTCGCGTACCCCGACGGTCCGCCACCCGATCTTCCCGAGCGGTTTCGCGGCCATCCCGTCTTCGCCGCCGGCGGCTGCGCCGACGGTTGTGATGAATGTGCCGCGGCGTGCCCGACCGGCGCGATCACCTTGCAGCCGGCGCTCGCGGTCGACCTGGGAAAATGCCTGTTCTGCGGCGAATGCGCCGCGGCCTGCCCAACCGGCGCGCTGACCTATGGGCGAGACTACCGCCTGGCCGCTCGCGAGCGTGGCGACCTCGTGGTGACCGAGACGGAGACCGTCCGGCTGGCAAGGGCGCTCGACGCCAAGGCGCGTCGCCTCTTCGGGCGCTCGCTGAAGCTGCGGCAGGTCAGCGCCGGCGGCTGCAACGCCTGCGAGTCCGAGATCAACGTCCTCAGCACCGTGGTTTGGGATCTCGGCCGCTTCGGAGTCCAGATCGTCGCCTCGCCGCGTCACGCCGACGGGCTGATCGTGACCGGCCCGGTGACCGAGAACATGCGCCTCGCCCTGCGCAAGACCTACGACGCGGTGGCGCCGCCGAAGATCGTCATCGCCGTTGGCGCCTGCGCCATCTCCGGAGGTCCCTATCTGGACCATCCGGAGGCTCACAACGGCGCGGATTCGACCGTCCCGGTCGATCTCTACGTGCCCGGTTGCCCGCCCCACCCTCTCACCATCCTCGACGGGCTTCTCAGGCTGTTGGGGCGTCTGGAGCCCGAGGGGGTACAACGGAGAGAACAGTGAAACCTTCCCAAACGCTTTTCAGTCCCAGCCCGAGTCTTTTCTTCCCAGCCCTCACGCCGGCCAGCCGAGAAGAGCTGTTCGCCACGCTCGTGGACGCGCTCGCTGAGCACGGAATCGCTACCCACCGGGATGCCTTGCTGAAGACCCTACTCGAGCGCGAGGCCGTCGGGACGACGGCGGTCGGCTCCGGTATCGCCATCCCCCACGTGCGCTCCTTGGTCGTCGAGAGCACCGCGGTTGCGTTCGCCCGCCTACCCGACGGTCTCGACTTCGCGGCTCCCGATGGGGAGCTGGTCCACGTCGTCTTTCTGATCGCCGCTCCGTATGGCATGACCGGCGCGCTGTACATGCCGCTGCTCGAGGGGTTGATCGCGGCGGTTCGCAAGAAGTCTGGCCGCTCCCGCCTGCTTGCGGTGGAGAGCTTCGCCGACTTCGCCGGCTTGATGAGCCACTTTGTCCAGCCGCAAACACTGGAGATACTCGCGAAATGACGACCCTAATACGAAATCTTCTGTGGCTTCAGGAGATCGATTCCCTTCTCCAGGATCTTGACGATGCCGCCCTGCGAAAAAAGGAAAGGGCCCTCGGCTTCATCGTCGGACCGACGGCGAGACTGCACGCCGAGCGCGGCCGGATCGCCCAAGGCCTGAGCCCCGAGGTGCTCCAGCGATATGAGCAGGTGCGCCGGCGACACGCGCGCGCCGTGGCGCCGGTCCGGCGGGGAGCCTGCATGGGCTGCTTCACGAGGCGGCCGACGATGAGCGTATACCAGCACCGAGGTCTCGACACCTGCGAACGCTGCGGCCGCATTCTTTTCCGTCCCGCCGACCAGGAGGTCCGCATCCCGATATTTCGCGTTAGGGGGGAAGGCGCTTACCATATATAGAAGACCATGAGCGACGAGAGCGCCCCGGAAAAACCCTCAGAATTCGTCGAGCTGGCCCAGCTCGAGGTGGACGAGCGGTCGGTCCGCCTCCTCGACCGCGACCTCTGCCTGGAGAAGCGGGTGGTGGTGCTGGGCAAGGTGGACCCGCATGGCAGCGAGCCCGTGAAGGTCGGCATGCTGCCGCCGGTGCGGCGGTCGCTGGTGCGCGAGATCGGCGAGCGGCTCGGCCGGCCGGTGCGGCCGGTGCCGCTCAACGACTGGGAGATCCGGCGGGCGCTCGACCTCGGCTGGGGCGCCGCGGGCCCGGGCATCGACGCCGGCTCGCTCCTCCTGCACGCGGTGCCGGCCTTCACCTTCGCCGCCGGAGCGCCGGTGCCCGAGCTCCTGGACGAGATCCTCGGCCGCGCGGTCGAGCTCGGCGCGAGCGACATCCACATCGAGACCTACGATCAGGACGTGGACGTCCGCTTCCGCGTCGACGGCACCCTTCGGCAGGTGGCGACCGCGCTGGCCCGCGACAACGTGCAGTCGGTGCTCGCCCGGCTCAAAGTGCTCGCCGGCCTCGACATCGCCGAGCGGCGGCGGGCCCAGGACGGGCGCATCCAGGCGGTCTACCGGGAGCGCGGCCAGGACCGGCCGGTCTCGCGCGGCATCGACTTCCGGCTCTCCGTCGTCCCCGGCCCCTTCGGCGAGGACGCGGTCCTCCGCATCCTCGACAGCGCCGCGCCCCTCTCCCTCGACCGCCTCGGCTTCGACGGCGAGATGCGCTCCACCTTCGAGCGCCTGATCTCCAGCCCGGAAGGGATGCTGCTGGTCACCGGCCCCACGGGGAGCGGCAAGACGACCACCCTCTACGCGGCGATCCATCACATCAACACTCCGGAGAACAAGATCCTCACGGCCGAGGACCCGATCGAGTATTACTTTCCAAAGACCAATCAGAAGCAGGTCTCCGAGCAGATGAGCTTCGCCGGCTACGCGCGGGCCTTCCTGCGCCAGAACCCGGACGTGATCCTGATCGGCGAGGTCCGCGACGAGGAGACCGCCGACGCCGCCGTGCGCGCGGCGCAGACCGGCCACCTGGTGCTCTCGACCCTGCACACGGGAGACGCCGTGCTCACCATCTCCCGCCTGCGCACGCTCGGCATCGAGCCGTCCCTGATCGCCGGCTGCCTCCTCGGCTCCCTCTCCCAGCGTCTGCTGCGCCGCCTCTGTGAGCACTGCCGCGTCGAAGCCGCGCCGGACGAAAACGAGACCCGCCGCCTCCGCCTCGCCGAGGGGGACCGCCATTTCCTTCGCGCCCCGGGCTGCGAAGCCTGCGCCGGCACCGGCTTCCGGGGGAGGCTCGCCGTCTACGAGCTCTTCGTCCCCGACGAGGACCTGGCCGATCAGATCGCCCACGGCGAGCCCCCGAACCGCCTCCGCGCCGCCGCCCGCGAGCGCGGGATGCGGTCGCTCCTCGACGACGCGCTCGCCAAGGCGCGGGCGGGGCTGGTGCCGCTGTCGGAGATCCTGCGGGCGGTTCCCTACCGGATTCTGGAAAGAGGCTGAAAGGCGGAGCCGTCCGGCGTCGATCTTGCTTTCAAAATCCTTCCAAACAGGAGACCCTCACCATGCCCGAGAAGAAGACGATCGAGAAAGCCCGCCAGGACAAGCGCGAGGGGAAGGCCCCGAGCACCCAGGCCGGCGAATTCGTCCACGAGGAGATCGAGCACGTCAAGGAAGGGAAGCACGGAGCGCGGTCGGCCAAGCAGGCGATCGCGATCGGGCTTTCGAAAGCGCGCCGGGCCGGCGTGAAGCTGCCGGCGCCCAAGAAGGGGACCGTCTCCGAGGAGACGCGCCACAAGGCCGAGAGCGACGCCAAGGCGGGAGCGAAGGGAGCGAAGAAGACCGTTTCGCGCACCCGCTCCAAGGCGACGACCGCGGCGCTGAAGGAGGAGGGGCACTCCGCCGCGTCGTCCGAGGCCCTTTCCAAGCAGGCGAAATCGGCGGCGTCGAAACGCACCGTCGCGGAGCGCTCCGCGGCGGCCCGCAGGGCGGCGCGCACCAAGAAGTCGTCTTGAGATCGCGACGGCGGCAGGCCTACCGGGAGCCCGTCGCCGTCATCAAACCCCACAGCCAACTGATCCTGTAGCGTTCGGCGTCCGGCTCACGATAGCCCGCCTCCTGGAGCAGGCGCAGGCGAGTGGCGCTCCAAAGCTCTCGTACTGTTCATTTTACGGTACCGCAGCGTCGCGGCGTGGGTCTTCCGCCCCGGATTTTGGGTCGTCCGCCCCGCGAGGCGGACGATCCGTTTCGCGAGGCGAACCGTCCGCGCCGAAAGGCGGCAACCCAAGATCCGGGGCGGAAGGACCAGGATCCGGCGTGGCTCACCCGCCTCACGAGGCGAGCCTCCGAATCCGCGAGGCGCGTACTCCAGATGCGGGGCGGAAGACTCACGCCGCGAGGCGAGAGGCTCGGGATTCGGTATGGACGACTTCGGTCACTGTCTTCGAGGTCAGGCTGGGCTTGGAGATCCCTGCCGCGGGCAAGCGCCGGCGCCAGATGGAAGAGTCCTTCGCCTGGTGCTCGTCGATCCCTGGTCGGCGGTGTAATTTCCAGGAACCTTTCGTCACCTTGAGATTGAACGGATCGGAATCGACTCCGAATCCGCTAAAGGAGGCGCAAGATGTTCCGCTCCAGGCTCCGCCAGTTGTTGCCAGGGTGTCTGTTGCTCGCCATCGTTCCAGCTATGGCGGGGCTCGCCCACGCCGCCGATCCACCCTACGTCAAGCTCACCTTCTACTCGGGAAACGACGGCACCGGAAAGGAGCTGGTCAAGATCGGCTCGGACGACACCGGCCCTCTGTTCGATGCGCCTGCGGGCCTACGCTCCGTACGTCTCACCCGGGTGACGCGGGGCGAGGTGTTCAGGCTCTTCGTCAACCCCGACCGCAAAAAGCGCATCGATCCGCTGCATCCGGCCAATGAGCCCGGCGCGGACGCCTGGGTCAGCCTCACGGCGCTCCGGGACGTCACGGACGAGCTTGTCGGCTCGTTCGAAACGACCTACAGCGACGATGCCGTGCGGGTCGAGTACAACGGCCCCGGCCCCGTTGACGGACGAGTGACCAAGATCGAGCTCGGCGGCAAGATCGCAGATCCCAATGCCCTCCAGTTCGTCCTCGCCGGCGACCTGCACGTCGACTTCCAGAAGGTCTCCGGCGGGCCCGACATCTGCGAAAACTGCCAAGCTAACAGGAGCCTGGTCAAGGCGCTCAACGGCCTGAGTCAATTCCAGGACCCGGCGGGCAAGAGCCTCGGGACCGTGGATTTTGCCCTGCTCGCCGGCGACATCCTCGACATGCCGAGCTTCGACCAGCGCGACAAGTTCGAGCAGATCTACAAGTCCTTGTCGATCCCCTATCACTTGACCTCCGGCAACCACGACGTTCCCCGCAGCCACTTCTACGACGACTACCTCGACGCCTCGATCAAGGCGCAGCACGGCGGGCTCTACTTTTACTCTTTCAACCTCAACGGCGTCCACTTCGTGCAACAGCACACGAACTGCCCGGACCAGTGTGTCAAGGGGCACAACTGGGACGAGCTCCAACAGAGCCTCGACTTCCTGCGCAGCGATCTCGCTCACGTCGGCGCCGGCGTGCCGATAGTGATCTTCCAACACTACGGGTTTGACTCCGATTCGGTGGGCTGGTGGCCTGTCAAGTATCAACAGCAGTTCTTCGAGATCTTGAAGGGAAGGAACTTCGTGGGGCTGCTCTCCGGCCACAGCCACGTGTTGGGCTCGCGCGCCATTCCCGGTTACCCGCTCTACTACAACTTCACCGCCGGGACTTGCGACACGCGACCGGGTCGCGGCGGCAGCAACCAGTTCTGGCTCTTCGACCGGACCCAGGACCAACTGCGAGGCCGCGTCGTCGAGTGGGACTACCAGACCGGCGCTCTCAGTTGGCCCACCCCTGGGACAGAGGTCACCCGGCCGTTGAGCTCCCGCCGGTTCTGGTCGGTGTCACGGACGGCTGGGGACGAGACCAACGATCCGCCGGCCTTTGTCGAAGTCCAAGGCACCCGCTACCGGGTCTGGAGCTCCAGCAAGGACAATAAGATTTTCTACTCGACCCTGGACAAGGCGACCGGCATCTGGTCGACCCGCCACCAGGTGGCGCCCGACAGCGCTCATGCGCGGAGTTGGGAAGTCCCGGCGGTCGCCTTCTACGAGAACCGGCTCAACGTTCTCTGGCACAAGCTCAACACGGACCGGATGTACATCAGCGCCCTCGACGGCACGACCTGGACTCCTCCGGTGGAGGTTCGGGGACCCAACCGACCCATTTACATCGGAAAGGACAAGAGTCCGGCCATGGTCGTCTCCGGCAACACTCTCTATGTGGTGTACAACGGCTACGGCGACGCCCGCCTCTGGTATACGACTGCCATCAACGCCTTTCAATTCGCGGACGACCAGGCGATCACCGACTCGTACACCGACAACCATCCTGCCCTCACCCTTTTCGGCGGCAAGCCCTATGTCGCCTGGGCGAAGCATCTTGGCGACCGCGCGATCTACATCCAATCGTTCGCCAACAACGCCTGGTCGCAGCCCACGGCCATCCTCGATAGCGGCGCGACCAGCGACCGCGCTCCGGGTCTCGCCGCCTTCGACGGCAAGCTCTACCTGGCCTGGAGTGACACAAAAATGATCTATTACTCCTGGCAGGAGAACGGCGTCTGGCAACCCAAGGCGCAAGTTCCCATCCCGCGAGTAGTTAGCCATCGCGGCACCACGCTTGGCGTCCTGGGCGACCATCTCTACCTTGGCTGGAACAGGGATTACCAGGCGTACTTCGCAAGCCTCTCAAAGTAGGCCCCTGATAGTATTGGCGCCTGCCTGAGAACGTCACTACTCGACTTTCGGAAGCGCCTCGATGCCTCAAGCTCGGTCGCCATGGGAAGCTCACTCCGGAGCAGGCCCGTAACCTCGCCAAGGCTCGCTTCGCGGAGATCGAGGCTGGAGGAGATCCATTCGCCGTTCGGCAGGAGAACCGTGCCGCGCCGACTCTGCGGGAGTTGGCGGAGCGCTACCTGAAAGACTATGTGGAGGTCCACCATAAGGCGGGCACCGCGAAGGAAACGCGGCGGCTCATCGAGAGGAACCTTCTCCCCCGTCTCGAGGACCGTAAGGTGCTGGACATCTCCTACGAAGAGGTAGCCCGCCTGCATAGGGCGATGCGCGAGACCCCGATCGAGGCCAACCGGACGCTCTCTGCCTTTCGCGGCATGATGAACAAGGCGGAGAAGTGGGGATTGCGGCCACGGGGTACGAATCCATGTAGGGACGTAGACCGCAACCCGGAGAGCCTGCGAGATCGTCATCTTTCCTTCGAAGAGCTGTCCCGACTCGGCGCCTCTCTCAGAGAGGCCGAAGCGGAAGGTAGCCTTCCCCTAGTAGCGATCCAGACGATTCGGCTACTCCTCTTGACCGGCGCTCGGCTCGGAGAGGTTTTGACGTTGAAGCGAGCTCGGGTTGTCCTCCAGGGAGGACGCCTGCACCTGGAAGACTCCAAGGTCGGGCCTCGGAAAGGGGTACGCGCCATCTACCTGGGCTCGTCCGCTATCGAGTTGCTCCGCTCCATCCCCTCATACGGCGACAACCCCTACGTCTTCCCGGGCGCCGCGAAGGCGCGCACTTCGTCGGCCTTCAAGGGTTGCTGGGAGAGGATACGCGAGCAGGGGGGACTGGAGGATGCCCGCTTGCATACCTTGAGGCGCGCTAAGCGCCTGGCACCTCGTTTCCGCCCCCTTTTTCCGTTTTCGGGAGGAACAAAGACTACTCAAAGGTGAGCTGGCCAGCATGGCCTTCGGCGAATAATGCCGAAGATCATTGGACGGGCTTTGCCCCCGCGCTTCAGAACCTCCTATTTTAGCGCAGATCTTCTACGTTCCAGGCCATTAGCATTCTTGAATAGTTCACAGCCGGCGCACGACCACTTCACCACCAAAGAATATAGTCACCGGCCCATCGTCGGACACTACCACAGCGATGCAGTCAAGGTCCTTGGTCAATTTCTGTGCCGCAAGGTGTCGTGATCCTGTGCCTGGAAGCCGTTGCACGATCGTCGCCGAGTTAGGCGCCAGCGCGGCGTTGATGGCCAATACCTTCCCATCGTGCGACAACACCACCGCATTGTCGCCCTCCACCAGCTTCAAGAAGTGGGAATCGTTGATGTCAGCCACGGACTTTGCGGCCAGCTCGCCGCTCAGTTCCGCACCGCTTTTGTAGCCCGCGTGGCAGTGTGAAAGCACATCGTCCTTTCCTTGTAAAACAAAGGATCTGCCCTTTCCTAGCTCGGCGGCGAGGAAGGCCTTGCCTAGGATGCTAAGCAGCAGGGCACGCCCAGACCCTGTACTTTCAGCCAATATACCGACCTTCGCCACGAAGTCCGCGCTGTCAAAGGTATTCCATTGGCCTTCCCTGTACTCCGCGACTTGCGCACCTTGGGCGAGGATCTTGATGCGCGCTCCACCTGGTAAGAGCAATGCAACGCCTTCCGTTTGCGTCATCCCAGCCAGCGCTCGCCATCTTGGTTCGCCGTAGGACTCGAGTTCGCTGGGCTGTTCCTTCGAGGATTGCGGCAGGGAAAGGATGACCTCGCGAACCGGTGCCGTCCCTCCGCGCGGCACCACCAAGCCGAAGGTCCGGTGCTCGGCGTCAACCTTGATAGCCTCGGCGAGAATCTGGCGCGTGGAGTCCTCATAGAATCCAACCGGCAAGGCCTCAGAAATGAGTTCGGTGTGGTCGCGCAGGTATTGATCGGGATCTGTTGCTGGCAACAGCAGTAAACCGGTGACCACCTCCTCTTGCTCATGCCGGGTCTGGCAGAGCACCAGAGCGAGCCTGACCAACGGCAGCAAGATGGAGGCATGGACGCCGGAGCCGGCTAGCCGACGTAGGATGTCGGTGGCTATGCTCGCATCGCCAAAGATATGGATCATCAACAGGACATCCGCCGGATCGAGTGACTCAAGTCCCATGAGCAATCCACGGATCTTCGCCAACTCGCTCGACACCTTCTTTAGAAGGACCTGCTGCTGCGCCTCCTGGAAAGCGTTCACCACCTGCGAGAAGTCCTGGCGATCAATCCGCCCTTCCTTGGATGGGGGCTGGCCACTCATCCAGGAGAGCGTTGCATTGCCCTGGTAGAGAGCCATACCAAAGCACTCTTGCAGCGGGTAGCGATTAAGGAAAAGGTGCCGTCGCACTAGGCTGACGGACTCTTCAACGCTTAGGCGATCCCGTAGCAGATAGCGATAAAAGTTGAGCACCACCGCATGCGCCGTCTTATCCAGAAGCACGTACTGCAGCGCCACTACCGCTGGAATATCATTCGCATGAAGGCACTGCGCCAAGCCGGAGAAGACGCCATCCGGGCCCTGCCGTGCACCGTGACAGGTATTGAGAAAGACTAGGTTTATGGTGTCTATCTCCCGCATCAAGATGGCAAAACGATAGGCGTCGATCGGGTCAACGGCATTGGGGTCGTCTTCGGCGGCTAGTGCGAGCATGCCACCCCCTTCGTCGCGAGCATAGATCCCATGGCAGGCAAAGTGCACGATGTTGGGCTGAAAGTCAGCGAGCGCTCGGCGTAGTTTGTTAACGCTCGCGTCACGAAGATGCTGGAATTGGACGCCGCCTAAGTGCGGCGTCTCCTCGACTACATAGCGCAGCATTTGTTCCTCGGTAGCCACGTCGATCGGCTTATCCCGTATCGCGTTGGCGCTGACGAGGAGGATCCGGAGTTCCTCGTTTCCCAGGGACATCGCGGAGAAGCGCGCACGGTCGAAGAGACGCAAAGACCGGGTCAGGTAGGTCTGTGGATTGTAGATCAGGAAGTGAGGCAACGCTCCAGTGCGGCTGAGGCAGAGCAACTCCCAGGGTACGATCATCAGACTGGGCACTGCGGTAGCAATGGCCAGTCGAAAGGTAGCGCCGGAGCTTTCCGCCGATTTCACCAGGTCGCGGTACAGGTCGCGGATCGAACGGCGAAAAAGGGCATCAAAGAGGGCGGCGCCGAAGTCTGTACAATCGTTCAGGTGCGCCTTGTTGGCAGCAAGACTGTAGATGAACTTTCTGACCTCATCATTCGAGAAGGGGAACTCGAATGCTTCCACGACCTCGGAATTGGCAATAGTGATGTAGCGCGACGCTATTACCGAGCCCTGCTGTTGTTCCTGATGCTCTTGCGTGGGGATAAAGTCGCGAAATCTAACATCCCTGGCGGCAACGGCCGGCGGCCCCTCGGCTTGGTCGGCCACCTCCGGGCTCCTCGGTACCTCACTGGGAGTCCTGTCGATGAAGATCTGGAGATCATGGCATTGATCAATGGGATGAGCGGTTCCTTTCTCGGAGGGCCTGCCGGATGGTTTTCGCGTGCTCACGATCCTTCTCCTTAGCGATAGACGGAATCTTATAGCGCCGGGCGACTGGAATCCACCTTGTACGCTGTTTTAGATTTGCGTGCTTGGGGATGTTCAGGGTCTATAATATTTGTGCTCGTTACGCTCAAGCCACTGACCGCTAGCGGTTCTTATGAACAGCGCTGCCCGTGCAGCCTGCAGTTTAGCGAAAGAAGAAAGAGAGGCCGCTGCCCTGAGGCCGGCCGGCACGATGCGTCAGCCTTACTGAGACCAAGTTCCCCGCTCCAACTCCTCAGTGGTGATCCCCTTACCGAGGGCGAGTTCCCGGCGTGCCTCGGTCAGGCCGCCGTCATCGTCGTCCGTGTCGAGTTCGTCGTCGGGTGGCGCCAAGAGCAAAACACGCTCGACGGCGTCAGCGGTCACAGCCAGGCCAACGAGCAGCCGGCCCGCAGTCGTCAGATCCTCCTCGGAAAGGCAGTCGACGAGTCGATGCAGGGTTGCGCGGCGGCACATGGTGGATTCTCCTGCTACTAACATCCTCCCGGCCGGGAGGGTGTTGCCAAGCACCCCATGGTACAACGGAGTCGTAGGAATCTTAGATGGTGCGCCCTAGAGGATTCGAACCTCTGACCTACAGCTTCGGAGTCTGTAGAAGGGGGATTGCAAGGCCTCTCGCCCCCACTCCGTAAGCCCCTGAATCCATGGACATTTAGCGGCATTGGCCCTATCATAGAGCATCATGCCGTTGCACGCAAGCGCATGCTCCAGTGGTCCTCCAGTGGTCCTTTTTCTGGCGGGCGCCCGTGGCGGCAACCATTCCACTCCCTCCAGGAGGCCCCTATGAGGCGCAGCACCGACTACCTGACCGACCGCCGCATCCGCTCTCTCAAGGCTCAGGAGCAGCAGTACGAGGTAACGGACGGAGGGTCCCCCGGCGCCATCCCGGGGCTCGCCCTCCGGGTCTTCCCCTCCGGGAGCAAGAGCTGGTTTCTCCGCTACGGCCCCCGGGAGGCCCGGAAACGGCTCGTCCTTGGCCCGTACCCCGCCCTGTCCCTCGACGGGGCGCGCAACAAGGCCCGGGAGCTGGTGGCGGGCGTCAAGATCGTAGGCCGGGACCCCATGGCCGAAAAGAAGGCCGAGCGCAAGGCGCGCAAGAAGGCCGCAGGGGCGACATTCGACGCTCTCGCCATCGCCTACCTGGAGGAGCACGCGAAGCTGAAGAAGCGGCTCCGCCCGTGGAAGGAAGACGAGCGGAAATTGCGCGTCGAGGTGCTTCCCGTGTGGGGCTCCCGGCCGGCGGGAGAGATCCGCCGCGCCGATGTCCGCGCGTTGCTCGAAACGATCGCAGCGGAGCGGGGCGGCGTCTGCGCCAACCGCACCCGGACCCTGGTGTACAGGGTCTTCAGCTTCGGAATCGAGAAAGAGCGCGTCGAGTCGAATCCCGTCCACGGCTTCAAGCCGCTCTATGTGGAGAAGCCGCGCGAGCGGGTGCTCGCGGAAGAGGAGATCCGCACCCTCTGGCCCCTCTTTGACCGCCTGCAACCCGCCGTCTCCGCCGCGTGGCGCCTGGTCCTGTTGACGGCCCAACGGCCTGGAGAGGTGCTCGCGATGCGCTGGCGGGACCTTGAGCGCGACTCCCGGGGGTGGTGGTGGAATCTCCCGGCCGAGCTCACGAAGACCAACCGCGCCCACCGCGTACCCCTCTCGCCGCAAGCCCTCGCGGTCGTAGAGGCTCTTCGCCCCCTCACTGGCACCACGGAATGGGTGCTCGCCTCCCGGGCGGACGGCAAGCGGCTCACGTGGCTGTCGCACAGCTCGGCGCGGCTCCGGGAGTGGTCCGGCTTGGACCACTTCACCCCGCACGACCTCCGGCGGACGGCGGCAACGTGGCTCGGCCGCTCCGGGGTCCGCCCCGACACCATAGACCAGCTCTTGAACCATGCCGCCGGCCGCATCACCCGCACCTACAACCGCGCCAGCTACGACACGGAGAAACGGCAAGCGGTGGTCATGCTCGGGGAGCTGGTAGACGGCGCCCTCGCGGGCGAGGAGCGGTCCAACGTGGTGCGGATCGGGTGATGCGATGAGAATATGGGAAGAAATTGCCAGCGCTGCGCCCACTGAGGAGGAAAGCTTTCGGTGGGCTTCACTCCGTTGGTTCTTGCGGTTTTACCAGTCTCACAGGCCGGGAGTTGTCTATGAGCTTGTATCCCGAGCCCTTCCTGCATTTAAAGATTCTCTCTTCAGTGGAGGCAATAAGGACAAGCAACAAGCTCTCCGAACAGCCGTCGAGGATTGGATTGATGACTTCGGGCTACCTAGATCCTCTGAAATGGAAATGGAAGTGGTTCTAACTCTCCTGTTTTCACTATCCTCCTCCGGCCAGCCCGCCTTTGCGTGGGACCGCATCCAAGGAATCTTAGAGACAAACAGGAGTTCTCTTCCCTATTCGTCTTTCCCTTTCACCTTTCAAGCTGTGGGGTGGACACCCGCAGATGAGAGCATAGAGGAAGCGATCCGCCGCCTTAGACGCGACTTTGGGAAAACTCTCTCCGAGCATCGAGCGTTTTGGGACATGCAACAGAAGCTCGCGACCATTCTGGATGCGCTCCCGGAGCGAAACAAGGACCATTTCCGAAATATCCGCTGGCTGGCACAAAAGCAAGCTTGCCCCGATATTTCTCTGGCGGACCTTGTAGGTAAAAAGGGCGTCCCCTCAATTCAAACAGTCCGGCGGGGAATACATGCGGTGGCCGAATTTCTGGGCATCCCGCAAGAGAAGATCCATCGGGCGCGATCTGGAAGGAAACCGGCCGGCCCGCGCTAAGCCACTGGCAATAGTTCTGGGAAATTACTACCAATTCGGCGCGGTCGGCTCCGCCCAAACTGATATCTGTTTCTCCCGTCTTCTGGGCTTTATCCTCAGAGCACCGCCACTTGTGGCGATGCACCAGGAGGCAAGGCATGACCGTTTCCCCAATTGTTCGCCCATCTCAAGCCGCCCGTCTGCTTGGCATCTCGATCGCCACCCTCTACCGCTGGGAGGCCGCCGGCCGGCTGGCACCGCGTGTGATCCTCGGCCCGAACACGAGCGGTTGGAGAGAAGAGGACCTTGCGGCATTCATCGCTGCGGCCCCGCGCGGGCGCTCTGAGAGCCCGAAAGGATGAACGGTGGCGGAGAGCACCCGTCTTCTACGGCGCTCCGTGCCAGTCCGCCCGGGGGAGGTTACACAAGAGACACAGGAGACGCAGGAGACACAGGAGACTCAAGATAGGCAGGAGCCCCAGAGGAGCTTTCATCTCCAGGTGGAAGGGAGGCCGGGACGCTCTTGTGTCTCTTGTGTCTCTTGTGTAACAGGGGGCAGGCGGTGAGTGACCTCCTGCGGTTCCTCAAGAGGGCGGCCGAGCGAAGCCATCGCGAGGTGCTGAAGTACAGAAACTCTGAAGATCCCAAGGGCTATCGGAGTCCAGCCTGGCTATTCGCGAGATGCCTTAAAGAGAGACCCGAATTTCGCGGCCTGGACGCTGAAGCGGTAACCGCTCTCATCGATGTGGAGCTGGAGGCGCAGTATCCCGAGCATCCGGCGCCATGGGTTGCTCTCGGTCTCCCGGATGAAGACTCCAAAGAAACACTCTGCGATCCCAGATCTGATTTCCTAGTGGTATGGAACGAAGTCTCCAAGCCTTTCAAGCCCGGCTCTCTCGTTCATGAAGCGGCGCAGTGTGCAGACGAAAAGCCTCTGGACTTCGGGGGAAGATTCCGAGCCGCCGATGCGGCCTTTGAACGCCTTTTGACGATTTGCTACTGGCTCGGAAGGCTCTCGAAAGATGATGAGTTCTTCCTCGGATGTCGGGATGCAGGAGATGCGCTCGGGATGAGTCACATGAACGCGAGCCGCCTGATTCAAAGAGCAGAAAAGCGGGGCTTTCTTGAGCCTATCGGGGAGTATAGCAAGAGGGACCGCGCACGCTTACAGGCGAAGCAATGGCGGTTTCGATGGCCGTATCCGGACCCGCCAGCGTTCCGCGACGGGTAGACAAGCGGCCCCCCTGTCGTGCGCCCGCTCCCGCCGGCCCCCCTTGGCATGATGACGGCATGATGGAGGAATCGCTCTCCCCGGGTGGGAAACGCCAGCGGGAAGACCCCTGTTGCTCCCGTGTCTTTCCCCGCCAGCTCCCTCCCCGGGCGGCTTCGCCATTCCTGCCGCCAGAGGCCTGTCAATGATCACCCAAATTTCCCCCCCTCCGATCATCTAAAAATCCCCCCCTCCCCCGGGTTTGTCGTCTCCGCTCCCTCCCGTCGGGCTGCTCGTGAGCTGCCCGTCGGCAGGGCGGCAGTTGC
>Ga0308176_10000404_pt1 | contig 27653 bp, 23 predicted proteins | sample PhyCR2_3_FD_203890 | JGI IMG/M metagenome (GOLD analysis project Ga0308176, IMG submission 203890) | Soil microbial communities from UC Gill Tract Community Farm, Albany, California, United States - DLSLS.C.R2 | ecosystem: Environmental > Terrestrial > Soil > Agricultural land | place: USA... | reverse complement strand
CCACTATCACTCTTACCTACTTTCATTCAAACTGCTAGAGCTGATGTGGATATTGATACTTCGGGAAATGGAAAAGCAGCTGCCTTTGATGGTAAAAATAGTATATCCTCAGATGGAAAGGGCTTTTGTAATACTGTTAATAATATTGCTGGAGGAAAGTTTGCACCTCTGTTTAGTGGAATAGTTAACTGCAAGTCTTTAAAACAGTATACCATAGACTATTCTATTATAAAAGACCCTGTAAAAGTAGGTGATACAACTTACATGAGTGTAACCATCAGAGATAAATATACGGATCAACCTGTCTCTGACGTACTTGTTCTATTGACTATAGAGCCACCGAATTTCAATCCATCCATAGACAAAACAACAACAACAACAACAACAACAACAACTCAAACGGCATATACGGATAAAGATGGACATGCGACATTTACTGTACAAATAGGACCTCGATCAAGTAGTGGAATTTATAATACTAATCTCGAAATCAAAAAAGACAATTATGATTCAAAGATACAGAAATCCTTCCAAGTAGTATAGACGGTCCTTTATTTATTTGACTACGATTGTCAGTTTATTACATGGTCCAAGATTGATCATCAACATCAGATGATAGTCTGTTCTGGCATATCACCTTGCCGAGTTTTCTGAATATAATAAAATGAGCACCCTTTGCTAGGTTTGTAAGAAATCGAGTCCAAAGTTCGCAGGACTATTGATCACTGTGAAATACTGTGACAAGACACAAAAATAATAAGATACGATACGTACAATTTCTTATATCCTTGCGCCAACTTCCCAGTAGAAAGTAAAGTTCTATGCCCTTACTTTGATTAATCTGATATGTCCAAGAGTACAATTTTTGGTGATATTTAGATGCGTCTTTTTGAGTATCTTTGCCTTCTCCTTAGATAATTTTTCTACTGAAATATACCCACAATTGCTACAATTTACAATGTAAAGCCAATTAACCAACTACTTGATTATAATTTGATATATTAATAAAGTATCAGGGCCTCTTCTATTGCCATCAATTTAATCTATAATCCTATCCCTAAAGATTTATCTCATGTGGGGCCAAGAGATTAATACCACCACTTCGTTCTCTCTAGTGGTTGCTGCTGAAAGTATTTCTCTAACTCGGCTAATCTTTCTAAAGAACCATTATTATCTCGAAGACTAGAAAAGGAAGAATCATTCCGGATTCTTTGTAAAAGCAAAGTAACCTGTTCATAAGTAGCACCTTGTTTTATGTCATAGTTTATTTGTCTACAAACATTATTTATTCTACCATAACGTTTATTCATTCTTTTTTCCCAAGAGGTTGCATTTTCTGCTAGTCCTGTTACGAATTTCAAAACTACCTTTTCTAAATGTTTAACATGCCACTCCATCATTGGAAAACTGTTCTGAATCAATAGTTATTACCACACATATTCATATATTATACTTATAGTTATAAATGTACTATTACCATTATCTAGATATTTAATATTTCAAAATAATTCTAAATATTTTCCTCTATTATTATATTGTTCTCTCCTAACAATGGTGATACATAGGATAAATTATTATATCAGATGATCAGATATCAAGACATATCTTAAATACACATCAGCTTTATAAGCAAATTCATTTAGTGCCGTAATAATGATGATTGACCTCATGTTACTACTATCTAATTTTTGTTTTCAAACTGAACAGAAAAATCATCATAAAAATTAACTGTCTATTTTAATAATTCAATCTGTCTGAAACAAACATGACTTGATCTCCACCGATCTTGCACGTTGTAAAGCCCCGCTCGACTTCAAGGACCAGATTCGCAGTTGTAAATCTAGTGCAGGATAAAACATCAGGTTTTTTGATCATAACTTATAATGCTGGGATATTACTATATTGATTTAGGAAACAGCAGTAATTTACATAGCTGATTATTTGGTATTTGTTTGCAAAATGAAATTCTCTGTAACTACTATGCATACATGATTGTTGAGAGCGATCAGCAAATGTTTCGCGTTCATAAAAACTTTAGTCCGAATACCACTGACCTACATCCCTAATTGTAGCTGGTTCTTACAAGCCATTTGCATTTCTAAAAACTCTTCTTGGTAGATTCCAGTTATATTTTATCGCGGCTATACGAAATGAGGTGATAACGATGATTCCTATAATGGTTGAAATTAGTATGTTAACTCCCAGGTAAAGCAAAATAAAGAACGATAAAACTCCAACGAAACTTACAGATACGTATAATTCCTTTCTGAGAACCAAAGGAATTTCACTTACTAACATATCGCGTATAATACCGCCACCAACGGCTGTAATAACTCCTGCAAACATCATAATGACGAGGTTAAGGCCAAACATACTGAAGGCAATATTAGCTCCTAGTAGACTAAATATTCCTAGACCGAATGCATCAAAAATCAAAAATAGTCTCATTAGATTTTTTACATAACGATAAAGAAAGAGAATACCGATCCCGGTGATCGATGTTATTATTATATACAATGGATCGACTAAGGCTGATGGCGGGGATCGTCCTATGACTACATCTCTAATGATGCCCCCAGCTAATCCAGCAATGCCAGATAGGACAATAACTCCCACTATGTCTAGCTTATGTTCGATGGCTTTCAGAGCACCAGTAACTGCAAATATCATAGTCCCAAAAAGATCCAAGAAGTGGACTGGGATCGATGATACAATAGCGACATCTAGCAATATCTGTCGGAAATTAATAGACTTTCGTCTACATATACTTGATCTAGAGACAGTTATAATGAACAAATTCATTGGGACTACCCGTACTGAGAAATATACACCTATTAGGAGTGTTCTGTTAACTTATCGTCGGACTGAGATATAGCTGAGTGTGCTGTATCATTGGGTTGTGGATCAGCAAAATTGATGTACATACATCGCACAGTAATAAATTATTGTAACAAACTATCTATGAATAATTTTATTTTTGTTTTATGATATTTATAGACTGACTACTTATAAAGAATACATATATGACAATCTTAATGAATACAAATACAGCATTAATAATGGTTAGTTTCACTCTGACATTAATTATGTTGCTATCAAATAGTATCATCAATATTGCATTAGCAGAGCCTATAGTTGCAAATACAAATCCAAATACAATTACGAAGAGTACTTCCCGAGGACAAGTTATACTCCTACCTGTTAATACTGGTAATCCAAAACTTGACCAGGATATACATAGTTTTTACAGTTGTATAAAGAAAACAGTTAAAGAGAGCAAACCTACAGATCTAAGCGAATATAACTACTTTGCAACAGAGCCCACTAAAGTGGAAGTTAATAATTGTTATCATAATGTATTTGGATAGAATATATAATTAGTCGGGGTACCAACACGAATGTCATAATAATATGCATCTATACATCAATGATCTAGTTTTTCTAGTTTAGATGAACACAATGTAAATATCTCTAGTACAATGACATCAGACCCATACTAACGTAACTCATTGTTTTACATATTGATATTAGTTATAGGAATATTTAACATTCAATACATGTAAACTTATGTGGTGTTTGCTGCTAGAAGCTATAGAATACATCCAATTTTGCTATACTATATTAAGATCAAGAATCTCACTGCCTAATTCTAATTCTTATTGTGATGATACTATAGTTTTACTGGTTTTGGGATTATCCACCAAGATCCTTTTTCAGATACGATTAGAAATTTTTTATCATCCACTTTAAAGATTTCAACACTTAAAGATCTTGATTAAAGGATTCCAATCAATGCGCTGAAATCCGATAGGATCTTTTAATGGGTACTTCACCCATCCTTTAACAACTGAAAACATATAGGTTTCGAGTTTACTCTCAGAACTAAACCTGACTTTGAGTAAAGTACCCCAGCGTTTCTCTTCTGTAAGGATATCAATAATCCTATCATATGGAATTTCCAAATTCTTATTACTCATTGCAAGATCACTTGCCAAATTTTTTATAGTATATCCAGATATAGGTCTAAATACATCTTCGCCGTCTTTGAATCGTTTAAGTTGTTTTAGAGAATATGCATCGTGTACTCTATATGTCATGCTAGTTTTTGTAATGAATGCAATACGTCTATTGGTGATTATCATCATACCTTCAATGCCTCTTTTAATAAAACCTCCCTTTTGTCCCCATATCCACATCAAGTGAGCCTTAATGTGTTCATCCTGTTCCATCAAGTGTGTTATGCAGAATTAATTTAATAATTTAAAAACCTCTCGCCTTGAATTATAGTTGAAGTGATTCTTTATACGTTTGAATAGAATATAGTAGATCATGTTTCTAAACAGTCTCCATCCATATTAACCAAAAAATAAGGTTTGATCGGTGATAGATTATTTAGCTTACTATCCTCGGCACGAGATTAACTTTACAATATGAATCATAATTAAATGCTCATTTTGGATATATTACAATAATTAACTATAAAATATTCAATTGGCACTAAATGTTCAAATCATTTCAAGATTTGATTTAATTTAATGTAACTACAAACGGAGCGCTAATAAGTAGGCTATAATAATTCAAAATTGAAACTTTATTTAATCCAGAGCACTTTAATTAATTAATTAAGAAGCTGACCTGCGATTACGGCTGTCGAATAACAGTGTTAATCAACCATTTTATACTATAAGATAAGGCTTAACTGTAAACAGCTTCGTTCCAAACTATGACGGAGGATCAGAATTTATAATTTCTCTTCCTCTGTCATTAATGCAATCTCGAATATGATGTCTGACTCTAGGGTAGACTAATCTAGAATGGGTATTATGATATCAAATGAATAAATGCTGATTCCTAAGTTAGTTATGTAATCGTTAAAGGCGAAGCTATGTAAATCATTATAATAAAGACAAGGATCATAAGTTGTATACATCACGTCATCTAAATATGTTCTCGATCTTAACATTTGATAGCATATTTGATATAAACATTATTATATTCTCTCTGCTACTAGTTATATTCAAAAGTTTAACATATTTTGATTCTTTTGCTAAAATAATATCATTGTATAGTATCCACACTTAGAATATAATAACCGATAAAACTAAGACTCAATTAAGGATTTATATAATTAGATCCCTTAATATAATTTAGGTTATAAACTGTAATTGATCATATATTCTATAACCTATAGTAATTCATATAAAATGTCTTATTGTGAATGGAATTTAATTAAAGCAACAATGCAAATATAATTCTAGAAATGGAAAAGGTAAAAATTCAGTTCATGCGTTATTAAGATAATGGGTTTAGATCTTAGACCACTTGTTGAGGCATCATCTATAAATATAACTGAACTCTCTGACAAGATAATTGCAATCGATGCATACAACTCTATATACCAATTTCTTGCCACAATCCGTGGGCCAACCGGAGAATTACTTACAAACAGTAAAGGCTGTGTGACAAGTCATCTAAGCGGCCTCTTTTATCGTAATGTAAGCCTATTGGCAGAGAATATTAAGCTAATATATGTTTTCGATGGAGAACCTAATAACCTGAAATCAAAGGAGATAGAACATAGACGACATTTAAAACAAATAGCGTTTGAAAAGTACGAAGCGGCTTTAACAAGCGGTAAGTATGAGGATGCACGAAAATATAGTCAAGCTACATCAGTCCTGACCAGTGAAATGATAGAAGAATCAAAAACGATCTTGACGTTACTTGGTATTCCCATAGTTCAAGCAAAATCAGAAGGAGAAGCATCGGCAGCTTATTTGACAAAATGTGGAATTGCATTTGGTTGTGCTAGTCAAGATTATGATTCATTACTATTTGGAGCAGAGAAACTGATACGAAACATTACGATCAGCGGCAAGAGAAAAATTCCGAACAGAAATTTATACATCGATATAGAACCAGAGATTATAGATCTCAAGCATTTTCTCAGTCACTTATCATTAACGCGTGAACAGATAGTAGATGTAGGAATTTTAATAGGTACTGACTTTAACCCGGAAGGTTTTCCAGGCATTGGTCCTAAGACAGCCTTAAAATTAATTAAGGAATATAATAAACTTGAAAATATAGAAAAAATTAGAGATAGATTATCAGATGTTCCATATCAAGAAATACGAGATATATTTTTGAGATCAGAAATCCCCGATATTGATAACATTTCATTCAACGAGATAAAATATGATCACATTATTAACTTTCTGTGTATTGAAAAAAATTTTTCCGTTGATCGAGTGACAGGATCTCTTGATAGATTAAAAAAATCAATAACAAATCGAAACCAGTCATTGGAAAAATGGTTTGAATAAATTAGCCCTGTCTTTTCCTTTCTTTATTTTTTTCCTCAGTGAATCTCGCAAGTTCATTCGTGTTCAGATTTACAAAGTGCATTCCTTTTGCAAGTATTGGATGTATATTTCTTATCTGTCTATATATCTTCTGGCATACGCTACGATAATCAGAATGCCCCTGTGGAACTGTTCTAAGTTCAATCATATGAGTTGCTTCTCGTAGATTAATCTTCATAAAATATGGATATCTATAAGCAAGATTGACAACATATTGTGCTTGTTCAGGTAATCTATTTGATATAAGAGTGTAGGCTTCATTAGATTTATACATACAATCTTTAAAATCTCTAACCATTCCCAAATCAAAGATCTCTTTAGGAACATCATATCCATGCTTTGTAGATAATAATTGTCTTTCTAGAGTAAGAAGTCTATGACGATGAAGGTCACGGAACATTCCAAAATTTGTAAATAATTCAAATGTATATTCTACCATTTCAAAGGCTCTGCCTGGTCTATGCCTCCTATTTGTCCTGAATTTTGTATACTCACAAATGATTTTGTGTCTCTCCTTCGGTTCAAGAGATCTAACATATGTCATGATATCCTCCAAAGATTGACCTACAGCATATTCATAGAGGATTGCAGAAGACACTTTAACCTCTGCATCAAAATTGTCATCAAAATTTAACAACTTTACAAATTCAGGATTTTTTTCTAATTTAATATTTTTTAAATGATGATGGGATAGCTCCAAGATAGCTTTCTTTGTATCAGTAACATATAATTGAAGAGACTTGCCATACCTGTCATTTGAACGTTTTATAAAAGATGGTATGACTGTGCTAATTTCGGCATAAAGTAGATCAGCTATCGATCTTATTTCATTTAGATCTGAAACAAACATAGTTGATAATAGGTACTCGTATGCTCTACCATTACCTGCTATACCTAAATTCGTAAGTGTAGAGGCAGGTAAAAGGCCGCGAAGAACATCAAGTGTCTTGGCTTTAATTGTTGCATGATAAATTCTTTTTGCAGATTCAATAGATGTATCTGATTTCAAGCTGCTATAATATAATTCACGTCGCGATTCAGTATCAAAAAAAAGAAACTGATCGATTGGTTCAGATTCCGAAATAAATTTTTGCATTTGTAGAATATTCTTACTATATGTATCAAAGCTATAGTCACATACTTCTTTATATAGATCAGCATAGGATGAAGACATAATATCCTTTTCTAAATGGTATTTGTATCGGCCATTAATCTTCTGATCAAATGCCACATATCGAGAAGATTTTTCAAGGTATGACAGTCCTATTCTATGATCTTCTATCTTCTTTGCTGCGATATTTGAAATCCATTCTACTGCTATTTGTGCGTCTCCTAGTTCGGATACAGAATCATCCCCATATTCTAATAGTATTTTATTATAAAACTCTCCTCCTCGATTTGGGTTATTTACAAATTCATCTATGAATATTCGTCGCATGGTTTTATCTGTTCTAGAATATCTAGACATTAATGCTCCTCTATCTACTTGTTTAGGCGTAATGATTGCAAAGACTGATTTATCGGTATTTGAAAAATGCGAATTAAGAAGGAGTTTTTCTTTTTCTGAAAAGTGTTCATAATTAGATAATGGGACCAAAATTATTCACCTGTTATGTAATTAAATATGTATAATGCAATTGAAATAGAATGTTAGCAATATTGTAAACCAACTTTGCAAGTACCCGGTGCAACATTATAACAAACGCAATCATCTCTAATCTTAACATCATAGAATGAAATAGGATATTCTATATTCGATCCTTCATTATTAGGGATTAATGCATTATATGGTCTATAAATAATTGATTCAGAATCAGAGGGATTGTCACATAAGCCATACATTAATTGTGATATCTCTACACCATACTTAATAGGGTACGGAAAATTGCCCATTTTATTCCACCATTCTATTCCAGTAAAGTGAATCTTACCTTCGAATACAAAATCTCCAATATTCAGTAAAGATAGCTCAAATCTTTCAATTTGCTTTGTATTCTGATCCTCCAAGATATAAATAATGGATTTTTTCTGATGAGCAATAATAATTTGACGAAGGTATGCATGACCCAGTGTGGGTAATATTTGTTTGAATCTATATCTATTTACACCATTAAATATAGCTTCAAAGTAATCTTGATTATCAAACTGGCATATAAGATTTAGCTCGATTGCTACATTCTGGATATTGAAGATTTCAAGGAGATAAAGCATCCAAGATTTATCTGGTATTTGGTTACCCATGTCTTCTACTAAGGTTATGACATCAGATATTGCAATAAATCCCTGTGGAGCTATTGATTTGTTATTAATACCAAGAATCGAACAAAATGATCCTACCCAAAAATGCAATGTAGTAAGTTTATTATGATAATTGTATTTATTTTATATTGATCATTAAACTTGTCAGGATTGTCTGGTTCTCTGGAATTAAGACGGTAAAATGGTTTTGCCAAATAATACAACAATTTTGACAACGTTGCCATTATATCTACTTATTAAACGGATTACATGAGCGAATTTAAGCTCGAATTTGTAGGCAAGGAAGTCAAGGATATGTATGGCACATTCATGGGAAAGGTAGTTGGCGTTATAACAGATATTGATGGTTCAATTGAATCTGTTGGTGTGGACTGCGGATCATCTGGCCTAAATCAATTAGCGTATGAGCAATTATTAGTTCAAGGAGATTATGTAATATATATTCCAAGATGGAGACTTGATGCACAGAACCTATTAAGACAAAAGAATCTTACTTTACAAAGAATAAAAGCACTACAAGAAATGGTTGCAGCGAATGATTTGATGAAAGATGATGCTGAATTGGTTTATATAAAATATCAGAAGAGATTACATGACCTTGAAGAAAAAGAAAAAACCATTATTGAATTACTACAAGAGAGATTAAATCAATTAGATGCAGAAAACAAAAGTATCAAATCAGTACTATTCGATGCAAAGCTGCAATATAGAAGTAGCGAGCTGACAGAGGAAACATATCAACAGATCAGTATACATACAAACGATTTGATAGAGCACGTTAATCTTGAGAAGGCTGAAATCAATAATGTCAAAATGAGATTAACACAACAGACCTTGGACAGTGTAGATTTAGCAATTAATACCCCACATCAGAAATTGCCAGGCTCTAATTACACAGAATCCCCTTCCAAAATTGAGACAAGTAAACAAAATGAGGCGGCCCACATCATAGTTGCGGATGAAGGAAAGAGGACAGAGGAGAAAGCAGTTCAAAGCAATACCAATAATAATGAAACTGATGAAAACAGTTGGCTTAATCACGTAATCCAAAATGAATAAAGAACAAAAAACGTTTCAAGAAAAAGGGTGGTAACTTATTATTTACCCTGTTTTATCTGGGTTTGTAGAAGTTCACCTATCTCATTATGCATCTTGAGGAAGTTTAATCCCTTTTCTGTTGTTTTATATGTTTGAGAGCCTTCCAAATATTCTAATAGATTATTTTCAATAAGTACTGAAAGATATTCTCTTAGTTGTGCATAGCTAAGAAAGGCTTTGTACATTATCTTTGTCTTTGTCGCGCCTCCATTTGCAGCCTCTAAGATCATTGCTACTATTTCTGTTCTACTTCTGTATTTCACAAGTTAGATACGCTGGATTTCTTTATTTTAATATATTGACACAAACTTCGGGAACAAAGTTCTAAATGAATATTACATTTGGTCGTAGGATATCACAATACAATCGGTAAGTTTAAGGTATTAATTATGCATCACAACGTTTAAAGTTATCCCCGACTTATAGTAGAAAATGTCTGAAGCAGATTCTGATGAATTGTCAAAGATTTACAAAGATAGCGGAAAAATCAGAGTAACCCTTGCAGGCAAAAAATTTGAAAAAATTAAGATAAAAGCATCAGAGGATCAGGAACAGTTCTGGGGGGAACAGGCAAAAAATCTAATCTGGTTTAAAGATTGGGAAAGGGTACTAGATTGGAAAAACCCTCCCTTTGCAAAGTGGTTCGTTGGCGGCAAGTTGAACGCATCTGTCAACTGTCTTGACAAGCATATAGATTCTGATATAAAAAACAAGGCGGCTATAATTTGGGAAAATGAAAGTGGCGAGACTAAAACACTTACTTATTTCCAACTATATCATTTTGTTAATAAATTTGCAAATGCATTAAAAACCCTTGGAATAAAAAGTGGCGATCGAGTAATAATTTATCTCCCTATGATTCCAGAGCTCGCTATTGCAATGCTAGCTTGTTCAAGAATAGGTGCAACACACATTGTAGTTTTCTCCGGATTTAGTGCCAAGGCATTATCTGATAGAGCTAGAGATTCAGAGTCTAAAATAATTATAACCGCGGATGGCACATTTAGAAGAGGGAAATTTATCGAGCTGAAAAAAATAGTAGACGAGGCAGTTCCATCTATACCCTCAATAGAACACGTCATTGTCGTGAAAAGAACTTCAAACGATTTACATATGAATGATGATATAGACGTATGGTGGCACAAAGTCATTGAAAGGGCTGATTCATCTTGTGAACCCGAGATATTAGATAGCACACATCCTTTGTATATCCTTTATACATCTGGAACTACGGGTAAACCAAAAGGCGTTCTACACAGTACAGGTGGTTACCTTACATATTTATACGCAACAGCGAATTGGGTATTTGATTATAAGAGTACTGACATTTTCTTTTGTACTGCTGATATAGGATGGGTTACTGGTCATAGCTACATTGTGTACGCGCCACTTATGCATGGAGTTACACAGTTGATATATGAAGGGACACCAGAGTATCCACAGCCCAATAGATATTGGGCAATGGTTGAAAGACACGGTGTCACAATTTTGTATACTACTCCTACAGCCCTAAGAATGTATATGAAATTTGGAAACAGTATTCCTAGTTCATTTGATCTATCATCTCTTCGCTTATTGGGTACTGTAGGTGAACCGATTAACCCAGAGGTCTGGGCATGGTACTTCAGAACTATCGGAAAAGAGAATTGTCCTATTGTTGACACATGGTGGCAAACGGAAACTGGTGGAATTATGATAGGTGCTTGTACTGGTCTAGATTCGGATATACCAATGAAGCCCGGTTCTGCCGCATTTCCTTTGCCTGGAATAGATGCAAGCATAGTTAATGAAAATGGAGAACCTGTAGTTCTTGGCAAGAAAGGGTATCTGGTGATAAAAAAACCTTGGCCTGGAATGTTAATGACGCTTTGGAAAGATGACTTAAAATATCAAAACACATACTGGGAAAGATTTAGAGGTGTTTATTATTCTGGTGATTATGCCTTGTCAGATACTGATGGCTATTTTTGGCTATTAGGAAGATCAGACGATGTACTCAAAGTAGCAGGACACAGACTAGGCACAATGGAGTTAGAAAGCGCATTTGTGTCACATAAATCAGTTGCAGAAGCTGCTATTACAAGTAGACAGGACGAGAAAAAGGGTGAGACAATAATTGCATATTTAGTTCTTCGTACAGATTACTTTGAATCTGATCAGCTACGCCAAGATCTTATCGATCATATTAGAAATACGGTAGGTCCCATAGCTACGCCTGAAGAAATTTACTTTGTAAATAAGCTTCCAAAAACAAGAAGTGGAAAAATAATGCGCAGACTACTTAAATCCATATCTACTGGCGAAGAAGTAACAGGTGATATAACTACATTAGAAGACAATTCATCAATAGAAGAAATAAGACAAGCATACAATAACATACATAAAGCAAATCGATAAGCAGTAATCATAAGCCTGTTGTTATAAATAATAGACTAATAAAATAGAAATCAGAATAACGAACATCAAGAAATCTTTAAGGATGGCTGAATATCATGGTATTGTATATTGCCAAAGCGTTTATACACTATCGGAGTCGGTCCTGGATCAATAAAATATATTACAGATATTGCTAGGGAGGCAATTTACAAATCACGTTATATTATTGGATACCAGTACACTATATCGGTTGTTGAGAGTCTAATAGATAAAAATAAACAAGAAATTTATGTGATTTCTCTAAAAAATCAAGAAGAACGGTATCAATATATTTATGATAGGATGAAAGATGAGGAATATTGCGCTGTACTATTTACCGGTGATGTAAATTTTTCCGAATCCGAAGTTGTTGATAGATTATTAGAAATTTTTGGTGAAAAAAATGTTGAAATTATTCCAGGTATAAGTTCAATTCAGATTGCAGCAGCAAAATCAAAGGTACCATTAGATAAGGCACATATAGTTACTTTTCATGTAACTACAGATATTGAACAGAAAAAGAAGGAATTAGTTAGATCTATAATTCTTAGAAAAGATATAATCCTACTACCACGGCCTTGGCCTAGTGATTCAGAGAAGAACTTTATGCAATCAGAAATAGCGATATTCTTAAAAGAGAATAGGATAGATACTTCAAACCTAAATGTCTGGGTTTTTGAGCATCTAACTAATGATAGCAAAGAGACTGTTTTCCGCGGCAAAGTTAGTGATTTAGAAGGACTGAAATTTAGTGATCTCTCAGTAGTAGTAATTAATCATATAAGATAACAAGCATTCTTTTTCTTCCTCAATATTAGGTTACAAGGAATCTGCAAACAGTATTTCAAGGTTCTAAAATTTCATTTTATTTCACTTTTATAAAGACTCGTCCACAATCCATAAATTGGTTCGTTTTAGTGGTATAACGTTACTACTCTAACATAAGATATCAAACTAGTGCTGATATAAACTAACGCGAGACGAATGTAGACCTCCAAATCGCAATATTGTCTGCCATTCTATTATTGCTCCTACTAATAGGACTACTATTACAATCGAAGACTCTATAAGTAAGGGAATTGTACATTCTTTCCATGATTTTTTCTTTATTAATTGATAAAATAGTATTCCACTTCTAGATAATGCTAAACCATAAGCAAAAATTTCCAAAAGTCCAAACGGAGTAATCAAGATTAATAACGGTGGAATATTCTTCAGAAGAGGAGAAGTTATAGCAAGTGCATTAAATACCATTCCTGTTGAAAAACCAGAAAATATTCCCAGACCTATCCCAAGTACAGGAATGAACATCCCAAGTGCCAATTTAACATTATTGATAAAAATCCCGAATTGATTAATATCCTTTATTTGCTCTGAAAATTGTTGTTTTAGAATATTTGTTTCTTTTGTACTCATATGAATTGATGCACCGGCAGAATAAGCAATTAGAAAAGTGACTATACCAAATGCCAGATAGATCAGACGGTATTTAATACTGAAACGCAATACGAAACTTAACGTTATCTTTATTGTTATAATTAGTTTATCAATTATGGAAATGTAATTAAAGATGGTATTCATAGAATGAATAGCCAGTACCTTGGCTTTCCAAAAAGAAATTCTTAATGCATTAACGCTAGCCACCAGCAAGGGCTATCAAATCCATCCTGACGCTTTTGCTATGCTTAAGAATCTAGAAATCAATGCTTCCGAAATTATAGGAGATATAATCAGAACTAAGCGAAAAGGAGACACTTTGATTGTATTAGAAGACATACAAAATATCATCATGAAAGACAAAGGCAAAATTACAAATGTAGTAGTCGATCCTGAAATAATTTATAATGATGATACAAATTATCATCCACCCCATTCTGATGAGCACGTATATAGAGTAATTTCTGACCCGACATCCAAGATTAATACAAATGAGGGTGTGGAGGGTTATACTGCATTATTTAGAAGTAGATTTGAAAAATTACTTCATATTTTAGCACTACGCCCTTCCAGTAAAAGAATAACAAGAATTGCATCTTTAAAGCAGACAGCTAGATCAAAGTCGCGTGGTACTACTGAATATCGGGTTACAAATTCTGTTTCAGTAGTTGCTGGTTTGTTGATGTCTAAACAGTTTAGAAAAAATGGTTTAGAAATGGTAATTGATGACTGTACTGGAATATTAAATGTGATTGCAACTAACGAAGAGTTAAGGAAACAGGCATCAATACTGGCACTTGATCAAATGGTCATGTTAGAACTTGAAAACCAGAATAATAAAGCAATGCATAGTTTTGTTATAAAAAATATAGTTTCTCCAGATATTCCAGAACACCTTCCTACTAGATCAAAATCTGAAAGCTATGCAGTATTGATTTCTGATCTACACGTCGGAAGCAAATATTTTATGGAAAAAGAATTTATTAAATTTTTAATGTGGCTCTCTTCTGATGCGGACGACATAGTAAGGAGGATCAAATTTCTATGCATAGCAGGAGATCTAATTGATGGTATTGGAATATTTCCGCATCAGGACAAAGAATTACTTGAGACGAATACGGATAAACAAATCATACATGTTAGTGATTTACTTACCAAAATCCCAAAACATATCAAAGTATTTGTAATCCCTGGTAACCATGATCCAGGTAGAAGGGCTCTTCCACAACCGGCCATTCCAAGAAATGATTCTAATAAGTTGTATTCTTTGAATAACTTCACCATGCTTGGAAACCCCAGTCTTATTGAGTTAAATGGTGTCAAAATATTGATGTATCACGGACAAGGTTTAGATGATATCATAGCCGCGACACCCGGTTTAACATACTCAAAACCTGCAGAAGCAATGAAGGTATTACTTAAGGCAAGGCACTTATCACCAATATATGGAGAACATACTCCATTAGCTCCGGAAAAGGACGATATGATGGTAATTACTGAAATCCCAGACATATTCCATTCAGGACATGTCCACGTCATAGACGTTCAGAATTATCGAGGAACGCTGGTCATTAATTCGGGGGCATGGCAAGCACAAACCAATTTTCAGCGTACAATGAATATAGTTCCAACTCCGGGGATTGCAATTCTAGTTAATCTTGCTACACTTAGGCCTTTCCAAATGGATTTTAATCAGCAAACAATAATGTAGAGAGAATCTGATCATCTCTTAATGCAGATGTAATAGTAATTGACGGAATAGTAACTTTAATTCTCTGTGATCTGCCATATCTACCCTGGCTTACTACGTCACTCCTTATTAAGCCAAGTTGATCAAGTTCGCTGATTATTTGAGTTATACGACGCTGAGTAAGCGGTTCCTGTTGTATATGTCTACAAAAAGATGAGTAAATTTCATATACTTCACCAGTATTTCCATTTTTTGATTTAAGAATTGCAAGTATTAGTATTTTAGTATGTGTAGTAGAATTTTTTAAAATCTCGTAATTTGTGTCTTTCTCGATTTTTTCTTGGGATAGTCTAATATGTTTTTCTTCAACCTTAGATGCTCTTTCTCTTTCTGCGATTTCAGCCGCAACTCTAAGTAAATCGATTGCACGTCTAGCATCGCCATTTTCTCTTCCAGCTATAGCTGCGCACAGATTTATGGCTGCATCCGAGATACAATCTTCGTTAAACGCAACTTTGGCTCTATTTAATAAGATCTTTTGCAGCTGCTCTATAGTATATGGATTAAATACCATTTCTTCTTCACTAAGGCTACTTCTAACTCTAGGATCAAGTTTATCTTTAAAGGTGAGACTGTTAGATATACCAATCAAGCTAATGAATCCTCCGATAATTCTTTCATTCGCTCTCGTAAAATTATATAATATATCATCACCATTTTTATCAACTAACGAATCAATTTCATCAATTATTAAAATAACATGCAATTTTTTCTTGTTTTTTATAAAATCTAAAATTCTATCTGTTGCTTCACCCATTGATAAACCTGTAAAGTGAACATGAAATTTCTTTTCTTCTTTATTAATACCCATATTTTCAGCAATTTCATATAGCACCTTATAGCCTGTATTTGCGGTCTTTGCATTTATGAATGGCATTAATACCTCGATTCCCAGATCGCTTGTTTTCGTCAGGAGACGTTTGGTTACATTTTTGACTACTGCAGTTTTTCCAGTACCAGGTTTACCAAATAGTAGGAGATTTGATGGTCTTGCGCCCTTTAGCACTACAGATAGTGCTTGTGCAATCGTTCCTGTCTCATCATCTCTAAACGGAAGTCTTTCAGGAACATAATCAATCGTAAGTGTCTTGCGATTCTTGATTAAGGTTTGTCCTGCTGCGGCTTTTTCAAAAATGCTATCAAGTATATCGTCACTCATCCATTATCACCATTATAACTCCCACCCCAGTCTTTCCATTGTAGATCTGAGTTGTTAATATAATATTAACATGATATTAACAAACCACATTTAAACACGTTAATCAATATCCCTTAATCAATTAATCAAATAATTATTATTACTATCATTGTTTATGAGAAAATTTAGTGGACACGAAACAACGGGGTGAGGTAGCCAGGTTTAAGCTATTAGATATTATCAATTGTTAACAAGCAAGAGAGATATAGATAAACGGCACCTAACTACCCCATTATTTCCAGTGGAGTGTTAACGTCAGATAGATCATGTTAATCGCTCTATAGTGAACCCCTTTATTTCCACTGGACACTAGAAGCGCCTGTTTATTACTTGTTATAATTTGATGCTTTTATATATCTCAAGTGTATCATGATAAGTTAACACATCTAGTCTGTTTTTGTTAAGAAGTTAATGTGTTAAAATGTCAGACATTTTGTTAATGCAACCAGTTATTGTATATTAAAATTACATACATATATAAATATTGTAAGTTTTATGATGATTATTACTGCATTTTTCAGTTTTTAGAATGATTAATGCAAGTCATCTATCTTAACAGTTAATGTGTTGTAGACTGGTCGTGGATGGAAACGGTAGATTCATCGTCAGATAAAACATGATCGTAGGTTTGCAATCGGCCCAGATCGGTTATATTATACCTAAATGGCTTGTGGCTCATGTCACGATCAACGTATTTCAAATCGTAAAGCTTTTTCATAACACGTGAGGTATGTTCACGAGTTCTTCTTATGCCTCTTTGTATCTCCCTCGATGTCAGAGGACCGTTCAAAAGCAATCTTAGAATTATCTCCGATGTATTACCAGTATGTAAAAATTCATCTGATGCAGCCATTTTAGCATTGCTGGAATCTGTAGTCACGTGACTAGGTTCTAATAATTCATCGCGTTTCTCAGAATATTGTGATATTTGTTGTGATGTAGAGTTATCTATGGCGTGATTAACAGTCTTTAAGCTATTACCTGACTTAATTATCTTTGATTCAATCAATTCAGTCTTGATTTTCAATTCATTGATGATATCATCGTACTGGCTTAGGCGATGATTATATTGGTTAATAATCGTATCAATAATCTCTATATTTGCAAGATTACTCGTTTTAAATTGTGATTTAATTCTATAATAAATTATCATTGCCACTGCTCCTAAGAGAAATGACATAAGAGCATATGTCACAATAGCGGTATCAAAAAATTCTAACATCACATAATATAGTGATTAATTGGTGATTTAATCTTATATATCATAGTTCAATTGATGTTAGAAAGGCTGGAAATAAGCTGGTCCATCTTAAATATCACGGTAGTTATATCAATATCACGTATAAGATCACTGTCAGACTGACTTATCCTTGCAAGGCGATCAGACAACTCATTAATTGTGTTGAATGCTTGTTCATCCAAAACATTAATAATTTTTAGCAACATTATGCTGTATACAACACCAAAAATCTTATTCTTACACTGTCTTACCTGTCTATAATATGCTCCTGAACTTATACCATCCAATAATTTTTGCTTTTCTTTTACCTTCGAAATTATATATAATTGTCTGTCAGTAAATAAAGAATTCTTAACAATGTGTCTCAGAAGATCATTAAAACGCGAATCCGTTGCCGACATTTACTATACAAATTTGTATAGTCATTAATATTAAACCTATTCTCTGGATCTGGATTAGATTAAGGGATTGCGAGGTAATAATATATTACTAAATGGTACTGCGCAAGCAATGTGAAGAATGAAATTGAAAAATACATTCAACAACAAATAAGAGAACATGGTACGATTTGCTTTCCTCTTATAGATTCGGAAAATGTTACAAATGCAAGCAATATCGCTGCAAAGGTAGAAAGATTGGGAGCATCGGCAATTCTGATTGGTGGATCTTCGGCAGTTGATCAGATCGATTTGGCTAAAGTAGTGTCTGATATTAAGATAAGTGCTAAAATCCCGGTCATATTGTTTCCTGGGAATGTTACGGGAGTAGTTCCTAAGGCTGATGCCATACTGTTTACTTCGTTGCTTAATTCTGAGAATCCCTATTTTATAACCGAAGCCCAAGCATTAGGATCTATATCGGTTAAACGATATAATATCGAACCATTGCCGACTGGATATTTGATAATTGGTGAGTATACTACTGCCTGGTATGTAGGAAAGGCGCGTGGAATACCTTTCGATAAAAACAGTATAGCCGTTATGTATTCCTTGGCTGCTCAATATTTGGGAATGAGGTTTTTATACTTGGAAGCTGGTTCTGGATCTGCTCGGAATGTTTCGTGTGAAATGATAGCTGCTGTAAGAAAGCAATACGAAGGAGTGATTATCGTAGGTGGTGGAATCCATAGTCCTCAGACAGCGAAAGAAATGGCAGATGCTGGTGCGGATATAATTGTAATCGGAACCATGCTGGAAAAAGGAGATTGGGAACAAAATTTTTCCTCAATTGTTAATTCACTAAGGCAGTGAGTGAGGTAATTTTCGTGACGATAATAGAGGATTCTGAAATTTATTTAAAGGATATTCAAATGCCAAAATATTATCTAAACACTCAACGTAATATTTTGAGAAATATCCAAAATAACTTCGAACTTGCAACTAGAGCACGCAAGAAGGGATTAGATGTTTCAGATAAAGTTGAATCCAAAATTGCTTATGATTTGTCGGATAGGGTCGCAAAAATGCATAATATTGATATAGCAAATCGATTGCGTGTGTTACTTGCCCAAACTAGCAAAGAGAACGCAACACTAAAGATTGCCGAAGAAATTGCCTTAGGAGAATATGGTACTGGCGATCTTAGAACTAGATTAGATAATGCTGTTCGTGTCAGTTTAGCAGTAGTCACAGAAGGTGTAACAGTTGCTCCATTGCAAGGAATCTCTGATGTTCAAATAAAAAATAATATAGACGGTAGTAAATATCTTTCAATTTCGTTTGCCGGTCCTATTCGGTCAGCAGGGGGCACAGAGGCAGCATTAACGATGTTGATAGCAGATCATGTTAGAAAAGTCGTCGAGTTAGATAAATATGTAGCAAACTCCTATGATGATGAAATAGGAAGGTTTCTTGAAGAATTACGAATTTATGAACGTGAAGTAGGGAATTTTCAGTTTAAAGTGTTAGATGAGGATGTAATTGGGTGTATAACTAATTTACCAGTAGAGCTAGATGGTGTAGATACTGATCCAGTAGAGGTCGTTGGTCATAGGAATATGAGAAGAATTTCTACTGACCGAGTTCGTGGAGGTGCCTTACGAGTAATGAACGACGGCTTAATTGGGAGAAGTAGAAAGTTACTCAAAATTGTTGAGCTATTAGGATTAGACGGTTGGTGTTGGCTTGGAAATCTCAAAGGTGCGATCCAAACAGGTAATGAGGATGCCGTAAACCATAGAATGTCTGAGGTAATTACGGGAAGACCGGTGCTTTCTATGACAAAGAAAATTGGAGGTTTTAGATTAAGGTACGGTAGGTGTTATAATACTGGTTTTGCAACTGTAGGAATTCACCCAACAATACCCATTTTATTGAGTCATGCTATTGTGGTAGGAACACAAATTAAGATGGATGTACCAGGAAAGGCATCCACAATAGCACTTGTGGATGCTATAGAAGCCCCAATTGTTAGACTTAATGACGGCAGTGTTTTACAAGTATCCTCATTAGAACAAGCCATAAAAATTAGATCGAGTGTTGAAAAAATACTTTATCTCGGAGATATACTGATAAGTTATGGTGACTTTCTTGAAAACAATGCACAGTTACTTCCTGCTAGCTATGTAGAAGAAATATGGGCTTTAGAATTACAGTCAAAACTTGGATCTATTCATTCATCTTCAATTAATAATGAATCAATCCATGAACGATTAATTCAATTGTCAAGGAAACCTTTAGTCGTACTTCCTACTGTTGAAGAAGCCTTTGATATTAGTAAGAGACTTGGCATTCCTTTGCATCCAAGATATTCCTTCTTTTGGGATTCTGTTACCATAGAAGATGTCATATTCTTGAATGAGAAACTAGAAGAAAGTGAAGTTTCTATTAATGATAATACTCTACATTTGCATAATACTAATCCTAGATTAAAGGACATTTTAGAGCGACTTGGAGTTGATCATTCAATAAGGAATACGATCTTAGTGATCAATAACTTGGAGCAAATCTATTCTCTAAAAAATTTATTACCTTTTAAGACAAATAAAACGAAAAATCAGATCTCTTCTATTAGGAATAATATAGAGTATACAAAAAATGCAACTGAATTTGTGTCTAAGATCTCTGGTGTCACAGTTATGCCAAAATTTGCTTCCTCGATTGCAGTAAGAGTGGGCCGCCCTGAAAAAGCCGCTGAACGTAAAATGAAACCTCCTGTTCATGTACTCTTTCCTGTCGGATCTAAAGGCGGTGCAACACGCGATCTTCTGAAAGCATTGAAGGATCAATCATTTTATGCAGAAATTGCGAACAGATATTGTATTAACTGCAAACTTCCGTCTACTGGTATAAGTTGCAGTAAATGCGGTGCGGATACTCCAATACGCAATTTATGTATAGTTTGTAAAGAGGAAGTTACTGAGAATTCGAGTAGAATGCGATGTCGTAGATGTGGTAAAGATTGTAGAACTTATTCCCCAGTTAGCTATCCGCTAAAAGTAGTGATTGAAAAAGCACAACAAATGCTTGGTATCAAAGTATCTGAGCCGCTGAAAGGAGTTAAGATGCTTATGAGTAAGGATAAGGCTGCAGAACCATTGGAAAAAGGAATTTTGAGAAAAAAACATAGTATATATACTTTTAAGGATGGCACTGTCCGATTCGATGCAACAAATGAACCATTGACTCACTTCAAACCCAAATGGATAATGACTGACATAGAAAAACTGAAGGATTTAGGATATACTAGAGACTATCTTGATCATGAATTGATTTCCCCAAACCAACTGGCTGAACTATTAATGCAAGATGTCGTAATACCTATCGATTGCGCCAAACATCTACTCAATGTAGCCAAATTTGTAGATGAAGAACTTGTAAAAATATATCATTTAGAGCCTTGTTATAACGCATCCTCTATTTATGATCTAATAGGCCAACTTGTTGTTGGATTGGCGCCACATACATCCGTAGGCATAGTCGGAAGAATTATTGGTTTTACCAATTCTCAAGTATGCTTGGCATCTCCAATCTGGCATTCTGCAAAACGTAGGGATTGTGATGGTGACGCAGATTCTATAATGCTATTGATGGATGCTTTCTTAAATTTCTCAAATGATTTTTTGCCTGATAAGATTGGTGGTCTTATGGATGCTCCATTATTGATTCAACCAACAGTGTTGCCATATGAAGTACAAAGACAGGCTCATAACCTGGATATCTCTCAAATCTATCCATTAGAATTCTATGAGGCTACATGGAAACGAGGCAAAGCTGGAGACTTTGTCTCTAAAATAGAGACGGTAAAAAACAGGATTGGGAAGGAAAATCAGTTCTTTGATTATTTGTTTACACATATTACAGACTTTTTGACAACTAATGTATCTCGTAGTGCATACTCAACTCTTAATACTATGGATGAAAAATTAGATATGCAAATCGCTACTGCAAAGTTGATTAATGCAGTAGATACTGATGAAGTGGTATCAATGGTACTGACTACGCATATATTGCCTGATATTATGGGTAATATGAGATCGTATTCTTCACAAAGTTTTAGATGTAGTCATTGTGGAGAGAAATATCGTAGAGTACCACTTATTGGTAGATGTGTTAGGTGTGATAATGAATTATTACAAACAGTTACCCGCGGATCAGTAGAAAAATACATGGATATTGCTGCAAATATGTGTAACCAATTTAAAATGAATGATTATCTTCAAAGTAGAATAGAATCCTTGATGACAGAATTGAAACTGAACTTCAAAGAAGAGAAAAAAGAACAATCAACGTTAATGGAATTTATGGATTGATTACGTTTGTTACTCTACATTTTCTTGTTATACAACTCCAACAATCTGAAGTAAAAATACTAAACATGTAAAAATGTACACCAGCTTCAGTACAATGATCACTTGTACGATCAAATATTTATGATCGATAAAATAGCTAAATAATTTTAGTACTAATATAAGCTTCCCATAAATACCCGTTTTCCATTCTACTAGTTGATTCTATTATGAAATACAGAAGTAGAACTGACATAGTTAAATTGATACTTGAGGCCGCGAATGGAGGTGGGGCTAATAAATCAAAGTTGATGTACAAAGCATTCTTATCGTTTGCACAGTTAAAGGAGTATGTGACACTTCTACTTGAAAATGGCTTATTAGGATACGAAGAAGGCAATCATTTCTATAGAACAACCGATAAAGGTATGCGTCTATTGCAAATATACAATCGAATGGAGGAGCTAACTCTAGTTATTAAATCTGGTAAAGAGGCACAAAAATCTGATTACCACACTTTTTAATCCATATTTTGGTTGTCATGGTAGGTAATCCAAGACTGATTGTATATACTAATTGTAGGTCTATTTTATATTGTAATGTTATCCTAATCAATTTACTATGAGTAACAATTACAAGAGTTGAGTTGTACTCTATGGTTGTATATATTTAATTCATCTACTAAATAGTATCTTGAGTAATGAAGAACGAATTCAATATGAATATCTAAACATTAGGATACATATTTCTAGTAAGATATTATGATCTAGATTATTATGATCTAGATTTTGAGACGATGAAAATAAAGTATATTCTACTAGTAACAATAAGTAAATGAAAGACTAGAAATTAGTAAAATATCAAATAAACAAATACTACTTATTACATTCTATCTGTCCGATTGAATATTTAGTTATTAGTTATTAGTTATTGTTCAGCATTATTCATATTAATCCATTTCTGGATTATTTCATATGCCTTTTCTTTCAATTCCTCTATTGTTAAATTGTTATTAGATATAGATTCATCAGATAAAGCAATCGCTTCACTGATACCTACTGTCAATTCGCGCTTATCTCGTACGACAAAATCTTCCTCATTCAAAGGTTTGTCTAGTCTTGCCCTCTGTTTAATGTGTTTAAATCTTGTATCTGCTGATGCATGGATAGCTAGTAATTTAACATTACCAATATCCTTTAATATCTCAACTTCATGAATACTTCGAATACCGTCAATGATAACAATTTTACTCAAGGTGTTATCTTCACACCTCGTCTTCTTTACGATAAGATGAGATATTGCGCCCGGTCCCATTTCCTTTCTTAGTTTTAACATTATATTGCCCAAGTTGTTATCTGTGAGCTCCATATTTTGTAATCTGGCCTCTTCTCGTACAACATCACCCATAGATATTACGTAAAATCCTCTTTCTTTAAGTGAATCTGCAACTGAGGATTTGCCAGCCCCAGGCATTCCTGTAAGACATACAAAGAATCTTTTTTTAGCTCTTGTATTTTTTCTGGACACTTTATTTAGTCCCAAACACAATCATTTAAATAGATTTGAACAGGAACCCACGTAGAATATCTTGGAACAGTATGATGTCAATGTAAAATCCCTGCGCTACGAATCAATAACTACCTGAGCTAATGCTGTTTCCCTAATATATGGTGTTTAACTTGAAACTAACTACTAAATTCGAGTATTCTAGACATAATTCGTGGTGCTGATATATACTAGGAATATTAGTAGATAGAACTATACAACCGTTGCTTCGTAAATTGTAATAACTTATTTCTGTTGCTTTCTATCTTTTCATAGTGAAGATGAGGAATTATATCGGTAGATTTCATATTGGCTTTCATCAAAGTGGGGCGATGGCAATATCATTCCTAGATAGATATAATGTATATGATGTTGCTATAAGGCATCTTGAGAAGAAGATTAATAGTAGGTTGTCGGGGTTTCTGGTACCTTGTCGGGGTTTCTGGTACCTTTACCAGTACTATAGATCCTGGAAAAGGCGCCGACCTTGAATTCCGCGACATGTTCTGTTCATGCATACTGAGTTCGAGCTTAATGATATCAAATACATAGATATGAAACTTGTATGCGGCCATGATCGGAAGGTATCAGAGTTCTATCCGGTAGGCGAACGAATTTTTTTTTGGAAAATGTGACGATATGGTTGACACAATCGGATCCTGTAGTAAAAAGGCATTCACTGTTTAGGCAGGAGTATTGCTACTGGTAAGATAAACATGCCAATATTAAGATTGGATGGAAAGACAGCCTATATTATATGGTCCTCTGGGCTCAGAAATGATCGAGTTTTTGGCTAAGGACGAGGAAGAGAAAGAGAAAGGTATTGACAATAGATAATCAAAAAGAAGGGTTGGATAGGTCACCAGGCTCCCAACTCTCCATGCGACCACTTTTTTTCATTCCATTCCTTACTACGTACTTAGACAACATGGTAGTAGCTTTGATTAAGATCAAGGACAGATTATGCCAAAACTTATCTACAAGATAGATGTTTACCAATTTATAGCTGATAATAGACAATTAATATCATAATGGTTTATGGATGCACTTAGACCTGCACTCAACATATGATGACATTATCTTCGGGATCGGTCACGCTCACTAAACAAGAGTATACGAGAGTAAAATGGTATTTTGAGGATCTACAATATAATATGGGAAATTACCCTGGGCTAGTAACATCAGTTCAAAATCTATGTTCTAATTTTAGTTCAGGAATCTTTCGAGAATATATGTATATATCACGAATTGAAACGCGGAAACAACTTCAAAGGATGGACGGTGATGGGAGTCACTCGCTCTGTCATTTCAATATGACGGAACAATGGACTGTCCATATCTGAAGTACATACGTTCTCTACATGTTCAGATCGTGGATTAGGCTACTTAGGACATTGGTTACCTTCATTTCGTTAATGACGTACTATTTTGTCGCTTCCGCTCCTGTAATAAAATCCTCTTTCACCATTTCGCCCACACAACGATATATCCAATTCTTTACTTTGAAAATTACGTTACAGTTAACCTTTATGAACTGCCATAATTTATTTTCCAGTTTGAAATCGCTCAATAATCTTTTCGACTGTTCATCAAATTCCTGTACTCCTGCCCTACCGTGCCTAACCAAAGAAGGTCGTTTATTACCAATCCAGAGGCCGGTTTCACTATGCTGGATGTAATCCAGATCGATGCAAAATTAATCCTAGTAATTCTGATGGACCATTACTAAATATGAAAGGACAGGTAGTTGGAATGAATGTAGCTATATTCAGTCAGGCAGGACAATTCTCTAGAGTAAGATTTGTAATTCCATCAATACCATTGCTAAGGAAGTGCAAATACTCATAGATAAAGGAACTTATGCTCATCCTTGGTTTGGATTTCTGGAGTTAGATTAATACCCGATAACACTCAGAATGTAGGTTTACCAACAAAATCACAAAGGAGTAGTAGTAGGTTCGGTTCAACTTGGAGGCCTCTGTATACATAGCAGGCCCTAAAGAAGCAGCTCAAAATACTACTGGTCTTTTTACGCATATTGGTGATACTATAACAGCAATTGATGGTCATGTTGTAAAAGATATGGATGAAATTACAACGTACGTTGAATTGCATAAATCCGTTAGAGATATTGTAGAGCCATAAATAGGAATGGCAAGATGATGGATCTGAATGTTATCTTAGTTGCTAAACCATAGACAAATTCTTCACAGGTTCAACAACTGCCTTCACCTCAATTAGGATTAATACCAAAGCCTCCTTTGCTCCAATAAGGCCTCTAATATTGAGCGGTAATTGCAAAATCTATAATATACAAATAAAACTCAACTCGGTGCAAGCACGAGAAGGAGAATCTTAGTTGCAGAAGCATTGGCTGAGTGAAAATATACAAGAGGGGGGTCGCGGGCATATTAAAAGAAAACATAAGGGTTTTGCTAGAAGACAATACATGCAATTAATATAAGTTGTTCCACGTTAAGAGGTTTCAGTATTGTACTATTATAATCCTCAGCTGAGGATTATTTTAACATTCACGTAAATATTTCATCTTCGTATAGACAAATCATGTGGATGTTATAATAGAAGTAGCAACTTAATAGTTGCAATATGATGACCAGTTACTTCAAACACATATAACTAAATTTATTAATATAGTGAAATGCAATAATTGCCACCGTTTATAGTCGATTTGCAGATATTGAAAGGGATTATTTTTCAAATATGTGATGGTTTAGGACCACACATATGACACATTAGACACGTAGGATAGAAATATCAGACAAATCTATACTCTTTGTTGTCATTAAGAGAATATTATTGTGCGTAATATGTATCCAACGTATCAAGTATTAAGAATTCCTCTTTAGGAATAAGTGAATTATTGTCAATATAGTTCGATTCAAACACTGGTCTTGAGTCTTTACTGCATAAAGCCATGCTTCCTCTCAATCCTATAATAGTTCGATTCAAACATATACTATACCGAACGAGGTGCCTTTACCCCCATCTCTCAATCCTATAATAGTTCGATTCAAACTCGACATTGAGACAACATGGGATTTTGTAGTATCTAGTTGTTGTACTTGCATAGATAGGTTACATTATTAATTACCCACATGGGTTACACTTTGCTGCTTAGTTCCTGTATATGTGCTAGAAGTAATTAACCTTTGTAGGAACATCTCTGAGGGAGTAAGACCGTTTATGCCTCCATGTTCTCTTGCTTCATTGTATGCTTTTACAAACGTATCATATCTCTGTTTACCTTCATCCATGTCTGGAATATCTTCTAATGCGAGAAATTCATTCTTTACAATCTTGTTGTAGGCTTCTATTTTTCCCTGTAGTTGTGGATAAGAATTTGGAATTCGTTTATCCTTAATATGATTATGTACAAGGAAATGTTTAAAGATTCTGGACGTAAACTGCTTTCCGTTATCATGCATTATCTTCTTAGGCTTACCATTGACTATTATCCAATCCTCTAATACATCGAGAACATCAACTGACCTCTTTCTTTCAGTTCACTTACTTGCTACCTTCCTAGAACAATCGTCTAAGCAGCTAATAATGTAATTCCTTTGACTGGAATTACTAAGATAAAATGGGCCAAGAATATC
>Ga0308176_10000403_pt1 | contig 27701 bp, 20 predicted proteins | sample PhyCR2_3_FD_203890 | JGI IMG/M metagenome (GOLD analysis project Ga0308176, IMG submission 203890) | Soil microbial communities from UC Gill Tract Community Farm, Albany, California, United States - DLSLS.C.R2 | ecosystem: Environmental > Terrestrial > Soil > Agricultural land | place: USA... | reverse complement strand
TTGCCCTTGCTCTTGGGCATCATGGCGATGGTGGGGGATTTGGAGGAGGCGCTGCCGGTGCCGTTTTCGCGCTTGCACGCGGGCAACGTGAGCATGGAAAGGGCAATGAAGGTTGCGAAGAGGGCTCGTTTCATGCGGCTCATTGTGCGCCGCGGCGGCGGGAGGTGAAAGAGGAGAGGAGTTGGTTGACGACGATGGCGGCGATGAGGAGGACGCCGGTGAGGATGCCGCCGAGCTCCTTGGGGAGGTCGGAGAGGGTGAGGCCTTGCTGGAGGACGGCGATGGCGAGCCAGCCGAGGAGGGAGCCGGCGACCGAGCCGCGCCCGCCGAAGATGGAAGTGCCGCCGAGGACGACCGCGGTGATGGCGAGCAGTTCGTAGCCGGTGCCGGCGTCGGCCTTGGCCTGGCCCCAGTGGGCGACGTAGACGATCGCGGCGAGGCTGGAGACGAATCCCGAGAGGACGTAGACGAGGAGGATGCGGCGATTGACGGGAATGCCGGCGTAGCGGGCGCCGTCGGGGGCGAAGCCGATGGCGACGAGGGCGCGGCCGATGGTGGTGCGGTGGAGGAACGCCCAGAAGACGATGGAGATCACGATGAGCACGATCAGTTGAACGGGGATGACGTTGAAGAGGTAGCCTTGGCCGAGGCGGGTGAAGGATTCGGGGAAGCCGGTGAAGTTGTCCACGGCGCGGGTGACGCCTTCGGCGAGGCCGCGGAAGAGGGAGAAGGAGCCGAGGGTGACGATGAGCGGGCGGATGCGGAGGCGGGTGATCAGTACGCCGTTGAGGAGGCCGGCGAGGAGGCCGACGCCGAGTGCGCCGGCGGCGGCGAGCCAGACGGGCCAGTGGGCGTCGCGCCAGAGTTTGCCGAAGATGACGGCGGTGAGGCCCATGAGCGAGCCGACGGAGAGGTCGATGCCGCCGGTGACGATGACGGGTGTGAGGGCGACGGCGAGGAGGCCGACTTCCAGGCTCTGGCGGAGGGTTTCGAACGCATTGTCGCGCGAGAAGAAGTTGGTACCGGTGAAGGAGAAGATGGAGATTTCGACGAGGATCAGAATCGCGAGGACGGCCTGCTGGCTGGCGACGACGGCGGACCAGTTGGGACGCGGGCGCGTCGCGTAGGGGAGGATGGTCGTCGAGGTATCGGGCATGTCGGCGTAGGTCAGATCGACTGAAATTCTCCGCGATGAGCAAGCTTGGTCGGGGACGAATCGGCTAAATAGGGTTTATTGGGTCCTGCGATAGAACGCGTCGGAGGCGACGGCGAGGAGGATGATGGCGCCTTGGATGGCCTTGTCCCAGTAGGCCTGGCTGCCGAGGAAGACCAGGGCGGAGCGGATGGTGCCCAGGAGGGCGACGCCGACGAGGACGCCGATGAGGGTTCCGCGGCCGCCGGAGATGGCGACGCCGCCGACGACGACGGCGGCGATGACCTGGAGCTCGAAGCCGCCTTCGCCGGTCTTGGGGTCCACGTGGGGGAGGCGGACGGCGGCGAGGAGGGCGGCGACGGCGGTGAGCACGCCCATGATCGCGAAGACGGTGAAGGTGACGCGGCGGGGGCGGATGCCGGCGAGGCGGGCGGCCTCGGCGTCGGACCCGACGGCGTACACCGCGCGGCCGGCGGCGACGTAGCGCACCGCGGCGGCGAAGAGGACGAAGAGCACGGCGGCGACGATCACGACGGCCCACTGGCCGGCGGTCTGATTCAGGCCGAACCATTGGAAGTCGGGGGCGAGGCCTTTGATCATCTCGCCCTGGTTCCACCACTTCTTGGCCTGGAGGAGGATGACCCAGGTGGCGAGGGTGGCGACGATGGAGGGGATGTTGATGAAGGCGACGAGCAGGCCGTTGGCGGCGCCCATCGCGAGGCCGGCGACCATGGTGCCGGCGGCGACGAGGGGGATCGGCCAGTTGCGCTGCGAGAGAATGCCCGCGACGATGCAGCAGATGGAGAGCTGGGCGCCGATCGAGATGTCGATCTGGCGGGCGAGGATGATCAGCGTCATGCCGATGGCGGCGACGAGCGTGGGGGCGGCGGAGACGAAGATGTCCTTCATCTCGCCGCTGGCGAAGAAGCGCGGGGCGCGGATCGCCAAAACGAGCAGTAGCAGGAGGTAAGCGGCGGCGACGGAAATTTCGCGCTGATAACGGCGGAGGAAGTGGCGGGCGGTCATGCCGCCCCCTTCTCGGGCACCCCGGCGCGAACGTGGCCGAGGGCGAGCTCGAGGACGCGTTCCTGCGTGGCTTGCGAGCGGTCGAGGGTGGCGACGATAGTGCCGCCGTGCATGACGGCGATGCGGTCGCTCATGCCGAGGATCTCGGGCAGCTCGGAGGAAATCATGAGGATGGCCAGCCCGCGGGAGGCCAGCTCGCCCATGAGGCGGTGGATCTCGGCCTTGGCGCCGACGTCCACGCCTTGGGTGGGCTCGTCGAGGATGATGACGGCGGGTTCGGTGGCGAGCCAGCGGGCCAGCGCGACCTTCTGCTGGTTGCCGCCGGAGAGGGTGCCGGCGGGGGAGGCGAGGGAGGCGGTCTTGATGGAGAAGCGATCGACGAAGCTCGCGGCGATCTCGCGCTCGCGGGAGAAGTTGAGGAAGCCGAACTTCGCGATGCGGCGGAGGACGGCGAGCGTGGCGTTGGCGGCGACGGGCATTTCGAGGATGACGCCGTGGCGGCGGCGGTCTTCGGGGACGTAGGCGATGCCGAGCTCGACGGCGCGGCCGGGGGAGTCGATGTCGACGGGTTGGCCGCGGAGCAGGATGTCGCCGCCATCGGCGGGGGTGAGGCCGAACAGGGTGCGGGCGAGCTCGGTGCGTCCTGCGCCGACGAGGCCGGCCAGCCCCAGGATTTCGCCGGCGCGGACGGTGAGATTAATGTCGTGGACGCCGCCTTCGCGGCAGGCGAGGTTGCGGACATCGAGGACGGTTTGGCCGATCTCCACGTGGGCTTTAGGGAAGACGGCGTCGAGGTCGCGGCCGACCATCATGCGGATCAGGTCGGCGCGGGTGACTTCTTCGACGGGCTTGGTGCCGACGAGCTGGCCGTCGCGGAGGACGGTGACGCGGTCGGCGACCTGGGAGATTTCCTCCATGCGGTGGGAGATGTAGATGATGCCGACGTCGCTGCCGCGGAGCTGGTCGATGATGCGGAAGAGGTGCTCGACCTCGCGGTCGCTGAGGGATGCGGTGGGCTCGTCCATGATGAGGACGCGGGCGTTGGTGCCGACCGCGCGGGCGATTTCGACGAGCTGCTGCTGGGGCATGGTGAGGTCGCGGACTTCGGCGTCGGGGGATATCTCGGCGCCGATGCGGTCGAGCAGTGCCTTGGCGCGGCGGCGGCGGCCGGACCAGTCGATGCCGCGCCAGGCGCCGGGGGCTTCCATGCCCATGGCGATGTTCTCGGCAACGGAGAGGTCGGGGAAGAGGGCGGGCTGCTGGTAGATGGCGGCGATGCCCAGCGCGCGGGCGGTGCCGGGGTCGTTGTGCGGAAGGGGACGGCCGAAGACTTCGAGGCTGCCTTCGTCGGCCTTGTGTGCGCCGGTAATGATCTTGATGAGGGTGGATTTTCCGGCGCCATTTTCACCCATGAGGGCGTGGACTTCACCGGCCCAGAGGTCGAAGGAAACGCCGCGGAGTGCGCGGGTGCCGCCGAAGGATTTGGAGACGTTGGAGAGCTTGAGGAGGGTTTCCAAAGGTTGGTCCTCGCGGTCGCGGCATAATGTAACCGCGGGGGCGGCGAGGGAAAGTGGGCGTCATACCGGTACCGACCCTGTCGAGGGCGTTTGTTGCACGGGGGCGGCGGTGCAAGTAGATTGCCGTGGCGAAATCCTGGCGGATTCCTTGGACCTCTTTGGGCCCCGTCCGGGCCCGTCTCGGAGCGTGTTGTGATGGGAGCTGAGATGCGATGCGTGCGGGCGGTGCGCGGGGTGCTGCTCGGGGCGACGGCGGGGGTGATGGCCGTCGGGGTGGCGGCGTGTCACCGCGGCGCGGCGAAAGAAGGGGGGCGACCGCAGGTATTGCTGTCGGACAGCGGTACGACCAAGTCCGGGCAGGGGGCGTCGTCGGGCACGTCGGCGCGGGTCAGCCGGGAGGTACCGCAGGCGGACCGCGCGGTGATCGAGCGGGCGCGGCGCATCCACCAGGGCCTGGAGCCGGCGGTGTTGAGCGCCGACAAGGACCTGGGGCCGTACATCCAGTTCGTCGGGGAGCGCGTGGTGGCGGTGGCGCGGCAGCTCGACTGGCAGCGGTTCGGGCCGCCGGGGCACTTCGAGCAGGGCAAGAGCGACTGGATGTTCTCGCCGGACATGCGGTTCCTGCTGGTGGACTGCAAGACGGTGAACGCGTTTACGACCGGGGGGCCGTACGTGTACGTGTACAACGGGCTGTTCCAGCAGTGTCAGAGCGAGGACGAGCTGGCGGCGATATTGGCGCACGAGTACGCGCACGTGTACGCGCGGCACGCGCAGAACAAGAACATCACGCTGGCGCCGACGTCGCCGCCGTACGCGCTGGCGTACCAGTACGTGCAGCAGCGGTACACGGTTGAGGAGGAGACGCAGGCGGACGTGCTGGGGTGGGAGCTGTACCACCGTGCGGGTTGGGACCAGAAGAAGTACCAGGCGTTTTTCCAGAAGTACGACGCGAACCGCGCGCGGAGCCTGCCGCCGGCGACGACGGACGTGAGGCAGGCGCCGGTGGCGGACGAGGGGAGCTTCGGGCGGCTGAAGGACAGGGCGCGGAAACTGGCCAGCGACATGCCCAGCGCGGCGATGAGCGAGGCGCAGGTGATGTTCAGTGCGTTCCCGAGCTGCCTGATGCCGGAGGACACGCCGGACCAGCGTGACGCGCAGCGGATCCTGCGGGAGCAGATGCGGATGCCGGCGGACGCGGGGCCGCCGTCGCCGGCGTTGCCGGTCGCGCCGGCGCCGGCTCCGAGGCGGGAGCCGGGAAGGGGCCAGCCGGGGCGGGGCCAGCCGGACCAGGGTCCGCGCGACCAGGTGCGGCCGCAGCCGGCAGAGCCGTCGAGGCCGGACGGGCGGTCGGCGCCGTCCACCGGGCCGGCGCAGCAGCCGGGCGGGTTTACGCCGTTCGGGCCGGGGTAGCGGTTCGCGGGCGGTTCGCCCGCGGCTATGAACTAGCGCGCGAGATCAGCGGGCGGGGGAGGTGGGGCGCTCGCGCAGGGCGAGGGGTTTGTCTTCCGACGTCTGGGCTTCCTCTGCGCGCAGCCTGGCGGCGGCGAGGACGTGCGGGGGGGTGGGGAAGAGGATTCCGATAACGACGACGACGACGCTCCCGATCAAGGCGAACCAGGTGAACGCGATTTTGGGAAGCCACGGCGGGACGCGGTAGGTTCCCGGGCCGGCGACGAGGTTGGCCAGGTCCACGTGCACGCCGCCGAGGACGACCGTGGTGACCAGGCCGGCGGAGATCGCGATCACGTTGCCGGCGTCGGACCCGCGGCGGCGGGTGAGCATCCCCAGGAGGAACACGCCGAGCATGGGGCCGAGGATGAAGCCGGCGATGCCGAGCACCACCGGGATGATGCGGACGGTGGGGTCTTTGACGATCGCGTAGGCGAAGGCGGCGGCGATGAGGATCATCAGGGCGGCGAAGACGGCGGTGAAAGCGCGGGCGGCGTTGACGTAGTGGTGCTCGGCTCGGCCGGGGGCGAGGTAGGGGATGTACCAGTCGTTGGTCGCGCTGGTGGCCAGGGCGTTGAGGGCGGCCGAGAGCGAGCCCATGGCGGTGGCGAAGACGCCGGCCAGCACGAGGCCGCGCACGCCAAGGGGCATGACGTTGAGGATGTACGAGCCGAACACGTCGGCGTTGGCCACGGGCTTGTAGGTGGGGTCCTGCCGGTAGTACACGAACAGGAGGATGCCGATGAAGGTGAACGCGGCGGCGACGGGCAGGTCCATGACGGCGGCGGTGATCAGGCTTCGGCGGGCCTTGCGGTAGGTCTCGGCGGTGAGCATCCGCTGCACCATGTCCTGGTCGGTGCCGAACGCCGCCATGTTGAGGAACATCGAGCCGACGACCGCGGAGAAGAGCGTGTACGGCTCGACGAGCACGAGCCGGGCGTAGTCCCAGGGGCCCAGGGCCGCCACGTGATTGGCGGCCTTGTAGCGGTCGATCACCGAGGGTTCGAAGCCGGTCTGGAAGTAGCCGTTGAACGTCTTGAGCTGCGGGAGTTCCCGGGCGAGCGCGCGGAAGCCGTCGGCGACGTTGCCGCCGCCGATGTGGTGCAGGAGCGTTGCCACGGCGAGCAGGGCTGAGCCGAACATGATCGCCGCCTGGATCACGTCGGTCCAGATCACGGCCTTGATCCCGCCGACGGTGGTGTAGAGGCAGGTCAGCACGGTGATGATGATGATCGCGACGGCGTAGGGCGCGACGGAGTTCGCCTGTTGGTAGCCGACGGTCCGCCCGCCGCCGGCGTAGAGCTTCCAGGCCAGGACCATGACGATGGCCGGGACGAACATGCGGGTGCCGGAGGCGAGGGTGCGCATGAAGAGGAAAAGGGCCGAGACGTAATTCTTGCTGAGGGGGCCGAAGCGGACGCCGAGGTAGTCGTAGACGGTGTAGACCTTGTAGGTGTAGTACGGGCGGAGGAAGACGTAGCCGACGAGGACGCGGCCGATGATCAGGCCGATGATGAGCTGGACGTACCAGAAGGCGCGGTTGTTGTAGCCTTCGCCGGGCGTTCCGAGGAAGGTGGCGGCGGAGGTCTCGGCGGCGATGATGGAGGCCATGACGGCCCACCAGGGGACGCGCCGCCCGCCGAGCGCGAAGTCGTGGAGGGACTTCTCGCGGCGGCCCATGTACAGGCCGATCGAGGTGATGAGGACGAAGTAGAGGAGGATGATCAGGCCGTCGATCAGCAGGGGCATGGGGCGGAGTTCCTGGAAGTGCGGTTCCGGTTTATACGAAGGCGCGGCGGTGTGTCGCAAGTAAGCGGCAGCAAAGCGCTGGTGCTGATAACCGCGACGGCGTGGCGCCCGGGGCCAAGCGGGTCAAGAACGTTTCGGGTTTGGACGATATTTGCGGTATGCAGCTTTCGGCCAACGTGTTCAAGCGGCTCGTCGAGTCGCTGGTGCCGCCGAAGGTGGGGGACCGGGACCGGCGGCGGGTGACGCGTATGCCGGTGGAGGCGTCGGTGTTCCTGCGGCCTTGCGAAGGCGAGGGTGCGGCGGGCGAGGAACCGGGCGACCCGATCCGGGTGAGCGTGCGCGACGTCTCGCTGGAGGGGATCTGCGTGGTGCACAATCGGCCGCTGCCCAGCGGCCGCCAATTCTGGATTCACCTGCCCAACAAGGCCGGCGAGCCGCTGGCGATCCGGTGCACGGTCCGCAACTGCTTTGCGACGCCGGACCAGCTTTACCGCATCGGGGCGGAGTTCGAATCGGTCGCCGCGTAGCCGGCGGTTCCCGCACAAATCCCACCAAATCCTGCGTTCATCGCCGCGCGGCCCCTGGCATACCATCCTGACCAGGACGGTGGGCCTTTTTTTTCGAGGCTATATGAGCGAAGCGGAAGCATCGGGACGGCGGGGGGAAGTCGGCGAGCGTCGGCCGCCGGGCCCGGGTTCCGGTGACGGGGCGGGGGAGCGCCAGTGGCGGGAGCCGCCGTCGGCGCCTGGCGAGGATCCACCGGACGGGGCGGCGCCGGGGGGGCGTGAACAGAGCGGGAAAGAGCGGGAGCGGGAGGAAGAGGAGATTCACGAGAAGGCCGCCGCGCCGGCGCGCGTGGTTTACCACGCGATCCTGAAGGAGGGGGAGGAGGAGCTGTCCCGGTCGAATTCGGCGCTGTGGTGGTCGGGGCTGGCGGCGGGGCTGTCGATGGGGTTTTCGCTGGTGGCCGAGGGGCTGCTGCGGGCCTACCTGCCGGAGGCGCACTGGCGGCCGCTGGTGGCGAAGCTGGGGTACAGCGTGGGGTTCATCATCGTCGTGCTGGGGCGGCAGCAACTGTTCACCGAGAACACGCTGACGCCGATCCTGCCGCTGCTGAAGCGCAAAGAGTTGCGCGTATTCGGGAACGTCATGCGGCTGTGGGGGGTTGTGCTGGTCGCCAACCTGGTGGGGGCGGCGGCGTTCGCGTGGGCGGTGGCGAAGACGCCGGCGTTTGATCCGGAGGTGAAGCACGCGTTCGAAAACATCGGCCGCGAGGCGATGAGGCACGGGTTCGGCACGGTGCTGCTGCGCGGCATCTTCGCGGGTTGGTTGATCGCGCTGATGGTCTGGCTGCTGCCGGTGGCCGAGACGGCTCGCGTGTGGGTGATTCTCATCATCACGTACCTGGTGGGGCTGGCGGGGTCGAGCCACGTCATCGTCGGGTCGATCGAGTCGCTCTACCTGGTCGCCGGCGGCGAAAGCACGTGGGCGCGGTACGCCGGCCAATACATGGTGCCGGCCCTGGTGGGAAACGTCATCGGCGGCGTGTCGCTCGTGGCCGCGCTCAACCACGCCCAGGTGGTGGCCGGCGGCGACGAGGAGGGGCGGGGCGGTGATTGACCGATGATCGAGATCGACGGCTCGTTCGGGGAAGGCGGCGGGCAGATCCTGCGGTCGTCGCTGGCGCTGTCGGCGATCACGGGCAAGCCGTTCCGCATTTACAACATTCGCGCGAATCGGGACAAGCCCGGCCTGCGCCGCCAGCACCTGACGGCCGTGCGCGCGGCGGCGGAAATCTGCAACGGCCGGGTGGGCGGCGACGCCGTCGGCTCGGCCGAACTGACTTTTTCGCCGGGGCCGGTCACGCCCGGCGAGTACACGTTCGACATCGGGACGGCCGGGAGCACCACGCTGGTCCTCCAGACGGTCCTGCCGCCGCTGCTGGTGGCCAATGGCCCGTCGCGGCTCACGCTGATCGGCGGGACGCATAATCCGAATTGTCCGCCGTACGATTTTCTCGCCAAATCGTTCCTGCCGCTGATCGAGCGGATGGGGCCGGGCGTTGAGTCCACGCTGGAGCGGCCGGGGTTCTATCCCGCCGGCGGGGGGCGGTTCACGGTCGCGGTGCGGCCGGCGGCGCTGCGGCCGATCCAGCTTCCCGACCGCGGGCGGCTCAAGCGGCGGCTGGGGCGGGCCGTCGTCGCCAACCTCCCGCGTTCGATCGCGCTGCGCGAGCTGGGCGTGATCGCCAGGACGTTGTCGTTTTCCGACGACGAGCTGCGCGCCGAGGAGGCCGCCGCTATCGGGCCGGGCAACGTCGTGATGATCGAGGTCGAGTCGGAGGCGGTGACGGAAGTCTTCACCGGCTTCGGCTCCCGGGGCGTTCGGGCCGAGGACGTCGCGCGGGAGGCGACCGACGCGGCGAAGCGTTACCTCGATGGGAACGTCCCGGTCGGCGACTGCCTCGCCGACCAGCTTTTGCTCCCCTTTGCCATGGCCGGCGGCGGATCATTCAGGACCCTTGGCCCCACGCGTCACACGCAGACGAACATCGAAGTCATCCGCCTGTTTCTGGACGTGCGAGTGTCACTGCGCGAGCTCGGCCGCGATGAGTGGATGATCGAGGTGAACCGACCTTAATGGCCAATCCCGTTATTTGCCGGAGGTCCAATAGTCCGGCAGGCCCTTCTTCGTGTCGCGGAGGATCTCCAGAATGTTGGTCCGGTCCTGCGGCGTGAGGTGGGCGAAGTCCTTGCTCGTGTCCTTGCCGGTGAGGATCTCGTACAGCCGGCGATAGATGTAGTCCTTCTCCGCTTCGGGCAGGGCGTCGAAGGACGACGAGTAGATCAGGTAACTGCACGGGTACTTGAACAGTCGGGTCTTCAGGTCGAAATCGCGAAGGGAGCGGCCGTTCTTGTCGCGCGGGCCGCGTGCGGCGAAGTCCCGGGCGAAGCTCGTTGTGCCGCTGACCGGTTCGGCCAGGGGCGCTTCGCCGGAGAACAGGAGGTATTCGACCAGGGGCTCGCCGGCGTTTTTGAGGCGGCTCTGGATGCTCTCGGTGTGCACGCCGGGGACGGTCGGCTCGTGCAAGGCGTCGTTAAGCGCCTTCTCGTCGCGCAGTGCGGTGCGGGCGCGGTAGTTGGCGCGGGTGAGGCGGTTGTGGGCCTCGACCTGGTGCTCGAGCACCATCAACGCGACCACGTCGCTCTCGGGCGTGAGGTATTTTGAGACGTCGAGGTAGCTCGAGAGATTGTCCACGTGCGTGGTGGGCGCGGGGTCGGGGCCGTCGGTCTCCTTCCATATCTGGTTGCCCATGTGGTGCTGGTTGCCGAGGTGGCCGGTGACGTACCAGCCGCCCCAGCGCTCGGCGAGGGGGCTTTCGTGGGTGGTGACGAAGGTGCCGGCGGTGAAGATCGGCAGGCCGCGCGAATCGGAGAAGACGGAGCGGACGACCAGGCCGGGGATGTCGCGGGTGAGCGTGGAGCCGTGGCACTGGAGGCAGTTGTCGGTCTGGCGGACGAGCTTGGGCCGGCGGGTATTCTGGTCGAGGGTGTAAAAGACGGTGCCGAGCTGCGGGTCCGTGGAGGCGATTTCGACCACGTCCCCGCCGGGCACGTAGCCGATGTACGTGTCGTCGTCGAAGTAGAGCGCGCGGGGATTCTTGGGGGAGATGATGTCGCGCTGGAAGCTGGTCTTGGAGAAGACGAGCGTCTGGGAGGAGGCGGGGATCTTCAGGGCGGCCAGGACGCTCTGTAGATAGCCGCGCTCGCCGTCGGATTTGAGCTTTACCTTGCCCTGCGTGATCCACTGCTGAAGTTGCGCGGCGGGGTCGTTGGGCTTGGAAGCGCTGTAGTGGATCGGGTCTTCGTCGTAAATGGCCGGCTCCGCGCGCAAGAGGGGCGTCACGAGGGTCAGTGCGACGGCGATCAGCAGTGGGCGGTTGGGCTTCATCTTTGAAGACCTTACGAGCGGTGTCGGGAGAGGTTTGTATTCTGTACCTTTATATCCAGATTCTTCGGGAGTGTTTACCCGGTGTCGAGAAAAAGTAGCCTTGGTCACATGCAGAGGCTGAGGCTGCTCGCCCGGGCGGAGTTGGCGATCGTCGCCGTCGTGGCGGCCGTGCTGATCTTGACGCAACTGCTGGTGGTAAACGGATGGCTGCTGGTGTACCGGCCGTTGTGGTTCGACGAATGCCTGACCTGGTACCTGGCCTCGGACCCCAGCGCCGCCCACGCGATGGCGGCGCTGCGCGGCGGAGTGGACACGAACACACCGGCCTTGTACCTGCTCCTGCGACCCTGGGGGGCGGTGCTGGGGTTCGGGCCGGGTTCACTGCGGTGGTTTTCACTGGTTTGCATGGTTTTGGCAGTTACGGCCGTGTACGCCGTCGTGCGCCGGTTCGCCTCGCCATGGCTGGCCGCCGCAGCCGCTTTGGCTGTCTGGGGACATCCGGTGGTGATCGCGCAAGCGTTTGAGGCGCGCTTCTATGCGCCTTTGATGGCGGCGGCCGTGTGCCTCGCGTGGGTGATGGGTGCTCGGCCGTCCTGGCGGCAGCGGTCGGGGGTCGCCGCCGCGTCGGTGCTGGTGTGCACGCTGCACTATTTTGGCATCGTGGCGTGGGGGCTGGTTGTGGCCGGTTATCTGCTCGTCGGGAGGCGGGGGCGATGGAAGGCCGTGTGGCCGGCGTTGGCGGGACCCGTGGCGCTGGCGGCGTGCGTGCCGTTTTACTTCGGGCAGCGCGCCGCGCTGAGCGTGGGGACCTGGATGGGGCCGCTCGACCGGGCCATGGTCTGGGGATTTGTGCGGGAACTGGCGCCGGCGACGTGGACGGCGGTCGTCGTGGGGATGATCGTGACGGGGAGAATGCTCGGCCGGCCGGCGAAGGACCTGGAGACGCCGGCGAACGCGGCGGCAGGGGCGCTGGTGCTGGTGCCGTTGGCGCTGCTGCTTATTTCCGGGCTGCTCCAGCCAGTCATGCAGGCGAAGTATGCGATCGCGTTCGTGCCGGGGGCGGTGGTGCTGGCGGCGGTCGCCGTGCGCGGGCTGCGGGGGCGCGGCGGCGCGGTGGTTTGCGCGGTCGCGTGCCTGGCGATGGCGGGCCTGGGGACGTGGTCGATGTCGAAGCTGCTGGAGGTGCAGGCGGCGGTGGCGTTTCGATGGGCGGTCATCGACGCAGACGTCCGCGAGCACGGCGGCGGCCGGCCGGTGGTGGTCGAGGATCCCCTGGACCTGTTTCCGCTGTGCCGGGCCGATCCGGACCTGACGCCGCTGTGCGTGTACCTCGATTTCGATCCGGCGGCGGCGGCGTGGCGGCCGTCGCCGAAGGCGGTGTTCGGGCGCGACATGGCGCATCACATCTTGCGGTTTTACCCGGGGCCGCGGGTCGCGGGGGAGGGGGAGGCGAGGCGGTATTCGTCCCTGCTGTACGTGCCGGCATTGGAGCGCCCGCGCGGCGTGGGGGAGGTGTTTGCGGGATACGGAGTGAAGAAGATTTCGCCTTGGGTTTTGGAACTTAGCAAAGAAGAGCTGCCCCACGAATGAACACGAATGAACACGAATAAGATCAAAGTGGAACATACACTTGTTCTATTCGAATGAATTCTTGTTCATTCGTGGGCGACTGTTTTTATTTTTGCGGGCGGCGGACCGTCAGGGCGGCGGGCCTTTCGCGCGCGACGGGGCCTTCGCACAGCGGCGTGCTGGTGGTGGGCTCGGCGAGGAGGTCGGCGATCGTGGATTCGCGGAAGGCCTGTTCGACCAACGAAATCGCGTTGTCGAGGCGGCGGTGCAGGGGGCAGAGGTTGACGCCGTGCGACTTGAGCCCGAGCGGGCAAGTCGTGATGCGGCGGATGGGGTCCACGGCCTGGATGACGTCCAGGACGGTGAGCCGCTCGGCAGGGCGGGCGAGGACGGAGCCGCCGTGCAGGCCGCGCTGGGAGTGCACCAGGCCGGCGCGGCTGAGGCACTGGAGGACCTTGGCGAGGTAGCCTTCGGGGACGCGCGTGGCGGCGGCGATCTGCCGGATCGTGGCGGGCTGGCCGCCGCGGCTGGCGAGAAAGACGATGATGCGCAGGGCGTATTCGCTGGTCTGCGAGAGCATGAAGTGTCCGTCCGACCGGGGGCGGGTATTCTGGACGATCAGGTCCAGTGTTTCGATCATAGCGGGCTTGCGGCGGGTGCGTCTATAACGGGCGCTGCCGTGAGCCAGAGCCAGTGCGAGCCGGACGGGCGGGGCGGGAGCGCCGGCGGGAACTCCGCCGTCGCCCGGCGGCGGCTGCTGGCGCTCTCGCTGACGTGGGTGGCGGGGTTCGTGGACGCGGTGGGGTACCTGACGCTCTACCGGGTGTTCACCGCCAATATGAGCGGCAACAGCGTGGCGATGGGCCTGCACGCGGCCGGGGGGCAGTGGCGGCGGGCGGCGCACCGCGGGTTTCCGATCCTGATGTTCGTGGCGGGGCTGGTGCTGTGCGGGGCCGTCCACGAGTTGGCGCGGCGCCGGAAGCTGCGGCGGGCGCTGGCGGTGACGCTGGCGATGGAGTCGCTGCTGCTTTTGGCGTTCATGGTGCTCGGCGCGTACTTCGGGCAGCGGCGCGGGGTCGCGGGCGACGCACCGCCATGGACCGCGGCGCTGCCGGTGGCGGCGGCGGCGCTGGCAATGGGATTGCAAAACGCCTCGCTCACGCGCGTCGGGGCGCTGAGCATTCACACGACGCACGTCACCGGCGAGCTGACGCGGCTGGGCGAGGAGGCGGTGGCCTACCTGTTCTGGCTGGGGGAGCACTGGGCCGATTCGGCCGGTGGCGCGGCGGCGGGCCGGGTGTGGCGCGCGGCGCGGGAATCGTGCCGGCGGGAGGAGCTGCAAAACATCGTAACGCTGTCGCTCCTGTGGGCCTTCTACGTGGCGGGGGCGGCGTGGGGGGGGGTGATGCTGGGGCGCTGGGGGTTTGGGTGCGTGGCGTTGCCGATCGGTGTCCTATTGGCGGCGGTGGCCGGGATGTGGCGCGGGATGTGAGTGGAGAGGGCCGGAGGCGCGCATTCGTCGGCGGGCCGCCCATGACACTCGGGATTTGGGCGCGTGAACTATTTGAGCGACTTGAGGAACGCGATCAGGTCGGCCAACTCCTGACGGCTTAATGCGGCGTCGAGGCCCTGGGGCATGACACTGACCTGGCTCGGCGTGATGCGCTGGATGTCGGAGCGGGCGATGCGTTCCTCGGTCGGCGTAGCCAGGTACACGGCGTCGGCAGTTTCTCTGGAGATCACGCCGGCGTGGAGTTGATTGTCTTTGGTTTTGACGTTGTACGGCTCGTAGCCGCGGGCGAAGCTGGCGCTGGGGAAGACGATGGCTTCGAGCAGGTCCTTTGGGGTCCGGATGGAGGCGATGTGGGAGAGGTCGGGGCCGACGCGGCCGCCCTGGCCTTGGACGGTGTGGCAGGTGGAGCAGGCGGCGGTCTTGGAGAAGAAGACGTTGCGGCCGACGCGGGGGTCGCCGGAATTGAGGAGGGGTTGGAGGTCGGCGAGCTTGGCGCGCTGCTCGGCGAGGCCGGCGTCGAGCCGGGCGAGCAGTGGGGCGGCGGATCGCTGGATTTTGGGCGGGTACGGCTTGAGCGCGCCGCGCAGCGCGTCCGGCGGCAAGGATGAGAGGCCTTTGCAGGACTTGAGGGATTCGACCAACGCCGCTCCGGTGGCGGCGGAGTGCCCGTGCTCGAATGCGGCGAGGAGGTGGGGGAGTTCGAGGGCGCCGGCGGTGGGAATCGCGGGCGTCAGACGTGTGAGTTGTGCGTCATCGAGTTTCGCGTCGCGAAACGCCTGCGCGGCGGCGAGGCGCGCCAGCGGCGGGCGGTCGGGGGTGAGTTGAGAGAGCAGCAGGTCGAAGTCGGCGGCGTCCAAGTGCTTCAATCGCGCCGCGGCGGCGGAGAGGGCGGCGAGGCGCAGGTCGGCGGGGCGGGATTGGTCGCGGGCGAGGCGCAGCAGCGCGGGGTCGAGCGCGGTGAGGTTGCGCGAGCGAGTGGTGGCGACGGCCTGCCAGGCGATGCGGTCGTCGGAGTCGGCGAGGCATTGCTGGAGGGCCGACGTCCAGGCGAGGGGGAGCTTGTCGAGGGGCACGTCGGCCAGGGTCTCCAGCAGGAGCAGGCGCGTGGCCAGCGGCGTGTCGTCACGCTGGATTGCGTCAGCGGCGAGGGACTGGACCGATTCGTTGCGGCAGAACGAGAGCAAAGCGGCGCGGAGGCTTTCGCGTCGCTGCGGTTGCGTCGAGTCTTCGGCGAGCCAGCGGCGAAGGAGATTGGTTGCCTGATCGGCCCATGCGGGTCGGGAGGCGAGGACGGCGGCGGCGGCCTGGCGGACGCTCGCGTCGGGGTCTTCAAGCAACGGGAGAACGGCCTGCGGCGCGAGGTTGCCGGCGTCCATCTGGTCGAGGGCGATCATCGCGCCGCGGCGGACGCTTGGGGCGGGGTCGGTCAGGCCTTTCGTCGTGACTTCGGGGGAATTGATCTGGATGAGGGCGTAAAGAATCGCGTGTTCGAGAAAGCGGTCGGATTTGGTCGCGCCGAGGGCGGCGAGGAGCGCGGGGATCGCTTCGGGGCGACGGAGGCGGCCGAGTGCGGTGGCGGATTCGCGGCGGACGGATAATTCGGGGTCGGAGGTGAGGAGCGTAGTGAGCGTGGGGAGGCAGGCTTCGTCGGGGGACATGGCCAGTGCGTGGGCGGCGGAGAGGCGGACGGTGAGGGATTTATCGTGCAGCGCGGTTCTCAGAAGAGCGCGAGCGGCGTCGGTGTGGATGCGGGAGAGGGACCAGACGGCGTTGCGGCGGGCGAGGTCGGAGGAAGGCGTGTCGCCGACGAGGTGTTGCAGCGCGTCGATCGCCTCGGGGGATTTGGAGAGCCGCTCGATCGCGCGGTCGCGGACGGCGAAGCGCGGGTCGTCAAGGAGTTTGGCGAACTGGGTGGCAGTGAGTTTGGGCCAATCGATGCGCAGGCCACGCGGGTCTGCGTTCGAAGCACCCTCACCCCTGCCCTCTCCCCTGGGGAGAGGGGGAATGGCGCGGCGGATGCGGTAGATGGCGCCGGTGACATCGGGCTTGGCGATTTTGCTGGTGGGGCAGCCGATGCGGAACCAGCCGCCGGTGTCGATGACCAGCAGCGAACCGTCGGCGTCTTCGAGGACGTCGGTGGCGTGGAAGTCGGGGTTGTCGCTGGCCAGAAAGTCTTCGTTGCTGATCTTGAAGGCGGCGCCGTCTCGCGTGACGACGTGCCGCTGGACCTTGTGATTGTTGAACTGCGCGGTGAAGAGGTTGTCGCGGAAGCCCAGCGCGTCGCTGCGGGCGCGGGTGATGCCGGAGACGGCCACCCAGCCCAATGGGCCGACGACCGGCAGCAGGTCGCCGGTGCGTTTGAACTCGGAGAAGACTTCGTTCCAGGGGTACACGCCGCCGTCGATGGCGTAAAAGATGGCGTCCAGGCGCGGGCGGTTCTCGATGATATTCACGGTGGCCAGGGGCTCGCCTTCGGCGGTGAAGGCGATTTCGACGGGGTTGTCCATGCCGCCGCCGCAGACGACTTCCAGGCCTGAGCCGTCGGGCCGGCAGCGAAAGATTCGTGCGGCCTTGCCGGCCATGGTGCTGCCGTCGGGGCGTTTGATGTTGTGGCCGTGGCGGCCGTCGCACCAGTAGAGCCAGCCATCCGGCGAGAGGAACGGGCCGTGGACGTCGGCGGCGTTTCCGCTGGAGCCGAACTCGCTGACGAGCTCTTCGCGCACGTCGGCGACGCCGTCGCCGTCGGTGTCCTTGAGGCGCCAGAAGCTGGGTGGCGAGGCGGTGTAGAGGGCGCCGTCGTACCAGCAGCCGCCCATCGGGAAGGTCATCCTGTCGGCGAAGACGGTGGACTTGTCGAGGACGCCATCGTTATCGGTATCTTCGAGCATCACAATGCGATTGGGCGGGTTCTTGACCAGGTCGTCGTACTTGAGGTTCTGACCGGCGGCGTCGCAGACGAACAGCCGGCCGCGCTCGTCGAAGCAGGCCATCATGGGGTGCTGGACGAGCGGGGGCGAGGCGATCTTCTGGATGCTGTAGCCGGGCGGGAGGTGAAAGGTTGGCTCGCCGGCGAAGGCCGGCATTGCCATTAGGACGAGCCAGCAAAGCACGTGTGGTCGGCAGCGCATTGGCTATTCCGGTTCTGTCGTGGGCACGGTCATGACGGGAAACCCGCGGGCGCGGTCTCGTTCGATGTCGATGTCCTCCGGCAGGCCTCTACCGCGGGTTTCGGGGCCGAGGAAGGCGCCGAGGAATCCGAGGACGTAGATGAAGGTGACGACGGTGGCGGCCTGCGCGTACCCGCCGAGCTTGGCGGCAAGCGCGCCCAGGACGAACGGCGCGGCGGCCGCGAGGACGCGGGCGGCGTTGTAGCAGAACCCGCAGCCGGTCGCGCGGAGCCGCGTCGGGAACAGCTCCGGGAAGTAAATCGTGAACCCGGAGAAGGGGCCGAGCGTGCAGAAGCCCATGATTGGCGCGAGGATCATGGCGCGGCCGAACGCGTGCGTGCCGGCGCCCTGAATCGCCCAGAAGAACGCGAGGACCGAGACCCACGAGAGGGCATAGCCGATGGTGAAAGCGAGCCGGCGGCTGGTGCGCTCGGTAAACATGGCAAAGGCGTAGCAACCAAGGAAGGCGCCGACCTGCTGGACGAAGTACATGATGCTGGTGTAGTTGCCGATCTGCGTCGCCTTCATGCCCGAGGCGCGGAGCTCGGTATTGAGCATGTCGGGGCTGAAGAAGCCCACGCCCCAGAGCCCGCCGACGCCGGCGGTGGCCAGGAGGACGCCGGCGATGGTGTGCCGGCGCAGGATAGGGTGGTCGAAGAGCTGCCCGATGCTGCCGAGCTCCTTGTCCACCGAGGCCTGCTCTTTGGCGCGGCGCCACGCTTCGGGCTCGCGGACGTCCTTGGCGATCCAGAAAACCAGGACGGCCGGGAGCGCGCCGACGAAATAGGCCCAGCGCCAGTGGGTGTCGAGTCCGCCCATGCCGGAGGAGATGATCAGCGTGATGATGGCCGCCATCATGTTGCCGACGGCGGACAATGCCTGAAGTGAGCCGAGCGCCATGGGGCGCGAGCGGGAGGGGAAGGTCTCGGCGACCAGCGACGCCCCGGCGGCGAATTCGCCTCCGACGCCCAGCGCGGTGAGGAATCGGAACAGCGCGTAGATGTACCAGTTGCTCGCCACGCCGGAGAGGCCGGTGAAGACGGCGTAGATGAGGATGGTGACGATCATCGTCTTCGCGCGCCCGAGGCGGTCGCCGATGATGCCGAAGAGGAACCCACCGACGGACCAGCCGATGAGGAAGACGCTGGTGAGGATGCCGGCAACGGATTTGGCCTTGGCGTCCAGGCCGGCGGGGTCGTTGAGGTAGTGCGGCCGGAGCAGGTCCACGACCGACGGGCGGCGCACCAGGTTAAACAGGTTCTGGTCCATCGTGTCGAAGAGCCAGCCGAGGGCGGCGATGACCAGCACGAGCCAGCAGTAGCGCTCCAGGCCCTGGTACCAGCGGAGGTTTTTCTCGTCGGCGGGGGGCGAAGTGATTGGTTCCGGCATCGGGCACAAGCATAGATCAAAAGGCGGGGGCGACGCCATAGGTTTGGGTCGTTATGATCGTCGCCCGAGCGTTGGGCGGGGGTGTACACCGGCGAGAGGAACACGACATGAACGACTGGCTGGATCGACGGGATTTTCTGAGAAACGCGGCGGCTTTTGGGGCGGGCGTGGCGGCGCTGGGCGGCGGGATCGCCGCGGCCCAGGAGAAGGCAAAGACCAAGAGCAAGAAGAAGGCCGAGGTGGATGCCGGGCCGGTGAAAAAGTCGCCGGACGCCGTCGTCGTCGGCATGATCGGCACCGGCGGGCGCGGGACGCAATTGACCAGCGCCTACTCCGGCCTGCCCGGGGCGGAAGTACGCTACGTCTGCGACGTGGACCAGGCCGCCGTCGGCAGCGCTGCGTCGCTCGTCGAGAAGCGCCAGGGCAAGCGCCCCGAGGCGGTGACCGACCTGCGACGCGTGCTGGACGATCCGAAGGTCGAGGCGGTGGTCATCGCCACGCCCGACCACTGGCACACTCCCGCGGCCCTGCTGGCGCTCAAGGCCGGCAAGAACGTGTACGTCGAAAAGCCCTGCTGCCACAACCCGCACGAGGGCGAGCTTCTGGTCGAGGCAGCCAAAAAATACGGCAAGGTCGTGCAGCACGGCACGCAGCGGCGCAGCTCGAAAAACCTGCAGGAGGCGCTGAACCGAATGTGGAAGGGCGAGTTGGGGACGGTTCGCTTCAGCCGCGGGTGGTACACCAACAATCGCCCGGAAACCGGAAAGCGCACGCCGGCTCCCGTCCCGCCGGGCCTGAACTGGGAACTGTGGCAGGGCCCCGCCCCCGAGCAGCCGTTCACCGAGAACGTCGTCCCGTACAAGTGGCACTGGTACTGGACGTGGGGCACCGGCGAGTGCGGGAACAACGGCGTGCATTCGCTGGACGTTTGCCGCTGGGGCTTGCAGGTGGATTACCCGACCAAGGCGACCGCCAGCGGCGGCAGGTATTACTTCAAGGACGACCAGCAGACCCCCGACACGCACTTCGCCACCTACGAATTCCCCGGCGACAAGGTGATCCACTGGGAAGGCCGCTCCTGCCTGCCGACGAAAATCGAAGGCTCCGGCTTCGGCATCGCCTTCTACGGGGACAAGGGCACGATGGTCCTCGATGGCGCGGGCTACGAGATCCGCGACATGAAAGACAAAGTGGTGGAGAACAAGAAGGAGAAGCTGAGCGACATCCCCCACCACGAGAATTTTCTGGGCCTGATCCGCGGCACGGAGAAAAAGCAGAACGCCCCGATCGAGGAGGGCTACAAGAGCGTGCTCCTGTGCCACCTCGGCAACATTGCCTGGCGCGTCGGCCGCACGGTAAAGCTCGACGATCAGACCCACCGGATCACCGGCGATCCCGATGCGGAAAAGCTGTGGCGGCGGGAGTATCGGCCGGGGTGGGAGCAGACGGCGTAAGCCATGGCAGAGGAAGCCGACCAGCACGACGCCTTCAAACCCGTGCCGCGGGTGCAGGTCGTGCCGCAGCCGTACGATCAGGCGTCGTTTCAACGCGACGGCGAGGAGATCGCGCGGTACCACTTCGGCGTCGCCCTGAGGCGCCCGTTCGTCTTCCCAGTGATTGGTCCCTCCGGCCGCTCGCTCACACGCATGGGCCACCCGCACGACCCCACCACACACAGCCACCACAACTCGGTCTGGCTGAGCCACCACGACGTCGGCGGCATCAGCTTCTGGGACGACCACGGCCGCGGGCGAATCATCCACCAGCAGGTGCTCAACTACGACGACGAAGGCGACCGCTCCTTCATGACCACGCTGAACCACTGGATGGACGACGCGACGCACAAGGTGCTCCTGCGTGAATACCGGCGGACCGCTGCGGAACTGCTCGAGCACGGCCAGTGGTTGATGACAATCGACGTGCAATTCGAATCGCCCGAGGCAGTCACGTTCGGCAAGACGCCGTTCGGCCTGCTCGGCGTGAGAATGGCCAAGACCATCGGCACCAACGACGGCGGCGGCGTGATTCGCAACTCGCAAGGCCAGGTGAACGAAAAGGAAGTGCTGTGGAAGCGGGCGCGGTGGTGCGACTACGCCGGCTCGATCGCGTCAAACGCGACCGAGGGCATTCTGCTCATGGACCACCCATCCAACCCGAACCATCCGACATATTTCCATGTCCGCGGCGACGGGTGGATGGGCGCGTCGCTCACGTATGATGCGCCGCGGACTTTGAAGCCCGGCGAGCCGCTGCGCCTGCGGTACGGCCTCTGGGTCCATGGGGGAATGCCGCCGGCCGACGTGTTGGACCAGCGGTGGAAGGAATTTTCCGACACGAAGCCGCCGCAAACGCTCGTGCCGGCAAAGAAGAAGTAGAGGCAAAGGCAGCATGAAACCCGCTACGCTCGTCGTTTCGATATGGATGACCGCCGCCGCCGTCGCACAGACGCAGCCCGCGCCGATAACGCCGCAGGAGACGCTCAAGACCTTGCGCGTGCCGCCGGGATTCACGGTGGAACTGGTCGCCGCCCAGCCGCTGGTGCGACGCCCGATCATGGCCAGCTTCGACGAGCGCGGCCGCCTCTACGTCGCGGACTCCGCCGGCGTCAACGTGCGCGGCCCGGAGCTCGTGAAGGACCCGCCGCACCGGATCCTCCTCCTGGAAGACACCGACGGCGACGGCGTGTTCGACAAGTCCAGCGTCTTCGCCGACAAGCTGGTCTTCCCCCAAGGCCTTCTCTGGCACGACGGCGCGGTGTACTGCGCCTCACCGCCGAGCCTCTGGAAGCTGCAAGACACCGACGGCGACGGCGTCGCCGACACGCGCACCCAGTTGATCACCGGTTTCGCCCTGACCGGCGTGTCCGACGACGTGCACGGCGCCTGCCTCGGCCCCGACGGGCGGATTTACACCTGCGCCGGCCGTTTCCCCCACAAGCTGACCGACATCCACGGCCGCGTCTTCGACGTCGGCCCCGCGCCCCTGCTCGTGCGCTGCCGGCCCGACGGCGAAGACGCCGAGGTCGTCGGCGGCATCCAGGGCAACGGCGTCGAGGTCGCCTGGACGCCTTCCGGCGACGCCATCGTCTCCGGCACGTTCTACGGTGGCACCGGCATGCGCGACGCGCTCATCCACGCCGTCGAAGGCGGCGACTACCCCGTCCTCGGCTTCACCCCCGAAAAGCACGAGATGCCCCGCACCGGCGACATGCTCCCGCCGCTGGTGCACATGACCGCCACCGCGCCCTCGGGGATCACGCGGTTCCGCGGGCGGGCGTTCGGCCCCGGCTACGCCGACAACATTTTCTGTTGCTATTTCAATCTTCACAGCGTGCAGCGCCACGTCCTCACCCCCGACGGCGCGACCTATCGCGCGACCGCCGAGGACTTCCTCACCTCCACCAGTCCCGATTTCCACCCGACCGACGTGCTCCAGGACGCCGACGGCAGCCTGCTGGTGGTGGACACCGGCGGCTGGTTCCGCATCGGCTGCCCCACCAGCAAAATCGCCAAGCCCGACGTCACCGGCGCCATCTACCGCATCCGCCGCATCGGCTCGCCGAAAATCGACGACCCGCGCGGGCTGAACATCGGGTGGCGCTCGCCCGATGCCGCGGCACTGATTCGCCTGCTCGACGACCCGCGGCCGCAGGTCCAGGATCGCGCCGTCGAGTGGCTGGCGACGCCCTCCGGCGTCGGACCCCTCAGCGGCGCTCTCGCACGGGGGCATTCTTCCGCCACGCGGCTGAACGCGGTATGGGCGCTGACGCGCATCGACTCACACGACGCCCGCGCGGCCGTGCGCGCAGCCTTGGCCGACGACGACCCCGCCGTTCGCAAGGCCGCGGCATATTCCGCGGGGCTCCACCGCGACGCCGCGGCACGCGCCGAACTGGTCAGGCTGGTGGAGTCGGACGCGTCGCCGGCCGTGCGCCGCGAGGCGGCGAATTCGCTCGGCCGGCTCGGGTCCGGCACGTCCGTTCCCGCCCTCCTTGCCGCCCTGAAGCCGCTCTCGGGCGCGGCGGCGGACCGCTTCCTCGAACACGCGCTCGTCCTCGCTCTGATCCGCGCCAACGACACCGCGCCGCTGGCCGAGGCGCTCGGCGGGAAAGACCCCGGCCTCCGCCGCGCCGCGCTGGTGGCGCTGGACCAGATGCCGGCCGGGCGGCTCACGCCGGAAGTCGTGATGCCGCTGCTCGACCCGGCCGACCCGCTGCTCCAGAGGGAGGCGTTCCGCACGATCGCGCGCCACGGCGACTGGGGTCCAAAGATCCGACCGTTTTTCGAGCGGGCCCTCGCGCAGCCGCCGCCGGCGGACGACGCGCGGCGGGAAGAGCTGAAGCAACAGCTCGTCGCGTTCACCGCCGTTCCGGCCGTCCAATCCTTGATTTCCGAAGTGCTCGGAAAGGAGGACATCCCCGTCTCGACGCGGCTGCTCCTGCTGGAAGCGATGCAGGAAGCCCCCGTTGACCACCCGCCGGCCGGCTGGGCCGAGCGCATCGCGGCCGCCCTTGGGGATAAGGACGAGCGCGTCGTGCGCCAGGCCGTGTACGCCGCCCGCGCGTTGCCCAGGTCAAAGGACGTCAACCTCGACCGCCCGCTTCTGGCCGTCGCGCGCGGCGGCGCCCCCGACGAGACCCGCGTCGATGCCATGCTCGCGTTGGAGGACAGGCTCGACCTCGCGGCCGCCGGAAACGGCCCGCTTTTTATGCTCCTCCAGGCGTGCCTGGCCAAGGCAAAGCCCGCGGCGCTGCGGGGATCGGCGGCGGACGTGCTCGCCGGGGCAAAGATGAGCGACCACCAGCGGCGCGAGTTACTCCCCTCGATCAAGGCGGCCGGCCCGTTGGAATTACCGCGCCTGCTCGCCGCTTACCGCCCTTGCGCCGACGCCGGAATCGGCAACGAGCTGATCGCCACGCTCAACAAGACGCCGGCCGCCGCGTCGCTCCGCGCCGCCCTGCTCGCCGACGCGCTGACCAGCTTCCCGCCGGAGGTTCACGCGTCGGCCGCACCCCTCTTGAAAAAACTTTCCGCCGACCTGGAGGAACAGAAGGCTCATTTGGCGGAGCTCGCGCCGGTGCTGGCCGGCGGCGACCCCGGCCGCGGCCGGGCATTGTTCTTCGGCCCCAAGGCCGCCTGCTCGACCTGCCACACCGTCGGCGGGCAGGGCGGGAATGTCGGGCCGGACCTTTCCAAGATCGGCTCCATCCGCGCGCCGCGCGACCTGCTCGAAGCGATCGCGTATCCCAGCGCCACTTTCGCCCGCGGCTTTGAGCCGTACACCGTGAAGCTCAAGGACGGCACGGTCGAAGCCGGCATCCTCTCCCGAGAGGCCGCCACCGCCATCTCCCTCACTACCGGCCCGCGCTCGGTCAAGCGGATTCCGCGATCGGCGATCGTGGACATACGCCAGAGCCAGGTGTCGGTGATGCCGCAGGGGTTCGACGCGCAGCTCACGCGCGCGGAACTCGCCGACCTGATCGCCTTTCTGTCCGGGCTGAAATGAGTAAAAAGATTCGGGAGGGGTGAATCAGTAGGGCGGCCGCGGCAGGAGCACCCACGCCACTCCCGCCGCGGACTTGAACGCCCGCAGCCGCCAAAAATCCCGCGGCCGCGGGGCAAATTATGGCAGGAGTGGATGAGAAGTTGATGAGACGGTCCCTAACGACACCCGTCCGAGCCCGGCCGTGGGTCGATTTATCGGGCTGAGCCGGTCGTATTTCATTAGCGCCGGGGATCGCGTAGCATGATCGGGTCGCCGCCCGAACTTGGGGCGTCGGCAGATTCGGGCAGTGGGTGAGCGGTTAATATTTGAAAACGTGTCGGCCGGGGGTCGGTGGCACCGGTTCTGCGTGGGTTTGTTCCGGCGATTTGCCGGGGGCCTTTCGCATTGGGCGGCAGTATTGCATAGTCAGGCTGCCGAGGCCCTTCCGACACGTTGTCAGCCCGTCTTCACCCGAACGTGCTCGCGCAGGCGACAACAAAGGCCGTTACACCTTCGGATGCGATCCCGAGCCGCACGACAATCCGGATTCCGCTTGCGGCGCGCCCCGCGCCGCGGTCGCTCGCTCCTCGCCGCCGGATCGACGCCGGCGTTCTCCCTCCTCGAACTCCTGGTGGTCATTGGGATTATCGCCTTGCTCACGGCGCTGCTCCTGGGCGTGCTCAGCCGTGCGCGCGGGGCCGCCAAGTCCGTGCAATGCATTTCCAACCTGCGCCAGATCGGCCACGCCATGCTCGACTACTCCTCGGCCAATAACACCAAGCTCCCCGACCCCCACGCCGCGGGGGTTTCCTGGGAACAGTGCTTGTCCCTCTACGTAAGCGACGATCAACTGTTTCGCTGCCCCGCCGACGACGAGCTGTATCCGGTCGTGGGGTCGAGTTACGACTGGCGCGACACCGGGGACCCGGTCACGACCCTCGCCGGACAATCGATCGAAAGCGTCATTCGCTCCGACGCCGTGCTGGCGTTCGAGAGCTTGCCGGGCTGGCACGACAAGGGAACCATGAACGCCGTCATGCTCGACGGTTCGGCCAGGCAGATGGACAAGGTGGAGTGCCTCAACGATCTACAGCGGCCGCTTCGCGCGTCGGACCTGAGGCAGAAATGAGAAGTGCATGAGAAGCCGCTGAATCGGCGAAACGCTTTATGTGTTTTTGAGTACTGACAGTGAAGAGAGTCACGGAACCAGACCAGAAACAGCTTTTTTGATGAAGGTGCGGGCGCGACATTCCGCCGATCTCATGCTGCTTTCATGCGCAAGGGGTACAGTTGCGCCCGGCCGGAAGACCCGCGCCGCTTTGCCCGGTGCCGAAACAATTGGCGGGGCGGCAACCGGAAGAATCACGTCGCCGCGACCCAAATTGAGTCGTATGCCTCAGTTACGTTTCAGGTTGATTGCAGCGGCCGCATTCGTGCTGCCCGTGTTCCTCGTCGGCACCGTTGCGCTTGCGAAGAAGAATGCCAACGGGGGGTACGCCGTGAAGGTGGTGGGGGAGTATAGCGGTCAGGGGACCGCGCAGGTCACCGCCAGTTCGGTCACCATCACCGCCAATGTTACGGACGAGGGCGGGCAGAAGTACGGGCTTCAGATTAACCTGCCGGTTGTCAATGGCCGGTTCCTGGGGCAGGGGTCGCTCGGGGGTTCGAGCATCAAGGTATCGGGTCGAGTGGACGGCGGCGATCCGGCGCCGGGGGGCGGGAAGGGGAAGGGGAACGGCGGTAAGCCGGTCCTGACCAATGCCCGGATCACGGTGCTGTTCATCACTGCCGACGAGCACGTCGGGCGGGTCGTCGGGGATCACTAAGCGGATTAACGAAGCGGCGCATGGCCGGGCGGAGGGATGTGCCGCGCTGCGCGGGAGGTGTAAAAAATCAGAGGCCCTCGCGGTACGGAGTAGGGCGCGCGAGGGCCTCAGGGGGGAGAAGTAACACTTGAAGAATAACGACCGAAGATGAGACCGTAATGAGAAGGGGGGCAATTTATTTCGACCGCGCACGCGAAGCGTGCGAAGCGCTAGGGGGCCTTGCGGGGTGCGCAAAAAAAGAGGGCGGAAACCACACACGCCATCCCAGTGGTCGGGTACTTCCAGGGATGGCGCCGGTTTCCGCCCTTCGCACTTCGGCAGGGACATCGTAATCATGGCACATGAACCCTCGATGAGAACCGCGGGCGGGGTGAAGAATTTTGGGCGGTCAGCCGTTGGACGTCCCGGCGTGTCCGTTCGAGCCGCTGGTTTGGAAGGGAAGCTGCGGGAGGCGGACCTCGAAGGTGGTGCCGACGCCGAGCTGACTGTGGACGCGGCAGGTGCCGCCCATGGCGCGCACGTGGGCCTGGACGAGGGAGAGGCCGAGGCCCATGTGGTGGCCGCCGGTGCGGGCGTCCTGGTCGTGGCGGGAGGTGTCGGCGCGGTAGAAGGGCTCGAAGAGGTGGGGGAGGTGCTCGGGGGCGATGCCGGGGCCGGTGTCGCGGACGCGGAGCTCGACGGCGTCGGACCCGGCGACGCAGGAGACTTCGACGTCGCCGCCGGGGCGATTGTGTTCGACGGCGTTGGAGAGGAGGTTCATGACGATGCTGCGGAAGCGGCCGCGCTGGGTGCGGAGGCGCTGGCCGGCGGCGTAGGAGCGGAGGACGCGGACCTGTCGGTCGCGGCCGAGGGCGGCGGCCCAGTCGGCACACTCGTTGAGTACGGCCGCGGCGTCCAGTTCCTCATCGGGCTCGGCGTGGCTGAGGGTCTCGCTGCGGACCTGGGCGAGGAGGGCTTCGACAAGTTTTTGCAAAAGGCGGGAGTCGGCCAAACAGGTCCGTAGCGTGTCGGACAGCTCCGCGGCGCTGCGCGGGCGCCTCAGGGCCACCTCCAGCGTGGTCACCAGTGCGGCGATGGGGGTGCGCAGCTCGTGGGACGCATCGGCCATGAAGCGCTGGCGCTGGTCGAAGGCCTGCTCGAGGACGGAGAGCATGTCATTGAGGCGGGAACCGAGGGGGACGAGCTCGGGCGGGAGGGCGGCGACGTCGATGCGGCGGTCGAGGCGGCGCTCGTCGATGGCGCCGACGACCTCGGCGGCGGTGCGAAGGGGGCGCAGCGTTGCGTGGGAGAGGTGCACCGCGACGGCGGCGGCGAGGGCGCCGCCGAGGATGCCGAAGGCGACGAGGGAGCCGCCGATGCGGGCGAGGACCCAGTCGAGGCGGTCGGTGGGGGTGCCGTAGACGACGGTGCGGACGCCGGCGCCGGGGACGAGGGCCTTGATGGTGAGGGAGCGGAGGCGTTTGCCGTCGGGGAGCTTGACGAAGCGTCGGGCGGTGACTTCGACGCCGGGGGCGACGTCTGCCTGGTCGCCGGGGCGCTGGAGGGTTTGGCCGAGCTCGTTCTGGACGACGAAGCGGTCGTCGGGGGATGGGGCGGCGCGGCGGCCGGGGGTTTCGACGCCGGTGAGCTCGGGGAGTGTGCAGGCGCGGGCGACGATGGTCTGGTCGAGGTCGGCGAGGAGGACGGAGCGTGCGATGAGGTACGCGCCCGCGCCGGCGACGGCGAGGGTCGCGCAGACGACGACCAGAATGGCCCACGCCAGCCGCCGGGTCATGAATGTACCGCCACGGGGGGGATTGTAATCGCGGGGGGTGGGGTTGTTACACGGGGGGAGGGGCGGTGGGTTCGTTATCGCGGAAGAAGAGGTGTGGCCACAGATGGGGCACGGATGCACACGGATGAAAGGCG
>Ga0308176_10000401_pt1 | contig 27902 bp, 23 predicted proteins | sample PhyCR2_3_FD_203890 | JGI IMG/M metagenome (GOLD analysis project Ga0308176, IMG submission 203890) | Soil microbial communities from UC Gill Tract Community Farm, Albany, California, United States - DLSLS.C.R2 | ecosystem: Environmental > Terrestrial > Soil > Agricultural land | place: USA... | reverse complement strand
GCTCGCCGCCCGCGGGGACGAAGTCGAGCGGGTGCGCGAACACGTTCTCGCGCCCGACGCTCGACTTGAAGTCGTAGCTGCGCCACAGCGCGCCGCTCCGCGTGGCGTGGCGCTCGATCACGCGGTTGTTGATCGAGACGCCGGAGCTGTTGAAGCCCGCGCGCGCGACCCGGTCCGCGGCGACGTCCGCCGCGAGATCGATGCCGAGCCGGTGGCCGAGCTCGGCTTCCGTCGCGGGCAGCCCGAGGATCGCGTCGTACAGCGGCGCGCGCGACGCGGTGGCGACGAACCAGTCGGCGCGCAGCGCTTCGGGCACCCGCGGGCCGCGCGCGACGCCGTACGGGTAGCTCGCGCGGATCGCGTCCCACGTCGCGGGAGGCCAGCCGAGCTCGCGCAGATCGATGCGGAAGATCGTGCGCTCGGCGTCGACCGCGACGATGGCCGGCGGCGCGGCCGACCAGGTGAGGCTTCCGAGCAGCTCGGCGACCGCGAGGCGGTAGCGCTCGAGCGCCGCGCCGGAGGCTCCGGCGTTCGCGAGGTGCACCAGCGTGAGCCAGCGGGCGTTTGGCCGGGCGTCGGCCGGTAACGCGGCCAGATCCGCCGCGAGCGCGTCCGAGATCACGTCGTCGCGCCGAAACGCCACCCCGGGCGCCGCCATCCCCTCGATCCACGCCCGGAGCGCGGCGATCTCCTTGGTGCTCGGGCGCTGCTTCACGCCCGGTGGGGGCATCTCGCCCGCCTCGACACGCTCGAGCACCACCGAGTGGCTCCCGTCTCCGGGGACCACGAAGCCCTTCGCGACCAGCTTCGGGGTGTTCGCGACGAAGTCGAAGTCGCCGCGCGCCGCGGGGCCGCTGTGGCAGCGCACGCAGTACCGGCGCAGGACCGCCTCGCCGTCCGCCGCGCGATCGGCGTGCGCGGGTACGCAGCCGGTGATCGCAGCCAGGACGGCAGGCACGACGCGCATGAGCGATCGCTTCACGCCCTCGAGCATGCACGCCGCCCCACGAGCTCGCCCGCGGGTGCCGCGAGTTCCCGGCGTTTGCCGGGCGTTCCCACGTGTTACCCGGCGAACGCGATCCGGCGCGTCGCCGGCGCGACGAGCGACGGCAGCGTCCTGCCGAAAACGCATGGGGCCCGTGCGAAGCACGAGCCCGAGCGCTCACCTCTGAATGAGGTGTGAGTGACCTGAATCAGCGACCGATCACTTGCCCTCAGCCGGCTTGTCGCCAGCCGGAGGAGCCGCCGGAGGAGGAGCCGCCGGGTCAGCCGGCTTGTCGCCGCCAGCCGGAGGAGCCGCCGGAGGAGCCGCTGGGTCAGCCGGCTTGTCGCCACCAGCCGGAGGAGGCGTCATCGCGGGCGTCATCAGCTTGGTCATGCAGGTGCTGTAGGCCATGGCGACCTCAGTCTGCTTCTTCATCTCTTCCTCGCTCATCTTCGGGGGCTCTTTGGCCTCGCCCATCTCCTTCTTCATCTCCTCGCCCCATTTCATGTAGTCCGCGTTGACCTTGTCGGCGCACGCCTTGTCGGCGCACTTGCACATCTGATCCTTGAACTCGGTCATCTTCGCCATGGATTCGCCGCCGCCCGGCTTCTTCTTGCAGCCAGCGAAGGACATGAGCGAAACAGCGGCGAGGAATGCGATCGAGAGGTTCTTCATCTTATCTCCGTGGGGTTCTTCCCACGTCGTTGTAAGGCATCGGCCCCCATGGGGTGAGCAAAACAACGTCGTGAATTGTCGCAACTTGTATAGGCATTCGTCGGGGCGCGATTTCCGATGCACAAACATTGACCCGGCAAGCGAGTTGCGTATGACGATCCGGACAAAATGTGGCCCCTGGCGTCGGGGTTGTCATGACATGCCGCGCGCCGTGCGCTCCCGGGCCCGCTCGCACATATCGCGAACTGTCCGGAGGCGCTCTACAATGCGCCATGGCGTTGTTGAACCTCGACGCGGGCGAGCATCCGGATGAACCCGAGGAGCTGTGGGCGCTGTTCGATATCCTGAACATCGCGTGCGGCGGTCATGCCGGCGATGCCGCTTCGATGGAGCGTGTGGTCGGCTGGTGTGTCGCGTCGGGCTGCACGATCGGGGCCCACCCCTCGTATCCGGACCGGCCGAACTTTGGCCGCCGCACGCTGGCGATCGAGCCCGCGGCGCTCGCGGCGACGGTCCGCGAGCAGTGCTCGGCGCTGGCGGCGATCGCGCAGCGCCACGCGCGCGCCGTCGCGTACGTCAAGCCGCACGGCGCGCTGTATCATGACGCCGCCGCTCGTGACGACCTCGCGGACGCGGTCGTGGGCGCCGCGGCGGACGCGCTCGGCAAGGGCATCGTCGTGATCGGGCCGCCGGCCGGGGCGCTGCGCAAGGCCGCCGGCGCGCGCGGGCTCCGCTACGCCAGCGAGGGCTTCGCGGACCGCCGGATGCGCGAGGATGGGAGCCTGGTGCCACGCACCGAGCCCGGCGCGCTGGTCACCGAGCCCACCGAGGCCGCCGCGCAGGCCCGCGCGCTCGCCGACCGCGTCGAGACGATCTGCGTGCACGCGGACACCCCCGGCGCGCTCGCGATCGCCGGCGCGGTCCACAGGGCGCTGCGTGGCTGACTGGGTGCCGCTCGGAGATCGCGCGATCCGCTTCGCGCGCCCGCCGCGATCGGCGCAGGCCCTTGTCCGGGCGGTGCGCGCGTGGCCGGGCGTGATCGACGTCGTCGTCGCACGCCATGACGTCGCCGCGTACTTCGACGCGGCCCCGGGCGCACCCGAGGCCGCGGCCTGGCCGGCGCGGATCGACGCGCTCGCGACCGCGCCCGACGATCCGGCGGCCGGGCGCGATATCGCCCTGCGCGCGATCTACAACGGACCGGATCTCGAGCACGTCGCGGCGGCGACCGGCCTGTCCTCCGATGAGGTCTGCGCGCGGCACGCGGCGGCCACCTACACGGTCGAGACCATGGGGTTCTCCCCCGGGTTTGCGTACCTCGGCGGGCTCCCCGCGGCGCTCGAGCTGCCGAGGCGCACGACCCCGCGCACACGGGTGCCGGCCGGCACGATCGCGATCGCCGGCCTGCAAACCGCGGTCTATCCGTTCGACTCGCCGGGCGGCTGGCACCTGATCGGGTCGGTCACCGGCGTCCAGATGTTCGGCCCCGACGGCCCGCTGCTCCAGCTCGGCGATCGCGTGCGGTTCGTGTCATGAGCCTGGTCGTGGTGCGCGCCGCCGGCCTCGTGACCGTCCAGGATCTGGGCCGCCCGGGACGCATGCATGAAGCGGTTCCGCCGGGCGGCGCCCTCGTGCAGGGCCGCCTGATCGCGGCCAACCGCGCGGTGCAGAACCCGGACGATGCCCCCGCGATCGAGGTGCTCGGCAACCTCGTGATCCGCGCCGAGCAGGCGCTGCAGGTCGCGACCGACACGAGCTCTCCGCGCACGCTGGCCGCCGGTGACGAATTCGCCGTCACGAGCGAGCCGCGCCGCGTCGCGTACCTCGCGGTGCGCGGCGGGATCTCGGCGCCGCTCGTGCTGGGCGGTCGCGGCACCCTCCTGTGCGCCGGGCTCGGCGGGCTCCTCCGCGCCGGCCAGCGGTTCACCGGCGCTGGCCTTGCGGTGGTCGCTTCCAGACCGCTGCCTGCCGAGCGCGCGGCCGGCCCGATCCGGCTCCTGGTAGGTCCCGATCCCGATCACTTCGCGCCTGGAGCTCTCGAGCTCCTCGTGTCGTCCGAGTACCGCATCCTGCCGAGCAGCAACCGCGTCGGCACGCGGCTCGACGGCCCGGCGCTGCCCCGCACCGGCGCCCCCGAGGTCTCGCGGCCGATGGTGATCGGCGCCCTCGAGGTGCCGCGCGACGGCAAGCCCATCGTGCTCGGCCCCGAGCACCCGACGACCGGCGGCTACCCGATCGTCGCCGTGGTCGCCGCCGAAGATCTCGGGCGGCTGTTCTCGATCCGGCTCGGCGGCACCGTACGCTTCACGGGGACGTTCCCAACTGATGAAACGAGCGTTCGCTAACTCTGCGTGACGCCGCCTGGACGCCGCCTGGTACCTCGCCGCAGTGATTTGACCGGTTGGTTCACTAACCGAATCCCGCGAGGACGGCAACGCGCAGCGCAGCGGCGCGGGCTGGGTCACCTCACGAGATGGATTGCACGGCCGGGTGGTAGCACGCCGGTGGGTCGTGGAGATGGCACCGAGCGTGGGTTGCAATCCGGTGGTCGACGGACGAGTGAGGGGACCCAGACCCGCGTCGTCAGCGCGCGTGTTCGCGTTCTTCAACCCCGGGATCGCTAGGTCCAGCCGCGCCAGATCGGAAACTCGCTGCCGACCGCCGGGGCGGCGACGAGGCCGTTCTCGACCGCGCCGTCGTCGCTCTCGGGCTCGCACAGGTAGACCGCGATCGCCGCCAGCGGCTGATCGGTCCGCACCAGCCGATGGCCCGCCGGCACCTTGCGCGAGCCGCGCCGCCACTCGACCCGCAGGTCGCCGACCGCCGCCGACTCGAGGATCTTGCGCCCGCCCTCGGCCGCGACCTCGACGACCGTCGCGACCTCGGCGTCGATCGCGGCGGGCGCCGGCTCGACCATGAGCCCATGGAGCTCGAGGTGCGCCGCCACGCTGGCGTCGACGACGTACGCCGGGGGCCGCTCGACGATGCTGGTGCCGACGAACTTGCCGAAATGCCGCACCACCGCGGTCGACGGCGCGCCGTCGGGGATGCGCGGCGTGCGGGTCGGGATCTCGATCGGCTCGTCGAACGCGTCGAGCCGGTAGCGGATCGCCATCCGCTCGCGCGGTGGCCGGCTGGCCGACACGACCGCCCGGATCTCGTCGCGGTGGGCCGCGGTGTAGCGTAGCGCCTCGAGCAGGCACGCGTACGTCGTCTTCACCCGGTCGGCGAACGGCAGGTACGAGTAACACTCGAGCAGCAGATCGAGCCGGCCGGTCAGCCCGCGGTAGTTGCTGCCGAACCGCGGGTGGTGCGTGTAGGTCATCCAGCCTTCGGTCACCGGGGCGCCGGGATCGGCGTCGTGCTGGGCATCGAGCGCCCGCTCATCCTCGACGAAGTTGCCGTACCAGCCGGCGAGCAGCTGATGGTTCTGCGAGAGCGCCTCGGTGACCTGGGGCATCATCTTGGTGCGCATGTACGTGATCGGCTCCTCGCGGCCGGTCGCGACGGTGTGCGGCACGTCGTAGGTCATCGCGTAGCGGTGGACCGAGCCGTTCGTCGCGTGGCAGTCGATCGTCAGCTCGGGCTGCCAGACCTGGACGACGCGCGACTGGAGGAGGCGCATCTCGGGGGCCGCCTGCCGCAGGTAGTCGCGGTTCAAGTTGATGCCGGAGGCGTTGACCCGCGTGCCGACCAGCTCGGGGCCGATCTGGCCGTGGAGCTTGGGCAGATCGAGGCGGCGGTTCGCCGGATCGACCGCGTCGTTGCCGTCGGGGTTGAACAGCGGCACGACCACCAGCGTCAGCTCGCCGAGCAAGTCGTCGTCCTTGCCGTCGAGCAGATCGCGCATCAGCATCAGGCTCGCTTCCTTGCCCTCGACCTCGCCCGCGTGGATGCCGTTGATCACCAGCACGACGGGCAGGCGCCGCCGCCGGGATGCTTCTGGCGAGCGAACGCCGTGCGCCGACAGCACGCACAGCGGCATGTCGCGACCGCCGGGGCTGGTGCCGAACGACGAGATGTGGAGCCGCCGGTCCTTGCGCGCCGCAAGGCCTGCCAGAAACTCCATCACGTGGGCGTGGAGCGAGGTTTCCTGGTAGGACGTGGCTTCGGCGCGAGTCAGAGGGGGCATCGGGCGGCGATGGTGTCACGTCTGGCGACCGATGTGCGCCGGCACCGCCGCCACCCGCCGCGGCCACCGGGCTTCGCAATCGCATCGAAAACTCGACCCATTTCGATGCAAAACTAAACCTTGCTCTCTGGTTTAGTTGTTACTATAGTTTAACCGTGATCATCGAAAATAAGCTCCAACTAGCTAATAGTACAAAAGAAATAGCGACATCCCACCAGAACTTTGTCAAGGGCATCCGGGGCCATAAAGAACTGGCAAAGGACCTGTTACGAAGGACACAGTACTGGGTCTATGAACCCGGCACGAGATCGTTTTCGCCGTCAAAGTTCAGCGGGTACGCTGGGATGGATTTCCCGCGCTACGTCGCGGCCCGCGGAGGCCGCTCTTCGGGCACCAAATTCGATGGAGGCGTCACGCAGCGGGCGATCGCGCAAATCCTCGGCGACTATCAGCCAGACCCAGAGCTAGCCAAAGCACTCACCGAGTGGGCATACGAGGTCTTCGACATCGAGAACCTTGAGCTCGCGGATGATCTGCTCGCGGATATCGACCAGGACAAGTGGCGTTTCGCCCGATTACCGGCGGCGGGCGTCGGCGGGCTGGCCGCGCTCGCGGGCGGCTGGGAGGGGTCGGAGGAGCTCGTCGAGACCGTGATGGGCTTGCGCCGGTCAGCCGGTCGGGCCGCACCCGAGATGGACTGATCGCCATGGCGCTGGTGTTCGATACGGACGCGATCTCCGAGGTGCTGCGCCCCAAGCCTGCCGAGCTGTACCTGGTGTGGCTGCGGACGGTTCCCATCGATGAGCAGCTCACCACCGCGATCACGGTCGGCGAGCTCTACTGGGGCGCGCGCCGCTCGGCCGCGCGCGAGCGCCACCTCCGGAAGATCGATGAGGCGCTGCTGCCATCGTTGCGCGTGCTGCCGTTTGATGCGAAGGCGGCGAAGCAGTTTGGCTGGCTGAAGGCGCTGCTCGAGAACCAGGGAACTCCGCTCGCCGACGCGGATCTCCAGATCGCGTCGATCACGCTCGCTGAAGGTCACGAGCTCGTCACGGGCAACCTTCGACACTTCAGCCGGATCCCCGGCCTCCGGATCAATACGGCACTCGCTGCGTCCCGCCCGAGTGGCTAACCGGAGAGCGCCAGGTCTCCCCCGCTGGGTAGGCTAGAGGCCGGCAGTCAGCCGCCGCGCGCCGGCAGCGGGCTCGACACGCGCAGCTCGGTCGCCCGGCTCTTGCTCTCGATCTGGACCTCGACCGCCTCGACATCGATCGGCACGTACTTCGAGATCACCGCCGCGATCTCGCGCCGCATCTCCTGGAGCTTGCCGCCCTCGAGCCCGACCCGATCGTGGGCCAGCACCAGGTGCAGGCGGCCCTTGGCCACCTCGCGGCTCGACTGTTTGCCTCGAAACATATTCCACATGCGAACTCCCTCAGGCCGCGGTGGCCGACGAGAACCCGAGCGCGCGGCCGATCCGGGCGAAGAACCCGCCGCCGGTCTCGGGTGCGGTCTCGACCTCGAGGCCGATCAGGCGCTTGGCGATCCGCTGAAATTCGCGCGCGGCGACCGACTTGCCCTCGAGCACGGCCGGCATCCCCTTGTTGGTCGACGCCACGACGTGCTCGTCGAGCGGTACCGCGCCGACGAGCTCGAGCGCGAGGATCTCGATCACGTCGGCCTGCGACAGCATGTCGCCCTTCTTGACCAGGTGGGCCGAGATCCGGTTGACGATCAGCCGGGTCGGGAGATCCTGGGCCGCGAGCAGGCCCACCACGCGGTCGGCGTCGCGGATCGACGAGACCTCGGGGGTCGCGACCACGACGGCCTCGTCGGCGCCGGCGATCGCGTTCTTGAAGCCCTGCTCGATCCCGGCCGGGCAGTCGATCAGGACGTAGTCGTAGGTGGCCTTGAGCTCGCCGATCAGCTTCTTCATGTCGGCCGGCGTCACGGCGTCCTTGTCGTCGGTCTGCGACGCGGGCAGGAGCCACAGGTTCTCGAGGCGGCGATCCTTGATCAGCGCCTTCTGCGCCGTGCACTTGCCCTTCACGACGTCGACGACGTGATAGACGATGCGGTTCTCGAGGCCCATGACGACGTCGAGGTTGCGCAGGCCGATGTCGGCGTCGATCAGGACGACGCTCATCCCGAGCTGCGCGATGGCCGCGCCGAGGTTGCACGTGGTGGTCGTCTTACCGACTCCACCCTTGCCCGATGTGATGACGATTGCTCGACCCATGGTTTCTCCTACATGCTCGCGGCAAGGCCGCTCGGAAGTCGTCCAACGAAGCGCTCGACCACGATGGTCTCGCCGGTGACGTATGCGATCTCGGCGCCGTCGCTCGGGCGGTCGGCGTCGGCGGCGCGGGCGACCATCCGCCCGATCCGCAGCTGCTGCGGCTGGAGCGACAGCGCGATGATGCAGCCGGCCTCACGGCCGATCGCCGCGTGCGCCACCCCGCGCAGCCGCCCGAGCACGATGATGCTGCCCTCGGCGCGAACCTCGGCGCCCGGGTTGACGTCGCCGATCACGATCACGTGACCGACGTGATCGACGATCATGCCGGAGCGCACCGGCCCGATCACGAGCCGCGGGCCCGGCGGCCCGGCGGCGAGGGCCGCCACGGTGCTCGCCAGCTCGTCGCTCGGCTCGGTGGTCGGGGCAGCGTCGGCCGGCGCTACACTACTCGCCGTGGCGCTGCTCGCCGTGGCGCTGCTCGCCGTGGCGCTGCTCGCCGTGGCGCTGCTCGCCGTGGCGCTGCTCGCCGTGGCAGTGAACCGCGCGGTATTGGCGAGCTCGACCTCGATGGGCGCCGCGTCAGGTGCCGCAGCTTCGGGCAGCCCTTCGGTCGAGGCGGCGTCGCCCGGCACCGCGTCAGCCGGTGCGATCTCGATCGGCGCAGCCTCGGTTGACAAGACCGGCGGCGCGACGCTCGCCGGCTCCGGCTCGCCGCCGGCAAGCTCGACCACCTGATCGGCGATCGGGCCGGTACCTTCGGCAAGGCGAACCTGCGGGACGTCGTCGGGGCGCAGCACGGCGGGGACGGTGCAGCGGCGGCGCCTGGTGACCACCGGGCCGACCTCGGCGATCTGGACCTCGAACTGTGTCGTGACGGCGTCGAGGCATGCCAGCGCGCCGCTCGGAAGCGCGCCTTCGATCGCGACCCGCGCGGTGCTACCGGCGAAGAAGCTGGGCGCCTCGGCGAACAGCTCGGTCAACCGCGCGGCGAGCGCAGCGGTCGACGGTGTTCCGGAGATCATGATCTCGAGCCCGCGGGTCGTCCCGCGAAGCGAGACGCTCGAAGCGGTGTCCGTGGGGAGGTCGGCTTCGGCAGGCGCGTTCGCTGCGGCGTCGCTCGCCGCCTCGCCCGACGGCACGGAAGACCCACCCGCGGCTGCACCCGAGAGGTCCGGCAGCGCACCGGCGAGGTTGTCGTCGCCGTTGGTCGCGAATACGACGGAGGGGGCTTGGCTCATCATGGACGTGCCAGAGGCGACACCTCTGGATGGAGTAAATACAGCCTCGTTCCGGAGCGCGGGCAACTTTTTGACGATCGGCACGCAAGCGGCAGCCGCGATTCATCCGCCAGGAGCCTGTCGCGGGGCTCCGTGCTCGTGCGCGGACCGCGCGGCTGCCACGCGTGGGGTTCCTCCTCGGAACCGCTCGCATAGGCGCTGGTTCCCCCGGGCGTTCTCTGCTCCGCAGTTATCTCCCGGGTCGCGGCCACGGCGGCCTTTGTGCCATGACCACCGGTGAGCCCCGCGGGCGACGGCGCTGCGCGCCTGCCCGCTGGGGGGCCCCCCCAGCGCCTCGCTCGCTCTCCGAGGAGGACCCCACGCGGGCGCGCCGCGCGGTGACGAGAACGCTCCGGGAAGGATCGACACGGGAGATCGTGTCTGAAATGGCGGCCGTGACGACCTACCGGCCGAACGCCCCCGACCAGTCGTACTCCTGCCGCCGTCGCCAAGCGAGATATAGCAGCGCGAGCCGTCTTCCGATCGGGGCCGCCAAACCGCGCAACGCGCGCACAGCGACGCGGCTGGGTCACGACGCGAGATAAATTGTACGGCGGGGTGGTCATGCGCGGTCGGTCGTGGAGATGGCACAGACCGTGGGTCGCAATTCGGTGGTCGTCGGACGAGCGGCGGACCCAGACCGCGATCGCCAGCGCGCGTGTCCGCGATCTCCTGGAGTGCCCAGGCGGCGCAAGGATCTGCCGCGAGGTCTCAGGGCAGAGGCGGCAGAACGCCAACGCGCAGCGGAGCGACGCGGGGCTGGGTTCCGAGCGAGGTAGCTTCCACAGGTGGTTGTTCGAGGGCAGGCCGGGTTGAGTGTTGGGTCTGGAGGTCGTTCTCTCGCCGGTGGTTCGCTGTCCCCCGAGCGAGTGGGCCCAGGCCCGCGGTAGCGCAGCGCGCGTGTCCGCGTTCTCCCGGGCTCTCAGAGAGGCACAAGGATCTGGCCGAGGTCTCAGGCGGAAGCGGCCGTGTCGACTTCGGCGGCGTCTTCGTCGGGCGCAGAGGCAGAGGGCGCAGAGGCAGAGGGCGCAGAAGCCGGGGCAGCAGCGGGGGGCGCAACGGACCGGCCACGCAGCAGCCCGAGCGGCAGGTCGAGCGCGATCGTCACCATCGGCACGAACACGATGACGATCAGGAGCCACAGCGGCTGATGAAACACGCCGATGGCGGTGAGCAGCGACGCCAGCACCAGGAGTCCGACCCGTGCCAGCGCGTACCGTCGCCGGCGCGCCTCGCCGAGGAACGGCAACACGACGTCGAGCGGCATCACGACGAACACGGCCTCGTTGTAACGGACCCCGGCGATCGACGAGATGATCGCGAGCCCCCACACGAGCGCCCCGAGCAGGGCGAGCTCGAGCGTCACCCACGCCAGCGCCGTGGTCTGGAACCGGCGCCGCCACTGCGCGACGAGCAGCGGCACCGCGAACGCCAGGCCGACCGCCAGGAGGCCGAGCCGGCCGCTCGAGCCCTCGGTGGGGAACGCAGGGCCCCGGCGCTTGTACAGGAGCCGCGGCGCGACGCCCAGCCGGGCCTCGATCTGCTGCCGGAAGATGTCGGGGTGAAACATCGCCTGCCACACCGTCGGGTGATCGTCGGCCTGGCGGCCGATCACGAGATCGGTCGCCACCAGCAAGGGAGGCATGCCGGCGAGCCCGCGGCGCCCGAGCTCGCGGAACGTCAGCGGGTACCGCGCCTCGGTGCCGGCGCGCAGCGCGCCGTGGGTCGCCCGGTCGATCATGTCGCGCAGGCGCGTCGTGCAGTTGTCGAAGAAGTGATCGTAGTAGTAGTAGCGGTTCGCCTCCCGGAGGTCGCTCCACAGCTTGGCCTCGATCGCGCGTGCGTCGGCGCCGGTGATCGGCAGGGGCTGCAGCCAGATGTCGCGATCCTCCCACCGGTAGAAGCTGTACAGCGAGTCGAACGACGTCGGCTCGACCCAGAATCGCTGCTGCGTCCGCAGGAAGTTCCAGATCATCACCGTGCCCGCCGAGAAGTCGGTGACGCCGTAGTTGAAGCAGACCTCCGGGTGTTCGGGCTGGTGGTAGCGCAGGCAGATCGCCGCGTGGCCGTACTTCTCGAAGATCCGCGCGCCGATCCCGAAGGTCACCAGGTCGATCGCCGGCGGGTCGGGCTCGATCGCGCCGCCCGGGATGTCGTCGGGAGACAGGTGGGCCGGCTGCGCGCGCGCGACGCCGCCCCCCGCGGCGGCCCAGCCGGCGAGCGCCAGCACGACGAGGGCCGCCTTCATGGGCCGGCCGGCCTGGCAAACACCGCCGGATCGACCTTCGGATCGAGCTCGACGCCCGTCAGCTCGAGATCGGTCGATCGATCCGCGCTGGCGGTCGTCCGCTTGTAGGCGAACTTGAGCCCGCCGACGTCCCGGTAGTCGGCGAAGTCATCGTTCTCCACGTTGCCCCCGTCGGGGTAGCTCATCCGGCCGAGCAGCTTGGTCTGCTTGTCGATGTACAAGGATACCTCGAGTTCGCCGAACGGCGACCGGAGCCGCACGACCGCATACGCCTTGCCGCCGATCGTCTCGTCGGGCGCCAGCGTGAGCTTCGCCTTGGGATCGGCGGCCTTGAGCAGGATCAGCTCGGGGTCCCGCCAGCGCTCGAAGGCGACCGTGGTCAGCGCATCGCCGGTGATGTCATCGACGAGGTAGGCACCGGTCTTGGGATCGGGGCCGCGCTGCCAGCCGGCCTGGCCGGACATGCCGACCGACACGACGATCTCGCGCGGCAGGCCCGGCGGCTTGATCGTGGCGTCGATCCGCATCCGGTCGGGCAGCACGACCACGCGCGACAGCTCGACGGGTACGTGCTGGCCCCCGATCGTCGTCGTCCCCGCGGCGGTCAGCTTGAGCGCCTTCATGCCGGCGAGCCGCGCCTGGCCGCCTTTGGCCGCGAGCGCGTCCTGGACGAGCTTCTGCGCCGGGGCCGGGGGCCTGGCCGCCACCGGCGCCTCGGGTGGCCGGGACGGCGCGGTGCAGCCGGCGAGCACCAGCGCGACGCCGCCGGCGAGCGCCAGCACGATGTTCGCTCGGCCGGGGGTGAACGGCCCTCGCGCGCTCACCTGGCCGCCGGCTTGGCAAAGATCGAGGGATCGACCTTGGGGTCGATCTCGACCGTCTTGACCTCGAGCGCGGTTGACCGCTCGACGCTGGTGGTCGTGCGCTTGTACGCGATCTTGAGGCCGCCGACGTCCCGGTAGTCCGCGAAGTCGTCGTTCTCCACGTTGCCGCCGTCGGTGTAGCTCATCCGGCCGACCAGCTTGGTCTTCTTGTCGATGTACAGGGAGACATCCAGGTCGCCGAACGGCGCTCGGAGCCGCACGACCGCATACGCCTTGCCGTCGATCGTCTCGTCGGGCCCCGGGGCCACCCGCGCCGCGGGATCGGCGGCCTTGAGCAGGATCAGCTCGGGCTCGCGCCAGCGCTCGAAGGCGGCCGCGGCCAGGTCGCCTCCGGTGATGTCGGCGACGACGTAGCCGTTGCCCTTCGGATCGGGCCCGCGCTGCCAGGCCGTCTGGCCGGACATGCCGACCGAGATGACGATCTCGCCGGGCGTGCGCGGCGGCTTGATCGTGGCGTCGATCCGCATCTGGTCGGGCAGCACCAGCACGCGGGAGATCTCGACCGGCCCGCTCTGGCCCTGGATCGTCGTCGTTCCCGTGGCGGTCAGCTTGAACGCCTTGAGGTTAGCGAGCCTGGCCTTGCCGCCCTTGGCCGCGAGCGCGTCGTCGATGACCTTCCGCGCCACCGTGGCGGCCTTGGGATCGACCGGGCCCTCCGGCTCCCGGATCGGCACCGTGATCGGATCGGTGTACGCGACCTTCTCGTAGCGCCAGCCCTCCTTCTTGAGCTGGGGCTCGAGATCCTTGGCATCGCCGACCAGCACGACCACGTAGGCCTTCGGATCGAGGATCTGCGCGGCGGCCGCCTTGGCGTCGCCGACCCCGACCCGGCCGACGGCGAGCGGGAAGTTGGTCAGGTATTCCCGGCCGTAGCCGTGGAGCTCGGCGCCGACCAGCGCCGCTCCGACGTCGGCGGCGGACTGCAGCCGCAGGCCGTAGCCACCCACGATGCTCGTGATCGCCGCGCTCACCTCTTCCTTGGTGGGGCCGGCCTTCGCCATCTGGGCGATCTCGGCGAGCATCCGCTTGGTCATCGGCACGGCATCGCGGCTGCGGGTGACGGTCGAGGCCACGAACGAGCCCCGGTCGAGGTTGCGGTCGAAGCTCGAGGCCGCCGCGTAGGCGATGCCGCCCTCGCCGTGCAGGGCCTTCATGAGGCGAGAGCCGCTGGCCCCGCTGCCCAGCACGTAGTTCCACACCAGCGTGTCGAAGAACCGTGCGTCGTCGTGCTTGATCCCGAACTGCGCGATCCGGATCTGGACCTGTGACTGCCCGGGCTTATCGACGAGCCGGATCCGGCTGCCCGACAGCCCCGGCTCCTGGTAGGTCGGGGTCGGCGGGACCGGTCCGGGCCGCCACGGGCCGAACGTGCGCTCGAGGTCGCCCTTGAGCTTCTTGGGATCGATGTCGCCGGTGACGATCAGCATCGCGTTGCCCGGCACGAACCACGCGCGGTGCCACGCGACGATGTCATCGCGCTTGATCGCCGCGACCGAGGCCTCGCTGTTGATCCAGCCGCGCACGTGGTCCTGCCCCCACAAGAGGTTCTGGGCGTGCGCCGAGGCGAGCGCCGCCGCGTCGTCGAGCCGGTGCCGCGTCGAGGCGACGAGCGCCTCGCGCGTCCTGGCGAGCTCGGTGTCCGGAAACGCCGGCTGGGTGATCATCTCGGGCACGAGCTCGAAGCAGGTGCTGGCGTTGCGCGCGAGCACGCTGCACGACACCAGGGTCGCCTCGTACGTCGAGTCCGCGGCGATCGTGCCGCCGACGAAGTCGATCGTCTTCGACAGCGCGGCGGCGTCGTGCCGCGTGGTGCCCTTGACGAGCATGTCCGCGGTGAGCTCGGACACCCCCAGCCGGGACCTCGGCTCGTGCATGCGGCCGGCGCGCACCGCGAGCTGCATGGCGACGACCGGCAGGTGATCGAGCTTGACGGCGTACACCGCGAGCCCGTTCGACAGCTTGAACTCCTCGATCTTCGGCAGCTCGATCGCGGCCGCCGGCGGCGGGGCCGGGGGGACGATGAGATCGCCGCGTCCGGTCCATGGATCGGCCGGGGCCGGCGGCTTGACCGGTGGCGGCTTCACGACGTGGGCGTCCCCGTCGCCGGGCAACATCGGGATCGGCGGCGGCGCGGGCTTGGGCCCGCACGCGGCGACCGCGGCGGTCACGACCACCAGGAGGAGCCGCGGCGCGGCCATCGTGCCCGTCATCGCACCCTCTGGGGAACCACCACGACGGTGGTGCGGTCGGCGGACAGGTATTGCTTGACGACGCGCTGGATGTCGGCGATCGAGACCTTCTCGACCTCGTCGACCTCGCGCATGAACGCGCCCGGGTTCCCGGTGAAGATCCACGACCGGCCGATGATCTCCCCGAGCCCCTGCACGTTGTCGAGCGAGAACACGAAGCCCGACTGCGCCTGGTTCTTGGCCCGGCGCAGCTCGTCGGCGGTCGGTCCCCGGGTGGCGAGCTTGCCGATCTCGTCGAGGATCGCCGCCAGGACGGCGTCGGCCTGGGCCGGATCGCGGTAGGCGCCGAACGCGACCGCGAAGCCCGGATCTTCACGCACCAGCATGTCCATGCCGGCCTCGAACGCGAGCACCTGCTTGGTCTTCGGATCGGCCGTCTTGAGCCGCTGCTTGAGGCGCGAGCCCTCGCTGGCCCCGAGCACCATCGCGGCGACCTGCAACGCGTGGATATCCGGGTCCTTGGCGGGTGGCAGGTGCCAGCCGACCAGCGTCATGCCCACCGGCCCCGGCTCGGCGACCTCGCGCCGCCGCGTGGTCTGGGCCGGCTCCTGGGCCGCCGCCGCCGGACGCGGCGGGTCGCTCGCCTTGGGGATCGCGCCGAACCAGCGCTCCGCCGATGCCTTGACGTCGGCCGTGGTGACCTTGCCGACGACGACCAGCATGGCGTTACCGGGCTGATAGTAGGTGTCGTAAAATTTCCGGAGGTCGTCGGCCGAGATCGCGTCGAGATCCTTGAGGTTGCCGGCCGCCGTCCATGCATAGGGGTGCTTCAGGTAGGCGACCGCGAGGCAGCTCAGGATGCCGCGGGCGAACGCCGAGGCGTCCTGCTGGCGAAGCTCGTCCCGGACGACCTCGCGCACGGCGTCGATCATCGCCGGGCGCAGCAGCAAGTTCCGCATGCGCTCGGCCTCGAGGTGGATCGCGTAGTCCAGGAACGCGGCCGGCAGGGTGTCGACGAAGTAGCTCGCGTCCTCATCGATCCTCGCGTTCCCGTGGCCGCCGATCTCGCTGATCGACTGCGCGTGCGCGTCGGGGCGCACGTGCACCGTGCCCTTGAACATCATGCGCTCGAACATGTGAGCCTCGCCGCGCCGGTCCCGTGGTTCGTCCTTCGATCCAGCGTGGTACCAGACCTGGACCGAGACCACGGGGGCCACGTCGTCGGGCAGGACCGCGACCTGGAGACCATTGGGCAACGCAAATGTCTCGACCGCCGCCAGCTTGCCGATCACTTTCGGCGCATCGGGAGCGGCCACCGCAGGCTTTACGGCCACAAGACCGGTTACAATGAGGGCGAGCCGAGCCAGGAGCGAGCAACGCATGTTTCTCCCTTTGAGGCGCGGACACTACCAGGGTCACCAAGGGTTGCATGCGAATCGGTCCCACCTTCGCGTACTTATGGCGGGTAAACCGGGCCCCGGTGTCAACTCTGTAGAATTCTTGCCCTTAGTTCAGCATTATCGGAATATTGTTGATTGACTGGAACAAGCGTTGGCCCCAAAGTGGGGTCACCAACACGGCCAGAAAAACATTGGCTACATCAGACGGAGGGTGCTGTGGCTCGTTCTCTACAAAGTGCTTCGGTGGATGAAGGCAGGCTGATCGACGTTACCGGCGTGAAAGTGTTCTCGGCGACCAAGGCGAAAGAGCGCGAGTTGCTCGGCGAGCTCATCACCGACTGGATCCGCAGCCACCCCGACCATGAAATCGTCGACAAGATCGTGACGCAGAGCTCGGACTCCGAGTTCCACTGCCTGACGATCACCTTGTTCTACAAGCACACCAAGGCATAGCGCCTCCAGTGGATGCTTGACCGGGCCTCTCCGATCGGGTACCCACAGCGCTCCCCATGGAGAATTCGTTCGGAAAGCCCGTCGAAGTCGAGGTTCGCGACAGCCTCGAGAAGGCGATGAAGATCCTCAAGCAGAAGATGTCCAAGGAGGGCATCCTGCAAGAGCTCAAACGTCGTCGCTTCTACGAGAAGCCGAGCGTCAAGCGGAAGCGCAAGACGCGCGAGGCTCGCAAGCGGCTGCGGCGCGAGATGAAGCGCCGGGTCGTACCGGCGGCGCCGCGCTGACCGAACCCATGAGCCTAGGCCCAGGCAAGCGCCGGAAGCGCTGAGAGCAGCCACGTGCCCGATACGATCTGGGCCGAGGTGATCGTTCCGGTCGGGGTCGCCGACGTCGATGACGTCGCGGCGCTGATCGCCTCCGAGGTCCACGCGGCCACGGCGGGCACCGAACAACGCGGCGACGAGGTCGTGTTCTGGGTCCCCCAGGCCGAGGCCGCCGCCGCGCTCGCCGAGGCGCGCGACGCGGTGACGCGCTGGCAGGCCGGAGGGCTCGCCGTCGATCCGGCCCGCGTGCGCGTCGCGGCGGCGATGCCGGAGGCCGAGTGGCGCGATGCCTGGAAGAAATACTTCCGGACCAGCCGGCTCACCCGCCAGTTCGTGGTCGTGCCGAGCTGGGAGCGCTTCACACCCGGCGAAGGCGACCTCGCGATCCACCTCGATCCAGGGATGGCGTTCGGCACCGGCACCCACGCGAGCACGCGCCTCGTGCTCGAGGAGATCCAGGCGCTCGCCGATCGCCAGGTCAGCCCGGCGCGCATCCTCGACGTCGGCTGCGGCTCGGGCATCCTCGCGATCGCCGCGGTCAAGCGGTGGCCGGCCGCGTGGTGCACCGCCATCGACACCGATCCGCTCGCGATCGCCGCGACCGACGACAACGCCGAAAAAAACGACGTCGCCGATCGGATCTCGGCGCACGCCCGCCCGCTCGCGATGCCGGGCGACCCCGGCTGGGACGCCCCCGGCGAGCCGTTCGACCTCGTGTTCGCCAACATCCAGGCGCACGTGCTTCGCGAGCTCCGCGCCCCCCTGTGCGCGAACACCGCGCCCGGCGGCACGCTGATCCTGTCCGGCCTGCTCACGCCCCAGGCGCAGCCGCTCGCCGACGAGTTCGTCGCCGCCGGCCTGCGCTGCGTGCACGTCCGCGCCAGCACCGACGATCCGCAGTGGTCGTGCGCCGTGCTCATGCGATGATCCGGCGATGCGGATCTTCGTCGATCCGGCCGCGCTCTCCGCCGGCGAGCTGACCGTCCGGGGCGACGAGCACCACTACCTCGCGCGCGTCCGCCGCGCCCGCCCCGGCGACCTCGTCGAGCTCGTCGATGGCGCCGGCCGCCGCGCCGCCGCGACGATCCTGCGGATCACCGGCGACGAGACCTCGCTCCACGCCGGCCCGTCCGAGGCGATCGCCCCTCGTCCACCGTTCGTCCGCGCCCTGGTGCCGCTCATCAAGGGCGACCGCATGGACGCGTGCATCGAGAAGCTCGTCGAGATCGGCGCCGACGCCATCGTCGTGTGGCCCGCGGCGCGCTCGGTCGCCCGGCTCGACGACGTCCGGCGCGACGCCCGGATCGCCAAGTACCGGGCGATCGCCCAGGCCGCCGCGCGGCAATCCGGCCGCGCCCAGATCCCCGACGTCGCAAGCGCCGACAACCTCGCCGCCGCGCTCGCCGCCCTCCCCACGCTCCCCGATGGCCAGCGGTTCGTCCTCGACCCCACGAGCGACGCGCCGCTCGACGCCGCCCTCGCGGCCGCGCCGCCATCGGACGTCACCGTGATCAGCGGCCCCGAAGGCGGCCTCGCGCCCGGCGAGCTCGACCAGCTGACCAGCTTCACGCCGCTGGGGCTGGGCCCGCGCGTCCTGCGCGCCGAGACCGCGCCCATGATCGCCGTCGCCCTGCTCCGCGCCCTGACGCGCAGCTGACCGTGGCACGCGCGGGTCGTGCTCCCTTCCACCGCCTCGTTGCTCGCTTCGACGCCCGCCGTGCTCGCTTCGACGTCCGCCGTGCTCGCGTCGATGCCCACCGTGCTCCCCTTCGACGTCCTCGCAGAACGCCCACACGCGCGCTGGCGAACGCGGGGCTAGGTCCCTCACTCGTCCGTCGACCACCGTATTGCGACCCACACGGGGTGCCATCTCCACGACCCACCGACGTGCTACCACCCGGCCGTGCAATTTATCTCGTGAGGTGACCCGCCCCGCGTTGCTGCGCGCGCGTTGACGTGCTCATTGGACCGGGCCGCAGAAATGACTCGGCTTGATCGTCAACCGCGCTTGGGGGAGACAGGACCCCGTTGGCACGCATGTACTTCACGTCGGATCGCATCGACCTGTGCGCTCTCGCTGGCGCTGAAGAACGCGGCGAAGTCGGACGTGTGACCGAGGTACTGGACTGCATTGTCTCGCCACGCGACTGCACCGGCGCCGGGCCGATACGCGCGCGGAGCTGCCTGGGCACCAGCGGCGTGCGCTCGGCGACACGTAGGCCAGACCGGATCGGCTACGCTTCGCGGCCATGAAGCGGCCGGAGTTCGACGTCTCCCGACTCGAGGGGATCGGGGCCCTGGCGCCCCCGATCGCGATCGAGCGGCTGGTCGCGCTGAAGCAGGCGCTGCCGGCATGCGGCGATCCGCTCGTGCTCGCGGCGCTGGCCCAGGCGTTGCCGGCGCGGGTGGGCGAGCTCGTGCCCGAGGTGTGCCTCGCGCTCTCCGAGGTGGCGCGCGAGCTGGCGCCGTACGGGCCGCGGCTTCCCGGGGACGTCCTCGAGCTGTCGCCCCGGTTGCGTACGGCGTGGCTGCGCGCCACGCTCGCGGCGGGCGACGACGCGCGTGGGACCGAGATCGAAATCGACGAGCCGCAGCTCCTGCAGGTCGTGACCGGCTGGTCGCCCGCGGGCGTGGCGTCGCCGCTGCCGCTGCTCGGACGGCTCGTGCGTGCCGGCGACGTGCGGCTGCGCAAGGTCGCGCTCGGGTGGCTCGCGCCGCTCGTGCAAGAGCTCGCGGTCTCCGGGCAGGACGCGCTGTCCTGCGTGCTGCCGCTCGCCGGCGATGGCGACACGCACGTCCGGGCCGAGGCGATCCGGCTGCTGTCCAGGCCCTGGCTGCTCGGCCTGTCACCGGGGGCGGCGCGGCGGCGCGAGGCGGCGATCCGCGCGGCGCTTCGCGATCCGGAGCCGGCGGTCGCCGCGGCCGCCGCCCTGGCGACGCGCGAGCTCGGCCAGCGCGCGTGGCTCGCCGAGATCGTCGAGGATGCGGGCGCACCGCCGGCGACGCGCGCCGCGGCGATGGCCGCGCTCGGCGGCCTGGCCGAGCCAGGTGACCTCGACATGGTGCTCGCAGTCGCGCGCCAGGATCCGCTCCGGTTCGGGCGTGCGCGCGCACGTGCCTGCTGGAGGCGCACCGGCATGGCGTGTTCGTTCGCGAGCCGCACCTGCCGGCCGTGCTCGCGCTCTACGACGATCACGTCGCCTGGACCGGCGAAGAGCTGGTCCGCGTCACGTACCTCGCCCGCGCGCGGCTCGTCGAGCTCCTCGCGGAGCTCCCCGCCGGCGACCCGCGCTGGACGCGCCGCGCCCAGATCCTGGCGGACAGCCTCGGGACCGGGGCGGTCCGCGTGATCGAGCGGCTGCTCGAGACCACGCAGGATCCACGGGTCGCCGCGGCGGCCGTCGACGCCGCCGGCCGGTCGCCCGAGTACGCGGGCGAACCCCTGCTGCTGCGCTGGCTCGACGCGCTCCCCGAGGTCGTGATCCCGGTGCTGCGGGTCAAGGGCGGCGCTGGGTCTGTCGCGCGGCTGCGCGCGATCGTCGAAGATCCGTTCACCGCGCACGCACGCCGGACCCAGGCGATGGACGTCTTGTGGGCGCTCGAGCCCGATCGCTCCGGGCTGTTGCGCGCGCTGAGCCGGCAGCTCGGGCCGCATGTCTCCGGCCTGCTCGGCGGCAAGCACCTGACACGGCGCGACGCCATCGCCGCGCAGCTGCTTGCGGAGCCCACGTGGGATGACCAGCCCGAGTACGCCATCGAACCACTCGCGCAGTTGAAGGTCTACTGCGAGGCGGGAGACCTGGGGTTGCTGGCCGAGGTCACGCGGCTGTTCCGCGAGGTGTTTCGCGGCTATGTGCGCGACGCGCTCGCGGGCGACTTCTCGATCAAGCGCCTGCTGATGCCCGAGCTCGAGCAGCAGGTGTTTCGCTACGGCCGCTTCCTCGTCGATCAGGGGCGCTCGGTGCGGCGCTGGGTCATGCCGGGTCCGGAGACCGGGCGCGACCTGGTGCTCCTGCTCGTGTGCGACTGGCTCGCCGAGGGCCCGTCCGACGCGGTGCGGGTGGCGCTGCTCGAGACCGCGGCGCGCCACAACCCCGAAGGCGCCGTGCTGCGCTTCCTCGAGCCGTCGTGGCGCCGCGGCGACGCCAACGTGCGGCGCGCGGCGATCGAGGTGCTGGTCGCGGCCGGCGATGGTGCGCGCGGGCTCGAGCTGTCGCTCGGCAAGCTCGCCGCGGAGGCGTCCGATCCGCGGATCTTGTGCCAGGCGCTCGCGGCGCTGCGCACGCTGCGCGCGGGGTGGGCCGAGGCGATCGTCCGCGCGGCGCTGTCCCGGCCGGAGATGGCCGTGAAGAAGGAAGCGGCCGACGCGCTCGCCGAGATCGGCAACGCAAGCTCGATCCCGGCGCTGGTCGACTGGCTATCGCGCCACGATAACGACGGCCTTCGCGCAGGGCTCGTGCGCGCGCTCCAGCGAGCAGCGGGTCCGTCGTACGCGGCGGTGCTGGTCGACGCGCTCGAGCGCGAGACCGAGGCGCGCGGCAAGGAGCTCTTGTGGCAGGCGCTCGGCGGTCAGCTCACGCTGGGCACCGTGCTGCGGCTCGCGCGCTCGGCGCACCCCGCCCACCGCGAGCTGGTCGACGCCTGCCTCGATCGCCGCGTGGCGCTCACCGGCGCGACCGCCGATGACCTCGCCGCGCAGCTCCACCGCGCGCGGCTGCGGGTGATCGATCCGAAGCCGGATCCGGCCCGCCGGTTGCGGGTCGAGGGGTTCTCTCCCGAGGCGGCGCGGCAGCTCGTCGCGGCGCGCACGGCAGAGCTCGACGCGGCGCGCAGGGTGGAGCTCGACGCGGCGATCCTGCCGGTCGTGCGGCGCGGCCTGGCCGACTGGATCGCGTGGCTGCCGGCCGAGCACGACCGCGCCGCGGCCGTGGCGCTGGTGCTCGACGCGGCCGATCCGACCCACGCCGAGCACGCGGGTGCCCTGATCGAGCTCGCCCGGCGTGCCGGACCCGACAGGCTTCCGCCCGAGACCGTCGCGGCGTTCGTCGAGCGCTGCGTCGCGACCGGCGGCGACCCACCGCTCAAGCTGCGCGCGATCGAGCTGGTCCGCGGGCTTTCGCCGTCGGCGGGGCTGGGTGGGTTGCGGCGCTACCGCCTGCTCGGCCGGCTCGACGCGGTGCGCACACTGCGCGACCTCGAGGCGTGCCTCGCCGAATGCCGCGTGCGTCCGGACGTCGCGGCCGAGAGCGCGGCGCTCCTGGGCGAGGCGCTCGCGATCCCCGCAGCCCGCGATGACGATCCACCCGAGCTGGTGGAGCTCCGCGAGCAGGCCCGCGACTGGTATCGCATGGACGGCAAGGCCGCGCCGTGGCTCGCGACCGCCGTCGCGGCTCGTCCGCTCGATCTGCCGGTCGTGGCGCTGCCGAAGCCGCCGGCGAGGCCGCCGTTCCAGCCGAGCTCGCGGGGCGATCTCGACGCGCTCTTGCAGACGCTTGGCCATCGCGACGCGCAGGAGCGGACGCGGGCGGCGCAGCGGATCCTCGCGTGGCCCGACGCGCGGGCGGCCTGGCCGGCGGTGCTCGAGGCATACCTGGCCGGGCAGGTGGAGCTCGACTGGGACGGGCGCGCGCGCGTTGCGAGCGTGCTGACCACGTGGCTGCATGGCAAGGCGCGCGCGATCGTGCTGGTACGCCACCTGACCGAGCTGCAGATCCGGACGTTCGCGCCGGCATGGCTCGACGCATGGGGCGCCGGCGATGCCCACGCGGACGAGGTCTTGCGCCAGGTCGCGCAGGACCAGTTGATCCCGCTGGTCGTCGCGCGCGCGCGGGCGGGGCAGTTCGTGTTCGCACGCCTCCTGCTGTCGTGCGGGGAACCGATGATCCGCGCGCTGATCGAGCTCGGGGCCGCGCCGGAAGATGTCGAGCACCTCCTGCGCTGGACGGCGCCGAATGCACCCGATGCGCCGCGGATCGACGATCGGCATGATCCGGTGGATCCGATCGCCGGCAAGACGGTCGATCAGCTCGTCGCGCTGATCGACCGGAAGGGCGTCGACAAGGGGCTGGCCGTACGCGCCGTGCACGCCCTCACCGAACATCGCGATCGCAGCGTCGAGCCGCTGGACCGGCTGACCCGCGACCGCCGGCCGGCCATCCGCAGCGCGGCGCTGCGCGCGTTGCGCGTCGTGGCGTCACGCGAGCGTACGCTCGAGGCGACCGCGAAGGCGCTCGAGCTCGAGACCCGTCGCGACGTGGCGCTGGGGCTCATGGCGAGCCTCGGCCACGGCCGGCACGAACCAACGCTGCCGAGCTTGCTCGAGCGGCTCACCGATCGCGACTACCGGATCCGTCAGGGTGCGCACGCGGCCCTGCGGGCGTGGGGGCGCGAGGTCATCCCGGCGCTGCGCCACGCCGCGAAGCGGGCTCGCCCGGACCGCCGCCGCCAGTTCGAGGCGGTGATCCAGGAGCTGGAATAGCAGCGGCGAGCCGCCGGACGCAGACCAGCTCGGCTAGAGTGGGGGCGTGAGGATGCTCTTCATCGTCGATCCCCTCGATCGGCTGGCGCTCGCCGGCGACAGCTCCTACGCGCTGATGCTCGAGGCCGCGACGCGCGGCTGGGACGTCTGGACGGCTCAGATCGAGCACCTCGGCCTGATCGGCGACGACGCCGTGTGCGACGCGACTCCGACGATCGTCAAGTCGGCGGCGCGCCCCGCCGAGGCGTTCCAGCTCGGCGCCACGTCGCACCACCGGCTCGCCGCGTTCGACGTCGTCCTCATGCGCAAGGATCCGCCGGTCGACGTCGCGTACCTGCACGCGACCTGGATCCTCGATCATGCGCGTGGCAAGACGCTCCTGGTCAACGATCCGCGCGGCCTGCGCGAGCTCAACGAGCACCTCGCGGTGCTGAACTTCCCCCAGCTCACGCCGCCGACGATCGTCACCCGGTCGGCGGCGCGGCTGCGCGAGTTCCAGGCCGCGCAGGGCGGCGCGATCGTCGTCAAGCCCGTCGACGGCTACGGCGGCCTCGGCATCTTCGTGGTGCGCGACGGCGATCCCAACGCGTCGTCGATCATCGAGACCTCGACCGGCGCCGGGACGCGGTGGACGCTCGCCCAGCGCTACCTGCCCGCGGCCGTCGACGGCGACAAGCGGATCCTCCTGGCCGACGGCGAGCTGGTCGGCGCGGTGCTGCGCGTGCCGGCCGAGGCCGAGGCGCGCGGCAACCTGCACGTCGGCGGGCGCGCGGTCAAGGCGACGATCGACGACCGCGATCGCGAGATCATCGCCGCGGTGGCGCCGTTCCTGCGCGAGCACGGCCAGATCTTCGTCGGGCTCGACGTGATCGGCGGGATGCTCACCGAGCTCAACATCACGTCGCCGACCGGCGTGCGCCACGCCTCCGAGCTCGACGGCAAGAACGTCGCCGCGCCGATCCTCGACTGCTTCGCGCGCCTGGCCCGCGACCGCCCCCGCTAGCCGGTCGCCGGCCGACCAGATCCGCGTGGGCCGATCGGCGTGACGCAGCCTTGCTCGACAGGGCAGCCCGACGCTGCGCTCGCCGCTCGCGAACGGGTGAGACGGACGCTCTCGTCGAACCGGTGCTACAATCACGGTGATCATGGCTATCGCGGCGATGCCCATCCTGCCCGCACGATCGATCTCGGTCGAGCAGCGCATGCTGATCGAGGGTGTGAGCTGGAAGGACTACGTCATCCTGCGCGAGGCGCTCGACACGCCGGGCCTGCGGATGACCTATTGCGAAGGACTGCTGGAGCTGATGAGCCCCTCGTTCGGTCACGAAGTTGACAAGACGGCGATCGCTCGCCTCGTCGAGCTCTACGGCTTCCTGCGCCGGCTGCGGCTCAACGGCTACGGCTCCACGACGTTCCGGCGGGAAGCCAAGCAGCGTGGCGCCGAGCCCGACGAGTGCTACTGCGTCGGGCGAGCGATGAAGGAGAGCGAGTTCCCCGACATCGTGCTCGAGGTGATTCGCACGAACCCTCTGCTCGACAAGCTCCACGTCTATGGCGGCTTCGGCGTGCCCGAGGTCTGGCTGTTCCGGAATGGCGAGTTCGAGCTGTACCGCCTGGCCGGCGAGCAGTACGAGCGCGCCGCGCGCAGCAGCTTTCTGCCCGAGCTCGACTTCGCGTTGATCGCCCGGCTCGCAGCGTACGAGGATCAGCAAGAGGCGCTCGACGAGCTGCGCCGCCTGGTCGGGTGACGGCGGTTGCTTGGCGGCGCCGGCGAGCTTCGGCTACCATGCCCGGGGCCGGTGCACGCACGTCCGGAGAACATACGATGTCCATCGATCCGCGCTTCCTGTTCGCCACCGACGTGCGCGTTTCCCGCGAGGATCAGCTCGCCCTGATCGCCCGCGGCCGATCGGAGGGCTTCCAGTACACCGGGCTCTACAACGGCAAGGACACGACGCCGTTCTGGCGGCTCAAGGTGGTCCGGTCGGTGGACCCGATGTCGGTCCCCGAGCCCGTGCTGCGCTGGTTCGCCACCGAGGCCGGGCCGGATCAGACGTTCGCGCGATGGGCCTACCAGTGCCGGCTCGACGACACCTTGCGGTGGCGCTGGCTCGACGACGACGCCGAGCGGCGGATCACCGCCATCCTCGCGCCGATCGCGGCGTGCTTCCGGCTCCTCACGCGCGTCAATATCCTGCTGCAGGTCCCCGGGCAGAACCTGCCGGCGCATCGCGATCTCGTCGCCGGTAACGAATACGACGGACTCGCTTCGGAGGCTCACTGGCGACCGGGGCCACGCCGCCTGCGCTACACGGGCGACGCGTGGCTCGAGAAGGTGCGCCCGCTGGCCAATCGATCGCACAAGGACGGCGGATATTTCGCGGTCAAGATTCCGCTGTCCGAGCGTCCCGATGATCCCGGATTACCGTACATCGTCCACGGCGATCAAAAATGGTATTATTCGACGCATGATCGCGTGTTCTTCTTGAACGAATACGAGGTCTATCATGGGTCCGACGCGGTCGATTTCTGGCGGGGCGTCATCTTCGTCGCGGGCATCCTCGATCCGGAGCGCGTCCAGGCGCTCGAGAAGCGAGCGGTCGAGGTGCGAAGGCCCTGAGTGATCACGGGGCCCAGCGCGCCTCGGGCCCGGGCGCATCACCTCCGGACCGTCGCGCGCGGCTCCTCGGTCGTGCCCGACGTCAGGAGCTCCAGGTAGCGGTCGAGCCACGCCTGCACGCGCTCGGCGGTGAACCTCCCCCGGCGATACTCGACGCGCAGCTGCAGGGCGTCGCCGCGCTCGAGCACGCGCCACATGACGTCGAACGGCGCCGAGATCGCGGCGGCCGGCTCGAGGAACGAGACGGTCAGATCGCCGATCCGCTGGGGCAGGCTCGGCGGTAGGTAGTTGAGCGCCACGTCGAACAGCGGGTTCCGCCGGGGGCTGCGCGCCGGGTTCACGTCCGCCACGATGCGCTCGAACGGCACGTCGCCGTGCGCGAGGGCGCCGCGGGTCGCGTCGCGGGCGCGCGGGAGCACGTCGCGAAGGCTCGTCGCACCGGCGACGTTCACCCGCAGCGGCAGCGTGTTGAGGAACGCGCCGAGGAGCGGCCGCACGAGCGGGTGATCGCGCCCGGCGACCAGCGTCCCGATCGTGACGTCGTCATCGCCGGTCAGCTCCGCGAGGAGCAGGTCGAGCGCGGCGAGCAGCACCATGAAGGTCGAGCAGCCCTCGGATCGGGCGAGGGCGCGCACGGCGGCGACCTGCGGCGGCGCGAGGGTGGCGGTCAACCACGCGCCGTCCGAACGCCCGCGCGGCCCGTCCCAGGGCAGCTCGGCCGCGGGCGCCCGGGTCAGCCGCTCCCGCCAGTACGCCCGCGCTCGATCGAACGCCCCGCTCTCGAAGCCCCGGCGCTGCCAGACGGCGACGTCCGCGGGCTGCACCGCGAGCCTGGGCAGGGCAGGGCCCGATGACCCCGCGTAGAGGGCACCGACCTCCTCGATCCAGCGGTGCATCGACCAGCCGTCGCTGACGAGGTGGTGCACCGCGACGATCAGGACGTGGGTGTTCGGGCCCAGGCGGACGAGCCGCGTGCGCCATGGCGGGCCCGCGGCCAGATCGAACGGCCGGCCCTTCTCGGCGGCCTTCATGCGGATGATCTCCGCGCGCTTCGCGGCGTCCGGGAGCGCGGACAGATCGATCACCTCACGCGCGCGCCGGAGCACGCCGTGCGGGTGGATCGTCTGGCAGGGGACGCCGGCCTCCGCGGTGAACGTCGTGCGCAGCCCCTCGTGACGTTCGGCGACGCCGTCCATCGCGCGTTCGAGCCGCTCCTCGTCGAGCAGCCCGCGCAGGCGGAGCGCCATCGTGAGGACGTGCAGCGGCGTGCCCTCCTGGGTCGCCTCGGCGAGCCACATCCGCTCCTGCACGAACGACAGCGGCATCCGGGGCGCGCGCGGCACCGGGACGAGCGCCGGCCCGCTCGCGCCCCCGCGGCGAACCTCGTCGAGGCGGGCCGCCTGCGCGGCCACGGTCGAGGCCTCGAACAGCATGGCCAGCGGGACGTCGATCGCGAACGCGCGGCCGAGCTCGGCGGCGAGCTGGGCGACGAGCAGGGAGTAGCCGCCGAGGGCGAAGAAGTCGTCCTCGAGGCCGACCGGGCCGGCGCCCAGGACCGCGGCCCAGGTCTCGGCGACGACCCCTTCGGTCGCGGTGAGCGGGAACGCGGCGGCAGCGGCGGTGGCGGCGGCGCTCGTGTCCGGAGGTGGCAGGGCGGCGAGGTCGACCTTGCCCGCCGGGCCGAGCGGCAGGGCGTCGAGCGTCACGACGTGGGTCGGCACGAGCGGCTCGGCGAGCTGGCTCCGGAGGAACTGGCGCAGCTCACGGGGCTCGGGGATCTGGTCGGCCTCCGGGCTGACGTAGGCGACGAGCCGGTGCTCCCCGTCGGCCCCACGCACGGCGGTGACCGCCGCGTCGTGCACGGCGGGATGCCGCCGGAGCGCCTGCTCGACCTCCGCCGGCTCGACCCGGACGCCGCGGATCTTCAGCTGGGTGTCCAGGCGGCCGGCGAGCTCGAGGGCACCGTCGGACCGCCGGCGGGCCCGATCCCCGGTGCAGA
>Ga0308176_10000400_pt1 | contig 27915 bp, 20 predicted proteins | sample PhyCR2_3_FD_203890 | JGI IMG/M metagenome (GOLD analysis project Ga0308176, IMG submission 203890) | Soil microbial communities from UC Gill Tract Community Farm, Albany, California, United States - DLSLS.C.R2 | ecosystem: Environmental > Terrestrial > Soil > Agricultural land | place: USA... | reverse complement strand
CGGGGGCGGCTGGTTATCCGGGCACCTTCTGAAGCGTGGGTGGAGCGTGACGAAGGCGCGCAAGACGGCGCTTCTTACCTGTGCGTTGTGTGTTGTTCCCATCTCGCTCGTGATGGTATCGGGCGGCAATATCTGGTTGACTGTTGCCGTTATTAGTTTGGGAACAGCTGCACATCAAGGCTGGTCGGCGAACATCTATACGCTTGCTTCCGACACGTTTCCCCGATCGGCGGTTGCTTCTGTGATCGGATTAGGCGGTTTCGGTGCGGCGATCGGCGGGATGCTCGTTGCCAAGCTGATCGGATGGTGGCTCGATTTCTCGCACGACTCGTATGGGCCTATCTTCCTGGTCGCGGCATTCGCTTACCTACTCGGGTTCCTCGTTATCCATCTGCTCGTGCCGCGAGTGGAGCAGGTCGACATTTAGCTCTACTTCCTCGCGCTGATGATAAGGCTGACCGGAGCACCTGCGAGTGTGTTGCCGCTCATGGCTGACGCGACGAAATCATATCTGATTCCAGCGGGAGCGTTCCTGGTGGCCGTCAAAGTCACAGTGGCGGCGCCGTCACCGGGAGCGGTGAACTGGGATGCGGAGAATCGAGCTGTCACGCCGGCCGGCAAGCCTGCCAGCCATAGACTCACGGCTGCGGCGAAGGTTCCGGTATGACGGGTCGTAATCTGGAACGTCACGCTTCCACCCTGGGTCAGAGTGACTGAGCTGGTGGAAGATGTCACGACAATCGTGCTGGGCGGCGTTACCGTGAGCGGGATCGATACGGAAGACAAAAAGCCTGTTGAGTTGGCGGCAGTTACCTGGACGTTGTACGTCCCGGGAAGTGCAGTGTTGGCGGTCGTGATCGCAAATCCGGCCGGCGTCGATCCCGGCACGGTCTGCATGTTGAGTTGCTGAACAGTCACGCCGGACGGCTTGTTGCTCGTCGTCGACAGATTCAGCACCGAGTTGAAGCCGCCCTGCACCAATCCGCAGCTCACCTGAAAGTTAAGCGATTTACCTGCTTCGATCGTGATGCTCGCGGGATTCGAAGCTAGCACGCATCCTTTCGGGCCGGTGATGGTCAGCTGCAGCGGGACCGTTCTCGTCTGGCCTCCACCGGTTGCCGTGACAAGCAAACCGTACACTCCAGCGGGCGCAGTCTTCGACACGACGATTCCTACCGGTACGGTGAGGGTCCCATTCGCGGATGGCGTGACGGACGCCGAGGCTGTGACGCCTGCCGGAATGCCGGGGACCGTGATGGAAATTGGAGCGTTGAAGCCGCCGCTCGTAGTGACCAGTACGCTCAGTGTTCCGGTGTAACTCTGCCCGACGGAAAAGTTCGTTGACGTCATGTTCAACGCAAATGTCCCGGCGCTTTGAACCGTGACGTTGATCGTGACTTTGGAAGTCAACGACGCGCCTTGTCCGGTGACTGTAAGAGCGTAGGTGCCAAACGAGATCGTCTTACCAGCAGTGAGGGTGAGGGTCACATCGCCGGATCCCGGCGCGACCAGTTTCGGAGAACTCAAGGTGGCCACGAGGCCGCCAGGCGCACCAGCCGCACTGACCGCAACGGCAGAATTGAATCCACCTCCAATCCCGGATGTGATCTTGATCTGAGTCGTCTGACCCGGTGTGAGGGTGATTGCGCTCTGCGCGGCAGATAATGTCAACGTCGGTGTCTGGGGGGTAGCGTCGTTCCAGTGGTTCGCGAGCTGCGCCGCATCGACGGAACCTAAGCCGGTCGCCAGATCATAACCGGTCCCCGCGGCGAAACCGGTGACGCCCGGAACCGAGTTGTTCCCGGCCGTAACATCATGGAAGACAGCCGCGCCGCCGGTCGACTGCTTTGTTGCGAGTCCGTAGAAGGTGGGATTTGCATTTCCCTGTCTCGCGGCTGTTTTCTGATTCACGAGTGCCATCAAGCCTGCGAAGGATGGAGAAGAAGCCGAAGTGCCGGCGATCGACAACAGATTGCCACCTTGGACGATCAGATAGCCGTCGTGAGCAGCAGCAGTAAGGGACACATCCGGTACGTCCCGCACTCCGTCCGCAGGCACGCCGGGAGCTTTTTGCCATGAGGGCTTGGGAAACGTGATGCTAGCCCCACCCCCTGTTGCCCAAAGCCCGGAACCGCCGCTCGTGCCGCTTTCATTCCAGACCGCCTCCGGTATGTAGCTATTCGCCGATCCGAGATACGGATTGCTACCGGCAAGCCAATACTGGCCGGGGTTCGAGGTGTCGCGAAACTGCGTTCCGCCGACGCAGGTACTGTAGGGCGAACTGCACAATCCATTCACTCCGCGCGCCTTTCCGGTAGACGAGGTGCCGGCATCGCAACCGGCGGCTCCGCTGTCTCCCGAGGAAACGAAGACCGAGATGCCTTGCGCAGCGGCCTGCTGCCAGAGTGCGTGATAGAACGATAACTCTGCGACGCCCATGGCAGCCTCACAGGCGCCGTAGCTGACGCTGATCACCGAGCCAGCGTTGTGATTCACGGTGTATTGCGCGGATAGATCGATACCGTCGGCCGTGTTGGTTGAGGACGCAACCACAAGGTTGACCGTAGCTTTCGGAGCAACTGCCCCCGTCCACTCTGTATCGAGCAGGGCTTCTACCGCGTCGCCGTTCTGACCGGGATCGGTATTGACGATCGTGACCTTTGGAGGATTCGAAGCCAATCCGAACTTCGACCGAAATGCCTGTACGTCGTCCAGGTTGATATTCGAGCGGCCGACGATGGCGATCGTCTGTCCGGAGCCATTCACGCCGCTTGCGTACAAAGAGTTCACATTGTAGACCGTGGCGAAATCGGCGGGCGACAGATAGTGATTCGAGCCGGAATTGAACTGCGCCCTAGAAAGCGGACCCAAATTCTTCTGCCCAATGCTGGAAGGTTGATGGCGGAAGTCATGCAGCTTGAGTACTCCGTTCACGACAGGCGCCATCGCGACGGGAATCTGCGGATCGGTCGCGTTTGCAATGTGATGCTCAGTCCCGACGGTGTAACGCCGTATCGGCGTGTTGAACGCCGCTGTCACCTGGTCGGAAGATCCGCTGAAGACGACTGAGCGCCGCCCAGCGGGAACTTCTTCCACCCGGAAACCCTGGGCGGAGAGCCACGCGGTGATCTTGGCGATGTCGTTGTCAGATACGCCGAAGCGCTTCCCGAATTCGTCTGGCGTAAGGAATTTGCGGTACTGCGCGGACTTCGGATCTCCCTGTTGTGCAATAAGCGATTCGAGGGCGGCATCCTGATTTGCATCCGGTCGCAACACGAGCACCATATGGTCCATGGGCACGGGAGCCGTCATGGCTTCAGCTTTGGATTGGGCGATTGCGGGGTGCGTGTTGCCGGGCAGAATGGTCTGAGATCGGCCGGTTATTTCTGAGCGCAACCGATCCGGGCTCTGAGCCTTCGAGGCGATGGTTAAAACGAAAGCGGATAGGAAGAGAACAGCGCTGTGCTTACAAAACGAATGCAAATAGATCCCCGATCAGCCGGACTTTGGCGAGTACAGGTACCAAATCGGCTGACGGGGAAATATCTGTAGAGTCGGGGGTGCGGTTTTACGTAGATCGCAAAAAGTGCCTTCAGACGTTTACGCCGGACACAAGGAATCCACCGTCAACGGCAAGACACTGGCCCGTGATGAAACTCGCGGCATCGCTTCCAAGGAAGATGGCCGAACCAACAAGCTCCGGGATTTTTCCGAAGCGCTTCATCGGAGTCCGCATCAGAAGTTCCCGGCCGCGGTCCGTTCCATCAAGCAGGCCGGAGTTCAACTCCGTCCTGAAAACACCGGGTGCAATCGCGTTGACATTGATTCCATGCTGCGCCCACTCAACGGCCAGGCTTCGTGTGAGGCCAAGTACGCCTGATTTCGAAGCCGCATAAGCAGTCACTTCGAAGAAGCTAACAAAAGAATTGAGCGAAGCGATGTTAACGACGCGACCGCGACCGCTCGCTTTCAGTGGTTCGTAGAAGCTCTGGCAGGCGCGGAGTGTGCCCGTCAGGTTCACATCGACCAGGTTGTTCCACTCCTGTTCCGTGATGTTGACCGTCGGCTTACGGAAGATCTGACCGGCCGAATTGACGAGAATGTCGACCCGTCCAAACTCTTTCAACACGGCGTCGCGAAGAGCATCGATCGATGATCGGTTGGATGCATCGACCGTGATGCGCAGACTGCGCTTGCCTCGCGCTTCGATCTCGCCCGCCACTTCGGCAACGTTGTTTTCGCGCCGGCCTGTGGCAACGACATCGGCGCCTGATTCCGCCAGGCCGATAGAGATGGCGCGGCCAATGCCTGACGTACCGCCCATAACAACGGCCACCCGGCCGTTTAGATCAAATAGTTGAGAAGACATGAACTAGGCTCCAAGAAACAGCGGCTTGATGTGTCGGTCGAAGAGATTTTCCGTCACGTTCTTCGCGATGGTTTGTTCTTCCCTGGAAAGCAGATCGAGGTAGCGCCGGCCCATTTTGGCCGCAACCTTAAATCCAACATGAAGCAACTGTCTCATGCTGCTGTTGTATGCAGGATTGCCAGGATCGTGCCGTAGGGCCGCGACTAACTGGTCCGATGACCAACCATTCAGTTCTTCGGGCTTTGGTAGCTTTGCCGGATCGATATCGATGACGGTTGCGTACGGAGCGCAAAGCTCTTCACGGTGAGCGTAGGCTTCAGCGTAGATCTCTTTCGCGAGCGCCAATCCGTCTCCGCCGGCTTCGGCGAGGCCGATGATCTCCTCGAGCCACGTCGTGCCCGCCGTTTTCAGGTGAACACCTGCATCGAACTTCTTCATGGCTTGACGAATCGGACGATAGATGGAGAACTTGTCGCTTCCCGAATGGACGCTCAGCTTCAAGTTGGCCGGAAGCCCGTATCGCTGGATGGAATATGCGATAACAGCGATGTCGTCCCCAAATTCCTGGCTGAACTTCTCCAGATCGCCCACATAGTCCACGCCCTTGTTGAAGCGGCCCGTGAATTTCGGCGCGATTGTCTGGATCGGAATTTTTTCGTCCGCGATGGCTGCGAGGATAATCAGAAGCTCCACCGGTGTCTGTGGTGAATCTGTTTCGTCCATCGAAACTTCGGTTATGAATTGTCCCTCGCCCTTTTTCCCGGCGATATATCGATAGATTTCACCGGCTTCCGTAACCGCAGCCAGGAACTTGTTTGCGACCGTCTCAACGAAGCGGCGGTCCGTCACAAACGAGCGCTCGATACCCGGAATGGTTACTTCGCCCACGAGTTCGGGGTGTCGGTCGGCAAAGGCCTGAACCGCTTTCGGATCAGCAGGTTTGCCGATCGACTCCGCAACGTCGATCGTGAAGAAATCGCAAGGCTGAATGAATCGATCGACCGTTTTTAAGTTGATGTGATCCGCGTCCGCGTAGTAGGGCTTCTTCCACCCGAGCGCTTTCACGGCCTGGTCAGCCGCCGCACGGGCTGAACTCGGCTCGGAGCCGATGATGTTGTGCTCGCGGTTTGATTTATTCCAGACAGGAATAATCTCCACACCCGACTCCGCGGCTTTGACGCAGGCCTGTAACTGTGCTTTGGCCTCGTGAGCGAAGCGGTCACCAACTCCCACCGAATACTTGGGCAACGTGATTGGATTAGCCATGATTTGTTAACTGTTCTTAGATTGACGAGCTTCGTTTGCCGTTACGGGCTTACCGTTTACCAGAACGTCTTTGAGATCGACTGACGCGACATCCTGAAACAAATTGGAATTCGCAGCATTGTCGAATTTGCAATGAGAGATGGTCACGCCGGTGATGGGGGCATCTGGAAAACCACGGAGGAAGATGCCGTATTTGCTCTTCTTCGAAGCGACGTCCGTGACATAGATGTTTTTTACATCCGGTTTGAACGGGCCGCCCTTGCCTTCCTCGTAGAAGAAATCCACTTCAACTGCCGCTTGCGCCACTTCGCCGATCGTAATGTGCTCGAAGTGGATGTTGTCGATCACGCCTCCGCGATAGGAGTTGGTTTTGATGCGCAGACCGCGCTCGAGATGAGGGCTGCTCATCTGGCAGTTCTCGATAAACACATTCCGTATACCGCCCGAGACCTCACTCCCAATCGAGACCCCGCCGTGGCCATCTTTCATGACACAATCGCGGATCACGATGTTGCTGCAAGGGACATTCACGCGACGACCATCTTCGTTCCGACCCGACTTGATGGCAATACAATCGTCGCCCGTACTGAAAACACAGTTGCTGATCAGCACATCGTCACAACACTCGGGATCACAGCCGTCGTTGTTAGGACCATGGCTGTCGATCTTCACATTGCGCACCGTCACGTTCTTGCAAAGCACCGGATTCAACTCCCACATGGGGGAATTGATGACTGTGAAGTCCCCGAGGAGCACGTTCTGGCACTTGTAAGGCTGAACGAAGTTGGGGCGAAGCGTGTGGCCCTCTCCGAACACCCTCTCCTGAACGGGAACATGTTTGTCGCCCATCTCGACCAGCCGCTTGCGATCGTCTTGAGGATTGCCTTCTCCGGCCGTGCGAGCCTGCTTTTTGCGTAGAGGCCACCAGTGATCGGGGTCGGCCTGTCCGTCCAGCGTGCCTTGCCCTGTTATCGCAATGTTTTGCTTCTCGAATGCGTAAATGAACGGCGAGAAGTTCATGCACTCCGTGCTTTCGAAGCGCGTGAATACGATCGGATAGTCCTTATGATCCTGGCTGAATTTTAAGGTTGCGTCCTTTGCGATATGCAGGTTGACGTTGCTTTCGAGGTGGACGGCGCCGGTCAGGAATACGCCGGGCGGTACGACCACCCGTCCACCGCCCGCGTCGCTGCAGGCTTTGATCGCAGCCCGGATTGCATCGGTGGCCGGTTTCTCGCCTCCGGGCACTGCGCCGTACTTACGAATGTCAAAATCCTGATCTCGGAATGTAGGCGGCTTGATGCGAGCGAGAATCTTCTCAATTTCGGGGCTTGTTGACGCTCTGCCCCCTTGTGCATCGAGTCGCAAGACCGGCAGGGACATGGCAGCGGACTGCAAAAACTGACGTCGGGTCACGCGGAACCTCCGGGCTGCATTTCTTTAGGTGGCAAGCGGCTCAATCGGAACCCAGCATCGCTGGTTCCACGATTTTATTCCTGCTTCGGCGAGCTGCACACCCTTTGCTCCTTCGCGCAGATCCCACCGGAACGGTTCATTCGCGACCACGTGCCGCAGGAACAACTCCCATTGGCGCTTGAATGCGTTATCGAACGTGTCCTGTTCCGGTACTGTCTGCCAACCTTCGAAGAAGTTAATGGGTTGAGGAATGTCGGGATTCCAGATAGGGCGTGGCGTACTACCGTAGTGCTGAATCCAGCAATCGCGAAGCCCCGCTACGGCCGTACCCTTCGTGCCGTCTACTTGAATTGTGAGAAGGTCATCGCGCCGGACGCGCACCGCCCATGAAGAGTTGAAATGGGCGATAATTCCACCCTCCAGCTCGAACGTGGCGTACGCGGCATCGTCCGCCGTGCACCGATACGGTTTACCGTTCTCATCGATGCGCTCCGGAATATGTGTGGCGCCGAAACAGGACACGGCCTTCACCTCACCGAAGAGATTGTCCAGCACATATCGCCAATGACAAAGCATATCGATGATGATTCCGCCACCATCTTCCTTCCGATAGTTCCAGGAAGGGCGCTGGCCGGGCACTGTGTCGCCTTCGAACACCCAATAGCCGAATTCGCCGCGCACGGAGAACATGCGGCCGAAGAATCCGAGCTTTTTCAGGGTCTCGAGCTTGAGCATGCCCGGCAGCCAGAGCTTGTCCTGGACCACTCCGTTTTTCACACCCGCCGATTTCGCCCGGCGATACAGATCGAGCGCCGTCTCGACGTTATCGGCGATGGGCTTCTCGCAATAAATATTTTTTCCCGCAGCAATCGCCTTGCGCACGGCTTCCGCCCGCCGGTCCGTCGTCTGCGCGTCGAAGTAAATTGAATACGCTCCGTCACTCAACGCGGCATCGAGATCGGTGCTGAAGGGCAGCCCTCCGCATTCCTTCGCAATAGCTGCCAGCTTCGTCTCATTTCTGCCGACCAGCAAAGGCTTGGGCATGATCGTTTCGGAATCGTTGAGCTTCACGCCGCCCTGCAGCATGATGGCGTAGATCGACCGTCTCAGGTGCTGGTTCAAGCCCATGCGACCCGTGACTCCGTTCATGATGATTCCGACCGAATGTACTTTGGACTCACTCATGCGTTTGTTTCCGGTTTCTTTGTGCACTGCGGTTGGGCGCCTTGCGGAAGGGGAGGCGCTTCAATGCCGGCGCGGGGTAACGTGCCGTCGAGTTCCTGCCGCCAGTGTGCGACATCGCCGGCCGGGCCGTAACAGTAGATCATCCTCATCGGTGTGGAACCGGTGTTGGTGAGTTGGTGAAACACTTTCGGGGGAATGTAGACCGCCTGCCCGCTTCCAATTGATTGCCGCTCTTCACCCAGGCAGATTTCGCCGGTGCCTTCCACAACGAAATAGATTTCCTCCTGGTCCTGGTTATGCCAGGGAACTTGTCCGCCGTTCGGCTCAAGCGTGACGTTACCGATGGCGAAGTTCGTTGCCTGAATGGGACTCGCGCCACCGACGAGGTTCTGTGTACGGCGTCGCGCCGGGTAAGTCCGGCCGCTAATGGCAGATAAATCTGCAATGATCATTGTCGTCCACTCCAAAAGGTCAGATACGGGCCCTTTTCAATCATTCGAAGTAAGTACAGGGCCACTTCACGGGCGTGATAATCGCCCCACATACAGGCCTCGCCTTGCGGTACGCGCCCATTCCCGGGTGCCGCGTCCCAGCCATTCGGACGATGATAAACGGTGTGCAGAAGCAGCCCCTGGTGCTCCGGGTTGGTGCTCAGGTACGGTTCGTCGAACAGCGTGTTGCAGACGGCGAGACCAGCCTGCCAGTACCGCTTGTTGTCAAGATAGCGTCCGAGCCGCAGGAGACCTTGCGCGCCAATGGCAGCCGCTGAGCCATCGACGGGTTCGTAGGAATTGAACGGGTCAGCCGGCTTGTCGGCCCAATCGCCGAGCTTATACAGGTGCGGCGCACCCGTATCCCAGTAAGGAATGCCATCGGTCGGAGTGTGTTCGATGTAGAAGTCGCAAGTCGCTTCGGCCGCCTTGCGCATGAAGCCCTCAATCGATCCTCGTCCCCCGAAGGACTCTAGTTCACTGTCGGGCACCGTTTGAAGGAATTCGAGTTCTTCGGCGAAGCCGCACATCGCCCAGGCAAGTCCACGTGTCCACGTGGTGAACGGAGAGAAGCCCTGCTGAGAATTCGGACAGCGATAGCGGCCGTCATTCACGTTGAATATGCTTTCGTGCGCGGTCCGACCTCGCACATCATAGAAGTCGCGGCCCTCGCCGTAGTACACGGCGTACTGAGCGGTTGCACGTGCGTGATCGATCATCCTGCCGAGCAGCGAAATCCTTCGGTCGTTTTCAGCCATGAGCGCGTGGCCCAATCTGTGGCTAAACGATAGAGTACGCATGGAGCGGATTGTGTCCACGAAGAGGGAATGAGGGCCGTTGAAGGAATACACATACCCGCCGCCGGCGGCGATCTTAGACCAACGCGATGCCTGGATGGCCCCCGAAAGCTTGATGGCGAGCTCGTAGAAATTCCGCTCCCATTCGTTCTCCGGGATTCTGCGTTCGTTCATCAAACGAAGAAGGTTGCCATAGGTGCTGACGTTATTGAATCCGTGGTCATGTACGCCAATATGCGACACATGCGGAGCCATGAAAGCGACTGTATGTTCACGGCCCGTTCGCAAAAACTTCTGATCTCCCGTGGCGTCAAACTGCAGGATTTCGGCGCCGAACTGGAAACCTTGCGTCCACTCGGTCCAGCCGCGGCTTGTGTAACGGCCATTAACTGTGAAAACCGGCGCACCCTCGGAAGGCTGCCAGCTCTTGTTAAGAGAATCGATTTTTTGGGCGGAGACTTCGAAGAGCCGTTTGATCTTCGACCCAAGCTGTTCGGCTGAGAGGCTGTTCTGTATCTGAATCATTGGTCACTCGCGATCGCGGAACGATGGAGCGATCGGGCCGACAAAGCGCAGCTTTATCGGCTCATTTGAGCCGGTGAAATGCCCTCATCCAGTATGAGCGCCGAAGGGCTTTGACCAGGCAAGATCAGTCTATCGCAGCAAGTGCATCGTCGCGTTCGATACGCGCGCTTACATTCAGCCCCGCCGCTTGCGCTCGAGCCGGGACCAGTATTGGAACTCCTCTATATAGAGGTCGCCGTTCAGCTCCGATGCCAATTGGGCCATGCGTGCTTGCGCATCGGCGATGGCCTGGTTGTAGACCAGCGGTCCAAGTTCCTCGAGGAAGAAGTCAAGCAGCAGTGCAGCCCCTAAGTCTCCGAGCGGTTCAGGCATGTTTTCACGGGAATAACGCTTGAGAGACGCGATCGCCTCAGTTCGGGCCTGCTTCGAGATCTCCAGATTATTTGCCACACGGCAATTTTCTCGAACCCAAAATCGGTTATCATCGTTCTGCATACCACAAATCCGGGAGGCGCTTAATGCGTACCATCCTTGTTCTCGCCTGTGCGACAGCGGCGTGTAGCGCCCTTTCGGCCGCTGAGGTGCCCACGTTCACGCGAGACGTTGCGCCGATCCTGCAACAGAATTGCCAGGGTTGTCACCGGACTGGGGAAGCCGCGCCCATGCCGCTTCTCACCTACGGGCAAACCCGCCCTTATGCCACCGCGATCAAAGAAGCGGTTGCTATGCGCAAGATGCCACCCTGGTTTGCCGATCCGCACTACGGGAAATTCTCCAACGATCGCTCCCTCCAGCAGCACGAGATCGACACTCTGATTGCCTGGGCAAACGGTGGAGCGCCTGAAGGAGATCCGAAGGATCTGCCACCACCGAAGCAGTTCCTCGAAGGCTGGAATATTCCTGAGCCGGATGTTGTGCTCGAAATGCCGGCGGCGTTCAACGTGCCGGCAACGGGAACAATCGATTATCAGTACATCCTGATCCCAATGAACTTTAAGGAAGACACCTGGGTGCAGATGGCTGAGGTTAGGCCGGGCGATCGCTCTGTCATGCATCATGTCATCGCCTACGTACGTCCTCCCGGCTCGCAGTGGCTGAAGGATATTCAGCCCGGCGTTCCGTTTGTGCCAACGGATCGTGCTATAGAGGGCAAAAAACGCGACGCTGCATTCCTGGTCGGTTACGCGCCCGGAGTGCCCGCGAACATACTGCCCGAGGGCCGAGCCAAGCTGATCAAAGCCGGATCAGACATCATTTTCGAGATGCATTACACGACGAACGGAAAAGCGACTACGGATCGCAGCAAGATCGGACTGCGCTTCGCGAAAGCGCCGGTTCGCGAACAGGTGGTTACCTTGGTTGCGCTGAATGGCAAATTCGCAATTCCGCCCGGGGACCCGAACTATCGAGTGGAATCGGATTTCGAGTTTGGCGCCGACGCGAAGCTGGTGAACCTTCTCCCCCATATGCACCTGCGCGGGAAAGACTTCGAATACGAAGCCATTTACCCGACGGGAGAGTCGCAAATTCTCCTCAGCGTGCCTCATTACAGCTTTTCATGGCAGGCCGTATACAACCCGGTAAACGATATCGTGATGCCGAAAGGCACCCGCATCCACTGCACTGCTCATTTCGACAATTCCCAGAACAATCCATACAACCCCGATCCCTCAAAGGAGATCAAATGGGGCGAGCAGAGCTGGGACGAGATGATGATCGGGTTCTTCGATGTTGCGATTCCACGCGACATGAAGGTTCGAGACCTGATGGTGCCGAAGAAGGAACCTGCGACGGCATCTGCAAGCGCAACGCCAAACAAGGCGTCCCTGTAAGCACGTCCTGCCGTTTTGAGACCGGCCGCGCAGTTTTCGTTCGGTAAGTAAGTTACTGCTTACTCGCTGTTGTGGGCGCCGGAGACGGTGCGCCCGATGTGCTCTGGAACAGAAGCGGCGCGAACGTCATCAGGTTATGGCGCCAGACCATCCAGGTATGCATTCCGGGTGTCTCGACTGCCGTCAGAGTTACGCCCTTGCCCTTCAGCCAGCTCACGAGTTTGCGATTGCTCTCTATCAGCCGGTCTTCGGTGCCGCAGGCGATCCACAACAGATGAAGATCTTTGTTCATGTCTTCTCCCGCATGGGGAAAGGCCGCCGCGAAGTCATCTCCGGCACCACCTGCACTGAACGACCCGACCCACGAGAACTGATCGGTGTGATTCAATCCCGTTAACAACGACTCCGCTCCGCCCATGGACAAACCGGCGATTGCCCTGGCGTTGCGGTCGGTGTTCACCTTGTAGGCGCGTTGGACCGTGGGGATCACCTCGTTCAGGAGCGCAGCCGTGAAGTTGGTCATGTTTTTCTGTCGCACATCGGGATTGCTGAAACTGCCACTGGCCCGGGAGAGAATCTCCGGAGCACCGTAGCCAAGGGGCATCACCACGATCATCGGTTTCGCCTGGTTCGAGGCGATCAGCGAATCGAGTATCAGGTTCGCCTTGCCGACGGCGGTCCAACCGCTGCTGTCGTCGCTGAATCCGTGCAGAAGATAGAGAACCGGGTAAGTGTTTTGAGAGCTTGCGCTGTAGCCGGGCGGCGTGTAAACGAAGAAGTCCCGGTCGTCGCCGATGACGGCGGAGTGGTAGAAGTGATGATGCACCTGGCCGTGGGGGATATCTGCCTGGTCCCAAGGCATAGGCCCCGAACCCGGCACTTCCACTGCGTTGCTGAGATTCAAGAGATTGGGCTTGATACGAGTGTTCGACGGGTCGAGGACATGCGTGCCATCCATGTCGAAGCTATAACCGTATATGTTTGGCGCAAGCTCCGGGCTGGTGGCGCTCCAGACTCCCGCTTCGTCCTTCTGCATAGCCAACGGGGCCGCCTGTCCTTCTACGTTGACCGAGACCTTATGCGCATTGGGGGCGAGGAAGCGGAAGGTCACCCGACGATCGCTCTGAACCTCGGGTGAGCGGGGAGGGGACGAGGGCTGTTGCCCAAAGCCTAAGCCCGCGGCAAGTGTCAACAAGGTAAGTCTCTTCAAGGAAGTCTCCCAAGGAAAGAGTATCAATGCGCGGTGCTTTCCGCTCACGTTAGAGCCTGGATGGAAGTGACCGAGAACCGCGGCGGCTGCTCAATCGCGGTACCGCGTCAGGGCTGCCGGCTTTAGCCATTCGTTGCAGGCTTGCTGTTTTCCTGGCCACGCACGAATACCAGGAACGCTGCTCCAACGATCAGGACGGCCGCGGCACATTCGAACGCGGCAGCAAGACCGAGAGTGTCTTTGATGCCGCCTGCTGTGGCTGCGCTGATCCCACCAGCAAGACAGCCGATCATGTTCAACAGTCCATAGCCGGTTGCGCACAGTTCCGCAGGCACAAGTTGCCGCAGGACCGGCATCGCGTTCACGTCAAACCAAGGCCGAAGCAAGCCGATTCCCAAAAGCATTGCGATCACGACCCCGCCGGAATTTGTGAAGCTCAAACCCAACAGAAAGGGTGCAGTGAGCGCCATCCCTAGCATCTGGATCCATACGCGTGCGCGACCATTGCGTAACGCCAAGCGATCCGCGAGCACTCCACTGAGCAACATGCCCGCGAAACTCGCGGTTTGCGTATAAAACGTGGCTGTGAACCCGGCTTTCGTCAGTGACCAGCCAAAGCGCTCAAACAGGAACAACGGAAGCCACGTATAGATGAGCCAATTCGAAACGGAGATTGCACCGAAGGCAACGGCGAGGAACACGAAACCTTTTGCTCTGGTCACCGCAAACAAGGTCCGGAAGACGCCACGTGTGCTCGAGTTCGAGCGGTCACGACCTAACGCGAACACCAGAACCACGCCATAGGTGACGCCGACGAACCCCAACAAGGTGAATGTTGGTCTCCAGCCATAATGCTCGCCCATCCATCCGCCCCACGCGCCTCCAAGAATGCTACCGGCATAGAGACCGCTTTGATGAATGCCGGTGGCAAGCGACCGCGTCGAAGGCCCATGGCGATCGACAATCAGGGCTAAAGCTGCTGGAAGATAGAACGCCTCGCTGACCCCCATGAGCGCACGTGAAAACAGCATCCCATTTATGGAGCCAACATGGGCGGTGATCCAGGTCGCACCGCTCCAGACGAACAGCCCAAAAAGGATAATGCGAGCCCGCCCCCAACGGTCGGCGATATACCCGGCAAACGGGCTTAAAGAACCATAGATCCACAGGAAGACGCTGCTGATTAGTCCAAGCTCGAACGAAGTAGCATGCAGGTCCTTCTGGATTAGTGAGAACTGCGAAAAGACGACTTGCCGGTCAAGATAATTGAGCAGCGCAACGCCCCAGAGAAGCCCGACGGGTGTCCATTTCGACCGTGCGGCGGTGCTGCTCACGGGGAGCAGTCTCATGGGGCGAGTAAGTCCTGATACCGGTCGAGTTCAGTGCGCAGACGTTGTTTCTGATCAGCGGTTAGCTCACTCGGACTCCCGAGCGTGTGCCCGCAATCGATTCCTGTCCAGCCGAGTGCTTGCTTGATCGCAGGCAGCAGTGGAAACGAGAGCATCATGGTGATAAATCTCGTGATCGTGATTTGCAGTCTGCGCGCCTCCTCCCAGCGGGCCTCGGTTGCCAACCGGAACAATTCGACGAAGCGGCGGGGGATGACGTTGTAGAGACTGCCGATGCCGCCCACCGCGCCCATGATCAAGCCCGCGACAAGGATCTCATCGCGTCCGTTTAATATCCGCAAGCCGGCGTCATTAAGTCTTGAGAGCGCGTACAGGTCGTAATCCGTAAACTTCACCCCTTCTACGCCCGGAGTCCTGCCGAGTTCAGCAAGTTGTTCGAAGGTAAGTGAGTAGCCGGTATGGCCCGGAAAATAGTAAGCGACCACGGGAAGCCCGGCACTGACCGCAATAGAGCGATAAAACCCGGGAAGCTCCGCTGCTTGCATGCCCGCCAAAGGAAGACTGCTGATTGCTGTCACTCCGAGCCGCGACGCACGCCGGGCGAGTTCCAGAGTCTGTTCAAGGGTCCCGGCGCCTATGTGGACGATCACCTGTTTCCCCTTCGGCGAGAGACTCTTCACCACTTCAGCGACAAGCTGGCGCGCATCCGGCTGCATTCTTAATCCCTCGCCGGTGGACCCGCACAAGTAAAGGCCATCGGCGTCCTTGTCGTACATGCGTTCGACGAGTTGTTCGAGGGATCGAACGTGGACGGAGCCGTCCGGTTTTAAGGGCGTAACAAGCGCGGGAAAGATCCCACGCAGAAATGGATCAGGCTGCCTGCTCATTCCACAACCAGGCCACGGAAGCCACCGAGCGAGAATCCCTCTCCACGTACGAAGTCCATCACAATCCGTTCCCGCCGTCGGATGAGTTCGACCTCTTCAGCAATCCTTTTTCTCTCAACAGCGGGGACGACGAGAACGCCGTTCTCATCACCATGAATCAGTTCGTTTGGGCGTACCACCATTCCACAGATTTGAACCGGCAAACCGACGCGCACAATGCGGAAGTTTGCGTGACTTGCAACCGATCCGCGGGCGAAGTATTGAAATCCCAGCCGCCGCACTTCAGGCAAATCCCGTACTGCGCAATCCGTTACTAGCCCGGCAGCGCCTAGACGCGTAAAGAAGCTCGCCATGACTTCTCCGCAATGCGCCGCATAATTGCCAAAGGCCCCGATCTCCTGAAGAACAACAACGGCCGGTTTCGGTGCTGCCTCAACAGCCCGGTACAGTTCGATAAATGTATCAATCGTGAACGGCTGCATCTCCGTTACGGTTTCCACTTGCGCAGTGACGGCATAACCGCACATCCGGCCAAACTCCGGAAACAGGCTGCGGATTTCCAGCGGCGTGAATCCTCGCTCATTCGGTCTCACGCCCAGCCGCTCTATCGCATTGCTGAGGGTCGGTGAGTCGATCGTCTTGTAATACTCAACATCCGTCACTTCTTCTTTTTCTCCCAGGAGTCTTTGCCGTCCGTCAGCCAATCGAGGTTGAAGTGGGCGAGCACCAGTCTCTCATTGGGGAAAGCGCCTCCGGCTTCGTAGAGATCCCAGATCGTGCCGTCGGGCGACACAGCAAGATCCGAATACCCCGCCGAACCGGGCTCGAGTACCTTCTTTAAAGGCCAGCTTTGGCCTTCGTCGTAGCTGAGGCTGATCGTCAAATTACGCCGGTCCTTGCTGATGCTTGTTTTTCCGTCAGCCCTTGTCAGATTGTCCGGATTGGAAAAGAAAATGCGGTTCCGCCCGCCGTTCTTCTTTGTCGAGAGCCGAACGACCGAAGCGAAACAGATAGGATCGGGCAAATCTTCCTGAAAGCGTGGAGCACTCCAGTCGTGCGCTCCATCTTTACTCGTCACTACTACCCGGCGGTTCTTATCGGAAACTACTCGAACATTCAGCATCACAGATCCGTTCGCGAGTTGCACTGCGGTCGTCTCGTTCGGATCCGGCGTTTCTGGAGTATTCGGGACGGCGATGTCGCCGCGGTGCCATGTCTTGCCGTCGTCGTCACTGTAGATGGTCGAATTCACCGACGGATGATGGCCGTTTCCACCTGTACCCAGAGCCATCCAGATCGGGACCACAAGCCGCCCCTTCGTTAACTGGATGCCGTGTCCAGGTCCCGTGGCTACGACTCGCCACGGATACTCGGGCCGGTATTCGTCGAGTGCTGCGGTAATGTCAACTGCCGGCGAGAACGTCTGTCCATCATCGTTGCTCCGACTATAGAAGACTCGCATGTACTCACGGCAAAACAGCAGATGCACCGCGCCATTGTTGCCGGCGATCATCACGGGATTGTCGTAGGTCACGTCATCCGGCTTGCCTTGCTTTCGCTCAAGGGCCACGGAGCTTCGGGGAACCTCCGGTGAGTGCGCAATGACGCGTTGCGGCGAAAATGTCTTTCCGCCATCCGTGCTCCTTCGCATCACGACATCAATGGTGTCCCAGTCGTTACCGGTATACCGGCGTGCTTCGGTGTATGCGAGGACGGTTCCCGCCCTGGTCACAATGATGCCCGGAATGCGGTAGATCTTGTATCCGCCCGCGCCGGATTTCCAGAGGTCGATCTTTTCAAGAGTGGGTTCAGCGGCGATCGCCAACGCCGTCGAAGCGATAAACATCAGGGCCGCAATTCCCGCTCTAGGTTTCAGAATGCGCATGTGTCGGGCCTGGTTAAAAGCGGTACTTCAATGCCAACTGGATGTTCCTTGGCGTTCCCGCAGAGTTGATTGTTCCGAAGTTGGGATCGCTTGCATTTGTGATCGGATTACCAAGCGTAGTGTGATTCAGCCAGTTGAAGGCTTCGGCGCGGAACGTGAGCTGGTTTCTTTCAGTGAGGAAGAACGTCTTATGCAGCGCCACATCCATCGTGAATGCGGTAGGTCCCACAAGCGCGTTGTAACCCAGGTTTCCAAACCGCCGTTGGGCTCGCGGGCCGGCGACGTTGAATGCCGCGGGACTTAGCCAGATCAGATTTTGTGGCTGCTCACGGTACGGGTCAGCCTCCGCCACGGCATCAGGACGTTGCCCGGTGGAACGGCCGTTTCCGTATGTGTCGAGCCCGGACGTAATGTTCAGCGGCAAGCCGGAACGCCAACCCCAGATGCTCTCGACGTTCCATCCGCCGAGGACATTCTTCACCAGACGGTTGGTCGAATTCGAACCGAACGGAATGGCATAACTGACCACGCCATTGACGCGGTGTGCGATGTTGCCTTCTTTCGGACCTTTTGACCCGGCGAGATTGAGCGGATCCTGAATAGCGGAATTGGTGAACGAAACGGTATTATCCGGAGCGTAGTATCCAATTGACTTGCTCCACGTATAAAAGGCGTCAAAGCTGAGATTATGGGAAAGCCGCTTGTTGAGCGTGACCTCCAGGGCGTGATAGCTGATGTTGGCGGCATTCTCTTCGAAGTTGATGTCCCCGAAGCGAGGATCCGGCCGCCGGCCCGTCCTGGGATCGACCAGATTCAAGGGACGGGTGGAAATCAGTTTCACCGTCCGGCTGCCCACGTACGCTACTTGCAGCGCCATATTCGAAGCAAGCTCGCGCTGGATTGAGAAGTTCCATTGCGCGGCATAGGTATCAGCGCGATTGTAATCGGCAACGGAACGGGACAAAACGAAGTTACTCGGCAGAAACGACGGGTTGCTCGCTACCTGGTTGATGAAACTCTGCGGCAACGGATAGGAGCGATACTGAGCCGGCACATCAGACGGTGCAAAGTTCGCCACGAAAGGCAATGAAGGATCGATGAACGCCATGTCGTAGTAAAAGATTGCCTGCGGCATGATGTAACCGATCGATCCGCCGGCACGAACAACGGTTCTCTGATCGCCTCCGGGACTCCAGATCATTGCGACATGCGGCCCCCAGTCGTTCCGGTCCGCCCTAAACATGGACTGCGTATTGCTACCGATGAAGGGCCCGAACGGATTCGAGCTGTTGATGTTGTATCCACCGACCAAAGGCGGCGAGTATTCATACCGGATTCCGAGGTTGATCTGAAAGTTGCGTGCGAGCCGCCAGTCATCCTGGAAGTAGAAGGCTGTGTAGCGGGTGCGCAAGGATTTCCCGCCTCCGAACAGAACCTGGATCCGATTCGGATTATCGTTGATCAGATCCGTCAAGCTGTTGTACGTGTACGTCGGTTGGCCGCCTTGGATACGGGCGCTACGAATGTCTCGCAATTCCACACCGGCTTTGAAGGTATGCGCGCCCCGGATGGATGAGATGTTGTCCACGAGCGAGTAAGTCGTCGTGATGAAGTGAATGAAGCTTGGCTGTGAGGCGTCGAAACCTGCCCCCGAAACCGTGATCCATGATGGGACTTGATCTCGCCCTGTTTCGCTTCGGTTGAGATCCACGCGGTTGAAACCCGCTCGAAGTTCGTTGACAACGGTCGGCCTGATGGACCACGTATCCTGCACGACAGCATTGTTGAACCGTAGTGGGAATACCCGCGGCATGCTGGGTGAGAAGGTCGGGACTGAATAATCCTGGTGGTTGTAACTGTCTCGAACCGATAGCCGATGGGATCCGAATGTTCCGTCCACATGCGACAGGTAAGTGTTCTCGGAGTTCTTCTGCTGGTCGTTGCGTGTGTGCAGACCGAGGTAGGGATTAGACGTCGGCGTGTAAGTTGTAGGGAGATAGGTCTGAAGCTCCTGGCGGATCGCCGGCTTCACTAACGATACAAACGCCGGGGTAACTGTGTTCCCCGTGACCCGGCTGACCCGCTTCACTTGCGCTCCCTCATAATTGAAGAAGAAAAACAGTTTGTTTCGCTCGATGGGGCCGCCCAGGTTGCCGCCAAATTGGTTCCATCGCAAGGGCGGTTTACCTGCTCGAGTGCGATTCGAAAAGAAGTCATTCGCGTCGAGTGCATCGTTGCGGAAGAAATCGAACGCGGTGCCATGGAATTGATTGGTGCCGGATTTGGTCGTGATGTTCAAAACGCCGCCGCCGGAGCGGCCGTACTCTGCCGAGAAAGAACTACCCGTCGCCCGGAACTCTTCGATCGCTTCCACGCTGACGGTGTTGATCAGAACACCTCCACCCCCTGCGGATGCGAAATTAGCGGCTCCGTTCTCCTCGCCGAAGCTCATGTCAACCCCATCCAAAAGCAGATTGTTTCCCAGCGCCGATGAGCCGTGGAACTCTATTCCGCCGCGTCCACCGGTCCCGCTGGCTGGCGCATTTACGACTCCGGCCTGCAGACTCAGGAGCTGCTGGAAGTTGCGCCCATTCAGAGGTAATTGCTCGACCTTCTGAGTGTTTACGACCGCGCCGAGTTCGGCTGTCGTCGCATTCACAAGTGGCGCCGTGGCCTTCACATCAACCGTCTCGGTCACCGCGCCCACCTTCAATTGAAGATCGACACGAGGACGCGAACCGGTATTCAGTTCAAACTGCTGGCTGACCGTCCGTTGAAACCCTGCCGATTCGGCCTCGAGTTGATACCGCCCGGCCCGAAGCAGAGGGAACTCATAATAGCCGCTTTGATTCGTTACGGTTGTTTGGGGAACGTTTGTCTCAAGGTTTCGTGCGGACATCTTTACTCCGGAAACACTCGCCCCGCTCTCATCAGTAACGGTTCCGACGATCGAGCCGCCACCTATCTGGCCCCATCCGAGTGAGGCGATGCCAAGCACTACGCCGAAAATTTTGCAGAACTGCATGGTTCAAACTCCCCAGCTAAACAGCGTGTTAATTATCGATAATAAAATCGATACTACGATCAATTCTTTGTTGAGTCAAGGGATCTGGCATGTTACTCTTGCCCCGTGGCATCCTCCAAAACGGCTGCTTCACGCGTCGATGCCGTTGCCCGGCAGGTTCGGGAAGGCATCTTTCAGGGGAGTTATCCGCCCGGTTTCCCCCTTCGTGAGTTGGAATTAGCTCGCCGTCTGAACGTGAGTCAAGGCACCGTCCGCGAGGCTTTCCGCGGATTGGAACATGCGGGTCTGCTGTCGAAAGAGGCCAACCGGGGTTCTACCGTGACTCGCCTCACCGCGAAGGAGATCCGGGAGAGAGTCACGCTGCGCGCACTACTCGAGACGGTTGCTGCCCAGCAGGCAGCCGAGCGCATGACGGAGGCCGATTTCGCGGAGATCGAAAAGAAGCTGGCCGCCCTGGACAGCGCTGTCCGGTCGGACAAGTATTACGACGCGGCACAAGCGGACCTGGAGTTTCACCGGTTTATCTGGCAATGCTCAGGAAACGATACGCTCTCGAAAGTACTGGAATTGATCACGGTGCCGCTTTTCGCATTCGTCAGCATTCTCCGAAGTCAAGGCCTGCAGCGGCTTGTGACAGTTGTCGATGCGCATGAGCCGCTCATTGCGGCTCTACGCAGCCGCGATCCCAAGGTGATTCAATCTGCGTTCGAAACAGGCGCGGTGGGTTCCTATCGAAATTTCCTGGGCGAGGGAGATGATCGCGCAATTGCTGCCGCTCTGGGGCTCATGGAAACCTCTGGTCTCCGATTGCCGGCGCAATAGGGAGTTACTCTGTCGGCCAGCCCTGGCTCTCAAGAACTCTTCGAAAGCCGGGCGTGCTCAGCGACACAGCGGGAAAGTACGGGCCCGCGGCAGTCCGCTTCCACCACGCACCAGTTTGCTTGCGCTCCTCTGGCGTCGTGAAGTGATACTCGTAAAGTGTTGCTCGAACGTATTGGGGCGGGTGATCGGGAAACGGATTTGTTCTCATCAAGCTCATCACGTCACGGTCGCCTTGGAGAAACTTAGCCACGAGATTCACGAACCAGGGATACTGCTGGTAGCTGCCCATAGCCGCGAACCACATCAGCCAATCCAGGCGCAGATGGTAGGGCGCGATTTGCGGCGGCATTCTTCGCAGATCCGTAGGTTTGGCTTTGAATTCGTACTCGCGCCATTGCGTTGCAGATGTGATTGCGGCGTCCTCGGTGCCTTCGACCACAACCTCATAACGGGGCCGCGTAATGCTTCCAAACGCGCCGTAAGTTCCAACCAGATGCAGCGAGTTGAAGTTTGTATTCATGATCTGGCGTGCCGAGAGCATGTTGACCACGACGGGAATGCTCATGATCACCACCAGTAAGGCCAGGGCGACGTTCAGAACAGCAACGGGCACGGGCGGCGCTTGCATCTCGGGTGGCCGCAAGGGAAGCACGGCCGCAAGAAACTTGCCGTCCAGAGCGGAGAAGGCCAGAAAGAGCGTCAGCCAGTTTAACCACGAAAGATTTCCGCTGCTGATGATAAACAGCTGAAAGAGGATGGTGATAACTCCCGCGATGCCGGCGATCGGCTGCGGAAGCAGAAGCCCGAATGGCACAATCAATTCGGCGAAATGGTTGAACAACACTCCGCCTTTGTTCACCCACTGCGGCGCCCAATGATAGAACCAGCTTGCCGGATTGGGCATGGGCTGTGTCTCATAAAAGTAATTCAGACACGTGAGGTCGCGCCAGCACGGGTCGCCGCGCAACTTGATCAGCCCGGCGCCAAACATGATCCGGAACAGCAGCCACCGAAACAGCCAGATCGGGATCTGCTGCGGAATGAAGCGCGAGCTGCCGAGGAATATCGCAAAGAAGCACGCTTCAAGTAAGATGGATTCCCACCCGAACGCATAAAACGTCTGCCCCACATTGACGAACGACAGATACAGAATGTAGATCGACAACCAAACCGTCACGGAGAGCCACGTGTAGCGTGAACTAATCCCCGTGATCACGAGGCAGGACAGCGCAATTCCGATCCAGGCAGCCGCCGTGAACGCCGCGTCCCGTGGCATCCAGAAGAACAGGCTGGGAGTCGCGCGGAACGGGACTTGTTTGACGAACAAAGGGACGGGCAGAAGTCCGCGCTCGCCGAGCAGAGGCTTGAACTGATTCAGGGCAACGATGAAGGCGATAACGCAGATGACGCCGATGCCTCGCTCCAGCAACAGCCGGGTGACCCAATATCCCCTGGGGTCGTCCACACTCAGAACGGCATTCATACGGTTCGCGAATTACGTACGAAGTTAGATCCCTGTGATTTGCCTTTTCGTTTCTCCCCTATTCACCGTGATAAAGCGCGGACTGCCAGCCGATGCCTGGCGCGCTCACCAATACAGCTTCAAAGCGAGTTGAATCTGGCGTGACGTTCGCTGGTAAAGTAGCGGGGCTCCGGCGCTCGTGATCGTTCCGGCTGCCTGATTGCCAATCTGCGCGTTGGGGTTATTGAACTGCGGTGTGTTGAGGATGTTGAATGTCTCCGCGCGGAACTGGAGCCGGCGTGTTCCGCCCTCGTTGAACGGAATGCTCTTGAACAGTGACAGATCGAACTGCTTCGTACCGGGGCCGAACAAGATGTTTCTGCCGGAGTTGCCGAACACGTAGTTGCCCGGCGAAACAAAGTCTGCTGTGTTGAACCACGCATGAATGTTGGGATCTTCGAGCTTGCCCGAGCCAATCCGGTTCGGCCACTGCACCGTGCCTCCGGAGTTGAGGAGACTTGTCACCATAACGGGGGTAAAGGGTGAACCGGTCGAGAATGTGTCGATGCTGTTCAGCTGCCAACCACCAATCACAGCTTGCGTGAGACCGTGGGCTCCGCTCGCGAATCGCTTGCCACGGCCGAAAGGCAATTCATACGACCAACTGAGCACAAGAGCATGCCGGATGTCGAAATCGGAATTGCCCCGGTACCATCCAAGATCGCGCGCGTTCTGTATTCCGACCGCGTTTGTGTTCCCACTCGAGTTGTCGAGGCTGTGAGCGTAGGTGTAGGCGCCCTGAAAATCGAAGCCGGACGCTATGTGACTTTGGTAAGTCACCTGGAGCGAGTTATAGCTTGAATTCGCACAGGTGCAGTTGTACGCTCCATCTCCGAATCTGGGATAAGGCCGCCGCGTTGCGACCGCGCTCGCTCCCGGAACTGCTTGATTGATGTTGGGATTGATCAGGATGTGGACCCCGTTCTGGCCGACATACGCAACGGATAGCAAGTCTCTCGTGGTGATTTGCCGCTGTATGTTGAAGTTCCATTCGTTCGCGGAAGGATTGGGGAAGTTCCGGGAAAAGACCTGAAAGGCTGTACCGTCGATCGGAAACAGATCGGGACGGGCGGCGGGGAATCCGGCTGAGATCGGGAGCGCAGCGTTGTAGCCGGCGAGTCCAGTAGTATTGGTCGTCGTGAGGGAACCATTGAACGGCGCATTCTTCGCCTGCGGATTCGAGTTGTACGTCTCATACGCATAGAAGATGCCGAACCCGGCCCGGATCACGGTCTTGCTGTCCGGGCTGTAAGCCAGACCGAAGCGCGGTCCCAGGTTCGCGTAACGCCCGTCGGTGATCGAGTTGCCCGGGAAAGGTGGTGTGCCGACCGGCACCAGGTTGCCTGCACCCCTCGGGTCGAAACCTGCGAGGCGGTTGTGGCGCTCCGTCCAGGGTGTGACCATTTCATTCCGAAGTCCAATATTCAAGGTCAGCTTGGAATTCACGCGCCAGTTATCCTGCACGTAAAACACAGGGCGGAACCGGATCAGATCGAAATACTTGGTTACGTCTAATTGCGAGCTGATAGGACGGCCATACAAGAAGTCTGCGAGGCCATATCCGGTATAACCGCCATTGAAGTTATAGCTTCCGACCGGCTTCGGAGGTGTATAAAACGCAAACCGGGTGCTCATCCAGTTAAAGCCGAACTTTAGTTCGTGGCTGCCCTTCACCCAACTGAAAGCCTGGTCCACTTCCCACAGATTGTTCACTTTCTCGAGACTGCCGTTGCCGTCTCCCAGACTGGCATTGCCTGAGATCGCGATGCTCGTTAGCCCCAGTCCGCTTACGTTGGCATTGGGAATGCCGAGTTGTTCGGCGATTTTGCCATATGAGGAATCCGCTGTAATGATGTTTTCGACAAGGCGCGAAAACCCGACGCGGATCTCGTAATACTTGTTGGGGCCGAGCGAGCGGCCGTAGCCGATTACACCTTGCAGACCGGGCGCGAGCGTGAGCCCGGGATAACCCGGTCCGCCCCCGATTGCAGGTGCCGGCAAGAATCCAGGATTGGTTGTGGCCGCGTTTTCCTTGCTGAACCGTCCGAAGATCGACGAATTAGTCGTCCGGTAGTCCACCCGAATGTCGCCCTGATCGATGTTATTGATCAGCGCACCGTTATAGAGGTAGTTGTTTACAGTCCCGGCACCCGGGATGTTGGGTCGCGGGAACAATGCCATGAGCTTCGCCGAGGTAGGATCAATCTGCTGAACCCGGTTGCCGGGAAGCGGCGTCGTTGTCCCCGGTACACGGAGCACGGTTCTCGGGAGCAGGGCAGAGAAGTCCCCTGCACGGAAGGCATCCGTGGGCACAGTTGACGTGTACGTCTGTGCCTGGCTGACACGCTTCCCTTCGTAATCGGCAAAAAAGAAGAGTTTGTCGCGTCCGTTGAAGAGCTTGGGAATGGTCACCGGGCCCGCAACGTTGGCCCCAAATTGGTTCAGATGGTACGGCGGAATCGGAGCAGATCCCAGGTCGAAGTAGTTCTTCGCGTCGAACGCCGCATTGCGAACGAATTCATAGAAAGCTCCGTGGAATTCATTTGTGCCTGACCGGAAAGTCACATTGATAACCGAAGGTCCGCCACCATAAGCAGCGGGCGCAGCGCTTGTCTGGACCTTGAATTCCTGAATTGCGTCCACGGGTGGATAAAAGATCAGGACATTCGCATCGGTGTCCACGCTTTGAATGCCGTCGAACAGATAAATGCCTACATCGGACGGATTCCCATTCACGATTGCTCCGCTGGTTCCCCTTCCTGCCGTGTAACCGCCGTTCGACGAGTTGGTAGAGTTGCCTCGGTTATTCACGCCAGGGGCGAGTTGAACAAGTTGGGTGAAGTTGCGGCTGTTTAACGGCAGATCGACTACTTGCTGGCGGGTGCGGAGGTTGTTCAAGTCTGAGGAAGCGGTCTCCACAGCGACGGAATTTGCTGTGACTGTGACACTTTGGGTTGAGGACCCGACTTCCAGCGGTATCTGCAACTCCAGACGTTGTCCCACCACCAGCTCGAATTTCTGAGTTGTTTCCTTGAAACCGGGCTGCTTGACTGAAACTTCATACTTCCCCGGCTGTAGAGCAACGAAATCAAATTCGCCCGACCCCGCCGTTGTCGTTTGGCGGGTCGCATTGGTGGAGAGGTTCCGGATTTCAACGGTTGCGCTGCTTACCGCAAGGCCCGTGGGGTCTTTCACGGTTCCAACGACCGATCCCAGCTCGAACTGCGCAAGCGCAAGGCTGAGCGCGGCAGACAGGAAAAGACTTACAAGTGTAACGACGCGGTTCATAGTGCCAGATCCTTATTGTGGAACGTCGGCGGCGCAGCACACGACCAGACTCGCACCGCAACCCCCAAGTTCGAATTAGCAACATGCTATTCTGCGGCACCCGACGTGTCAAGCGCCGAAGGTTCCTAGTTCTCTAGGCCGACAGTCGCTCGTGTACCGGTCCGGGCAGTGGATGTGAGCTCAACGTCCCTGGACCGGAGAGCCGGTCGAGGATCCAGGCGAATGGAGGCGCGAGGAGGACAAGGCTGCTGCCGACGACTATCCGGCGGAGGAAGGTACCAACGTCAGCAGGCATGCTCTGGAGTGACGCAATGGAGGCTGCGAGGATGAAGTAAGTGACGGGGTTCAGCAGGAAAATCATCTGAAGAGCACGAAATCCGCTGTAGACGGTTTTGCCGGCAAAGAGGTAAAGCGGCGAGCGGCCTCGAGGGGTGGATTCGAGAGGAATCCAATGAAAAGTTCCATCCAGGTCCCATGCCGTGAAGAATCGTCTCGCTACGTGGGACACGCGCCGGCTTGGGTCGTAGAAAACGGGCGCAGGCTGATCAGGCCACTTCACCAGCGCGAGCGAGCAAGCCGTCATGCTGTAGAAGAACAAAGTGAACGTAGTTCCCTCGAACAGGCAGAGGCTCGCCTGGAATACCACGTTGCAGAAGACGACGGCACTGTTCAGTTGCCGGACCATAAGGCAGGGCACGATGGCGAGTTCCGTGACAATCGTCGCCCAACACATAAAACGGGCGAGGACGAGTGGGGGGAGGCGGGAATTCAGCGCGATGTAGAAAGGCTGATGAAGGCGATTCAGCGCCCAGTTTTCGAAGAAAATGCCGCTTTGCCAATCGGGGTCGAGAAGTTTGTTCAGGCCAGCCCCGAAGTACGTGATCGCTAGTTGCCACCGGAAAAAGTTAGGCGCGCCCGGCTTGTAGAGTCCGGCCAGAAGGAACATCAAACCGCAGAACGTTTTGTTGTTTCCGTAATAAGCCTTGGATGAAACGACCGCAACGAGCATGGTCGAACCGATGATGAGCGAGAACAGTCGAATCCGGCGGTTGAAGACAATCGCGAGCGCAGACACGAGAAACAACGTCTGGAGTGTCTTCTGGAACAGAACCGGCGGGAACCGGTCCAGGAACGGTACGAACGGCAGCCACGGATCGGGCAGGATGCGCACGTGGTTCACAATCAGGGCTGCGATCGCAAGCGTCTTCACCATGATGGCGAGATTCTTCGGCAGGTCAGTGCCGGAGCATTTCAGGGGATTCCAGGACGGCTTCGGCTCCGAAGACGCATTTCCGGAGGCCGGCTGTTGTGCGGTGCTCATCGAGCTCACTAGTCCACCTCACGCTGCGGCGAAGTTGACGGCCAGCGCCAGGTCTGCGGTGCCTTTCCGTTGACCCGGTATTCCACTACCACCGACGCTTTCTCCCCAAGCGCAGCACGCTTCTGTTCCACCTGTTGCAGCATGTCGATGACGTGCTGAGGTGATCTGTTGTCGAATCCGTGTCTCGGACGCCGGTAGCGGTGACGGAACTCGGGGGCCGTCAACGCATGCCCATTTACAGTTGCATTCGCCCAGTATTCCGTCTGGGTGTCGTAAGGAGCCCAGCAAAAATAACGAGTGGGAACAAAGCGAGCGTAAACGATCGCGCCCAACTGAAAGGCAAATAGCAGCAGCGGAATGATCACGCGCATTGGAAGAATCCTCTTAAGCTATCACCGGTGAGGTCCAACGGACCTCTGCACCGCGGGCTAAGCTGAGCTCTTCCGTCCGCGCTTTGACGGGGCTAGACGTCTCTCACGCAGCGGAAGCTCATGTTCGTCGTTGTGCTATCGGGCGTGTTGCTACTGCGCGCGGCCACTCGGTATCGGTTGCAGTACGACTTATGGCAGAGATACGATCCGCCTTTGATGACCTTTCCCGTTCCACGCCGTGGGCCAACGGGATTGGTCCGTGTTGCCCAGGTGTGAAATGTGGGGTGGAACCAGTCCGCGCACCATTCCCATGCATTTCCGGTAATCGTGTACAGCCCGAATTCATTGGGCGGA
>Ga0308176_10000399_pt1 | contig 27916 bp, 24 predicted proteins | sample PhyCR2_3_FD_203890 | JGI IMG/M metagenome (GOLD analysis project Ga0308176, IMG submission 203890) | Soil microbial communities from UC Gill Tract Community Farm, Albany, California, United States - DLSLS.C.R2 | ecosystem: Environmental > Terrestrial > Soil > Agricultural land | place: USA... | reverse complement strand
GGTGCCGCCCGCCGACGAGCCGGCACCGCCCGAGGACACAGACCGGCCGCTGGCGCCGAGCCCCGCCGAGGAGAAACCGCCTCACCAGCCACCCGCCGACCGCGAATCGACCGACCGCGAACCGACCGGCGAGGTTGCCGCTGAGGCGCCTGCGCCGGAGGAAGCGCCGCCCGAGGAGCACCGAGGTGCCGAGGCTGCGGCCGCCGCAGCAGCTGCCGCAGCCGCCGCTGGGGCGGTCGCAGCGGGGGCCGCCGGGGAGTCGGCTGATGCGGCCGACGCGACAGCGCCGGAGGAGCACCGAGATCCCGGGGCTGCGACCGCCGGGACGGGCGCCGCCGGGGCAGCCGCCGCGGGGGCTGCCGCGGCGGCTGGGTGGGCGGCGCGGCGGGAGTCCGGCGTCCCTCAGGTCGCGCCGCGGTCGAGCTTCGCGGAGTCGCTGGCCGCGCAGGCCGACGACACCCACGAGCAGCCGCGGCCCGCCCCGCCGGTGCCGCCCGGCGATGCCGTCATGCCGATGGGCACGGTGCTCGGCGGAGCGGCCGCCCACCCGCCGCTGCCGCCGCCGCAGACCCCGCTGCCGCCACCGGCACCGCCCCCCGACGAGCCGCCCGACGAGCAGGACGACCCGCTCCAGGACTGGGCCCGGGAGCGCCCGGCAGGCCCGGGCCACCAGGTCGGCCCCGTGGTCGACCAGCAGGGTCCGCTGCCCGACCTCGGCGCGACCCCGCCGGGTGGCGAGCCTGATGACGACTGGGCGGCCCGCTTCGGCGCGCTCGCCGAGCAGCTCGGCGAACCGCGGCCGGAAGCCAACCAGCCGGACGACCAGCCGGACGACCAGCCGGACGACCAGCCGGGGACGGCCCGCCCGGACGAGCCGCCGAGCACCGACTTCTCCACCGGTCCGCCGCCGCGCGAGCCGCAAGCCTGGCCCCGGCGCGAGCCCCAGCCCCCGCCCGAGCCGTTCGGCGGCCCGTACGGTCAGCAACCGGCCCCGCCCCCGCCGTACCGGCCGGCCGGGCCGGAACCGCCGCATCCCCGCGACCGGCAGCAGGGCCGGGAGACGCCGCGCTCGGCCGCCCGCAGGGCCGGCACCCGCTCCCACCAGGGCCGCCCGGAGGACCCCCGGCAGGCCGCCGTCTACGACGCGCTCGCGATCAACGAGCAGGTCCTGGACGAGGTGTGGACCAGCCCGTCGGTGGACGTGCTCAAGGTCGTGTCCAGCATCGTCGTCAACGCCCTGGACGCGTACGAGGACGACCCGGCCGAGTATGCGGACTGGGTCGCGGTCCACCGCACCGGCAACTGCGACTGCCACTGAGCAGCCGAACGGCCGACCGGGAGAGTCAGGACCGCCCGCGCCGGAGGACCCCGTTGCGGATCCGCTCGATCCCGGCGGGACCCGGACCGGGCGGCACCGACGCCACCGGCGGGAACGGCCGGCCGGCGTTGTACCTCTCCTCCAACCGGCTCACCTCCGCTGCCAGCACCCGCCCGGCCAGCTCGCTCAGGTTGTGCGACTCCCCTGGCTCGCTGGACGTGGCCTGCACCGCGGCCCTGGCCCGATCGACCAGGTCACGAGGCAGGTAGAAGCTGCGCTGCACGCGGTCCGGGCTGGTCCGGCTGCGTCGCCGCGGTCCGTCCCCGTACGGATCCCGCTCCCCCATGTCGGACCCAACCCCTTTCCCCGCGTGGTGCCGCTTCGCCCGGACGGACGCACCTTAAGCGTGCGCTAGCTCGAATTCCGGCCACAGAAGTAGTATAAGTGACGCAGTCACTGGTCCCCGGGGCATCGGCGCCCGGCGGGAGTCATAGGAAAGTCGCATTAGACTTCCCCTCACGTGAATCCAGCACGTGCCGTAGTGTCGTCGCAGCGTCGCGTTACCGCCGAAGGGAGCACTGGACGTGCAGCATCTAGCCGCCCACGTCCTGGCCGCCGAGCCCACGATCAACACGACCGGCGTCGTGGCATGGATAGTGAAGTACATCATCCCGCTGCTGTTCGCCTTCGCCGCCGTGGTGATCATGTCTCGGGCCCACCAGGGCCGGACTCGCGAGAACGCCGTCGTGGCCGTCAACCTGTTCCTCGGGATCATGCTCATCGCCGCCGGAGGCGCTCTGTTCGCCTTCGGCCAGCAGCTCGTCAACCTGATCCTCGGCTGAGTCCGATCACGCACCGGCCAGCGGAGGGAGACACATGGCGCTGACCGTCAGACCGGACGACGAGGTCTACCAGTTCGACACCGTCTGGCTCGGGCCGGACGAATACACGCTGCCCATCCAGGCGCGCTATGTCGCCTGGGGCACCTGGCTGGCCTGCTTCCTGGTCGCGGCCGTGCTGATCATCCCGCTCGGCGGGGGCGGACCGGCCGGCGTGCTGGGCTCGCTGGTCTGGTCTCTCGGCCTGTCGGTGGTGCTGTCCCGGGCGGTCATGCTGATCGTCGACCACGAGCGCCCGCTGCGGTCGCTGCCGGCGTTGTTCAGCGCGGAGGCTCGGGCGGCGATGCACTCCCGCCGCCGCGGTGAGCGGTCGCTGCTGGTCCGGCCGGGCCGGGTGGTCGTGCGGGACACCCCGCCGAAGGTGCTCGCGATGCGCGAGCGGCAGCGCAGCCGGGCCGCCGGCAAGGCCGCCGGCAAGGCCGCCGGCAAGGCGGGGCGCACGGCGCACCGGGAGCAGCCGGTGGCCGAGGTCGCGCCGGTCGGGCAGCCGGTGACGACCGAGCTGGCGACGCCCGCGCCGACGGAGCCGACTATCGGCCTCGGCACTCCGGCCTGGACGGCGGACTCCGCGGTCGACGGCTGGCACGCCCGGCGGACGCCGGCCTGGAGCATCAGGGCCGACGAGCACGACGTGTACGAGCCGGCACCCGTCCCGGTGCCGGTCGACGACGAGGTGCACGAGTTCGTCCGTGCACCCGATCCGGAGACCGCGCCCGCCCCGACCGCTGAGGTCCTGGCGGCGGCGGTCCACCCTCCGGAGCCTGCGCCGGCCCCGGTCCCGACGGCGGCCGAGCCGCCGGCCTGGCCACGCGCCGGCAACGGCGGTCCCTTCCGGACAGATCCGCACCGGGCCGAGTCGAACGGGGGCGGTCGGGCAGTTCCGGCCGGCGACGAGGTCGATCCGCACGCCGCGCTGGAGCGGCGCCTCGTGCTCCCCGCCAGGAAGGACCGCTGATGGCTCGACGCCGCGAGGAGCCGCGCCCGGCTCAGCTCGGGCTCGCCCTCCGCGAGATCGCCGGCAACATCACGCTGACCAAACGCAGCGCGTACGCCTGGTACGTCGTGCCGCCCGCCCGCTGGGCCTGGCGCGCCGACGGCGACCGGCGCGCCATGGTGGACACCGCCGGCATCGCGTACGCCGGTCTGGCCGGCCGCCGCCTGCGGATCCGGGTCACGAGCCGGCCGTACCCGGTCGCGGCTTGGGCCCGCGGCCTGCACGCCCGCACGCCGTCCCCGCTGCCCGGGGCGCGCGACAACGACTGGTCGGACAACCTGCTCGCACAGCAGCGCTACCTGCGCACCTCCGCCACCGCGGAGAAGGAGGTCTACCTCGGCATCGAGATCGCGCCGCGGTCCCGGATCACCGCGCTCGCCGACGCCGTGCTGGGCAAGGCCGGCAACCGGGAGCTCGCCCACCTCGACCAGGACGTCGAGCTGATCGGCGAGGTGGTCCGCTCCCCCGGCATCGGCGGCCAGCCGGCCGACCCGCGCCGGATGGAGTGGCTGCTGCACCGCTCGATCGGGCTCGGGCTGCCGGCCCCGGGCGGGCTGATGTCCCCGCCGGGGCTGTCCGCGGAGTGGGAGACGACCGACCTGCACGCGTTCACCGAGGGCGTCGTGGTCCGCCCGACCCCGCTCGGCCGGTGCGTGCAGATGATCGACCGCCGGCCCGACCACGACCCGCTGACCTCCTACGTCGCGGTCGTCACGCTGGGCCGGATGCCGGAGCTCGTGGTGCCCGACCCGCGCGGTCCCTGGCTGTCGGCGACCGACGCGCTGCCGTTCCCGGTCGAGGTGTGCTCGACGGTCGACGTGCTGGCGGGCACCGCCACCCGCGGCGGCGTCACCAAGGCGCTGCTGCGCATCCGGGACCAGCAGCGGCAATACCAGATCCACGACGTCGACGAGCCGGCCGCGCTGACCCGGCAGGCCGAGCACGCCCGGCACATCGAGGACGAGATGAGCCACGGCGACGATCTGGTCTCCACCCGCACCGAGGGCTGGTACCGGCTGGCCGTCGCCGGCCGCACCGAGAACGAGTGCATGGAGCGGGTCCGGGCGGTGCGCGACCTCTACAAGCGCCGGCACATGGACGCCGTGCTGACCAAGGGCCAGGCCGCGCTGGTCCGCGAGTTCGTGCCGGGCGAGCCGATCGCGTCCAGCGCGTACCGCCGCCGGCTGCCGATGCGCTACTTCGCTGCCGGCCTCCCGCAGGTGGCCACTCGGCTGGGCGACCGTCGCGGGCCGCTCATCGGGATCATCGCGTCGAGCGTGCGCCGGCCGGTCATGTTCGACACGCACTACTCGACCGAGGTGAAGAAGGCGTCCGGGCTGGTGCCGATCGTCGGCCGGCAGGGCGCCGGCAAGTCGGTGCTCGAGGCGGCGATCTGCTACCAGGCCGCCCGGCGCGGGATCCGCACGGTGATGCTCGACCCGTCCGGCCCGCTGGCCGCGCTGGTCGAGATGCCCGAGCTGAAGGAGTTCGCCGAGCACATCGACCTGGCCAAGGCGCCGGCCGGCACGCTCTCGCCGTGGGCGGTGGTGCCGGAACCGCAGCCGGGCCACTTCGACTCGCAGGAGCAGTACGACGAGGCGATGGACGAGGCCCGGGCCGAGCGCAAGACGCTGGCCATCGACATCGCCCGGATGCTGCTGCCGGCCCAGATCGACCACAACCCGCACACCGAGCCGCTGCTGCTGCGGGCGATCCGCGAGGTCGGCGCCGAGCCCACGAGCAACTACTGGGCGGTCACCTGGCGGCTGCGAGAGTACGCGGGGCTGCGGTTCGACGGCGCGCCGATGGACCCGGACGACGAGGGCTACAAGCGGCTGCGGGACGAGTCGGCGGCGATGCACGCGCAGACCCTGGCCGACCTGCTCTCCGACACCGCGGAGACCAGGCAGGGCCGGCTGTTCTTCCCGCCGCTGACCCCGCAGGGGCAGGAGCTCGTCGCTCGGCAGCCGCACACCGAGGCCGTGCTCACCGTGATCACGATGAGCGGGCTGGTGCTGCCGAACCCGACGGTCCCGCGCGAGCACTGGTCGTTCACCGAACGGATGAGCGTGCCGGCGCTGCACCTCGCCTCCTGGTATGCGACCCGGGCGATCTACGGCCTGCCCCGGCACGTCCGCAAGGTGCTGGCCCTGGACGAGTGCCACTTCCTGGCCATGTGGCCGGTCGGCCGGGCGCTGTTCCAGCGGGTCGGCCGGGACACCCGCAAGTACAACGTGTGCTGCCTGGCCGCCTCCCAGGACCCGGCGGACACCCTGAACATGGATGTCGCCAACCACGTGGCTGCGAGCTTCATCGGCCGGATCGAGGACGAGCGGGTGGCGGCGGACGCGCTGCGGCTGCTCGGCGTGCCGACCGGTGCCGGGTACGAGCACGCGATCGGCACGCTGTCCCAACCCGGTCCGGACGGCACGCCGCCGGACTACCGGGAGTTCGTGTTCCGCGACGCGGACGGCAACGTGGACCGGTTCGTGGCCGACCTCTCGTACAACCAGGGCCTGCTCGCGGTGGTCAACACCGACGCCCGGCAGCCGGGCGAGGCCGACGCCGACCCGTCCAGCGTGGACGACTACGCCGACTTCACCGACGACCGGGTGACGGTGTGAGCGCCACGCCGACGGCCGCGACCGGCCGTGTCCTGCGGGCGGCGGGCCGGGCCCTCGACCACGCCGCCGGCCGGGCCGACGCATCGGCTCGGGAGCCGCTCGCCCCAGGGCACCGGCATGCTCCCCTGCCGGCTACGTCTCTACTCCGACCCGCGCAGCAGAGACGTAGCCGCGCCGGCCGCATGGTTCCGGACCCCGCCGGAGCCGACCGCCCCAGCCCCGACCGCACGATTCCGGACCGCCCCGTAGCCGAGCACACCGGCCCCGAGCGCACGATTCCGGACCGCGCCGTAGCCGAGCGCACCGGTCCCGAGCGCACCGGCCCGGATCGCGACCGGCCCGGCGAAGGCCGGCGACCCCGCTGGGTGCGGGTCACCACCAAAGTGCTCGGCGTGTTCGTGCTGGCCACGGCGACGCTGTTCGTCGCGCCCGGCACCGCGTCGGCGCTGCCGATCGTCGGCGGCTGCACGACGCCGCCGGCGCCGGAGTCACCCCAGCAGGGCATTTCCGGTTTCTTCATGTCGAAGCCGAACCCGCTGCCGCCGGCCGAGGACCCGTTCGCGGCGAACGCGAAGACGACGCCGTTCGAGCAGTACGGCCTGGCCGGGCTGTCCTGGTACACCTATGACCTCGGCTGCGGCGGTGCCGCCCGCGACCCGTCCGGCTCGATCTCGACCTGGGCCGCGCGGCTGATGTTCATCCCGGCCAAGGCCACGGTCGCGGCGCTGACCGGGGTGATGCAGGCCGCCCTGCACCCGACGTACCTGTCCGCGTTCGACCCGCTGCTCAACAGCCTGGTCAGCCAGCTGCGCCGGGCCGTCTACACGCCGCTGTTCCCGCTCGCGGTGATGCTCACCGGCCTGCTGCTGATGGCCCAGGCGACCCGACAACGGGTGTCCGAGTCGACCACCGCGATCGGCTGGTGCCTGCTCGTCACGGTCATCGCGGCGGCGTTGTTCGCCTGGCCGGTGAAGGCCGGGCATGCCGCCGACACGGTGATCAGCAAGGGCGTGGCCACGGTCTCGGCCGGCATCACCGGCAAGGGCGGCGACCCCGGCGACCAGGTCGCCAACATGCTGTACGGGCCGTTCCTCTACCGCATGTGGCTGATGGGCGAGTTCTGCGACCCGGACAGCACCGGCGCGCAGAAGCACGGTTCCGCACTGCTGCAGGCGCAGGCGCTGAGCTGGCGGGAGGCCGAGCAGGCCAAGACGGGCGGGGAGAAGGTCACCGACGCCAAGCAGAAGACGTTCGGCGACGTGGCCGGGAAGGTGAAGAGCGACGACCCGTCAGCGTACGAGTGCGTCGCCGGGCACGGCAGCGCGTCACTGGAGGCGTCGATCCTCGCCGACGTGGGCGTCCTGCTGATGGCACCGTTCCTGCTGGTCGGCGGGCTGATCCTGATCGCCGCGTACCTGGTCGTGCGGTTCGCGGTGATCTTCGCGCCGGCGCTGCTCACCGCGGGCGCGTTCTTCCCGCTGCGCGGCATCGTGCTGGCCGCCGGTCGGGTCGTCGCCGCCGCGATCATCAACGGCATCCTGTTCACGCTCGCGGTGCTGCTGGTGATCCGGGTGGACTCGGCCATCCTCGACCCGTCGACCGCGCTGCCGGCCTGGCTCCGGCTGGTGCTGGTCGGCGTCGTCACGGTCGTGATGTGGTATCTGACCAGGCCGTTCCGGAAGCTCACGACGATGGTGACGACCGGGCGGATGGCCTGGGCGATGGGCGACCGGTCGTACTACGAGCGCGGCGGGCTGTTCGGCCGCCGGCGCGGCTTCGACGCGGCGATCGTGGCGGACGACGGGCATGCCGCGGTGCTGGGCCGGGAGGAGGCCCGCAGTCCGGCCGGCATGCCGCGGGGCGCCCCGGCAGCGGTGGTGGCGCCGGTCTCGGTGTCGTCGACCAGGTCGGACGGTGGGGGCAAGGTAGCCGCGGCCGCGGCGGGGGCGGCGGTCGGTGCGGCAGCGGCGGGTTCCCGGGGTGACCCGCCCGGCCGGTCGACGGCGGCCACCGGCGACGGGCCCCGGCGCGGGCCGGCGGGCTCCGGTGCGCGCTCCCCGGCCGGGGCGGCGGCCGGCAGCGGTTCCGCCCCCGGGCGCCCGGCCGCGACGGGCGGCGGGACGGCACGGGTCGGCGACAGCGTGCCGCCGGTGCACGCACCGCCACCGAGCCCGCGCCGCCGGCCGGTGCCCAGCCCGGTGCGGGCCAGCCGGCGCCTCGACGAGGGCCTGTTCGACGCCGGTGCCCCCGGCCGGCCGGCGCCCGAGGACGACGCCCGCGGCTACCTCAGCCCGGTGCGGGTCGAGGTCGCCGACGACGAGCTCTACCGCCTGTTCGACCCGGCCCGGCCATCGCGGCCGTCCCGGAACGGGAGCGGCCGCTCGTGATCAGGCTGCTGCGGCTGGTATCCTGGACGGTCCACTGGGCCACCAGGACGCCGCGGCGGGTGATCGGTGTGCTCGCCGTCCCGATCCTGGTCGCGGTCGCGCTGGCGGCCGGGCCGATGCGGGACCGGCCGGACACCACCGGATCCGGGCCGGTCGCCGCCCCGACGAGCGCCGCGCCGGCGCCGACCGGCCCGCGGTCCACCCAGCTGCCGGACACCAGCACGCCGGTCCCGCCGCAGCCGACCGTGCCGTCGTTCCGGCTCAGCCAGGCCCAGCAGGCGGCGGCGGTCGCGTACGTCGTCGCGGCCAACAGCCACGACGCCCGCCCCGGCCGGGACAAGGCCTTCACCGACTCGTACGGGCGCGCGAAGCCGTACGTGACCGCGGACCTGTACCGGCAGATCACGGCGGCCGACCCGCGCCGCGGTGACTACCAGTGGCGGCAGTGGCTGGCCGGCAAGGCGACCGTCGAGGTGACCGTGCTGGCCGCCGGCGTCCCGGACGGGGCGCCGGCGCCGACCGCGACCACCGCGTACACCCGGGTGCAGTTCCGGCAGACGGTCCGGCCGACAGCCGGCGCCCAGGCTCCGACGTCCACCGTGGACGTGCTCAACCTGCTCGTCACCCGCGGCAACGACGGCCGTTGGCTGGTCTCCCGGCTGCTGGCGGACGTGTGAGCACCGTCGGAGAGCGTCCCCCGGCGCGCCCCGTCGCCACCGGCGTCAGCGGCGTCACCCGGGCCGAGCCGAGGATCTCGCGCGGCGCGATCGCGCTGCTGCTCAGCGCGCCGGTCACGGTGCCGGTGGCGCTGATGCTGGTGGCGGCGTTCCTGCTGACCGCGCTGGCCGGCGGCGGCAGCGTGAGCAACAACGACGTGCCGCCGGGCGGGGTCGTCGGCGGCACGCTCAAGGGCGGCGTGCCGGTGCCGCAGGAGGTCGTCGCGCTGGTCGAGTCGTCGATCCAGGCGGCCGGCAGCCAGTTCGTCACCGAGAGCGTGCTCGCCGCGCAGCTCTTCCAGGAGTCGCACTTCAACGAGGCCGCGGTCTCGCCGGTCGGGGCACAGGGGATCGCCCAGTTCATGCCGGCGACCTGGGCGGCCTGGGGCCGGGACGAGAACGGCGACGGCAAGGCCGACCCGTTCGACATGCAGGACGCGGTCCCGGCGGCGGCCCGGTTCGACGCGCACATCGCCGACCTGGTCGCGTCGGTGCCCGGGGACCGCACCGAGCTGATGCTCGCCGCGTACAACGCAGGGCCGGGAGCGGTGCTGCAGTACCAGGGCGTGCCGCCGTTCCAGGAGACCCAGGCGTACGTCCGGACGATCACCGACCTCGCCTCCGAGTGGGCGGTCACACCGACGCTGGTCGGCGCCGGTGCGGGGCCGATACCGGCGCCGGAGCCGGGCGAGGTCGAGCTGACCGGCAACCAGATCATCGACACCGCGATGTCGTGGGCGGTGGCCCAGATCGGCTCCTGGTACCAGTGGGGCGGAACCTGCAAGGATCCGTTCGGGCCGAGCGTGATGGGGCGCTGCGACTGCTCGTCGCTCACCCAGCAGGCATACGCGCACGCCGGCGTGGCGATCCCGCGGGTGGCGCGCGACCAGCAGCACTTCGGCAGCGAGGTGCCGAACCCGGCCGATATCCAGCCCGGTGATCTGATCACTATTCCGGGTGCGGACGGGACGCCGACCGTCGCCGGGCACGTCGGCATGTACGTCGGGCACGGAATGGTGGTCGAGGCGCCGTTCACCGGAGCGCAGGTGCGCCTCGTACCCGCTCGCACCTACTCGGACATCATCTCGATCCGCCGCATGGTCACCGGCTGACGGCGCATTTTCCCCCGAATTCATCATCGACAAACCGCCGGGCGTACGTCGGTCATCGGCGGAATGGGCGGGTCGCCAGATCAGCGCAATCGAAAGCGTCCCGGATAACCGTCGGAATTCATCGGCCACCGGCCGCCGCCGCATGCCCGCCGACCCAGTTTGCCCTCGCTGTCACCGACCGGCGCCGGCGTCCTCGCACCGCTTCCCGCGCCCTGACCACGACCGGCGGCATCGTCGGCGCGGCCGGGACAAGCCCGGTATCGCCCACCTCTCGCCGTGCCGGACGGCTGCCTGGATCGCCGGCAACGGCACGGAACCTCTGACGCTAGACCGGCTGCCGCTGGCCGGAGCCAGGGAGGTTGGCCGCGCTTCCGGTGGCCCGGACCGGTGGCACCGCCGACCGCCGCCCGGCCAGCCAGCCGAGCAGCACTCCGAGCGCGGCGACGGCAGCGCCGCCGGCTCCGATCCGGCCGCCCCGGCTGTCCCGCGCGGCCCGTACCGCGTCCCGCATCGACCGCCCGACACCCATCTGATCCTCCTTCGCTGACGAATCAACGATCATTTCTACCCACGTCCGGTTGCCATTTCACGCGTCATTCCGAGTCGTTTCCGAGCTATCTCGATGGGTAGCCAGCAAGACCAAGAGGGAACGTACTCGTAAAGCTTTTCCAAAAGGACTTGGTAAAGGCTTTCCAAAGTCAGGGAGGAAGACGGTGGCTATCACACAAGCCTCCGAGCCCTCGGTGCGGAGCCTGATCCCCGCCCGCATCGACCGGCTGTCCTGGGCGCCGTTCCACACCAGGATGGTGATCGCACTGGGCGTCGCCTGGGTGCTGGACGGCCTCGAGATCACGATCGTCAGCGCACTCGGTGCGGTGCTGAGCGACAACGACACGCTCGGTCTGAGCTCGGCGGCCGTCGGCCTGATCGCCACCGTCTACCTGCTGGGCGAGGTGTTCGGCGCGCTGTTCTTCGGCAAGCTGTCCGACCAGTTCGGCCGGAAGAACCTGTTCATCATCACCCTCGGGGTCTACCTCGCCGGCAACGCGCTGACCGCACTGACCTGGAGCAACAGCGCGGTCGCGATCGGCTTCCTCTACCTGACCCGGTTCGTCGCCGGCATGGGCATCGGCGGTGAGTACGCGGCGATCAACTCGGCGATCGACGAGATGATGCCGGCCCGCTACCGCGGCCGCGTCGACATCGCGATCAACGGCACCTACTGGGGCGGCGCCATCCTCGGCACCCTGGTCCAGCTGCTCCTGCTGAACACGCTCGACCACAGCATCGCCTGGCGGCTCGGCTTCCTGGTCGGCCCGGCGATCGGTCTGTGCATCTGGCGCCTGCGGAAGAACCTGCCGGAGAGCCCACGCTGGCTGGTCATCCACGGTCGCCAGAAGGAGGCCGAGGACAACATCCGGTTCATCGAGGACGAGGTGCGCGCGGCCGGCCAGACGCTCGAGGACGTGCCCGACGACCGGGCGATCGAGATCCGGCCGCAACCGCCGGTGCGCTTCCTGCACCTGGCCAAGGTGCTGTTCCAGTCGCACCGCCGGCGCACGATCCTCGGCTCGACCCTGATGATCACGCAGTCGTTCCTCTACAACGCGATCTTCTTCACCTACACGCTCGTCCTCACCAAGGTGTACGGGATCTCGGAGTCGTGGGCGCCGGCGTTCCTCATCGCGTTCGCGGTCGGCAACCTGGTCGGTCCGCTGACGCTGGGCAAGCTGTTCGACACGGTCGGGCGGCGCAAGATGATCGCCGGGACCTACCTGCTCTCCGGCGTGCTGCTGGCGATCTCGGCGGCGATGTTCCAGGCCGGCATGCTCAACGCGTACACGCAGACGCTGGCCTGGTGCATCATCTTCTTCTTCGCCTCCTGCGGCGCGAGTGCCGCGTACCTGACCGTGAGCGAGATCTTCCCGATGGAGATCCGCGCGCAGGCGATCGCACTGTTCTTCGCCGTCGCGCAGTGCTTCGGCGCCTTCGGCCCGTGGTTCTACGGTCAGTTGATCGGCGACGGCACCAACCACACGATGCTCACCATCGGCTACCTCATCGGCGCCGCGGTGATGGTCGTCGGCGGGTTGGTCGAGGTGTTCCTCGGCATCGACGCGGAGAACAAGTCGCTCGAGGACGTCGCCACCCCGCTGTCGGTGGTGGCCGAGCCTGCGGCCGCGGCTGCATAGTCACACACCGACCCCGGCCGGGCGACCGAGCGTCGCCCGGCCGGGTTATGGTCAGGCGTGGGCGGTTCGGAGTGGTACCTGACGGTCCCGCCGGGCTGGCGCCCGCTGCCGGCCGGCGGCGCCGAGAAGCTCTCCGACCGCCGCGTCGTGCTGGCCGAGCCGCCGGGCGCCTTCCGGTATGACGTGCGGGCGGTCAGCGAGCCGTACGGGGCCGAGGACGGCGAGCTCTACGTCGACGTGGTCAGCGAGCACGACTGGTACCGCTCGCGGATCCGGAAGGAGCCGGTGCGGACCTCGCCCTACCGGCTGGACCGGGTCTGGGTCGAGCAGGGCGAGCAGGTCGAGGCGACGCCGGCGGAGACACCGCCGTCCGGGGTCTTCGAGCGGCTGGTCACTCCGGACGTGCCGCCGGAGCGGCCGCCGCGGCGGGCCGGCGACGTGCCCGACCTGGCCGGGCGTCGGGTGGTCGTGGTGCAGCCGGGCGGTCCGATCCGGCACCGCCGGGCGGTGAGCGAGCCGTACCTGGACGCGGACGGCGACGTGGCGGTCACGATCTGCTCCGAGCACGACTGGTATCGCTGGGTGATCACCCGCGAGCCACCCCGCGCGGAACCGTGCCCGCTCTACCTGGTCTGGGTGGAGTGACGCCCAGGGCGTGTCACTGAGTCCCCGCCGCCGGCGAGTTCAGCCGGCCGCCCCTGACGAGCCGCGCCTACACCGCGTGGCGCTTGAGCCGGCGGCGCTCCCGCTCGGACAGCCCGCCCCAGATGCCGAACCGCTCGTCGTGCTCCAGCGCGTATTCCAGGCACTCCGCCCTGACTTCGCAGGTCGTGCAGATGCGCTTGGCCTCCCGGGTGGAGCCGCCCTTCTCCGGGAAGAACGCCTCCGGGTCGGTCTGCGCACACAACGCCCGCTCCTGCCAGCCGGGCTCCTCGGCCAAGCCGAAGAACCCCGCGAACACGGACCCCTCCTCGTACATGGGCTCGCTCATCGGGGCCCCTTCCCACCACTCGACCCACACCCCGTATCGGTGTGTTCCCCGCGGTTCTGAGAATCACACCGGTGTAAGTACACCCGTGTCGCTACCGCACAGTCAAGCCGTGATCTGCTACACGATCATGTTCGGCCGGATCCGGCCTCGGTCGCCCGGCGTGTCGCCCCAACACGCCGGCCCGCCCGGAACGCCCGATTACGACGGCCGCCGAAGTGTGCCGTATCCCCCGTTGCACCCCGCACCCGCCCCGAATCGACCGAACCCGCAAACCGTCAAACAGCCGGGCACGCCGGTCGCCGTCCCGTGGCGCACGCGAACGCGGTCGCGCCGACACCGGCCCCAGGGGGAGGCCCCGGTGCGCAGGCCCGCGCCCGGGGAGGGGGTGCGTGGTTGGGGGTGGGCGGGTGGGTGGGGGTAGGCGACCGAGTGGGAGGATGAGGGAGTGCGGCTGGTCGTGGTGGCTGGGGGCATCGGCGGGGCCCGGTTCCTCCGCGGTGTGCGGGCCGCGGTGCCCGACGCCGAGATCACCGCGCTGGTCAACACCGGCGACGACGTGACCCTGCACGGCCTGCGGATCTGCCCGGACCTCGACACGGTGATGTACACCCTCGGCGGCGGCATCGACCCCGACCGCGGCTGGGGCCGGGCCGGCGAGACCTGGCGGGTCAAGGACGAGCTGGCCGCGTACGGCGCCGACCCGGCCTGGTTCGGGCTCGGCGACCTTGACCTCGCCACCCACCTGGTGCGCACCCGGATGCTCGACGCCGGCTACCCGCTGTCCGCGGTCACCGAGGCGCTGTGCGCCCGCTGGCAACCGGGTGTGCGGCTGCTGCCGATGAGCGACGACCGGGTCGAGACGCACGTGCTGGTCGACCGCGAGGACGGGCCGGGCCGGCACGCGATCCACTTCCAGGAGTGGTGGGTGCGGCACCGGGCCGCCCTGCCCGCACACGGGTTCGTCCAGGTCGGCGTCGACGGGGCAAAGCCGGCGCCCGGCGTGCTCGACGCGCTGGCCGCCACCGATGCGGTGCTGTTCGCGCCGAGCAACCCGGTGGTGAGCGTGGGCACGGTGCTGGCCGTACCGGGCGTCCGGGACGCGGTCCGGTCCGCGCCGGGCCGGGTGGTCGGGCTCTCGCCGATCGTCGGAGGCGCGCCGGTGCGCGGCATGGCCGACGCCTGCCTGACCGCGATCGGCGTGGACACCTCCGCCGAGGCGGTCGGCCGCTGGTACGGCTCCCGCGCGTGGGCCGACGGCGTGCTCGACGGCTGGCTGGTGGATACCGCGGACGCCGGTGCCGAGGTGCCCGGCGTGCTGGTGCGCGCCGTGCCGCTGATGATGACCGACGAGGCCGCGACCGCCGAGATGGCCCGCGCCGCCCTGGCGGTCGCCGGTGTCTGAGCCGGGGGGCGGCCCGCCCGATCCGGGGTCGACCCGGCCCGCCGGTGAGCCGGCCCCGACGCGCCCGACCGAGATCACAGGACCAGCCGACCCGACAGGACCAGCCGACCCGACAGGACCAGCCGACCCGACAGGACCAGCCGACCCGACAGGACCAGCCGACCCGACAGGACCAGCCGACCCGACAGGACCAGCCGACCCGACATGGCCGGCCGAGACGGCAGCCGCGGGCCGGGAGGCTGCGGGGACCGGCCGGTCGGTGCGGATCGACGCCCGGGGTGACCTGCCGGCCGAGGTGCGGGTCATCCCCGTCGTCGGGTTGCCGGACTTCCGGCCGGGGGATGACCTGGCGGGGGCGATCGCGGCGGCGGCGCCGTGGATCGAGGACGGGGACGTCCTCGTCGTCACGTCCAAGGCAGTGTCCAAAGTGGAGGGTCGGCTGGTGCCGGCGCCGGCCGACCCGGCCGGGCGGGAGGCGGCCCGGCAGCGGGCGGTCGACGCGGAGACCGTCCGGGTCGTCGCCGCCCGCGGCCGGACGCGGATCGTCGAGACCCGGCAGGGCCTTGTCCTCGCCGCCGCCGGCGTCGACGCCAGCAACGTCCGGTCGGGCGAGCTGGCCCTGCTGCCGGTCGACCCGGACGCATCGGCCCGGGCGCTGCGCGACGAGCTCAAGGCCGCGCTCGGCCGCACCGTCGCCGTCGTGGTCAGCGACACGATGGGCCGGCCGTGGCGCATCGGCGTCGTCGACGCCGCGATCGGCGCGGCCGGCGTCCGCGCGGTCGAGGACCTGCGCGGCCGCACCGACACGCACGGGATGCGGCTGGAGATGACCGAGGTCGCGGTCGCCGACGAGCTGGCCGCAGCGGCCGAGCTGGCCAAGGGCAAGCTCACCGCCGTGCCGGTCGCCGTCGTCCGTGGACTGTCGCCTGTGGACGATCCGCGCGGCGCGCGGGCGCTGCTGCGCCCGCCCGCGGACGACCTGTTCCGGCTCGGCACCGCGGAGGCGGTCGAGGAGGGCCGGCGGCAGGCGCTGGCCGGGGTGGCCGACCCGCCGCCGGCGTACCGGGACGCGCTGGCGGTGCTGGCCGCGTACGACGACCCGGAGCTGGACCAGCGCTCGCTCGCCACGGCGATGCTCGCCTTCCTCGAGGCGCGCCCGGACGCGACCTCCCGGTCCTGCCGCCCAGGCCACCTCACCGCCACCACGGTCGTGCTGGACGCCGACGCCCGGCGCACGCTGCTGACCCTGCACCCGAGGGTCGGCGCCTGGCTGCCGCTGGGCGGGCACATCGAGCCGGAGGACCCGACGCTGGCCGCGACCGCGCTGCGCGAGGCGACCGAGGAGAGCGGCATACCCGGCCTGCGGCTGGATCCCGTCCCGCTCTACCTCGGCGTGTTCCCGGTGACCTGCTCGCTCGGCGTGCCGACCCGGCACATGGATGTGATCTTCTTCGCGGTGGCCCCGCCCGGTGCGGTCGAGGTGCGCAGCCACGAGTCCGACGACCTGCGCTGGTTCCCGGTCGACGCGCTGCCGGAGGCGCCGGCGGACGTGGCGGTCGCGGTCGGGCGGGCCGTGGCCCGGGTCGGGGTCCGGTCCTGATGGGAGCGCTCGACCCGGTCGGGTCCTGGCCTGTCGGCGCGGCCGCCGCCGCGGTGGTCGGCCCGGACGGCACCGTGCTGGAGACCTACGGCCAGCAGGACAAGGTCTTCCCGCTGGCCAGCGTGACCAAGCCGCTGGTCGCGCTGTCGGTGCTGGTCGCGGTCGAAGAGGGTGCGCTCGGCGTCGACGACCCGGCCGGCCCGGAAGGCTCGACCGTCCGGCACCTGCTGGCGCATGCCTCCGGGCTCGCGCCGGACAAGGACCTGGTGGTCGCCAAGCCGGCCACCAGGCGGATCTACTCCAACGCCGGCTTCGACGTGCTCGGCGACCACCTGGCCGCGGTGACCGGCCTCAGCTGCGCCGACTACCTGCACCAGGCGCTGGCCGAGCCGCTCGGCCTGACCGGCACCGCGCTGGTCGGCCCGCCGCATGCGGGCGGCGAGTCGACCGTCGGCGACCTGGCGCTGGTCGCGGCCGAGCTGGTGCGCCCCGGCCGGTTGCTGCACCCGAGCACCGTGGCCGCGCTGGCGACCGTGCAGTTCCCCGGACTGTCCGGAGTCGTGCCCGGGTACGGTCGGCAGCAGGACAACGACTGGGGTCTCGGGTTCGAGATCCGCGACGCGAAGTCGCCGCACTGGACCGGCCACGGCAACCACCCGTCCACGTACGGGCACTTCGGCCGGTCGGGCACGTTCCTCTGGGTGGACCCGGTCGCACGGGTCGGACTGGTCGTGCTCACCGACACCGAGTTCGAGCAGTGGGCCAAGGACGCCTGGCCGCCGCTGGCCGACGCGGTGCTGCGGGCCTACGGCACCGGTCAGAACGACCGGTAGTCGATCGGCGCGAACCGCGGCCCGTACCGCGGCTTCCCGACGCCGGACAGCTCGATCAGCCGGACTACGCGGTGCCGGTGACCTGGCCATTCCGCCAGCAGTTCGAGCATGCCGTCGTCGTCGACGCGCCGCCCGACGAGGAAGTACCCGACCAGGCCGGGGATGTGGAAGTCGCCGACCGAGGGCGCGTCCGCGTCGCCGAGCGCGCGCTGGGCAGTCTCGGCGGCGGTCCACACCCCGATGCCGGGCACCGTCCGCAGCCGTGCCAGCGCGGCCGCCGGCGCCAGGTCGACGCACTCCTCCAGCCGGTCCGCGACGGTCGCCGCCGCACGGACGGCCCGCTGCCGGTCGATGCCGACCCCGGCGCGGTGCCAGTCCCAGGTCGGGACATCGAGTAGCCGGGCTGCGGGCGGCGGCACCCGCATCCCGGCCGGCGCCGGCCCCGGCGCCGGCGTCCCGTACCGCTGCAGCACGAACCGCCATGCCTCGTGTGCCTGCTTCCCGGTGACCTTCTGCTCGAAGATCGCCGGGATCACCGAGTCCAGCACCAACCCGGTGCGCGGGATCCGTACGCCCGGGTGCAGCCGGTGCACGTCCGCCAGCCGCTGGTGGCGCGGCACGAACCCGTCCGCCGAGTCCCGCGCGCCGAGCAGGTCCGGCACCGACGCGATCGTCCACTCCGCGCCCGGACCCCACGCGGTCGCGTGCACCTCGCCGCCGCCGGCCTGGCGAAGCGCCACCGTGGCTGGCCCGGCCGGCGTCAGCGCGGCCCGCCAGAACATGCCCCCGGCGATGCGGTGGGCACGGTCGCTGCGGCCGCGGACGAGCGGCCAGAGCGTGCCGCGGATGTCCACCGGCCGGCCGGCCCGCCACACGGTCGAGGCCGTCCCGACCTCGACGGCGGTCATCCCCCGCCCCGCTCGCCCTGCGGGCTCTCGGGCTCGCTCAACGCCCCGCTCCTCATCCGGCGGCGTCAGACGTCGGACGAGAAGCGGACGGCGGCCTCGCCGAGCCACACGCCGGGCCAGATCCGGACGCCGGCTCGCAGCTCGTTGTTACTGCCGAGCTGCACCCCGTCGCCAAGCACCGCGTCCTCGACCACGCAGCCGGCGCCCACGACTGCGCCGCGGCCGACCACCGACCGCGTGACCACGGCGCCGTCGTGCACCTGGGCGCCGTCGAACAGCACCGCCGCGTCCAGCCGGGCGCCGGCGCCGACCGTGCAGCTCGCACCGACGGTGCTGCCGCCGGCGAGCACCGCGTCCGCCGCGACCGCGGCGCCGGGCAGCACCACCGCCTCGCCCGGCTCGCCCGGCAGCGCCGCGGTCGGCGCGATCCCGAGCACGAGGTCGGCGCTGCCCCGCACGAACGTGGCCGGCGTACCGAGGTCAAGCCAGTAGGTGGAGTCGACGTAGCCGAGCACGACCGCGCCGGACGCCAGCAGCCCGGGGAAGGTCTCCCGCTCGACCGAGACCGGCGCCCCGGTCGGGATCGTCTCGAGCACCGACCGGCGGAACACGTAGCAGCCGGCGTTGATCTGGTCGGTCACCGGGTCGGGCGACTTCTCCAGGAACGCCTGCACCCGCCCCTCGGCGTCGGTCGGCACCGAGCCGAACGCCCGCGGGTCCTCGACCCGGGTCAGGTGCAGCGTGGCATCGGCGTCACCGGCCCGGTGCGTCTCCACCAGCTTGGTCAGGTCGACCCCGGACAGCACGTCGCCGTTGAAGACGAGCACGTCGTCGGAGCGCACCCGGTCGAGCACGTTGCGGATCCCACCGCCGGTGCCGAGCGGCGTCTCCTCGGTGACGTACTCCAGCTCCAGCCCGAGGTCGGCGCCGGTGCCGAAGTGGTCCGCGAACACGTCCGCCTGATAGGAGGTCGACAGCACCACCCTGCGCACGCCGGCCGCCTTGACGCGGCTGAACAGGTGGGTCAGGAAAGGAACGCCGGCCGTGGGCAGCATCGGCTTGGGCGCGCTCAGCGTCAGCGGGCGCAGCCGGGTGCCCTGGCCGCCCACCAGCACGATCGCGTCGATGGGGCCCTCCTCGGGAGTCGTCCTGGTTGCGAGCGTAGCCCGGTCAGCCGGCCGGCTTCGGACCGGCGTCCGGCGCCGGCCGTGCACCCGCGGCGACCGCGGGAACCCGGCGGGCCAGTGCGGCCCGCGCGGCCAGCCCCGCCCGCAGCACCACCCGGACCGGCAGCCAGCGCAGCCCGGAATAGCGCCGGGACAGGTAGCGCCAGGCGCTGGCGTGGTGCGCGTCGGCCATCGTGCGCGGGTCCTTCGAGGTCGACGCCCCGCCCTCGTGGCAGACCACCGAGGTCGGCACGTACACGTTCTGCCAGCCGGCGCGGCCGATCCGCTCGCAGAGGTCGAGGTCCTCGAAGTACATGAAGTAGGCCGGGTCGAAGCCGCCGACCGCGTCGAACGCCTCGCGCCGGACGAGCATGCACGACCCGGACAGCCAGCCGGCCAGCCGCTCGGTCGGCACCCCGCGCTCGCGCCGGTACGCCGCGGTCCACGGGTTGGACGGCCACCACCAGCCGCACAGCGCGTGCCCGATGCCGCGGCCCAGTGAGGGCAGCTGCCGGGCCGACGGGTAGAGCGTGCCGTCCGGGGACAGGATCGCCGGGCCGAGCACGCCGGCCGACGGCCACCGACCGACCGCCTCCAGCAGCGTGTCGAGCGCGCCGGGCTCCCAGGTCAGGTCGGGGTTGGCGATCACCACCCAGTCCCCCGGCGCCTGCCGGACGCCGAGGTTGGCGGCCTGGCCGTAGCCGAGGTTGGACCCGGTGCGCAGCAGCGTGACGCCCGGCCGTTCGGCCGCCCGCTCGGGCACGCCGTCGGTGGACCCGTTGTCGGCGAGCACCACACCGACCGCGCGGGTGGTCGCCTTGTCGAGCGTCTCGAGGAACGTGTCCAGGTGGTGACCCGGCGAGTACGTGACGACGACGACGCCAAGCTCCGGCGCACGTTCCGGCACGAGTCACACCCTCCTCAGCGGTCGAGACGGCGAGGAACGATAGCCCATCGTGTCCTACCGGCCCGATCCGTCAGTCGCTCCCCGCCCGGCCGGGCCCGGCGCTCGGCCCGGCGGTGGCGCCGGTCGCCGGGCCCGCTCCGGCTCCGCGGCCGGCGGTCGCCGGGCCTTGACGGGCGTCGCCGGCGCGGTCCGGGCCGGCGGTGGCGCCGGTCGACGAAGCGCGGGCCGGGTCTGCCGGCGACTGGTCCACGGCAGCGTCGGTCGGAGCGTGGTCGTCGACGCGCAGGCGCTGCTCGGCCCGGCGCATCGGTCCGCGCAGCGCGATCCCGGCGAACAGCGCCCACAACGCGTCGCCAAGGGTCTGCACGACGCGCGAGGTCGCCACCACCGCGGTCGCCGCCCCGGCCGGCAGGAACGGCAGCAGGATCGCGCCGAGGACCACCTCGCGCACGCCGATCCCGGCCGGCACCAGCCCGAGCACCATCACGCCGGCCGACCAGGCCAGCCCGTACGCCCCGATGGCCAGCGCCAGCGAGCCGGCCCCGGTCAGCCCGAGCGGGCGGGCCAGCGCGAGCAGCGACAGCCCGTAGAACAGCCAGGTGACCAGCAGGAACCCGCAGGCCCGCGCGGTGTTGGCGAAGGTCAGCGGCCGGTCGAGCGGCGGCCGGCGCAGCATCCAGAACAGCCGGTCGAGCAGCGGCGAGAGCACCCGCGGGTGCAGCACGACCAGCAGCACCGGCGTCAGCGCGAGCACCCACCAGTAGTGCTCGGCCGCGGCCGGGCTGGCGAACGGCAGCGTCGCGGAGGCGACGAGCAGCCCGGTCGCGCAGTGCAGGCCGACGAACAGCAGGCCGGCGACCGCGCTGCGCTGCCGGGGCACGCCGAGCGCCTTCCCCAGCTCCATCTGGGCGACGAACGGCCATACCGCGCCGGGCAGGTATTTGCCGATCTGGGCGAGGTAGAACACCCGCATCCCGGCCGCGACCGGCAGCGGGCTGCCGAGGTCCGCCATGATCGTGCGCCAGGCGAAGCTGGTGAACCCGAGCCCGATGATCGCGGCGAGCAGGGACGCGGCGAACCACCCAGGACCCATCCGGTGCAGCGCGTCGACCACCGCCTCGCGCTGGCGGGCGATGGTGAACACGAGCAGCGCCAGCGCGGTGAGCGCGATGGCGATGCGGGCCGCCCGGGTGGCAGACCGGGGAATCTTCACGACTCGCTCACTGCGGTAGCGTATCCGCCCGCGGGAGCCCGAGCCGCGAGGCCCGGGCACGAGCTGGCTATGAGGATTGAGGGGCGTGCCATGTCCACCGTCAACGGCTCCACCGCGGGCACCCCGGCATCGGGCCCTGCCCGCAGCGCTGAGAGTCCTGGCGTCGTCATCGGCAACCACACGAATAAGTACGTGGCGAAGAACCCGGCGATCCGGTTCCTCACCCAGCGCTGGGTAGCCCGCCTGGACGACTTCCTGGGCCAGATCGGCAACAGCGAGGCGCCGCCGAAGCGCCCGCTCGAGGTCGGCGCCGGCGAGGGCGTCATCTCGATGCGCCTGTTCGAGCGGTTCGGCGACGCGACCGCGATCGACCTGCCCGACTCGGGGCTGCGGGCGGAGTGGAAGGCGCGGCCGGGCCCGCGCTACCTGCACGCCGACGCGGAGAAGCAGCCGTTCCGCGACCAGGAGTTCGACCTGACCGTCTGCGTCGAGGTGCTCGAGCACCTCAACGACCCGGAGCAGGGGCTGCGCGAGCTGGCCCGGGTGACCTCGCAACACCTGCTGGTCTCGGTCCCGCGGGAGCCGATCTTCCGCGGCTGCAACTTGATCACCGGCCGGTACGTGAAGGACCTCGGCAACACGCCCGGCCACTTCAACCACTGGTCGACCCGCAGCTTCGTACGCTTCCTGTCCCAGGTCGGCACGGTCCGCGCCGTCTCCAAGCCGTTCCCGTGGACTGTCGCCTGGGTCCGCCTCGGCAATTGACCGTCACCCGGCCGGGTCCCGCGCGGGGCCCGGCCGCCCTGCGCACGGCTCTCTCCGGGCCGCCGGGCGATCAGCCGGCGGGCGGGTGCGCGGAAAGGCCTATTCAGCCGGGTCGGGCTGAGCCCGCCGCCCGGGACGGAGAAACACAGTTCAGCCGCTACGTCAGGCTGAACCCCGGGCCTGATCAGGGCGGGTGGGCGGGGGAACACAGCCGGGTAGGCGGGGAAACACAGCGGGTAGGCGGGGGAAACACAGCCGGGTGGGCGGGGGAACAGCTGGCTCAGCCGGGGAGGCCGGCGGCGCGGGCGTAGCTGGCGAGGTGCGCCTCGGCGCTGGCGGCCCAGGTGAACTCGGCCGCCCGGCGCACCGCCGCCTCGCCCAGCGTCCGCCGCCGCTCCGGGTCGTCCAGCAGCGCGCCGAGCGCGGTCGCGATCGAGTCGGGGTCGCCCTCGGTGTAGGCCACGGCGTCGCCGCCGACCTCGGGCAGCGACAGCCGCTGCGTGGTCAGCACCGCGGCCCCGCAGGCCATCGCTTCGAGCACCGGCAGGCCGAACCCCTCGCCGTGCGACGGGTAGGCGACGACGGTCGCGCCGCCGAGGAACCCGCGCAGGTCGGAGAACTTCAGGTAGCCCGGCCGCAGCACCCGCAGGTGGCTCGGCACCTCGGTGATGGCCAGGTCGATCTCGTCGTCCCAGCCGGACCCGCCGGCCAGCACCAGCGCGGGCGGCTCCGGCCGGTCCTGCACGGCTTTCACCCACCCGCGCACCAGCGACGGCACGTTCTTGCGCGGCTCCAGCATGCCGAGGAAGGCCACGTACGGCGTGTCGCGCAGGCCGAGCCTGGCCCGCACCATCTGCCGCTCGGTGTCGGTCGGCACGTGGAAGGTCTTCTGGTCAACGCCGTGGTAGGCGACGTCGATCCGGGTCGGGTCGGCGTCGAGCACGCGGATCAGCTCGTCCCGGGTCGCCTTCGACGGGACGACGCAGCGGGCAGCACGGTGCAGCGCGGTCTTGATCGCCGACCGGAAGAACGGCCCCTTGACCGAGGTGTGTACGTCCGGCTGTGTGAAGAACGTGGCGTCGTGGATGGTCACCACGACGGGCTTCCCCGCCCGCAGCGGCATCGTGTAGTGCGGCGAGTGCAGCACGTCCGCACTGACCTGCTGGACGACCAGCGGCAGGCCGGTCTGCTCCCAGGCCAGCCGGGCCGGCCGGTGCGCGATCGCGGCCGGTCCGGGCACGACCGTCGCCCCCGGTGCCATCCGGGCGAACCGTTCCGCGTCAGCGCGCTGGCAGGCGACCGCGAAGTCGGCCTGTGCGGCGTCCAACGCCGAGATCAGTCCGTCGACGTACCGTCCAACTCCACCGCGATCGGCGGGGACGGCCGTCGCATCGACGAGCACGCGGGGCGCGCGTCCTGACACGAGTCGGCTCCTGCTGTCTGCTCGGCGGTGGTACGTCTTCCCGGCGGATACCCCGTCGGCTCCGTCGTTGCACAGCGTACGCCCGCCGATGCCACTGTCCGTCACGACGGGCCCTCATGTCCCCAGGGTGGAGTAGAGCCGCCACAGCTCGCGCGCGGCCCCGAACCACGAGTAGTGGGCGGAGCGTTCCCGACCGGCCGATATCCGCTCCGCCCGGCCGGTCGGGTCGACCGCTTCGGCCAGCGCGCGGGCCAGCGCGGCCGGGTCGTCGCGGGGGGCGACGAGGGCGGCGCCGCCGGTCACCTCGACCAGCGCCGGCGCGTCCGAGACGACCACCGGCACCCCCGCGGCCATCGCCTCCAGCGGCGGCAGCCCGAACCCCTCGGACCGGCTCGGGGCGGCCAGCGCGGCGGCCCGGTGCAGCACCACCGCGAGGTCCTGGTCGGAGATCCGCCCCAGGGGGCGGACCCGGCCGGCCGGCAGCCCGAGCTCGCGGGCCATGGTCACCGGGTCGACGCCGCCCCAGCCGGGCTGCCCGACCAGCAGCAGCGGCAGGTCCGGTGCCTTCGGGTCGGCCAGCGCGGCCAGCAGCACGTCGAGCCCCTTGCGCGGCTCCAGCGTGGCCAGGCTGAGCAGGTAGGCGTCCGGCAGGCCGAGCCGGGCCGCCCGCCGGTCGGCGTCCGCCGGCGGCTCGCGGAGCTCGTCGGCCACGCCCTCGCCGACCACGACGACCCGGTCCGGCCGCAGCTCCGGCACGTGCTCGGCCAGCTCCGCGGCGACCGAGGCCGTCGGCACCACGACCCGGTCGGCGTGCCGGGCGGCGGCGCCGATCGCGGTCCGGTGCCAGGCCACACCGCGCGGGGTGAGCATGCCGGGGTGGGTCCACGGCACCGCGTCGTGCACGGTCACCACCAGCGGGGTACGCCGCCGCGGCGGGGCCAGCGGCGTCGGCGCGTGCACCACGTCGACGCGGGGCAACCCCGGGCCGACGCCGCGCTCCCAGGCCGCGACCAGCCCCCGCCGCGGCAGCGGCAGCCGGCGCGGGCCGGACACCCCCTCGACGGCGGCCGGACCGACGTCCCGGTGCCACGCGGTCCAGCCGGTCACGCTGCCCTCGGCCGGCGCGGTCGCGGCGAGCGCCCTGGCCAGCTCCCGCGCGTACCGCCCGGTGCCGCCGGGCACCGGCGCCAGCACCTGCTCGACCAGCACGCCCACCCGCACGGCCGGACCCTACCGGCGTCGCGGCATGGCCACGGGCGGTAGCGTCCGGCCGTGCTGCGGATCGCGCGGATGGTGCTGACCGCCGCCGTGCTGGCCGCGCTCGGGCTGGCCCTGGCGCGCCGGTGGGACGAGGTGCGGCCGCTGCTCGACCAGCTCTCTCCGGCCGCGGCCGTCGGTGCGTTCGCCTACTGCCTGCTCGGGCTGGTGGCGAGCATGCTGGCCTGGCGGGCGCTGCTGGGCGATCTCGGCAACCCGCTGCCGGTGCGCCCCGCCACCCGGGTGCTCTTCCTCGGCCAGCTGGCCAAGTACCTGCCCGGTTCCACGGTCTGGGCGGTGCTCGCGCAGACCGAGCTGGCGCACGACTACGGCGTGCCGCGCAAGCGGGCCGCGTCGGCGGGCATCGTCCTCAACCTGGTCACGCTCGGTGTCGGGCTGCTGGTCGCGCTGCTGGCGCTGCCCGCGCTGCTCTCCGACGGCGCGCCCCGCTGGCTGCACTGGAGCCCGGTGCTGGTCCCGCTCGGGCTGGCCTGCCTGACCCCGCCGGTGCTCACCTGGATCTGCAACCTGGTGTTCCGGGTGCTGCGCCGGCCGCCGCTGGACGTCACGTTCTCCTGGACCGGCGTCGGGATCGCCGTGCTCAGCCTGCTGGGCACCTGGCTCGCGTACGGCCTGCAGATCACCCTGCTCGGCTGGAGCCTCGGCGCCGACCCGGGCGACCTGCTGCTGCCGGCGACCGGCGCGTTCGCGGCCGCCTGGTGTGCCGGGTTCCTCGTGGTCGTCGTGCCGACCGGCGCCGGCACCCGGGAGGCCGTGCTCACGCTCGCGCTCGCCGCGCTGCTGCCCGGCGGCACGGCCGCGGCGTTGACGATCGCGGTGCTGTCCCGGCTGCTGCTCACGCTGGCCGACGTGGCCGCCGCGCTGATCGGGGTGGTGCTGGGCCGGGGGACCCGGCCCGCGCCCGAACCAGCGGACGAGCCCGGTCAGCCCACCCGCAGCGGGTAGTCAGGCCGGCCGGGTCGCCACCGCGACGAGGCCGGTGCCGCGGTCCGGCGCGAGCCGCTGCAGATACCGGAACGGCACCGTGGCCAGCTCGATCGCGCGCCCGACCGGGCCGCCGCCGGGCTGCTGGTGCCGGCCGCTCGCGGCGGTCCGCTGCTCCGGCGTCGGCGCGCCGGCGTCCGGCGCGCCGGCCTCCCCGGCGAGGTGCCGGGCGTCCAGCCGGTTGCGGACCGCCTCCAGCGCGTAGCCCAGCGGCCAGCCGTAGACCTGCACCCGCGGCTCGGCCAGTCCCGCCCCGACCAGCCGCGCGGCCAGCTGGTCCGGGTCGTACCGGCGGTAGTGGCCGACCCTGGTGTCCATCGGGCCGAACCGGCGGGCGAACGCCGGCACCGAGAGCATGAGGTGCCCGCCGGGGCGGACCAGCGCCACCCAGTCGGCCACCGCGGCGGCGTCGTCGGCCAGGTGCTCGAGCACCTCGAACGCGCACACCAGGTCGTACCGGCGGCCGGCGGGGACGCCGGTGTGGTCGGCCGCCAGCACGGTCCCGCCGCTGGCGGCCACCCTCGCCTCGGCCACCGCGTACGAGCCCGGGTCCGGCTCGACGGCCAGGTAGTCGGCCCGCCGGGCCAGCCGGGCGCCCATCGCGCCCTGGCCGCAGCCGATCTCCAGGATCGTGGCCGGGCGCAGCTCGGCGACCAGCCGGTCGACCAGGTCCCAGCGCAGCCAGGCGCGGGGGGCCAGCGGTGGGAGCGGCGCCGTCACCGCCGGGCCGCCGGTGCGCTGAGGCGCTCGCGCAGCGCGGTGACCACCACCGCGGCGGCGAACCACTCGCGGGCCCGGTCCCGGGCAGCGGCCCGCAGCTTGGCCAGCGCCGGGGCGTCCTCGGCGAGCCCGCGCAGCGCGGCGGCCAGCGCCTGCGCGTCACCCGGCCGGATGAACACCGCCGCGTCGCCGAGCGCCTCCCGCTGTGGCCGGGTGTCGGAGGTGACCACCGCGCAGCCGGCGGCCGCGCCCTGGTAGACCTTGTTCGGCACCACCCGCAGCGCCTTCGGCCCGACACCGAAGATGCCGAGGCAGACGTCGTGGGCCGCGATCACGGCCGGCAGCTCGGCCGGCTCGACCCAGTCGAGCCACTCCACCGCCGGGTTCGCCCTGGCCAGCCGGCGGGTCTCCGCCCGGTCCTGGCCGGCGCCGATCACCAGCGCCCGCACCCGCGGGGTGTCGGCGAGCAGGCCGAGCGCCCGGCCGATCGTCGGCGTGCCCTGCAGCGGGGTGAACAGCCCGAAGAACGCCACCCGAAGCACGCCAGGGTCGGTCCGCGGGCCGGCCGCCGAACCGGCGTCGAACCAGGCGGCCGGCGCGCCGACCGGCACCACCAGCGCCCGGTCGGCCAGCTCGGCCGGGACCAGCTCGGCGTGCTCGGCGCTGTCGAGCAGGATCAGGTCCGCGCTGCGCAGCGCGCGCCGGTCCAGCCGGCCCAGCAGGCGCATCGTCACCGTGCTGGACAGCCGCCGGTCGACCGCGGTGTCGGCGGCGAAGATCAGGTGGTCGAGCACGATCGTGGCCCGCCGGAACAGCAGCCGGGCGAGCTGCACGTCGAAGTGGCCGAGGTAGCCGACGAGCACGGCGTCCGGCGCCTGCCGCCGGTACGCGCGCCGGCCGCGGACCGCGAGCAGCAGCCAGCAGCGGGCCAGCCGGAACGCACCGGCCGGCAGCCGCCACGGCTGGCGCAGCATCGCGATCCGGTTGGCGGTGTCGAGCCCGAGCGGGATGTTCACCTCGGCGACGTCGTCGCCGCTGGCGCGCAGGCCCTCGATCAGCACGCCCATGCGGGGATGCGACCGGACGTCGTACGTCCCGAACGCCAGCACCCTCACGCGGGCCGACCCTACCGGGCGCTGGTCAGCGTCCCGCCGGGGCGGTCAGCCGGCCAGGGCCAGCCGGTAGGCCTCGGCGGTGCGGGCCGCGCAGGCCGCCCAGGTGAACCCCCGGGCCCGGTCCCGGCGCGCGGCCGGGTCGCCCGGGTCGGCCAGCGTCGCCCGGACCGCCGCGGCCAGCGCCGCCGCGTCGCCGACCGGGGCGAGCGCCGCCAGCTCGCCGGTCACCTCACGGACCACCGGCAGGTCGCTGGCCACCACCGGCACCCCGGCCGCGAACGCCTCCAGCGGCGGCAGCCCGAACCCCTCGTACACCGACGGGTACGCGAGCAGGGCCGCGCCGGCCACCAGCCGGCGCAGGTCGGCGGT
>Ga0308176_10000398_pt1 | contig 27941 bp, 24 predicted proteins | sample PhyCR2_3_FD_203890 | JGI IMG/M metagenome (GOLD analysis project Ga0308176, IMG submission 203890) | Soil microbial communities from UC Gill Tract Community Farm, Albany, California, United States - DLSLS.C.R2 | ecosystem: Environmental > Terrestrial > Soil > Agricultural land | place: USA... | reverse complement strand
TCGGCCCGACGACGACAATGATGGTCTGGTAGCTCTGCCGCCGGTACCTCTCGTTCGGCAGCGGCTACGGAGCTCGGTGAAGGAATTCGCGATCTCGCAGCCCGGTCGGCGTGCCGCTGCGCTCGCAGCGGTCTGGATCGCCGCCACCGGTTGCGAGGCCGACCTCGGTCACTACGACCCCGAGGAGGCGCTGCGCACCTATCGCCTGATCGAGTCGGAGCTGCGCGCAGAGCTTCGCATCAGCCTTGGCCGCGCGATCACCAACGAGCCGCATCCGGCCACGCGCAATACGATGATCAGCATGCTCGAGCACCTCGAGGAGCTCGAAGCCGCCGCGGTGGCACCGCGCCCGGCCCGCCGCCGCCGTCGTCGCTAGCTGCTCCTCGGTAACTCGCGGTTTCGGGTCACCACGCAGCGCAACCTTTCGGCAGCGCAAGAACACGAGCTCGGTGTCGCCGGGCTCGTCTTGTTTTCGGCCGGTTCCGAAGCTTCCATGAGGTCCGCCTGATGGCGCCTCGAGTAATGAGAGCCGCTCAGGGAACGATGCTGCCGACGAGCCAGCGGCCACGCCCATCCGACCCCCATCTCCACGCCACGTCCATCAGTCGATCGAGGTTCTCCGAGCTGCGGATCGGGCCGCGACCTTCGAGGATCGAGAGCGTCAAGCCATGGGCATCGCGCGCGCCCCAGTCTCGCGAGGTGCCTGCGATGGATGCGCCGCGAAGCACCGAGGAATTCTCGAGCTTGTCGGCGCTCGTCACCGCGCCGGATGCCGAAACCGCAAACACCTGATAGCCGTACGCGTCATAGCGCTGCGCGTAGAGCCGGCCGTCGCTGCCGAACGCGAACGCGTCGATCGACGAGTGGTACGAATCTGTGCGCGATGGGTCGTGCGGAGATCTGTAGGAGCGATGCGGCGGCGAGGTCCAGACCGTTCGCCACCCACGTCCGTGCACGTCGCCGAGGTAGTAGGTGATCGGAGCGTCCGCGCCGGTCGCCGCGGCAAGGTGAATCGCGCCATCATCGTCGACGAACACCGTCGAGGCGGTCATCGCCGCGGGCGTGGGTTGCGGGTGCCACGTGACGCCCGCGTCATCGCTGGCGGCGAGTTGATCGCGCGACTGCACGATGAGCCACGGGCCACTGACATGGATCCGGTCGAACCCCGAACCTGGGAGGACGCGCTCGCGCGTCGTGCCATCGGCAAGCTCGATCTGGAGTTGCTCCGCACGGGCCACATAGACGGCCTCGTCGGCGCCGACCGCGACCGCGGGGGATGCGTTCACGGCCCAGGGATCGGCCTGCCCGGCCCTGGCGACCAGCCGCGTGAAGGTCGCACCGTCGTCTCGGCTCACGAACACGCCGAGCGATCCCCAGACGGCGATCGTGCAACCGGTGGCCGAGGCCGCGACCCCGCGCAGGTCGCTCGGCGAGCGCGTCTTGAGATACTTGTCGCCGACCAGGCCGATCTGACTGAGCGGCAGGGTGCATCCGATCCGCCTCGGTACCGTGACGCGTGGTGGTTCTTCGGGGCTCGGGAACACCGGAACCGGGATGGGCACGGGAGCGCGTTCGAAGTGCACGACGGCGGGACGTGGCGAGCGCGCGAGCATCAGCGAGATGGCGGCTCCCAGCACGGCGGCCGCGGTGAACGGGGCCCATCGCATCGCCGCACGCGCACGACCGCGAAGGCCATCGCGCTTCATGACGCCCCCGTGAACAGAAGGCGCCAGCCACCCGGCGTGTAGCGCACGAGGGAACGCTTGGCCGCCACCTCGAGGAGCATACGGTGCGAGTCGAGCACCGCGTGGGGATCGATCCCCCCGCGCTCGGGCGGCAGGGCCAGGACCTTGCGAACGATCGAGGCGGCGCCCACGTGGCGCGGCGAGGCAAACCGCCAGGGCCGGCCATCGAGCTGCGTTTCGACGTACTGCTCCGTGGGACCATCGCACCCGAGGTGGCCGCACACCTGGTCCCGGAGATCGAGGAGCGCGACAATCGCTCCGTCGTCGACCATGTGCAGATCCGCAAAGTAGCCCCCAGGCCAAGCTAGCTGCCGCCAGCTGGCCCCCTCGTCGTCGCTGATCGCGGGCGCCTCCTTGGTTCGAACGACCAGCCAGCGCCCGCGGGTGAACGGCTCGCCGCCGAACGTGAGTGAGCGCGAGATCGACGAACCATCGGGATGGACGACGTCGAGGGTGAAGTCCTCGCGCATGACGAAGATGGTGCCGTCGTCGCGCACCGCGGCGCCGGCGATCGGCGAGCGGCTCTCGAGAATCGGCGCGAACGTCGCGCCATCGTCCCAGCTCGCGACGATCGTCGCGCCGGTCCATGCCGCGATCACACACTGGCCCGCCGCCGCCTCCACCTGCCAGGACCCGATGTCGGTCGGCTCGGCGGTGGGATACGCGGCAAGCGGCTGGCCGATATCTTGCGGCGTCCTCGAGCAGCCGGCGTGAGCCGAAGGCGTGGGTGGCGCGGGTGGCGGTGGCGGTGGCGGTGGCGAACGCAGATCGATCCGCGTGAAGACGGGGAACGGAATGCCAATTCGTACGGAGGCACGCGGTTCGGCAGGACGCAGCAGGGCGACGACGCCGCCGAGGGCGGCGCCGACTACCAAGCCAAGAGCAGAAGACCGCATGGTGGGTTCCAGTGCAAGGGCAGCGCCCGAGGCAGGACCAAGGATCTCGATAGCTTACACGAAGGCTTGCTACGTAGACACACACCGTGTGTCGGCGCGAAGACCACTCGTCGAAACCGTCGAGGATCGTCGAGGTCGTTCACCGTGACGCTCGGCCACCCGACCGCCTGCCGGCGTGGTTCACCACCTCGGCGAGGCGCATCGTCGACCTTGCACATCCGCGAGTATTACCAGGAGGGCTGGTAGCTGTTGTCGCCGCTGTTGTCCGATGTCCGGCCGGATTTCGGACGCTCGTCCGGCAGCCGGACACTCGGCCCGCGCAACGGCGTAAAATCACGCGCGCCACCCGTCGGCGCGCCGCTTGCTGTGGTCGCGACGCGATGTCAACCACAGACCGACCAGCCGCAATGCCGGCACAAACGACACCCACTTTGAACCACCAACCCGGCGCCGCACTCGGGGCAGCGCGGCGCTGCGGGGAGCACGGCGCGGAGGGCGCCGGTAACGAGCACCTGCCCCTCGCGGCTACCATCCCGATAGACGGTGATCCCCTTGCAACCCAGCTCGTACGCGAGCTGGTACGCGGCTTTCACGTCGAGCGACGTCGCGCCCTGCCGGAGGTTGATGGTCTTGCTGACCGCGGCGTGCACGTGGCGCTGAAACGCGGCCTGCATGCCGACGTGCGCCGCGACGTCGATCTCGTGCGCGGTGGGGAACACCCGCTGGACGTCGTCGGGGACGTCACCGCGCCCGCGGACCCCACCGTGCAAGGCGACCGCGGCGAACAGCGCCTCGGAGCCGAACCCGCGTTCGGCGGCGACCTGCCGGAACCGCGGATTGATCTCGGTGAGCTCGGCGCCATCGAGCACGTTGCGCCGGTAGGCGAGCGCGTACAGCGGCTCGATCCCGCTCGCACACCCGGCGATGATGCTGATCGTGCCGGTGGGAGCGATCGTCGTGGTGGTCGCGTTGCGGAGCGCGCCGTACCCGGCACCCTGCCACCGCGAACCGCCAAAGGCCGGGAAGGACCCACGCCGCTCGGCGAGCGCGGCCGAGGCTGCCAGCGACTCGCGTTCGAGGAACGTCGCGACGTGATCGGCGAGCGCGAGCGCCTCCGCGGAATCGTACGCGATCCCGAGCGCGGCGAGCGCGTCGGCCCAGCCCATGATCCCCAGGCCGATCTTGCGGGTCGCCTTGGTCGCCCGCTCGATCTCGGGGAGCGGGTAGCGATTGGCGTCGATGACATCGTCGAGGAACCGGACCGCGTCGCGGATCGTGGCCCCGAGCCGCGGCCAGTCGAGCTCGCCGGCGGCGACGAACCGGCCGACGTCGATCGATCCGAGCGTGCACGACTCGAACGGCAAGAGCGGTTGTTCCCCGCAAGGATTTGTCGCCTCGATCTGCCCGAGCTCGGGTGTTGGATGGATGTCGTTGATCCGGTCGATGAACACCATGCCGGGGTCGCCGCACGCCCACGCCGCGTTCGCGATCGCGTCGAGCACCCGCCGGGCATCGAGCGCCCCGGTGACCTGGCCGGTCCGGGGATTTTTCAGGTTGTAGGAGCCGCCGGCCTGGACCGCGGCCATGAACGCGTCGGTCACCGCGACCGACAGGTTGAAGTTGCGCATCCGCGACGGATCCAGCTTGACCGCAATGAACTCGAGGATGTCCGGGTGGTCGACGCGCAGCATGCCCATGTTGGCGCCGCGCCGGGTGCCGCCTTGCTTGATCGCCTCGGTCGCCACGTCGAACACCTGCATCAGCGACACGGGACCCGACGCGGTCCCGCCCGTCGAGGCGACCAGATCGCCGGCCGGCCGAAGGCGGGAGAACGAGAAGCCGGTGCCCCCGCCGGTCTTCTGGATCTCGGCGGCCCACCGCACGGCCTCGAACACGCCGCTCGTGGAATCCTCGACGGGGACCACGAAGCACGCCGCCAGCTGTCCGAGCGGGCGTCCGGCGTTCATGAGGGTCGGCGAGTTGGGCAGGAACTCGAGCGCCGACATCATCCGCTCGAAGCTGCGCCAGGCCCCGGCGACCTCGTCGGGGCTATACCCCATCCGGGCCTCAGCGGCGCTGACATGCGCGGCCACCCGCTGGAACAGCTGATCCGGGGTCTCCACGACGACGCCGTGATCGCGCACCAGATAACGCGCGCGGAGCACCGCGAGGGCGTTATCGGTGAGCGTCGCCAGCACGGTCGCACCGTACGATCCGGCGCGTGGTCACGCAACCGCCCCCGACGGCGGCTCGCCTGGCTCCTGCTGGTGATCCTCCTCGTGCTCGTCGCCTTCGTCGCGCGGGTCGACGCCGCGCCCGGCGATGCGCCGGTTTCGCCGCCGGTTCGCGAGGCGAAGCTCCCGACCGGCGTCGAGGCCCCAGACGGCCGCCCGGCCGACGACGCGGCCGAGGCCGACGAAGCCGACGACGACGGCGACGCCGACGATGCGGCCGAGGCCGACGAAGCCGACGACGAGATCGACGAGATCAACGAGCTCCACGACGCCCGGATCGAAAACACGGGGATCGCGAGCGAGGGCGTCACGGAGGCCTTCGATACCGAAAATGCTGATCCCAGCGATCTCGCTCCGAGCGCCCTCCAGGCTCTCGAGCTGCTCGCCGGCGGCACCGGTGACGATCGCGGTGCGCTGGCCGACGACGAGGGCGCGGCCGGCGACGAGGCCGGCCAGCTCGCGCTGCGCGAAGCCGAACAGGCACCTGCCGGCACCACCCCCGACGATGACGCCAGCGCGGCGGCTGCCCCGGCCGGGGCGCAGGAGACCTACGAAGCGTGGATCCGCCGGCCCCGGCTGTCGCGCTGGGGACGCCTGGACGTCAGCCTGGCGTGGCGGCAGCTGTGGAGCGAACCGATGCATACGACGCCGCATCGCTCGGATTCCGTCTGGCTCGTCGCGACGTGGAGGCGATGATGCGCACCCTGGCAATCCTGTTGATCCTCGCCGCCGTGCGTTCGCTCGCAACCGCGGCGCCTGCCACCACCCACGCCGCGCGAAGCGACGCCGGTGACCGGGGTGGCGGCAGCACCAACACGCCCGATGACGCCGACGCGGACCTGGACGCGGCCGAGCTCGCCGGCTATCGCATCCCGGTCGCCGGCCCCCCGGTCGACGCCGTGCTGTCCGCGGCCTACGCCGCCGCCGGGCTCGATCACGATCCGGCGGACAGCTGGATCCGGCGCGCGCGGCTCGCGGGCCTGGTTCCGTGGGTCACGGTGCGCACCGCGAACGATACGAGCTGGCAGGACGATCACTCCGAGGTCGGTCACGGCACCACCCTCGAGGTCCGCGCGACCTGGCGGCTCGACCGCCTGCTGTTCGATAGCCACGAGCTGCAGGTCGCCGGGATCGAAACGGCGCGGCGGCGCGAACGCCGTCGCCTGGCGGCACGGGTGATCCGGGCCTACTTCACCTGGCGGCGCGCTGCGGGGGTCGCGTTCCCGGCCGGCGACGATCGCATCGCGCTCCGCATCGCCGAAACCACGGCCGAGTTAGATGCCCTCACGGACGGTTGGTTCTCCGAGGCCGTCGTGCGGCACGAGCACGGCACCTCCGGACCGCGGCCCCGGCGCACCCCGGCGCCGTGAATGGGCTCGACGGTGGCCCTTGCGTCTCATCCCCGACGACGCCAAGATCACCACACGTGACCCGGCTGGAACGCGAAGATCCACGTTACGCGCACGAGGCGGCGATCACGCTGAATACCCCGGGCCACGCGATCTCCGGACGGACCAGCAATGTCTCGCGCGGTGGGCTATCCGCGACCCTGTCCGAGGCGATCGCGGTCGGGACCGCGATCGAGGTCGATATCCAGCTCGTGTTCGAGGACGACCTCCAGTCCGAGCCCCTCCGCATCCCGGCACGCATCGTCTGGTGCACGTCGCTCGACGAAGGCCACCAGGTCGGGGTCCGGTTCCTGCCGCTCGACAGCGAGCAGGCGGAGTACCTGACGATGTTCCTGCGCTATCTCGATGACGACCGCAGCGCCAGCGCCCAGAAAGCCAGGACCTCGGTCGACGACCGGTTCGACTGAACGCGCGCCGGCCATCGCCGATCATCGTCGATCATCGTCGATCATCGTCGATCAGGGCGCAGCCGGTTTGACGCCTCGCTGCGAGAAGATGAACTCGGCGAGCGCCTTGATCTCGTCGGCGCTGAGCTTCTCGGCGAACTTCGGCATCTCGGCGGTATCACCAAACAGGTCCGCCTCCGATGAGTTGCGGATGATGCGGGTGATCCACGCGACGGTGCCGCGACCGGCGAGCGTCGGCCCCGTGTCCGACTTTCCGGCCTCGGTCTCGTGGCAGCTGGTGCACTCGGCCGTGCTGTTCCACAGCGCCTTGCCCTTGGCCACCAGCGCCGCGTCCGTGGGCCCCGCGTCGGGCCCCTCCAGGCTCAGGATGTACTCGATCAGCTGGCGCAGCTGATCATCGGGCACCGCGGCCCCGGCGGTCGCCTCGGTCACGGCGGATGCCAGGACCGGCACCGCCTTCATCTGCGTGTGCCCCTTGGTCCCGCCGTAGAACCGCTTCGAGTGCGGATCTCGGATCAGCGCGAACAGCCAGTCGCGGCTGTTGTAGTCCTCGAAGCTCGGGGCCTCCTGGCCGCCGCGGCCCTCGATGGTGTGGCAGGTCGAGCAGTGCTCCTTGAACAGCTTGCGGGCCCTCTCCTTGGGGTCGTTGTCGAACACCGCGATGCCGCCGGCCGGCGGGACACCCTCGAGCGCGAGCTTGCGGGCGCGGGTCGACTCTTCCTCGGCGAGCTTCAGGCCCTTCTGATAGCTCTCGTTGTGCGCGTCCTCGACGAGCGCCAGGGCGGTCAGCGCGGTCACGGCGGACATCAGCAGGCCAACCACCATCAGCGCCGGCCAGCGCGCGCTGGGGCGACGGCTGGTCGCGCGGTCGACCCACGGGAACGCGAACAGCGTCACCGCCACCGCGCCGGGCAACAGCACCGTCGCCACGATCTGCAGCGGCCCCTCGAAGTACTTGAGCAGCTGATACAGGAACAGGAAGTACCACTCGGGGCGAGCCACGAAGTTACTCGCCGGATCGGCGGGCGCGAACAGCTCGGCCCCGTGGGTGCGGAACGTCATGACGATCATCACCGCGGCGCAGATCGCCATCCCCGCGACGTCGAGGAACAGCTGGTTCGGCCAGAACGGCTGCGTCTTGCGCTTCAGCTCCGCGTCGTTGAGGTTGGCCGGTGGCGTCACGCCGTGGCGGCGGAACAACGCGATGTGGGCGGCCAGGAGGCCCCCGAGCACGAGCGGCAGCACGAACACGTGCAGCGCAAAGAACCGGGTGATCGTCAGGCTGCCGTACTCCGGCCCACCTTGGATCACCTGCTTCAAGGGATCGCCGCCGGGCAGCGAGCCCATGATCCCGGTCGCGACCTGGGTCGCCCAGTAACCCTTCTGGTCCCAGGGCAGGAGGTAGCCGGTCAGCGCGAAGGCGAGCACCAGCCCGCCCATCGCCAGGCCCGTCCACCAGTTGACCTCGCGCGGCGCGCGGTAGGCCCCGGCCCACACCACCTGCAAGAGGTGGAGGACCACGACGATCACCATCGCCGACGAGCCGTTATGATGCAGCCCGCGCAAGAACCAGCCCGCCGCCACCTGGTCGTTCATGTACGCCGTGCTGGCCCACGCCGTCGAGGCCGAGGGGCTGTAGTAGAATGCCAGCAGGATCCCGAGCACCACCTGCTGCATGAACAGGAAGGTCAGGACCGAGCCGAACACGTACTGCCAGCGCGCCCCGCCGGGCACCGGCTCGGTGAGCGCCGAGGAGATCGCCGCGTCCAGCCCCGTACGGCCCGTGAGCCATGCGATGATCTTCTTCATACCGGCTCCTTCCCCGGCACGCCTTGGCGGAACCGCTGGTAGCGGATCGTCACCAGGCCGTTGGTCTCCTTGAGCTCCAGGGTGTCCATCGACCGCGGCGCGGGCCCGCCTTGCACCTTACCCGCGAGATCGAACGCCGAGCGGTGACACGGACACTTGAACGCGCTCTCCTTGGCGTCGAAGTCAACCGAGCAGCCCAGATGCGGGCACCGGGTCGACAGCGCCTGCAGCTTGCCGTCCTGCTCGTGCACCCAGCACGAGCCGACCTTCACGTTCGACTCGCGGCTCCACGCATCGCGCTGGTCCGCGTACAGGTCGACTCGCACCGGCACCTTTCCGAATCCCGAGCGCCTGCCGGCCGCCAGCATCGCCCCGGCCTCGCCTGGCCCCAGGCGCAGCGGATGCACCAAGTAACCGAGCGCCGGCACGATGGGCACCAGCCCCAGCCCACCGCCGAGCACCCCGACCCCGATCTTGAGCAGTTTGCGCCTGGAGACTGCCTCGGGGGACATGTCCTCGGGTTCCATCGCATGCGGGTCGTCGTCGGGATCTCGTTCGCGGCTCATACGTACTCCTGGATGAAGCGCCAGCATACCTGCGAGCCGGCCGCGTGTGCAGCCTTGGGGGTTTGGATCTGACTCCAGGCAACTACCTGGGCGATCGCGGCGGCTCCCTCGACGAGAAAATCGGCGCGCAGTGTGGACGAAGCCGCGTCACATGACGTAAACAATCGAAATCGCCGCGAAGCCTCTAATTCGATCAGGATAAGCGCCACACCCGGCTTGGATCCCGGGGCGCGACACTGCGCCGCACCAACACCCGCGTCCAACTTCGCGCGCGCATCGCAGCAATAGAGTGTTGCAGTTGATTGGACGAGACTGATACGCTGGTGAGCTTGCCTACAATCGCAAGCACGATAGTACGATTGGCTACGTGACAACAAACAACCGCCCGGCCGCTCCCGTTGCATTATCAGCGGCCGACGACCTGTGCCGCGACAATCCGCCGCACGGCGCTCGAAGTAGGCATCGGCCCACCCGCCTCAAAAAACCAGAGTGCACGCGGCGCGGTATGCCCACAAGCATATCGCGAACTCGCCGGCAATGATTCACGACCCGCTCGCCGCGCGCCTTGACGCAGGCTGTCCGGCGAGCGCGCGCGGCAACGCGAGAGTCAGTTGGCCGGAGCGCCGGCCATGATCCAGCGCTCGATCGCCTGGAGCTTCTGGCAGCACAGCTCCGGGGCCCCCTGCGGCATGTAGCCGACGCCTGGTGCCGTTCCCGGTGGGGAGGCCATCGCCGGGTCGAAGTCATGCAGCATCAACATCAGGTAGCTCGCCTGGACGTTGTTGGGCACGACGAGCATGCGCGTCTTCTCGAGCTGCGACATGGTCCCGACGAGGGTGTCATGGCTGATCCCCGTACGGAGATCGAGCTTGCCCAGATCGGTGGGGCTGTCGTGGCACCCCGAGAAGGCGCAGGAAGGCGTGAAGATGTTCTGCTCGATCCACGCAAGATCGGAGTGCGTCGCGGCCGCCACGCAGGGGGCCGTGGTGCTGACGGTGCAGGTGCCACCGTCACCGCCGGAAGGCGCATCGGCAGCGTTCTCGAGAGAGATGCGGCAGCCCGCAAGGAGGCTCGCGACGAGTACGAGGCGAATCATGGCGGGACCCTATCACGGGTTGCCAGCGATCCGGTGTGGACGGTAAAAGCACACTGACATCGATCACACAGGACACACATCGCGACCGTCAGTTGTTCGGTGCGCCGCCAGGAGGCCCCGGCAGGGCCGGAGCGGGGACCACATCATCGAACGATCGGATCGCGGGGCCGGACAGGAACTTCGCCGGCAGCGTGCCGCGCACGAACGGCATCCAGACGGCTTCGCTGGACGGCCCGGTCGGATCGCCGCTCCAGGGCTCGACGCGCGCGAAGCTCACGTTCGGCGGCGGGGGGAAGTCGCGGACGGGGGTGCGCGGGTGCGCCTTCTGCATGAAGTCGAGCCAGATCGGCACCGCGGCGCCGCCGCCGGTGATCTTGTCGCCGATCGGGGTCGAGTCGTCGCGGCCGATCCAGACCGAGCCCAGGAGGTCGGTCGTGAAGCCGTTGAACCAGACGTCGCGATAGTTCGCCGAGGTGCCGGTCTTGCCGGCGGTCGGCCGGCCGAGCTGGCTTGCCCAGCGGGCGGTGCCTCGCGCGACGACGCCCTTCATGAGGTTCACCATCACGTAGTCGACCTCGGGGGAGATCACCTGCGGGCCGGGCGGCTGGTCGCGCAGATCTTCGACGATGTTGCCGGCGGTGTCGGTGACCAGATCGAAGAACCGCGGTGTGATCCGCCGGCCCCCCGAGGCGATGCCGGCGTAGCCCGCGGCGACCTCGAGCGGCGTCAGGTCCGGGGTGCCGAGGGCGATCGAGATGTGGCGCGGGATCGGCGAGGTGATCCCGAAGCCGCGCATGATCTCGATGATGCGATCGAGCCCGACCCCGACCGCGAGCTGGACCGAGATCGTGTTGAGCGAGAACGCCAGCGCGGTCATGAGCGTCACGTCGCCGAGGTACTTGTTGTCGTAGTTCGCCGGGGTCCACACGCCGGTCGCGGTGGTCACCGAGAACGGCCCGTCGGTCATCCGGTCGACCGGGGTCTTGCCGGCCTCGAGCGCGGCCGAGTAGATGAACGGCTTGATCGACGAGCCGACCTGGCGCCTGGCCTGGGTCGCGCGATCGAACTGCGACGCGGTCCAGTCGTAGCCGCCGACGATCGCCAGGACGCGGCCCGTGGTGGGCTCCATCACGATGAACGAGCCCTGCAGCGCCGGCCGCTGCGCGAGCACCGCCGCGGTGCCATCGGGAGCCAGCCGCACCGGCAGCAGATCGCCCAGCGCGACCGGGCGGGCCGTCTTGGGGTCGTGAAACGCGCGGACGCCCTGGGCATCGGCGTCGACCAGCGGCAGCCGCCTGGGGCCGACGTCGACCGTGACTCCCGCACCCCCGCGCGGCAGCTCGACGATCATCGCGCCGTAGGTCTGGTCGGGGAGCAGCTGGTCGGCGACCGCCGTCGTCTCGTCGGTCGCGCCGGTGATCGGGTGGGCGGGGCCGCCGCTCCAGACCCCGCGCGCGCCGAGCGCGACCGTGCCGATCGGGCCGCGGAACCCGAGCTTCCTGTCGAGCGCCTCGAGGCCCCTGCGCAGCGCGCTCTCGGCGGCGGCCTGCATGCGGGTGTCGAGCGTCGAGTAGAACTTGAGCCCGCCGCGGAACAGATCGCGGTTGCCGTAGCGCCGGGTCGCGACCTGGCGGACGTGCTCGACGAAGTACGGCGACGCGAGGTGGTTGAGATCGCTCTCGTCGACCAGCGCGATCGGCTCGGCGAGCGCGGCGTCGTACTCGGCGTCGGAGATGTAGTGATCGTCGCGCATGTGGCCGAGCACGTAGCGCTGGCGCTCGCGCGCGAGCTGCATGTTGCGGTGCGGGGCGTACTTGGTCGGCGACGCGACGAGCCCGGCGAGCATGGCCGCCTCGGCGATCGTGAGATCTTCGACCTCCTTGCCGAAATACGTCTCGGCGGCGGCGCCCACACCGTAGGCGCCGTGGCCGAGGTAGACGTGGTTCAGGTAGATCGAGAGGATCTCGGCCTTGGTGAGCTCGCGCTCGAGTCGGACCGCGAGGATCAGCTCCTTGGACTTGCGGCGATACTTGCGGGACCTGCGCTCCTTGGCGTAGCCCTCGGGCGTGAGGCCGAGCGCGCCGATCTGATCCTCGCCGGCGAGCAGGGTCTGCTTGATGATCTGCTGGGTGATCGTCGAGCCGCCCTGCTTGATGTTGCCGTCGGAGCGGAAGTTGGTCCAGGCGGCGCGCGCGATGCCGAGCAGGTCGAAGCCCTTGTGCTTGTAGAACCGGCGGTCCTCGGCCGACAGGAACGCGGCGGGGACGTGGGGAGGCATCCGATCGAGCGCGACGATCCGGCGGTTCTCGACGGAGAACGCCCCGATCTCCTCGCCGTCGGACGACAGCACGACGCTCTTGCGGCTGGGCTGGTAGTCGAGCAGCTGCGACAGATCGCCGGGCAGCTCGTCGTTGATCGTCTGGATCGCGAGGTAGAGGGTCGCCGCGCCGAACGAGGCGCCGTAGATCACGAGCAGGAAGCCGAGGCGCAGCACCGACACGGCCCGGAGCCTGCGCGGCTTGCGAAGCTTCGGGCGCTTGCGGGGGATCGCGGGCTCGGCCACGGTTATGCTTCGAGTCTATGAGGTTCGCCCGGTGGCTGCACGCGATGAGTCGGATCGCGGTGTCGATCGTCGCGGCGGGCCTGATCGTGGGTCACGTCACGACCGGCGACGCGGCGCCTCCAGGGGCGGCGCCTCCGAAGTCGGCGGGGAGCTCGGCGGTCGAATCGACCGATGTGCCGGCGTGGGCGCCGTCGCCGCCGCGGTTCGCGGTCGTCCCGTTCGAGAATCACGCCAACGTGAAGGTGTTCGACTGGCTCGTGGCGGGGGCGCCGTTCGAGATCAGCGAGAAGACCGAGGCCGTGCTCGGGCTCGAGCCGACGGGCGGGCCGCTGCACGTCGGCAGCGCCGTGGTCGAGGCCGAGCCGGGGCCGATCGCGGCGTTCGCGGCGGCGCACGAGGCGGCGTTCGTGATCTCGGGCTGGGTCGAGCGGCCGAACTGGCAGCTGCGGATCGACCTCACGCTCTGGAAGGTGACCGGCAAGGTCGCGGTGGTCGCCGCCCACGCCCAGCGCACCGGGGACGTGAAGGCCTATCATCAGCTGCTCGGCGAGGCGCTCGGCGAGGTGTGGTCGCGGGGAGGAGGCATCACGGTCGACGTCGCGCGGGGGCAGGGGCTGGCGCGCGCGCTCGCGACCGATCTGTACGCGGTCAACCTGATGGGCCGCGGGCTCGGTCACCTGCTCGGCCTGCTCGACGGCCCGGCGGGTGCCCCCGCGGGGAGCGCCGGCAGCGCCGGCAGCGCGCATGGGCCGGGCGCGGCGGCAACCGACTTGAAGGCGGCGGAGCACGATCTCGAGCGCGCCGTGTTCATCGATCCGAAGTGCTTCGAGGCGCAGCGGCTGCTCGGCGAGCTCTACCTCATGACCGCGGCCGGCGATCCGAAGCTCACCGCGCGCGCGGCCGGCAAGTTCAACTATGCGAACGACCTCGCGCCCGACGACATCGCGTCGCTGCGCGCGGCGGCGACCGGGGCGTCGCAGGCGGGCAAGCACGAGGTCGCGCTCGAGCTGTGGAAGAAGCTCGTGACCCGGCGGCCGTGGGATCTCGACGCGCGCTATGAGCTGGGGGCGGCGCTGTGGCGCACCGGGGATCCTGGCGGCGCCCTGAAGCAGCTCGAGCAGGTCACCGCGCATCGCCCGGATCACCTCGCGGCGCGGCGCGTGCTCGTGCTGATCCACGCCTCGCGCAGCGACACCCACAAGCTCGTCGGCGAGCTCGAGGCGATCGCGGCGCGCGCGCCGGCCGATCTCGAGATCAAGGCCGATCTCGCGTCGGCGTACGGGGCGCTGTCGCGATGGGACAAGGCGGCCGCGGCCCTCGAGGCGATCTCGGTCGCGCGGCCGGGCGACGTCGCGCTCCACGTGCGGATCGGCGACGCGCACCTCCAGCAGCACGATCTCGACGGGGCGCTGGCGTGGTACGCGCGCGCGAGCAAGCTCGCCCCGGAGTCGAGCTGGCCCGGCTTCATGGCGGCCCAGGCGCTGTTCGATGCCGGCAAGCTGGCGGAGGCCGGCCGCGCCTACACCGCGCTGCAGCGCTACCGCGACGATCTGCCGGCGGCCGAGCAGGCGCTCGGGGCGATCGCGCTCGTGCAGAACCGCGCCGCCGACGCCGCGTGGTACCTGCGGCGAGCGGCCAGGGAGGCCCCGCGGACCATCGTCACGTGGCGGGCGCTGATCGCCGCCGAGCTCGCGCGCAAGGACGCGACCACCGCGATCAAGGACGTGGCCGCCGCCCTGCCGACCTGGCCGGACGACGCCGCGCTGCACTACCTCGCCGGGGTCGCGCACGCGATGCAGGGCGATCGCCCGGGAGCGCGCCAGGAGCTCGAGGCCGCCGCCGCGGCCGACGCCGCGTTCACCGCGCCGCGCGTCGCGCTCGGGGCGCTCGAGGCCGGCGGCAGCGTCGCGCTGGCGTTCACGCCCGAGCTGGCGCGGCCGTGGGGGGATGCGGCGGCGCTCGGCGCGGCGCTCGAGCAGTACGCGGCGATCACGCAGGCGATGGCGCGGTCCCGCGACGGGTATCAGCACCAGCTGCTGGGCCTTTTCGGCGCGCTTCACCACGGGCCCAACGCCCCCACGCGGTCCGATCCGGTGCGGCGCTGTCCGATCGCGCGGATCGCGGGGAGCTGGGCGACGGCGCAGCGCGCGCTGGCAAGGACCGAGCGGTTCGGCGTCGACCTCGAGGCGACCTGGCGGTTCATCGCGCGCCACGACGAGATCGGCGCCACGGCGAGCCTCCTGCCGAACGTCCGCACGCAGGTCGCGGCCGCGCGCAAGGCGTTCCGGCTCGCGCTCGCCGACATCGGGGAGCTGCGCGCGGAGTGGGGACGCGTCCTGGGCCCCGAGCTGGTCGCGGCCGGCTGCACCGATCGCCTGCTCGCCGCGGCCATCGCCGATCCGGCGCGTTACCACCTGGTCGAAGAAGATCAGCCCGAGCCGATCCCGACGACCCAGCCGCCGCGGCCGCGAGCCCATGCGACGTTCTATGTCGACAACGCGCGCTGCCTCGATCCCGTCGAGGTGTGGATCGATGGCGCCCAGCTCGGCCAGGTCGCGCCGGGCCGGCGCAGCGCGCTGGTGGCCGACGCCGGCGAGCGGACCTTGTGCCTGCTCGTCCCCGGTGCCGCCCAGTGCGGCGATCGGGGCACGGTCCGGGAGGTGTACCTGCACGACGGCTGGTCGGTGACCATGCATTGCCTGAAGTGACCGGGGCGCGATCCCTCGGCGAGGCGGGCCGGAGAGCGCCATCGCGTGAAACGGGGGTATGGTGGGGCGTGCAGATGCCGCAGCTCTACTTCACGTCGCCACGCGTCCTGCCGCGGGCGGACAAGCTGCACGGGCGCGTCGTCGTGCTCGACGTCGCGTTTGCGGCCACGATCGGCACGACCGTGTCGTTCGACCTGGTGACCCGGCCGTTCCTCGACGCGCTCGGCGCGCGGCTCGCCGCGTGGGTCGATCACCACGATCACGAGAAGCACGCCGAGTTCGCCGGCGATCCGCGGTTCGTGCTCGCGACCAAGGCGCAGCACGGCGCGTGCCCCGAGATGGTGACTCCCGAGCTCGTGCGCCAGACCGGCCCGATCGACTGCGTCTGCACCCACGTCGACCTCGATGGGCTGTACGCGGCGGCGAAGTGGATCCTGGGCGGCAAGGAGCCGTACCCGGGGGCCGACGACGACGCGCGCGCGGTCGATACCCGGGTCGGGACGCCCGGCCCCATCGCGCTCCGGATCGATCGCGCGCTGCGCGCGAAGTTTCGCGACGATCAGCTGAAGCGCGCGGTGGTGCAGTTCCTCGTCGGCGGGCTTGCGCCCGGCGTGCACGACGACGTGATCGCCGAGGCCGCGGCCGAGTTCGAGCGGCGCGCTCGGGCGACGGGCGAGCTGGCGAACCGGTTCACGATCCGCGGGCGCGTCGCGGTGGTCGATACCGCACGGGCGACCGGCCCGTTCGACAAGACCGACCTCTTGCTCGCCGGCCAGGCGAAGGCCGCGGTCTCGATCGTGCGCGACTCCGGCATGCTGACGATCGCCGCCCCGTTCGATTCCGGGTGGGACTTCGTCGAGCTGTTCGCGATGGGCGGCGGCATGCCCACCCGCGTGACGATCCCCGAGCAACGGCTCGATGACGTGATCGCCCGGATCAACGACGCGCCGGTCCCGGTGCCCCGGCCGGGCGCCCGGAGCGAAGAGTGAGCGATGCGTGAGCGGCGCGTGACCGACGCGCGGCCACCGGGGCGGCCGGTTCATGCTAAGCGTCGGTCATGGCCACCGAACGGCGACCCCTCCCGATCAAGGGTGAGTCGAGATCGCAGGTAGATGTCGTCGCCGACCAGCTGCTCGGCATGTACCTCGATCCGCAAGCGCAGGAGATGCAACACATCGGCAGCTACGAGCTGCCGAGCGAGCGGCAGGTGGAGTCGATCGTCGAGCAGTGTCGCGCGCTCCTGTTCCCCGGCTACGCGGGGCACGACGTCGATCGCGGCGCGCCGAGCGCCTTGCGCGACATCATCCGGGCGCGGGTGATCGAGCTGCGGCTCGCGCTGCATCGCCAGGTCTATCGCGCGGCGCACCACAAGCGGCAGCAGCAGCTCGGCCGCTCGGACCTCGAGTGCGTCGAGTGCGCCGACAAGGCCGATACGATCACCGATCGCTTCCTCGTCCACCTTCCGGAGCTGCGCCGGCGGGTCACGCTCGATCTGCACGCCGCGTACGAGAGCGACCCGGCGGCGACGGGAGTCGACGAGATCCTGCTGTGCTACCCGGGGACGTACGCGATCACGGTGTACCGGATGGCGCACATGCTGTTGCGGGAGGGCGCCGTGGTGATCCCGCGGATGATGACCGAGCTCGCCCACCGGCGGACCGGGGTCGATATCCACCCGGGAGCCGAGATCGGCGAATCGTTCTTCATCGACCACGGGACGGGCGTGGTGATCGGGGAGACCACGCTGATCGGCGACCGGGTCCGGATCTACCAGGGCGTGACTCTCGGGGCGCTCACCGTGCCGCAGGGCGAAACCCGCCCAACTCCCGGGCATCGCAGGCATCCCACGCTCGAGGACGACGTGGTGATCTATGCCAACGCGACGATCCTGGGGGGCCAGACCGTGATCGGTATGGGCTCGGTGATCGGGGGAAATGCCTTCGTCACCGCCTCGGTCCCGCCGGGGGCCAAGATCCCCGGATCGAGCCGGACGCAACGCTAGTTGCGCGGACAGGTTCGTGCCAGGGTCGCGGTCGTGTTAGACTTTTTCGGCTGCGATGGCTGAAGAGGCGCGTCCGCGAACTGCCACACGACTGCGCGGAGAGGCCCCGCCGGGCCTGCAGTTCACCGGGGAAGAGGGCCGCCAGCATATCGGCCGGTACGAGGTCATCAAGACCATCGGCAAGGGCGCGATGGGGGTCGTCTACAAGGCGCGCGACCCGCTGCTCGATCGCGTCGTCGCGGTGAAGACGATCATGTCGCCGCAGGGCCAGGGCCGGCGCGTGCGGTCGGCGTTCCTCGAGCGGTTCCAGCGCGAGGCCAAGGCCGCGGCCAAGATGCAGCACCCGGCGATCGTGACGATCTTCGACGTCGGGGTCGACGAGGAGTCGGGCGCGCCGTTCATGGTGCTCGAGTACCTGCCGGGCGAATCGCTCGCCGACCGCCTGGACCGCGTGCGGTTCCCGCTCGCCCGCAGCGTGCAGATCTCGCTCGACCTGGCCTCGGCGCTGTCGTTCGCGCACCGCCAGCGGATCGTGCATCGCGACGTCAAGCCCGCCAACGTGCTGCACGCCGGCGACAACCGGTGGAAGCTCGCCGATTTCGGCATCGCGCGGATGCCCGACTCCGATCTCACGCAGGTCGGCATCTTCATGGGCACGCCGGGCTATTCACCACCCGAGGCGATCCGCGAGGGCCGCTACACGCCGCAGGCCGACGTGTTCGCGTGGGGCGCGGTGTTCTACGAGCTGCTGTCCGGCCGGATCCCGTACGAGGGCCCCGACACCAAGACGACCAACAGCTACGTCGTGCAGGGCAACGCGCCGGCGCCGACCCGCCACGATACCTCGATCCCCGAACCGCTCTCGACGGTGACGATGACGGCGCTGCAGCCGTCGGATCGCGCGCGGTTCAAGGACGCCTCCGAGGCCGAGCAGGCGCTGCGCGAAGCCTGGGATCGCTGCTTGACGCAGGGCCTCGTGCACCCGGCGGTGCTCGCGATGGAGGAGGTGCCGCACGACAAGGTCGGCTCGCGCATGCACGAGCCACGCGGCCTGCCGCGCTCGATGGTACCGGTGGCGCAGCCGGTCCTCCCGAACGACTCGAACGAGCTGACGGCGATCGACGACAACATGCTCGGCAAGCCGCTCACGATCGAGAGCAAGACGTCGGCCCGGGACGGTGACGACGATCCGACGATGCTGCAGATCCGTGTCGACGAGAAGCCGCGTGGATCCGGCCCCGAGCGGTCCGACAGGTCAGAGCGGAGAGACCGGCCGTCCGGCAAGGCCAAGGCGCAGGAGATCGATCAGACCCGGCCCGAGCTTGACGCCATCGGTGGCGATGCCAGCGGCGTCGCCCGGATCGACGACGGAAATCCGACGGAGAACGACGAAGCGAAGCGGGGGCGGGCGGCGAAGGCCCGCGAGCCCGGGGCCTCGAAGATCCCGTTCATCCTCGTGTTCGTGATCGTCGCGCTCGTCGTGGCCGTGGTCGGCCTGTCCATCGGCGGCGTCATCCGGTTCTGAGCCGCGCTCGCGGCGCTCGCGGCGCGCTATCGATCGACCAGCTGGGCGACGGTGTTCGCGCAGCCACGGCACAGCGTGAAGCCGGCGCCGCCGTGGCCGTAGTTGTGGATGATGCGGCCGGTGCGCTCGAGGCGGACCGCGTGGCGATACGGGCGCAGCCCCACCCGCACCCGCTTGACATCGCCGACCGCGAGGCCGAGCGCGCGCGCCTGGTCGAGGATACGGCGGGTGACGCCCGGATCGATCTCGGGCGGCCTGCCGGGCGGCCAGGGGATCGAGCAGCCGCCCAGCACGAGCTCGTCTGATCGGGGCACCATGTAGAAGATCTCGTCGGGGACCCGATCGTCGGTGACGGTGATCGAGCGATCCACACCGCCGACCTCGGTGATCACGACCTGGCCGAACAACGGGCTCAGGGCGTCATCGCCGGCGAGCTCGCGCGCGCCAAGCCCGGTGCAGTTGACGACGATCTCCCCTGGCTCGACGTCGAGGTCGGTGACCTGGCGGCGCTCGATCGGCCCGCGCAGCCGGCGTGTCAGCCACGCCAGGAACCGCGCCGGCTCGATGCCCAGCGACTGGAAGCGCCAGGCGATCGGCGCGCCGGTCACCGGGGCGGGGGCGCGCGTGACGTCGATGTGGGCGGCCCACCACGGCGTGGGCGGCGCCGGGCCCTCGTCGGCGGTGATCTCGTAGCCGGTGATCGCCGCGACGCCGGCCGCGGGATCCACGGCGACCCCCTCGAGCCAGCCCCGGGTCTCGGCCGCCCACGCCGCGACGCGGTCGGGGGGGCCAACGCGGTACGGAAACCAGCACGCCCCGGCGACCGCCGAGGTGGTGGTTTCATCGGTCGCCGCCGCCACCACGCGAACCTCATGGCCGTGCTCCTCGAGCGTCAGCGCGGTCGTCAAGCCGGCCACGCCTGCGCCGACAACGGTGATCTTCACACCGCCAGCATACCGCGCACGCCCAGCGATGTCGGGTCCTGCTCGCGCCCGCGGCGACCATGCGGGATGAGGCCGCGACCCGCGTTCGCGCGGCTTGCGCCGAACCGGATCGGTGTTATGCGATCGGAGAGACGCCCTTGGCGGCGCGCAGGTCGCGGACGAGCTGGGCCTGGCCGTCGGCGTGGTAGCTCGAGCGCACGAGCGGGCCGGCGACGACGTGGGTGATGCCCTGCGCGCGCGCGTACTGCTCGAGCTCGGCGAACTCGGAGGGGTGGACGTAGCGCTCGATCGCCAGGTGCTGCTTGCTCGGCGCGAGGTACTGGCCGAGCGTCACGATGTCGACGCCGAGGCGCGCGACGTCGCGCAGCACCTCCTCGACCTCGTCGCGGGTCTCGCCCAGGCCGAGCATCAGGCCGGTCTTGGTGACGGCGTCGCGCTTGCGGGCGTGCTCGAGGATCTGGTAGCTGCGCGGGTAGCTCGCCTGGACGCGGACCGCGCGCGACAGCCGCGGCACGGTCTCGAGGTTGTGGGCGAACACGTCCGGATCGGCGTCGAGCACGATGTCGACCAGCTCGGTCTTGCCCTTGAAGTCGCCGGCGAGCACCTCGAGGGTCATCTCGGGGCACGCGGCCTTGACGCGCCGGATCGTCTCGGCCCAGTGCGCGGCGCCGAAATCGGCCAGGTCGTCGCGATCGACGCAGGTGATCACGGTGTGCTCGAGCGAGAGCCGGCTCAGCATCTCGGCGACCCGGCGCGGCTCGTCGGGATCCGGCGGCAGCGGGCGGCCGGTGGTGACGTCGCAGAACCGGCACGACCGCGTGCAGATGTCGCCGAGGATCATGATGGTCAGCGCGCGGCGGGTCCAGCACTCGCCGATGTTCGGGCAGCTGGCGCTCTCGCACACCGTGTGGAGGGCGAGCTCCTTGACCATCGCGCGCAGCTCGAAGTACGCGGGCTTGCTCGGCAGCGTCGCCCGGATCCACTCGGGGTGCCGCCGCCGCGGCGGCGCTTCTGGTGCAGCCGGCGACGGAGACTGACCGACGACCGGCAGGTGCACGCGCGTTTCGGTGTCAGACATCAAGCGATGGATACCGCGGAAGACGCGCGAACGCGAACGCCATCGCGACCCGGACGACGCGTGTCGCGACGAGTCACCAGACGCACGAGACGCCGCCGAACCGATGGATCTCGGTGTCCGCGGTGAGCAGCGCAACATCCTGCAGGAGCGCGGTCGCGACGATGACGCGATCGGCTGGATCGCGATGGTCCCATGCAAGGGCGAGGCTGCGCAGCCAGGTCGCGGTGTTCACCGGGAGTAGCTCGATGATCCCGCTCTTCTGGATGCGACGCGTGAACTCCTCGATCGAGATCCCGAGATCGAGCTTGCCGCGCTGGATCTTGACGCCGAGCTCCCAGATCGAGATCGCGCTCGCGAACCCACCGCGGCGCTCCATCGCCGCAATGCTCGCAGCCGCTGCGGACGACAGCCGATCGGGATCGACGGCCCACCAGAGCAGGACGTGGGTATCGAGGAGGACCACGCGCGCTCAGGTTTCGGGCCACTCGTCGGTGGTCGGTGCCAGAATATCCTCGTGGTAGACGATTCGACCGCGCACGTCCGCGAAGATCTCGGCAGCCGAGCTGCGCGTGCGGATCGGAACGACCTTCACCACAGGCTCGCCATTGTCGGTGACCACGAGCTCCTCACCGGTCTCCTCTACCTGACGGAAATACTCCAGCATTTTCCCTTTCAGGAGGCTCTTGGACACCGTCGACATGAGTGAATTATGACCATGGTCATGACCATGGTCAACATCTATCATAGGTCGACGGCGTGGCCGAGGGCGTCTTCCGTGGCGATGCGGAGGGCCTCGGCGAACGTCGGGTGCGCGTGGATCGTGTAGGCGAGGCTCTCGGCGTTGACCTCGGTGGTCTTGGCGAGGGTGAACTCGGCGATGAGATCGGTGACGGCGGGGCCGATCAGGTGGGCGCCGACGAGGGCGCCGGTCTCGGCGTGCCAGATCACCTTGACGAAGCCGTTGGGGTCGCCGGCGGCTGTCGCCTTGGCGAGCGCGCGGAACGGCATCTTGCCGACCTTGATCGGGATGTCCTGGGCGCGGGCCTTCTCCTCGGTGAGCCCGACGGAGGCGATCTCGGGGTGGCAGTAGGTGCACGCCGGGATCGCGTCGTAGTGGATCTCGGGGGCGTGCACGCCGGCGATCGTCTCGGCGACGAACACGCCCTCGGCCGAGGCGACGTGGGCCAGGCCGCGGCCGATCACGTCGCCGATCGCCCAGAGGCCCTCGCCGCACCGGTTCGCGGCGTCGACCTTGATGAAGCCGCGCTCGAGGGTGATGCCGTGGGCCTCGAGGCCGAGGTTCTCGGTGTTGGCCGCGACGCCGACCGCGACGAGCAGGATGTCGGCCTCGAGGGTGCGCGGCTCGCCGCCAGCGGTCGGCTCGACCGTGACCGCGACCTGGTTGCCGGTGACCTTGGCCGAGGTCAGCTTGTGGCCGACCAGCAGCTGGATGCCCTTGCGCTCGAAGGCGCGGGCGAGCTCCTTGGAGATGTCCGGATCCTCGTTGGGGACGAGCCGCGGCAGGAACTCGACGATCGTGACATGGGTGCCGAGCGAGCGGTAGAACGAGGCGAACTCGACGCCGATCGCGCCGGCGCCGAGCACGATGATCGACTTCGGCTGCTCGGGCAGGGTCATCGCCTTGCGGTACTCGATGATGCGCTCGCCGTCGAGCGTGATGCCCGGCAGCGACCTGGCGCGCGCCCCGGTGGCGAGGATCACGTGCTTGGCCTCGATCACCGAGCGACCGGTGGCCGCGTCGATCTGGAGCTGGTGGGGCTTCCACGGGCCGCCGCGCGGCAGGAGCGTGGCCGTCCCGGCGATGTGGGCGATCTTGTTCTTCTTGAACAGGAAGCCGACGCCCTTGCTGACCTTCTCGGCGATGCCGCGGCTGCGCTGGATCATCGCGGGGAAGTCGGGGCGGACCTCGCCGGCGATGATCCCGAACTCCTTCGCTTGGTGGAACGTCTCGAGCACCTCGGCCGAGCGCAGCAGCGCCTTGGTCGGGATGCAGCCCCAGTTGAGGCAGATCCCGCCGAGGTTCTCACGCTCGACGCACGCGGTCTTGAGGCCGAGCTGGGCGCACCGGATCGCGGCGACATAGCCGCCGGGACCGGAGCCGATCACCACGACGTCGAAGGCATCAGACATGGGGCTCCTCGCAGGCACCTGGGGCGCTTCGCAAGCTCACAGCGCGAGCGACTCCGGCTTCTCGATCAGCTCGGCGAAGATCTGCAGCCACTTCGCGCCCGTCGCGCCGTCGATCACCCGGTGGTCGCACGACATCGTGACGGTCATCCGCTTGCCGGGGACCACCTGGCCCTTGTCGACGACGGGGACATCGCGGACCGCGCCGACCGCGAGGATGCCGGCCTCGGGCGGGTTCAGGATCGCCGTGAACCGCTCGATGCCGAACATGCCGAGGTTCGAGACGCTGAACGTCGACCCGGTGATCTCGTGCGCCTTGAGGCCCCGCTGCTTGGCCCGGTCCGCGAGGTCCTTGACCTCGGCCGCGATGGCGCCGATGCCCTTGGTATCGGCGTCGCGCACGACCGGCGTGACGAGGCCATCGGGGATCGCGACGGCGACGCCGATGTGGACGCGGTGGAACCGCCGGATCGCCTCGCCTTCCCACGACGCGTTGCACTCCGGCATCCGGCGCAGCGCGAGCGCGACGGCCTTGATCACCAGATCGTTGACCGAGACCTTGCCGCGATCGCCGAGCAGCTCGTTGAGCCGCTGGCGATAGCCGAGCAGCGCGGCCGCGTCGAGATCGCGCATCAGGTAGAAGTGCGGGACGTCGCGCTTGGCCTCGGTGAGCCGCGCCGCGATCCGCTTGCGCATGTTCGAGGCTGGGAGATCCTCGAAGTCGTCGGGCCCGTCGAGCCGGGCGGGGGCGCGGGCCGGGGCGCGCACGGCGATGGCCTGCGACGGCGCGGGGGGCGCCTTGGCTTGCTCCGCAGGTGCGCCATGACCCGCTTGCTCGGACGCTTCGTCGGCCTCGTCGTCCTCGTGCGCGGTATCGGCAGGGGCGCCGGCCTTCGCCTTGGCACCATCAGCGGCAGCACGGACGTCGCGCTCGACGATCCGGCCGCCCGGGCCGGTACCCTGGACCTGCCGCAGGTCGATGCCGAGCTCGATGGCGAGGGTCTTGGCGAGCGGAGAGGCGAGCAGGCGGCCTCCGCCGGACGGGGCCGTCTGCGCTGCCTGCTGGGGCGCCGCTGGCTTCGACGCGGCGGCCGGCTTGCCACGCTGATCCTGTGGAGGCCTGGTCGCCTCGCGAGGCTCCCGCATCGCGGCGGGCGCATTGGCGGAGTCCTCGGGGCCTCGGTTCTTGGCCGATGCGGCGCCGTTGCCGGCGGTCGCCTGCGGGGCCGGTGCGGCTTGCTGAGCGGGCGCGGCTGCCTTGCTCGCGGGTGCGGGCGCGGCGGCGCCTTGCGCGCCGGCCTGGGCGACCAGCGCGGCGACGTCTTCGCCCGCCTTGCCGATGATCGCGACCGGCGCGCCGAGCTTCACGGTGTCGCCCTCCTTGACGAGCAGCTTCAGGAGGACGCCTTCGTCCTCGATGTTGAAGTCCATGTTCGCCTTGTCGGTCTCGACCTCGGCGACCAGGTCTCCGGGCGAGACTTTATCGCCCTCCTTCTTCGTCCACCGGACGAGGACGCCTTCCTCCATGGTCGGGGACAGCTTCGGCAAACCGATGATCTGGGCCATGCTAACTCCGATCAATCCAGGTACAGCGCGCGCTTGACCGCGGCGACCACGTCTTTGACTTGCGGCTGGACCTCGTCCTCGAGGTTCTTGGCGTAGGGCATCGGCACGTCGTCGCTGGTGACGCGCTCGATCGGCGCGTCGAGCGAATCCATGCAGTGGCGCTGGATCTGGTAGGCGACTTCGGCGCCGAACCCGGCGACCGGCCAGCCGATCTCGACGATGACGCACCGCCCGGTCTTCTTCACCGAGGCCGCCAGTGTCTCGACGTCGAGCGGGCGCAGCGTGCGCGGATCGACGACCTCGCACTCGATGCCGTCCTGCGCGAGCTGCTTGGCCGCGTCGAGGCAGGTCCACACCATCTTCGACCACGCGATCAGCGTCAGGTCGGTGCCGGCGCGCTTGACGTCGGCCTTGCCGATCGGGATCAGGAGGTCGGCGCCAGCGGCATCGTCGCGGCTCGGCACCTCCCAGGTCGTGTTGTAGAGCGTCTCGCCCTCGATGAACACGACCGGGTTGTCGTCGCGGATCGCGGCCTTCAGCAGGCCCTTGGCGTCGAGCGCCGTCGACGGCATCACGACCTTGAGCCCGGGCACGTGGGCGTAGAAGCTCTCGAGCGCCTGGCTGTGCTGCGAGCCGACCTGGACGGCGGGGCCGCCCGGGCCGCGGAACACGATCGGCACGTGGTACTGCCCGCCGCTCATCTGGTAGATCTTCGCCGCGTTGTTGATGATCTGATCGATCGCCACGAGCGAGAAGTTGAAGGTCATGAACTCGATGATCGGCCGCAGGCCGACCATGGCCGCGCCGACCCCGATCCCGGCGAACCCCATCTCGGCGATCGGCGCGTCGACGATGCGGCGCTCGCTGAACCGCTGGAGCAGGCCCTGGGTGACCTTGTAGGCGCCGTTGTAGTGGCCGACCTCCTCGCCCATGATGAAGACGCTGGGATCGCGCTCCATCTCCTCGCGCATCGCCTGGTTGAGCGCCTCGCGATAGCTGATGACCGGCATGCTTACTCCTTCACCACGTAGGGCAAGTACGCGTCGGCGGGCGGTGACTCCTCGGCGAACTTCACCGCATCTTCGATCTCGGCCTTGACGTCGCCCTCGAGGGCCTCGAGCGCGGGGTCCTTCATGCCGAGATCGACCAGCCGCTGGCGGCAGCGGTTCAGCGGATCGCGGCGCCGCCACTCCTCGACCTCTTCCTTGGTCCGGTACAGGCCCGGATCGCTCATCGAGTGGCCGCGGAACCGGTAGGTCACGACCTCGACGAGCGTGGGCTCACCGTTGGTGCGCGCGCGCTCGATCGCCTCGCCGATCCGGCGCTTGACCTTGATGACGTCGTCGCCGTCGAACCGATCGCGCGCCATGCCGTGGGCCAGCGCGCGCAGCGAGACGTCCTCGACCGCGAGCGAGCGATACATCGGCGTGCCCATCGAGTACTGGTTGTTCTCGCAGATCAACACGACGGGGAGCTTCCACAGCGCGGCGAGCGCCAGGCCCTCGGCGAACCCGCCGATCGTCGCTGCGCCATCGCCGAAGAAGCACAGGGTGACGCGGCCGTCGTTGCGATACTTCGAGGCGAACGCCGCCCCCGCCGCGATCGGCACGTGGCCGCCGACGATCCCGTAGCCGCCCAGGAAGTTGGTCTGCTTGTCGAACAGGTGCATCGAGCCGCCGAGGCCCTTCACCAGGCCGGTCTTCTTGCCGTACAGCTCGGCGAGGATCGCGCGCGCCGAGCTGCCCTTGGCGTAGGCGTGGCCGTGCTCGCGGTAGGTCGCGACCACGTAGTCGTCGGGCTTGAGCGCGGCTGTGGCGCCGACGCACACCGCCTCCTGGCCGATGATCAGGTGGAGGAAGCCACCGATCTTGCCGCCCTGCGAGTACGCCTTGGCCGCCGCTTCTTCGAGGCGGCGAATCGCGAGCATCTGGCGATACAGCGGAGCGAGCTCCTCGACGGTCGTCGCGACGAGCTCGACCGGGTCATCGGGTTCGACGCGGACGGAATCAGGAGTGGTCATGGACGCGGTTACCACGGGCGCGACCATACCCAAAGCGCGGTGGCCTTGCGACGTGCCCCTGCGATCTTGTGGGGCAGCGCGTGAACATCAGCGGTGCACCCGCCGCGCGTGCTCGGTTCCGGTCAGCTCACTGGAACAGATCGAACTGGGCCTGCGCGGTCGCGGCGTCGATCGACGAGACGTCACTGGCGCCGCCCTCGCTGCCGAGCTCGACCGTCCCGTAGCGCTTGGGGAGCTTGTCGATCGAGAACAGACCTTCACGGCACGGCACCGGGGTGAACCGGAGGGTGTCACCGTAGTCCACGCCGTCGAACTGGAGGAAGAGATCGGGGTGCGCCGTGCACGACGTCATATCGGCCGCGGCGCCGTTCACCGTCCACTTGACGGAGACCTGGCGGACGGCGGAACGCGCGAGGCACTCGCCGGTCCGGGCACAGACATCATCACCACACTGCGAATCGGTCTGGCACTCGGCTCCGCCCGGGGTCAGCGAGCAGCCCGCAAGGGCCGCCATCAGCGCGAAGGCCGCGATCCGCATGCCTTATAATTAGCAAAACTTCCGGGCGCCTGCACGTGGATCGGCGCGCCTTTGGAGCCACCACATTGTAAATTTGCCATCCCGGTACGTGAGATCACCTACAAAACGTGCCGGGAGTGGCGCCGAGCCGGATTCGGGCCGGCCGGGAGGAGATCGGCCGAAGCTAGATCTTGGGATCGCGGCGTGCATTGGTGTGGGCAGGGCCCGAGGGGTGCGCCCCCGTGCGGCGGCGAACGAACGCCACGAAGCACAGCGTCTGGGCGGCGCCGATCGACGCGATCGACAGCCACATCGCGGCGTGGTGATCCCCGATCGCGTCGAGCAGGATGCCGCCGAGCAGCGGCGCGAACGCGACCCCGATCGTCGAGGCGAACCCGACTACGCCGTAGGTGCGGCCGCGATGGGCGGGATCGGCGACCTCCGCGATCGCGGTTTGCTGCGACGGATCGAACAGCACCTCGGCGCAGGTCAGCACCCCGATCGCGAGCGCGCCCCCGCGAAACCGGAGGCCAGGCCGATCAGCGCAAAGCCGGCGGCGGGGCGATGATGCCGCTGCGCACGAACAGCGAGGTCGCCATCAGCGGGCGCCGGCCGATCCGATCGGACAGGTTCCCGGCCCACGCGTTCGACATCGACTGGCCGACGTTGGCCGCGAGCGCGATGAGGCCGTAGAGCCACGCCGGGTAA
>Ga0308176_10000397_pt1 | contig 27964 bp, 27 predicted proteins | sample PhyCR2_3_FD_203890 | JGI IMG/M metagenome (GOLD analysis project Ga0308176, IMG submission 203890) | Soil microbial communities from UC Gill Tract Community Farm, Albany, California, United States - DLSLS.C.R2 | ecosystem: Environmental > Terrestrial > Soil > Agricultural land | place: USA... | reverse complement strand
TATATTTTTTTACGGTTCTGTATTTCATGGCATCTATTTTTTTGAAAGGTCAAACGTGAAACCGTTTTAAACTACAGTTCTAAAGCTTGCACGGTCTCACGTTTCACTTTTCACATCTCACGTCATCGGCACTTCCATCAACAGAAGTTCGGCGTCGGCATTAGCCACAATGTTTAACGTTCCTTCTTCGCTAATGCCCAAGCCATCACGGCGATTCATAACAATATCGTTAATGCTAACATCGCCTTCCAATAAAAATGCGTACACGCCGTTGCCCTCTTTTTTCAACTGGTAATTAATAGTTGTGCCTTTGTCCAATTTGCCCAAACTAAACCAGGCATCCTGCTGAATTTGTACGCCGCCATCGTTTGTGCCGATTGGCGAAACAACGGTTAGCAGTTTATTTTGTTTCTCCGTGTTGCTAAAAGTCTTTTGATCGTATCGTGGCTGCACGTTTCGTTCGTTGGGAAACACCCAGATTTGCAGAAACTTTACTTGTTTATCACCGTTCTTGTTTTTTTCGGAATGCACTACGCCTGTGCCGGCGCTCATAGATTGCACATCGCCTTGTTTGATAACGGCTGTGTTGCCAATGCTGTCGCCGTGTTCCAGGTCGCCTTCCAGTGGAATGGAAACAATTTCCATATTGTCATGCGGATGCTTTCCGAAACCGGCGCCCGGCGCCACGGTATCATCGTTCAATACACGCAAGGCACCAAAGTGAACACGTTCAGGATCGTGGTAGCCGGCAAAACTGAAGGTATGCCAGCTATTCAGCCAACCGTGATCTGCATGGCCACGTGTGGCAGCTTTATGTAAGACTGTTTTCATGTTTATTTGAAATTTAATGTTTGAAATTTGAGATTGGTGTTTTCAAAGGGAATTCAATCTGTTTAAACTGGGTAAAGAATTTTAGGCAACGGGCTTTCGGATATTTATTGCGCTTCCGTTGCGTCGCACTCTTGTACGTTCAGAACCTTAATCGGCTTTTCTTTTCGCGCAGTGTCGTGGCGCTTCATTGCTGTCGCTGCGCAAAAGACTTCGCAGCGTAATAGCAATAGTGCCGGGTACATAAAAAAGCAAACGAACGTCTATACTTCTACTTTTTCGTCTACGAGCTTTTCGGCCAACCATAAATACTCATTCACGAAAACATCCATGCTTTTTTGAAAGCTTGCGTCAAGCAGGTTTCCTTCGGCGTCAAACTTTTTGTCAACCTGCGGCGTTACCAACATATAGGGCGAAGGCACGCCGAACAAGGCCATCACAAACTGCTGCAATTGCATGGCCGCTCTTATGCCGCCCAAAGCACCCGGAGACGCCGTTACCAGTCCAAAAGGTTTGCGGTGCTGCTTTGGAAAATGATCGAACATGTTTTGCATGGCAGGAGAGTAGCTGCCGTTGTATTCCGGCGTTACAATAATGAATGCGTCTGCTCCAAACATGCGTCGTGCCAATTCCTTGTGTTTCTCGGGCGCATCGTCAACAGAGGTAAAAACTTTTTGCAATAAGGAAAGAGGATGTTCTCGAACGTCGAGTATGCCAATTTCATGATCTGACTTTTCTTCAAGTAAATTTTTTAAGTGCAGAGCCAGTCTGCTGGTTGTACTGTCTTTTCGCGGGCTTCCTGAAACTATTTCTATTCGCATAAAATCTCTTTATTTCAATTTCAATGTTTAAACATCAAATACGAGGCCGGATTCTTTTTTCTGCCAACTTGCCATTAATACTTCATGTTTCTTTAAACGATGAAGTAAACGCAGGTTGAAATAAATAAACAAGCATTTATGGTGCCGACTCGTTTCTTGAAAAGCAGGCTGAAAGAAAGAATGCAGGGGAAATTCGCCGGGCCTGCTCAATAGCCTCAGCCGTAAAAGTGTAATGGTCACTCTGAACTTGCCGAAAGGGTCAGCATAAACTCCACGGAAGCTCAATAGTAATTATCCGTTAAAGACACAATTCACTTAAACTTTGGTGGCTTTTAGTCTTTCGTAAAGAATATGAATTAAACCATCGGCCAAGCCAATTTTCGGAACAAAAATTTCCCCCGCATCTGCCCAGTTCATAACGTTGATGTAAATAAGCAAAGCGGGCACAATTACATCGGCGCGGTCTTCCCGCATTCCATACATGCTGATGCGTTGATGCAAGGAAAGTGAACTCAACTCTTTGTAGTAATTGCGCAACAAGTCAAGCGGAAGCGGTTTGCCTTCTTTGCGTTTGGACAAGGAAAAAACTTTGTTGATGTTGCCGCCTGAACCAATTGCAGTAATGTGATGGTGGCCTCTTAATTTTTCGCGAATGAATGCACGCATTTCGGCCCAGTGCTCCTGCGTAACCTGGTTTTTTAAAAGTCTAATTGTACCGATGTTGAAAGACTTCTGCGTGACCAGTTTGCCGTCGCTGAAAAAAGTAAGCTCGGTGCTGCCACCGCCTACGTCAATATATAAATACGACTCGTTACTATTAAGGTTATCGGCAAAATGATTTTCGTAAATAAAGGTGGCTTCTTCTTCACCGCTAATAATTTTTACCTCAATGTCTGTTTCAGTTTTTATGGTCTGCAAAATATCGTCTGCGTTGCTTGCATCACGCATGGCCGACGTGGCTGCGGTTATTAAATGTTTTACTTCGTATGCGTCGAGTAAATGCTTGTAAGCCTTCATGGTTGTTACAAACATCTTTGCCCGTTCTTCCGAAATGATGCCCGATTCAAACACATCAAAACCCAATCTTAAGGGTACGCGTACAAGCGAAAGTTTTACGAACTCGGGACGGCCGTTTGCACCCGGCACTACATCGTTAATGAGCAAGCGGGCGGCATTGCTTCCAATATCAATAGCGGCTAATCGCAAGGTTTTGTTCTATTTTATTGTGTAAGTAAAAATAAGTTTCGTATTGCGAACGAATGCGCTTTTCGCCTTCAGCCGACTGCACATATTGATTGCTCAACGCATTGTCCAGAACCCGGGCTTTTACGTTATCATGCAATTGAATGTTGATGATGTCCTTTAATTCTTTTTGAATTTGCGGATCAAAAACGGGACAGCTTGCCTCCACGCGGTGGTCAAGGTTTCGCACCATCCAGTCGGCAGATGAGATGAATATTTTTTCTTTTCCGTTGTTCTGAAAGATCCAAACCCTGGCGTGTTCCAAATATTCATCCACGATGCTAATGGCCTTTACCGGCTTTAAAAACTTTTCCTTCTCGGAGAACATGCAAAAGATGCCGCGGATGATGAGTTTTATTTCAACACCTGCCTTGGCGGCTGCGTATAATTCATCAATGATTTCTTCGTCGGAAAGCGAATTCATCTTGGCACGAATGGAAGCGGGCAAGCCGCGTTGCGCCGCCTTTACTTCGGTTTGAATCATCTTGATGATTTCCTTGCGGGCAAATTGCGGCGAAGGCAAAAGCGTGGTGCAGGCTTTTAAAAAATGCGTTCCGGTTTTGTAATGTTCGATGTAGTTAAAGATGCGGTTCGCATCGGTCATAATGGCTTTGTTGGACGTGAGCAGGCAATGATCCGCGTAAACTTTGGCCGTGTCTTCGTTCAGATTTCCGGTGCTGATAAAACCGTATTGAACGATGGTGTCCTGCACCCGTTTGCGAATGACGCAAAGCTTTGCGTGCACTTTCATGTTTGGTATGCCAATTAAAACTTTCACACCTTCTTCTTCAAGTCGCGCCTGCCACTTAAGGTTCGCTTCTTCGTCGAAGCGTGCCTTTAATTCAAGCATCACCGTTACCTGCTTGCCGTTGCGCACCGCATTAATTAAGGCGTTGATAATTTTTGATTGGCTGGCCAAACGATAAGCAGTAATTTTTATGGACGTTACATCGGGATCAATGGCTGCTTCGCGCAATAAATCAATCACAGGGTTAAACGAATGATAGGGGAAGTGCAGCATCAGGTCGCGTTGCAACACCACGTCGGTTACGCGTTTCTCCAGTAAAGCCGGGTGATCGAAAGGCTTGCGACGAGTGCCCGGCGTTGGGAAAACGTTTCGGGGAAAATCCATGAACTCCCGGAAGTTGTGAATGCGTCCGCCGGGAATGATGTTGTCGCGTTTGGAAAGATTAAGCTTGCGTATCAAAAATTCTAAAAGACCCGGGTCCATTTCTTTGTCGTAAACAAACCGAACGGGCTTTCCTTTGCGGCGGTTTTTAATTCCTTTCGCAATCTTTTCCATCAACGTTGTGGAAAGGTCGTTGTCTATGTCTATCTCCGCGTCTTTAGTTACTTTAAAAACAGACGAGTGATATTGATCGTAGCCGAAGTAATTGAAGATCTCGGGCAGGTTTGCACGAATCGCATCTTCCAGCAACATAATGTGGTGCTCACCATCGGGCGAAGGAAGAAGCACAAAGCGATTCATCACTCTTGTCGGCACTTCAATAAGGGCAAACATTCGCTTCAGCGCACTTTCCTGCTTCCACATTACTACACCAAGGTAGATTGACTTGTCGCGCAGGAAAGGCATTTCCGGAATGCTTTCAATCATTAACGGAATGACGTTGGCACTTACTTCCTCATCGTAATAATTGCTCACGAACGCACGCTGTTCTTCGTTCAATTCTTTTTCCGTTACGAGAAAGATCTTTTGCTCCTTCATTTCTTCCAGAATGAGCTCCCAAATGCGGTTGAACTCACTTTGTTGTGCGAGTACCGTCATTTGAATTTCTTCCAGAATTTGCTCGGGATTTTCTTCAAGGTGCATTTTGCCTTTGCTGCCCAATTGCATCATGCGTTTAAGCGTGGCCACACGTACGCGAAAAAATTCATCAAGGTTGTTGGAAAAAATGCCGAGGAAGCGGATGCGTTCGCGCAGCGGAACGGTGTAATCGCCGGCTTCCTGCAATACGCGGGCATTGAACGATAGCCAGCTTATATCCCGTTGAATGGTTTTTGTTCGAACATGCGACATACGGTTATGCTTATCATCAATAAATATACCCAAAGACGGCAATCAGCAGTGAAGCATTCAAACAGCACAGCCTATCAAACGATTGTCTGTGCTGTTTCTTCCATTGCGGATTCTCGGTTGTCGCTTCACGTTCGCATCTTCTCAATGATTTTTGTTGTGGAGAATCCTTCCACGATGGGATTGATGATTACTTTACCCCCCCAACCGATGACTTCTTTTGCTCCCGCAATGTCTTCTACCTTGTAGTCGCCGCCTTTTACAAGCACATTGGGCTTTAGTGCAATGATCAATTCTTTCGGCGTGGGTTCGGAAAATATGATAACTGCATCTACCATGCCCAAAGCCGCCACTACAACGGCTCTTGCATCTTCATTATTTATTGGACGCGAATCTCCTTTTAAACCTCTTACCGATGCGTCGGCGTTTAATGCGACAACCAATTTATCTCCTTGTTGTGCGGCTTCCTGTAAAGAAGCAATGTGTCCTGCGTGAAGAATGTCAAAACAGCCGTTAGTGAAGGCCACAGTCTTTCCTTCATCTTTCCATTGCGACACCTTTTGTTGCAGGTCAGATAGGCGCAATATCTTCGTCCGTAAGTTTTGCTCTTCTTTCACTCGGTTGTTTGTTTTTGTTGTGATAGGAAAACAGTGCAGCTAAGACCAACCCGCCGAGCAAAACAATCACGGTTTGCGCGGTCCACAAAAGCCAGCCCAGCGCATTGCCGATGGTGTCTTTATCCAACCTATAGACTTCCATTAATTGCGAAACAAGCAGCGGGTAAGCGCCAATGCCGCCGGGTGTGAGTACCATGCCTACACTTCCCACGGCCAGTGTAGTCAATCCTCCACCAATGCCCAAAGGTGCTGTTTCTCTCAGCGCATAAATGCCCACAGTGGTGCTCAGTAAATACAAGGTCCAAATGAGAAGCGTGTGAAAAATAAACCAGCCTTTGTGTTTTATAAAACGAATGCTTTGCAAGCCGTGCAAAATGCCTTTCAGTATGTTTTTTATTTTGCCAACGGCATCAATATGTCCAAACCGTTTTAAAAGAAAATAAACCACGCCAACAAAAAGTGCTAAGGCTGAAAGCGATACTGCAATTTTTGTTACCGATGTTTTGCCCGCGTTGTTTTTAAAGAAATTGCCAAAAAGCGAGCCCACAAAATCACCGATGACAGAACCCTGAAAAGCCAACGCTAAAACAAAAACAACGGAAAGGCAAACAACGTCAACGGCCCTTTCCATAACGATGGTACCGACAAGTTTATCGGCTCTTACTTTTTCGTACCGCGAAAGAAGTGTGCATTTAACAACTTCGCCCAAACGCGGCACGCCGGCGTTCACAAGATAGCCGATCATTACCGCCGCAAACGTGTTAAAAGTTGAGGGCTTGTAGCCTAACGGCTCCATTAAAATCTTCCAGCGGATGGCGCGGCTGAAATGACTTAGCAAAAGCATGATGAAGACAGGAATGATGAGCAGAAGTCTTGCGTGTTGCAATGCGGCTTTAATTTCGAGCCACTGCTTTGCTTCAATTTTCCTCACCGAAAGCCAGACAAAAAGAATCCCCAGACCAAGAAAAAAAAGATACTGCAATATGGTAACAAAGGGTTTCTTCATTGCGGGTGAAGATAGAAACGAATAGTGAACAGACGATCAGCGGATAACGAACGTGGAAGTATGTTCAAACCACGAACCTTCACTCGATCATTCCTTTTGTCTGTTCTGAAGTTGTCAACGTTTGTTTCCGTCTTTTGGAAAAACAATCCAGGGCTTAAAGGTTTTTGCTTCTTCAAAAGGAAGCGAACAATAAGCGATGATGATGATAACATCGCCCGTTAAACCCTTGCGGGCTGCGGGGCCGTTCAGGCAACAAACACCCGAGCCGCGTTTGCCTTTTATTAAGTAGGTATCGAGGCGCTCACCGTTGTTCACGTTCACCACTGTTACTTTTTCGTTCTCAATTAAATTGGCCGCATCCATTAGGTCTTCGTCAAGTGTAAGACTGCCCACGTAATGCAGATTTGCTTCGGTAATCACCGCACGGTGCACCTTCGATTTTAAAACAGAAATGTTCATAACGCCTGCAAAGCTAAAGCCGGGTGGTGAAGCAGACGTTAATTCAACGGAAGATTGTCAATTAAACGAATTCCGTCAAGACTTGCCGCTACCAGCGCCACCAGGGATTCATTTTTATCCGATGGGGGAAGAAGTGTGTGCGCATCGGCAATTTCAAAATAATCAACGGCAAATCCTTTCTTTGCTAAATCGCTCCTGCTTGCCTGCTTTATTTTTTCAAGCGAGTCGTTGGCAAGATGAGTTTTTGCATAAAGAAGAGATTCATATAAAGCTGGCGCGGTTTGCCGTTGAATTTCACTCAGCCGCAAGTTGCGGCTGCTCATGGCAAGACCATCACTTTCGCGTAGCGTGGGCAAGATTTTGAGTTGAATATTGTTTTGCTTTCCCAACACTGCAATCAACCTTTCAATTACCATGCACTGCTGGTAATCTTTTTGGCCCAGGTACAAAGCAGCGGGTTGAACAATTTCCAAAAGCCGGTGAACGACCTGGCAAACGCCCTGAAAATGTCCCGGGCGATAATGACCTTCCAACACGGTTTCCAACTCACCCAGGTCGTAATGTTTTGCAACATAACCTTCCGGGTAAATTTCTTCTGTTGCCGGTAAAAACAAAACGTCGCAATCAACGGTTAACAGTTTTTTGATGTCTTCTTCTACTGTAACCGGGTAGCGTTTGAAATCATCGGAGTTATTAAACTGAGTGGGGTTTACAAAGATGCTGCAAACGGTAATTGCCTCTTCTTTTTTTGCCGTTCCAATTAAAGAGAGATGCCCGGGATGAAGCGCACCCATTGTCGGAACAAAACCAATAGAACGTTCTTTGGCCCTTTGTTGAAGAAGGTAACGGGTAAGTTCGTCAGCCTTTTTAAAAACAATCATGTAGGTGGTTTGTCGTACTTGCAACGAGGATTGCACAGATTAAATCCTTACTTTTGCAAACTTTCAGTTTTTCTCTAAAACACGTTATAATGTCAGCAAAGAAAAGAATTTTATTTATTGCCAACGAAATGTCGCCCTACCTGGAGTTGACGGAATTTTCTGAAGTAGTAAATAAGCTGGCCATCAAATCTAACGACAGCGGATTGGAGGTGCGTTGCATCATGCCACGCTTTGGCGCCATCAACGAACGCCGCCATCGCTTGCACGAAGTTGTGCGGCTTTCGGGCATCAACATTTCGGTTGACAACGAAGATTTTCCCCTGCAAATTAAAGTCGCTTCATTGCCCAATGCGCGTCTCCAGGTTTACTTTCTGGACAACGAAGATCTTTTCAAACGCAAATATGTTTTTACCGATGAAAACGAGCAATGGTACGAAGACAACGGCCTGCGCACGGTGTTCTTTTGCAAGGGCGCATTGGAAACGGTGAAGAAATTTGGCTGGCCGCCCGACATCATTCATTGCAGCGGCTGGATGACGGGATTAATTCCGTTGTATTTAAAAACGGTTTATAAAAAAGAACCTGTCTTCTCACACAGCAAAGTTGTTTTCACCATTGGTCAAACAACCTTCAAAGAAAAGCTTGGCACCGACTTTTTAAAGAAAGCACAAATCAGTCCGCTCATTAAAGACAAAGACCTTGAGCCGTACAAAGAAGCCAACAATATAGCCATGATGCGCGGTGGTGCAACCTATGCCGATGCCATCACTTTCGGTATTGAAAAGCCTGATAAAAAGTTGGCTGATGAATTTTTAAAAGTCAAAGGAAAGAAGACCTTGCCTTACAACGCAGAATCTGATTTAACAGACTATTTACAACTGTATAACGACCTTGCGAGCAAGTAATTTTTCTCTCATCCATAATTATTTGCTGTGAATTTTAAAGGCCTGTCTGTCCTGCTTTCCACTGCTTTTTTGGTTCTCTTTTTCTCCTGTACAAAAATCAACGAATCTACAGAACTGGGCAGCGATTTAATTCCGGCGGTTGATAACGTTCACACCTTTGATACGACGTTGAATTTGCAGACAGCCTATCATTTTTTTAATGATACGACCAAGACGCTGATCAGTGATTACATGGCTTTGGGTCAAACAACCGATCCGGCTTTTGGTACCTCAAAAGCCGACATGTATTTTACATTAAGCAGCTCGGCGTATGGCACATATCCCTTCAAAACAGCTTACCCAAACAATACCGATTCGCTAAAGATTGATTCCGTTGTTTTATCACTTGCTTACAAAGGTTCTTACGGGGATACGACGAGTTTAATCAACGTGTCGGTGTCAGAAGTTACCTCGCCGACAGCGAACTTTAATGATACTACTCTTTACCGTTTTGATAACGGTTCTATCGCAACGGGTTCGGTATTGGGCTCAAAAACGTTTGCGTTGCAAAATTTGAAAGATTCAATTCTGGTGGGGCGGAGACCATCCGATACGGCGGTGAAGGTGGCGAACGTTTTGCGCATTCGTTTGAACAATTCAATTGCACAAAAATTAATATCGTTCGATACAAGTTCTACCAGCGGCAAAGGAGGATATTACAGCGACTCAACCTTTCGCTTACTGTTTAGAGGACTTGCTGTAAAAGCTACGTCGGCTTCGGGCAACGGCGCTTTTGGCTATTTTAATTTGTATGACAACGCCAATACACAATTAATTGTTTATTTCCGGTCTACGGTTAATAATGTTACTGATACAACGTCAGCAACCTTTGTTCACTCGGCGTATTCTCAAATCAATTCCATTCAACGTACAGCGGGCGGTCAGTTTCTTGCCAACCTAAATGCGTTGAATCCCCAACAGCTTTACGTGCAATCATCTCCTGCGGGTTCGTACATTGGAATCAAAATACCGGGACTTGATGCGTTTCCCAACAAAGTGATTCACCGTGCAGAAATCATTGCCTACAAAGTGCCCGATGCTACCGGCGTGGACAATATTTTCACACCGCCCAGCCGCTTGTTGCTCGACCGCCGTGTGCCAAGCAGCGCATCGGATTCGGCGTACAGTTTTGAAAATGATTTGCAAGTAGGAAGTGACGGTTCGCTGAATTTTGCGGCCTTCGGCGGCACATTAGGAACGGATAACGCTTACCGCTTTAACATCACTCGCTACGTACAGGGAATAGTTACCCGTAAAGAACGCAACGACAGTCTGCGCCTTTACGCTCCGCTGCGCAGTAATCTCTTTGCCAAAAACCTGAATCAATATATTTCGGTGCCAAACTTAACCTACGTTGGCAGCGGACGGGTTATACTTTACGGGCCGACTGTTGCCAATCCGGCTACGCGGCTGCGGTTGCGCATAATATATTCCAATCTGTAATTTTTCCGGGTGCTTATATTTACACCCGATTTTTATTTACGCAGGAAGACATTTTTCTTCGGCATGGGATTAAAATCAACAAACGTTCATTCAAAAATTTTTTAAATGCCTTATTTGTTTACTTCTGAAAGTGTATCGGAAGGCCACCCCGATAAAGTTGCCGACCAAATTTCCGATGCCCTCATTGATCACTTTCTCGCCTTTGATCCCGCATCGAAGGTTGCCTGCGAAACACTGGTTACCACCGGGCAGGTTGTATTGGCTGGTGAAGTGAAATCAAAAGCTTATTTAGACGTGCAGGACATTGCCCGCGACGTAATCAAGCGAATTGGTTATACAAAAAGCGAATACATGTTTGAAGCCAATTCCTGCGGCGTGTTGTCGGCCATTCACGAGCAGTCAGCCGACATTAACCAAGGCGTTGACCGCAAAAAGAAAGAAGAACAAGGTGCCGGCGACCAGGGAATGATGTTTGGTTATGCAACGGCAGAAACCGAAGATTACATGCCGTTGGCTCTTGATTTAGCACACAAGCTTTTGCAGGAGCTTGCCGCATTAAGAAGAGAGAACAAACAAATCAAATATTTGCGTCCTGACGCAAAAAGCCAGGTGACGCTTGAGTACGACGATAACAACAAACCGGTTCGTATTGACGCTATTGTTGTTTCTACCCAGCACGATGATTTTGACACCGAAGCCAAAATGCAGGAGCGCATTCAAAAAGATATTGTGAGTATTTTGATTCCGCGTGTTAAATCCAAATACAAAAAATACGCGAAGCTTTTTAACGATGGCATCAAGTATCACATTAATCCAACCGGCAAGTTTGTAATTGGTGGTCCGCACGGCGACACAGGTTTGACCGGCCGTAAAATCATCGTTGATACGTACGGTGGTAAAGGCGCACACGGCGGCGGTGCATTCAGCGGAAAAGACCCCTCTAAAGTTGACCGCTCGGCCGCTTACGCCACGCGCCACATTGCAAAGAACCTTGTGGCTGCCGGTGTTTGCGACGAAGTGTTGGTTCAGGTTTCTTATGCCATTGGTGTAGCCCAGCCGATGGGTGTTTATGTAAACACGCACGGTACAGCGAAAGTGGACATGAGCGATGGTGAAATTGCAAAAATGGTAGAAGGCATTTTTGATATGCGCCCTTACTTTATTGAGCAACGTCTGAAGCTGCGCAATCCTATTTATAGTGAAACAGCCGCTTACGGACACATGGGTCGCAAACCAGAGGTTGTAACAAAAGAGTTTAGGTCGCCCGACGGCAAAACCGTTAAAAAGAAAGTGGAGTTATTTACCTGGGAAAAACTCGATTACGTACCAAAAGTGAAAAAAGCTTTTGGTTTGAAATAACACTAAAAAGTGGCTGAGCATTCAGCCACTTTTTTTGCTCAAAATGAAAGAGTCAAAAAATTTACTTAACTTAGTATAAAATTAAACTATGAAAGTAAAAGAGCCAGCCGCGGCCTATCAAATCCGCAATCCGTTGAGTAAGGTTGGCAATAGCAAAGCCAAGGTTATCCCATTGCATCAATGGAACTCTTTCGATAAGATCAGCGCAATACGCGATGGCGTGTCGAAGGAGGAGTTGGAGAATCTAAAAAACGGAGCAGAATTGGATTACGACACACTTGCCCTGGCACTGAATGTAGCAAAAGCCACACTGCACAGCAAAAAGGGCAAGGCAAGGTTTGATAAATACATTAGCGAACGCGTTTTTTTGATTGCCGAATTGTATTCGTATGGCTATGATGTTTTTGGTAATCGCGAAAATTTCAACGGCTGGATGAAAAGAGAAAACAGGGCGTTGGGCTGGGTAACGCCACTAAGCCTGATTGATACGCTTTACGGAATAGAAGAAGTGAGGCATTTAATCGGCCGAATTGAATACGGAGTGTACAGCTAATGATGGTTTATCATTTGGGCAGATCGAAGTATGCCACGCAACTGACCGGCGAAGGCGCAAAGCTGCACGGCGGCCGTTGGAACGTGATTGGACAACCCTGTATTTACACATCCGCGGCCCGCTCTCTCTGTGTGTTGGAGTATGCGGCAAACGTTTACCTTGATGAAATAGCGCAGGATTTATCGTTCACCGCTTATGAAATTCCGGACGATGGATGGGCGTCTTTTCAACCAAAGGAATTGCCGGCTGGCTGGCTGGAAATGTCTTCATCAATGATCGTCAAAGAATGGGGGACGAAACAATTGCAAAAGTATCTTGCATTAAAGCTTCCTTCCGTCATCCTTCCGTCCGAATTTAATTTTCTTCTTAACCCTGTTCATCCCGATTTTAAAAAGGTGCACATTAAAGAAATTGAGACCTTTACTTTTGACAGTCGCATAAAAAAATAGTTTTCCTTGAAACATTTCAGACCACAAAGCCGACCCAAAAAATCCTTGCTTGTTGTGGGCCGCAAAGCCGTGACAGAAGCGTTGAAAGAAGGCAGGCCTCTTGAGCGAATCTATCTTCAAAACAATCTGGGCGGAAAAGAACTGAGTGAGCTTGTAAAGCTTGCCGAACAAAACAACGTTCCGGTAAACAAAGTGCCCGAAGCCAAGTTGAGCGGGTTTAACGTGCAAGACCATGGAGGCTGTGTGGCTTTGCTTTCAAAAATTCAGTACCAGGATTTGCAGGAAATAATTTCGTTTGTGGTGGAGAGGGGAGAAGTGCCGTTGTTTCTGTTGCTTGATGGCATCACCGACATCCGCAACATTGGCGGCATTGCCCGAACGGCTTTTTGCACCGGCGTAAACGCCATTATCATTCCGGACAAAGGTGTGGGCATGTTAAACGAAGACGCCATTTTAACATCAGCAGGCGCTTTGGAAAAATTGCCGGTGTGCAGGGTGAACAGCTTGCTAAAAGCAATAGACGAATTGCACCTGAATGGCATTAAGGTTTTGGCCAGTGAAATGACCGCAGCGAAGAATGTGTTTGCCATTGACTTTAAAGAACCGCTTGCCATCATTATGGGTAGTGAAGAAAAAGGAATTTATCCCGCATTGTTGAAAGCAAGCGATGAAAAATTTAAAATACCTATGGCGAATGATTTTGAGTCATTGAACGTATCAGTAGCTACGGGAATGATTTTGTACGAAGCCATGAAGCAGCGCCAATTCACGGGAGCAAAGAGTGAGCAATGATTCCAACAGCCAATCAGCCAATCAACCAATCAACTTATCAACTCGTGGAATGTCCCCGCGACGCAATGCAGGGCTGGCCGCATTTTATTCCAACCGAAAAAAAGATTGCTTACATCAAGAGTTTGCTGCAAGTGGGTTTTGATACGATTGACTTTGGCTCCTTTGTTTCGCCCAAAGCCATTCCGCAAATGGCCGATACAAGAGAAGTGATTAAGAAACTGGACGTTCAACATTCAACTTCAAAATTGCTCGCCATTGTTGCCAACGTGCGGGGAGCAGAAGAAGCAATCGTTTTTGATGAAATTGCATGTCTCGGTTTTCCTTTTTCCATTTCGGAAACTTTTCAGCAACGAAACACCAACAGCACGATTGACGAAAGTTTAAACAGAGTAAAGGAGATTCAAAACCTGTGTTTAAAAAGCAAGAAGCAGCTTGTTATTTACTTAAGCATGGGTTTTGGAAATCCGTATGGAGATGCATACAACGAAGAAATTTTGTTGAAGTGGGCCGACGAAATGGTAACGAAAAATATTCAAATCATTTCCCTTGCAGATACGGTTGGTGTGGCAACACCCGAACAAATTTCCTTTGCGTTAAACACATTGATTCCAAAATATCCAAACACAAATTTTGGTGTTCATCTTCATTCTACGCCTGACAATTGGAGGGCAAAATTAGAAGCGGCTGTACACGCAGGTTGCAAACGCATTGACGGTGCATTAAAAGGCATTGGCGGCTGTCCCATGGCCGGTAACCATTTGGTCGGAAACATGAACACAGAATATATTATTTCCGATCTCGAAGAAAACGGTTTACCAATCAACATAAACAAAGAAGCGCTACAAAAAAGTCTTCAGTTAGCCGGCGAAATTTTTGCGTAGTTCTCACCGGCCCCAAGGCAGAATAAATTCGTGTCATTCGTGCATTAATTCGTGTTTAAATGAAGTTCCGTTTTGAATTTGCTGTAAAGAAATTACCCGAGTCAATCTCACACCGGCATAAGCTCTTGCTTATGGGTTCTTGTTTTACAGAAAACATCGGCGAGAAACTTGACAACTACAAATTCACAACGCTTCAAAACCCAAACGGTATTTTGTTTAACCCGGCCAGTGTAGCCGAAGCGTTAACCGATTATATCGAAGGAAAACGAGTTGAAGAAAGCGATTTGTTTTGTTTCAACGAAGGCTGGCACAGTTGGAAACATCACAGCCGCTTTTCAGGAATTACAGCCGGAGACGCTTTGCAAAAAATAAACGATTCAACAGCCGCTGCGCATCAATTTTTAAAAGGGGCAGACTACGTTTTTATCACGCTTGGTTCTGCCTGGATTTATGCCTTAACCGAAAAAGCAATGAATGCGAAGGTGGGCAATGTTGCAGCCAACAATCACAAAGCGCCGGCCGATTGGTTTCACCGAAAATTAATGACAACCGAAGACGTGCTGCGTGTGCTGGACAACCTCATTCACCGGCTGTTTTTGTTTAACCCAAAGCTGAAAATCATTTTTACCATCAGTCCTGTGCGACACTTGCGCGAAGGTGTAGTGGAGAATAACCGCAGCAAAGCCGTGCTCATTTTAGCTGTGCATCATTTGGTAGACAAGTTTGACCGGCTTTATTATTTCCCGGCTTATGAACTCGTGATAGACGATTTACGCGACTACCGTTTTTACGCGGAGGATTTAGTGCACCCGAATTATTTCGCCACGCAATACGTTTGGGAAAAGTTGGTTGATGCTTGCATGGATGAAAAAACAAAGGTGTTGATGGAAGACATTCATGCAGTCACCCTTGCGTTTAAGCACAAGGCTTTTAATCCGCATTCGGAGCAGCACAAAAAGTTTTTACGAACCAACTACGAAAAAGTGGTACGGTTGCAACAAGAGCGGCCCTATTTAAATTTTGCGAAGGAGTTAAAATATTTTGAAGGGGAGTAGTGTTTGTTTTTCAGCAGGACACGGCGGTAGCGTATTCCTACGCCGACGCAAGCCAATCAGCTAATTTTCGCATCAGCTAATCTCCAAATCAACTAATGCATCCGGTCGCCGCGGACCTGGAGATTCTGAATGATCTCTGCTTCGTAACCCAGCCATTTTCTCCAACGGCGACGCACAGTTTCTTTGTCAACATAGGTTTCAGCAAGCTCAATGAAAAGCGTGTAATGCCCGGCTTCGCTTTCCATCAATCGCCGGTAAAACTTACGCAAGTATTCGTCTTCCAATCCTTCGCTTAAACGTTTAAAGCGTTCACAGCTTCGTGCTTCAATCATGGCCATCAGCAGCAGTTGATCCAAAAACCGTCCTTCCTGGTCGCCCCCTTTTTGCACAAATTGAAGCAGGGCATTCACGTAATCATCGCGGCGTTGTTTGCCCAATTTCAAGCTGCGTTTTTTTAATTCGGCCAGCACCAGCCGAAAATGTCCCCATTCTTCCGTAACGATAGGCGCTAACGCTTCTACCAGTTTTTCTTTGTCGCTATGGCGCTGAATGATGGAGATGCACGAGGTGGCGGCCTTCTGTTCGCAGTAAGCGTGGTCGGTTAAAACCTCTTGCAAAGAAATTTGCGCAAGGTTTACCCATCGTGGGTCGGTAGGCAATTGCAAACCGAGGATGGCCTTTGTGTCGTTTGAAAGAGAATCGAATTCGGGCATGTTGCAAAAATATCTTCTGAGTTTTGTCAGAACCTGGATTATCGAACGGGTAGGATGATTAGAATGAACAATCCTAAACATCCCACTCATCATACTCATCACGGTTCAGACAAAATCTTAACTCATTCTTAAAGACCGTGCTCGTCTCTTGGCGCAAAAATCATTTTCCCCTACCTTCGCCGCCAAAACAAAGTAAAAAACAAAAGCATCCAATTGGGATGCGAACAAAAATCGTTAACGATGTCAGTAACCAAAGAAAAAAAGGCGAGCATTTTTACACAGTTTGGCGGTGCCGCTACAAACACGGGCTCTATTGAAGGCCAGATTGCTTTGCTCACCGAACGCATTACCCAGATTTCGGGTCACCTGCAACAAAACAAAAAAGATTTCTCCACCCACCGCGGATTGATGCAATTGGTAGGCAAACGCCGCCGCTTGCTTTCCTACCTGCAAAAACACAATTTGCAAGGCTACCGCGAGTTGATTGAAAAATTAGGCATTCGTAAATAATTATAGCTACCGCCAGAAACCCTTCCGACACCGGAAGGGCTTTTTGCTTTACGCTGCCTTCTTTAATTGCTCCCGAAATCTTTTTCCATTTGAATGGTTGAGAGCCTCACTCCCAAACTTCAAATTTCAAATCTCAAATTCAAAAGATGTTATCTCAAAAGTTCTCGAAAACATTTGATATAGGCGATGGCCGCGAAATCACTATTGAAACCGGCCGGCTGGCCCGCCAAGCCGACGGTGCTGTAACGGTGCGCTGCGGCAATTCTATTTTGCTTGCTACCGTGGTAGCCACGCAAGAGCCAAAAGAAGGCCAGGACTTCTTTCCGCTGAGCGTTGACTACATGGAAAAAATGGCCTCCGCGGGCCGTATTCCTGGTTCCTTCTTCAAGCGGGAAGGCCGCTTGAGCGAATCGGAAATTTTAATCTCCCGCTTAATTGACAGGGCGCTTCGCCCTTTGTTTCCGGAAGATTACCTCTGCGAAGTGCAAGTGATTGTAACACTCATTTCGTCCGATGAACAAATATTGCCCGATGCAATGGCTTGCCTCGCAGCGTCGGCTGCGTTAGCTGTGTCGGACATTCCCATTAAAGAAGTGATTTCGGAAGTGCGTGTTTGCCGCATTGACGGTGAGTACAAAATCAATCCGACCCGTTCAGATATTGAAAAAGCCGAACTTGATTTCATTATTGCCGCTACGCAAGACAACATCATGATGGTGGAAGGCGAAGCGAAAGAATGCAGTGAAGATGATTTGGTAAAAGCGTTGGAAGTGGCACACGAGGCCATTCGCATTCAAATTAAAGCGCAACACGAACTGCGCGATATGGTTGGTGTTACGGGCAAACGCGATTACCCCAAACCCGCTACCAACGAAACCCTTCAGAAAAGGGTTTACGAGTTTGCCACTGAAAGAATGGGCCAACTTTCAAAAGGCAATTTGCCTAAAGCGGAAAGAAAAGAAACGTACAAAGGAATCTATAATGATTTGATTGCCGTTTTGAGCAAGGAAGAAAATTTGCCCGAGGGAGAAGAAGTGGCTTCCGATGTAAAAAAACTGGTAAAGAAATATCTCGGCGACTTGCAGTACGATGTGGTGAGGGACATGATTTTAAACGACCGTGTACGTTTGGATGGACGCGGGCTTGAAGACGTCCGGCCTTTGGATATGGAAGTGGACGTGTTGCCAACGCCGCACGGCGCCGCTTTATTTACACGCGGCGAAACACAATCGCTTACGACCGTAACATTGGGTACGCCGCTCGACGAATTGCTGGTGGAAACCGCTGGCAAATCTTTCGATTCTAAATTTTATCTCCACTATAATTTCCCCCCGTTTTCCACTGGCGAAGTAAAGTTTTTAAGAGGGGCTAGCCGGCGAGAGATCGGACACGGTAAACTTGCCGAACGTTCATTAAAACAAATGATGCCCGGCGGCGATTATGCCTATACCGTTCGCGTGGTAAGTGACGTTTTGGAAAGCAACGGTTCGTCGTCAATGGCAACGGTTTGCGCCGGTTCTTTGGCCTTGATGGATGCGGGCGTTCCTGTGCCGAAGCACGTTGGCGGAGTTGCAATGGGTTTAATTACCAAAGAAGGAAGATATGCCGTGCTGACCGACATTCTTGGTGATGAAGACCATCTTGGCGACATGGACTTTAAAGTGACGGGAACAAGAGACGGTATCTGCGGTATTCAGATGGACATTAAAGTGGATGGCCTGAGCATGGAGATCATGCGCAACGCTCTTGAGCAAGCCCGCCGCGGACGGATGCACATTTTGGATGCGATGTACAATTGCATAGCCGAAGCCCGCAGCGAAGTGAAGCCTCACGCACCGCGAATGGTGAAGATGTTTATTGATCGCGAATTTATCGGTGCGGTGATCGGGCCAGGAGGTAAAGTGATCCAGGAAATTCAACGCGAAACCGGAACAACAATCAATATCGAAGAAAAGAACAATCAGGGTGAAGTCAGCATCTTTGGTACCGATAAAGAGAAGGTAGAGAAAGCTCACAATTGGGTGAAAGGGATTGTGGCTGTACCTGTTGAAGGCGACGAATACGAAGCAACGGTTAAATCAATTATGCCGTACGGTGCCTTCGTTGAATTTTTGCCTGGCAAACAGGGTCTGTTGCACATTTCTGAAGTAAGCTGGAAGCGTTTGGAAACATTAGAAGGTGTATTAAATGAAGGCGATAAAGTAAAGGTGAAACTGACTGGTACTGATCCGAAGACAGGGAAATTTAAACTTTCAAGAAAAGTGCTTTTGCCCAAGCCCGAAGGAATGCAGGAAAGAAGCGATAGAAGCGAAGGAGGTGACAGACGCCGTGATGACCGTCCGCGATTTGAAAACCGGCGGGACGAACGGCCACAGGGCGAGAGGCCAAAATTGCAACGCAATCAAGATACATCTGGATCGGATGACGCAACGAAACAAAACTCCGAAGCGGAAAACCAATAAATTAAGTAGCTACAAACCTGAAGGCTGTCAACCGACAGCCTTTTTAATTTTAGGGCATGAAACACGTTAAACTTGAGATAATCGCCAACGAATATCAGCAGGAGGAGTTAATTGCGCTGCTGGATGATTACAATCCTTCCGGCTTCGAGCAAACCGACGAAAAACTGGTGGCTTATTTTTCGGAAGAAGGTTTAGCAAAGGATGATGTCCTGAAAATTTTGGAAGGCTATTCGTTTGTACTTGGCGAAGTAGAAGAAAAGAACTGGAACGAAGAATGGGAACGCAACTTTAAGCCGGTGGTTGTCGGCGACTTTGTTGCGGTTCGTGCAGATTTTCATCAGCCCGTAAACGGCGTTCAACACGAAATCGTTATCACGCCTAAAATGAGTTTTGGCACTGGCCATCACGCCACAACGCACATGATGATGCAGCAGATGCGAGCAATGGACTTCAGGGACAAAATCGTTTTTGATTTTGGCACCGGTACCGGCATCCTGTCTATTCTGGCCGAAAAACTTGGTGCGGCAAAAATCATAGCCATTGATGTGGACGAGTGGAGCATGGAAAACGCAAATGAGAATATTGAACGAAACGGCTGCTCAAAAATCACGGCCTCTTTGTCTTCACAAATTCCTGCTCAACTATTTGACGTAATTCTTGCTAACATCAACCGAAACGTTATTCTGGATTATTTGCCTCTTCTCGTCAAAGCGTTGCATCCGGGAGCGGTGACTTTGTTCAGCGGGCTTTTAATTAGAGATGAGCTGGACATTAAAGCCACAGCAGAACAAAACGGATTAACACTCAGGCATCGTAGCGAAAAGCAGGATTGGCTTTCGCTTTTATTTGTTAACGGCGAATGAAGAGAAAATGAATTTAACTTGAAGCCTTCCCTTGTTTTGTTATCTTTGTTTTCCTGTTAACTACTTGCATGAACGAAGTGTTCCTTATTATCCTCGCTTACTTAATCGGTAGTATACCCACCGCGATTTGGACAAGCAAATACTTTTTTGGAATAGACATTCGTGATTACGGCAGCGGCAATGCCGGTGCAACCAATACGTACCGTGTTCTCGGGGCAAAGTGGGGAACTTTTGTCATGATCGTGGACATGCTGAAGGCCTTGGTTGCGGTCAAGCTTGTTTTCTTTCTTCCCTATGCGCAACAGAGCGATTTTTATTTAATCAACATGCAATTGGGCTTGGGCCTCTCTGCTGTTTTGGGTCATATTTTTCCTATCTGGGCGGAGTTTAGGGGCGGGAAAGGAGTGGCGACCTTGTTTGGAATGGTCTTGGGCATTCAGCCAAATGTTGCTATTTGCTGCGTGGGTGTTTTTGCCTTGGTTCTTTACTTAACTAGATGGGTTTCGCTCAGTTCCATCTTAGCAAGCGTCGCCTTACCTGTGTTTATTCTTGTCATTTTCAACGAGCCTGAGCCGCTTTATCGTATCTTCGCCATTACCGTGGCTCTCTTGGTTTTATTGACTCACCAAAAAAACATTGGCCGCATTTTGAAGGGCAATGAAAATCGCCTTCCCATCTTAAAGCACCGCGACCGTCGCCGCAACCGCAAATAGCAATTAACGTTTTCTGCGATTGCAAATTTTCCGTGTCTTCTTGTTTTGGTATAATCATTGAATTTGCTCTACCACTAAATCTTTTGAAATGGTACAGAAAATTTTGACCCTATTTTTTGCCGCCGCAACAGTTGTCGCCTGCTCGACGAACAAAATCACCGGCCGTTCCCAATTGCACTTGTTACCCGAATCCGAACTCCAGTCAATGGGTTCCCAGCAGTATCAACAGTTTTTATCAGAAAATAAAGTTGTAAGCGCTTCGGCAGACCGGGATGCCGAGATGGTACGCCGTGTTGGAAGCCGTTTGGCGAATGCAGTAGAGAAGTACTTTGCTTCAAAAGGGCTTCAAAAACAGCTTGAAGGGTATAAATGGGAGTACAACCTCGTGTCCAACAACGAGGCCAACGCCTGGTGCATGCCCGGCGGCAAAATTGTAGTTTATACCGGCCTTCTGCCCTATACAAGAAACGAAGCCGCCTTGGCGATCGTTCTTGGTCACGAAATTACTCACGCTGTTTTCCAGCACGGCAACTCACGCATGAGCCAGGGATTGCTTCAGCAGCTTGGTGGCGTTGCGCTTTCGGTCGCTCTTTCGCAAAGGCCTGCTGAAACGCAGAACCTTTTCTTACAATCCTACGGTGTCGGCTCAACGTTGGGGGTGCTCGCCTTTTCGCGCAGCGATGAGTCTGAGGCTGATCATTATGGTTTAATATGGGCCGCATTAGCTGGATACAACCCTCAAGAAGCCATTCCTTTTTGGGAAAGAATGGCGCAAGCAGGAGGGTCCAAACCGCCGGCACTTTTAAGTGATCACCCTGCGGATGATAAGAGAATTGCCGACATTAAAAAATGGATGCCGGAAGCAATGCAGTATTACAAACCCGTCGGAAGCCGTTAAAAACGGACAAACCTTATTCGCCAAAATCCCGCTAAAACCCCCTGGTGGCGGGATTTTTCGTTGGTAAATAGTTGGAACACGGCGCGGAATGTAGTACATTTGCGGCATATTTCAGAATGGAGAAGTCCTGTTTAGTTCTTTTCTTCTTATTGATTATTAACCAATAAAACAGAGTATGTCCCAAACAATTTTAGACAAACTGAATCTGAAAAACGAAAAAAACGTCTTAATTCAAGGACTGCCATCATCAATAGAAAAACAATTTGTAAAGCTTTCGTTCGCTAAAAATCTTACTCCGCTTTTAAAATCCAGGAAAATTGATTTCGCTTTAATTTTCACCGTTAGTGAAAACCAGCTCAACAGCATTCTGGCAGACATTATGCCGGCCCTTAAATATGAATCGCAGTTGTGGGTAGCACATCCAAAGCCTACTTCCAAAATAAGTACGGATTTAAACCGCGAGAGCAGTTGGAACAAGCTGAGTGAATTGGGTTATGAAACAACGGAATTGGTTTCCCTTGATCATGTTTGGCAGGCTTTTAATTTTAGAAAGAATGAGGAAGAGGTAGAAGTAGTAGAAGTGAAGGTAGAGCGTAAAGCAAAAAAGGCCATGGCCCTTTAAATATTTTCTTACCACAAATAAAAAAATGACCACGTTAACGTGGTCATTTTTTTATTGAACTATTTCTCGGGCTAATTGTCAAGATTCGAGAGAAAAAAGCCCTCCTTGTGTAAAACGGTTTGATTGGGAACTGGCGTTAAAAGCGAATCTTTTAAAAGCTTTTCCACCAAACGAAGTTGCTGTTCCTGATCGCCGGATTGGGCTATTAACCTCCAGCTTTCTATTTTCATTAGGGCTCTTTGGCTTGTTTTTGTAACGTGTCGGTCTAGCCAATCACTTCTTTCGGCAAGGTAAAGCTGGTGATTTCGGAAGTAGGCATGCATAGGTAAAAGATTAGGATTTACTGGCTTTCACTTTAATCGGAACAAATTAAACAGAAAAAGTTTAAAAACACAATATCCTAAAACTATTGATAAGCAATTATCGCTCAAAAACGAAAAAAGCCTGATGAATAAATCAGGCTTTGAGGCGTTGGAGAATGAAATCAACTTCAGGCAATTGCCTCTTCGGCTGATTTGTTATACTCTTCTGTCAACTTTTTCTGCAATTCATATCCCATAGGCTGATAGCTTTCGAAACGCATTTTAAATTTTGCTCTTCCTTGCGTAATGGAACGGAGCGAAGAAGAGAAACCGTGCATTTCTGCCAAAGGAACTTTCGCTAATACTTTCTGAAAATGTCCTTCCGAGTCAATTCCCTCCACCATGCCGCGGCGGCTTTGCAAATCGCCCATCACCGCACCGGTTAATTCTTCGGGACAAAGAACTTCTACTTGATAAATGGGTTCAAGTACTTGTGGATCGGCTTTCTGAAACGCATCTTTAAAGGCCATGATGCCGGCAATTTTGAAAGAGATGTCATTTGAATCCACTGGGTGCATCTTGCCGTCGTAAACACAAACCCGAACGTCGCGAACGTACGAACCGGTTAACGGTCCTTCGTTCATTTTTTCCATTACACCTTTTAAAATTGAAGGCAGAAAGCGGGCATCAATGGCGCCACCAACAATGCAATTATAAAATACCAATTTCCCGCCCCATTCCAAATCGAAAGTCTCCCTGCCGCGAACAGTAAGCCCTGAAGGATCAGGCATTCCTTCATAATACGGTTCAATGCGCATGAACACTTCGCCAAATTGTCCCGCACCGCCGGATTGTTTTTTGTGCCGGTAATTGGCCTCTGCCGGTTTGCGAATGGTTTCGCGGTAGGCAATTTTTGGCTTGCCAAATTTTACCGGCACCTTTTGGCTGTTTTCAATTTTCCATTTGGCAACCGCAAGATGCATATCGCCCTGGCAATGCACGAGTGTTTGTTTTAACTCTTTTGACATTTCAATGATAAGTGTCGGGTCTTCTTCCCGAAGTTGGTGCAACGCCTGGGCCATTTTTTCCTCTTCTCCTTTGTTTACGGACTCGATACAAACCGTAACGTTTGCGGTTGGAAATTCAATGGGCGGCAGTTCCATCATCTTTCCCTTTGCGTGCAGGGTGTTGTTGACGTGGGTGTTCCGAAGCTTTAGCGTAGCGCCGATGTCGCCGGCGACAAGTTCCTGTACAGGGAGGCGTTTGGCCCCTTCGAGCAAAAAAAGCTGGTTGATTTTTTCGATCACGCCGTTCGATTCATTCACCAGTTCCATTCCAGTTTTAACAGTGCCGGAAAAAACTTTAAAGAAAGAAAGATCGCCAACGTGTGGTTCGGAAATGGTTTTGTAAACAAAAAGACAAGGAGGCCCGGCAGCATCGCAAGGCACTTCTTCACCTTTAATTGTTTTTTGAGGCGGCATTTCGTTGGCGCTGGGACATACGTTGTCAATGAAACCCATCAACCGTCCGCTACCTATGTTGCGCAAGGCGCTTAAACAAAACAGCGGGAAAATGTCGTGGGCAATCATGGCTTTCTTCAAGCCTTCTTTCATTTCATCTTCTTCCAATTCGCCTTTGTCAAAATATTTTTCCATCAACGCCTCGTCATTGCTGGCTATTGCTTCTACCAATTCTTTGTGGAGGGTTTCGGCTTTTTCTTTTTCCTCATCGGGTATGGCCAGTTTTTCCGGCTTGCCACCCGTGTCGTGAAACTTGTACATCGTCATGCGGAGCACGTCAATGATTTCGTGGAAGCCTGCGCCTTGTTGCCGCGGGTATTGTACCACAGTTACCTTACTGCCAAAATGATCTTTGGCTCCCTGGAATGTTCGGTCAAAGTCGGCTGAGTCGTCATCCAGTTTGTTCACCGCAAAAATCATCGGTGTTTTAAACTTATCGGTGTATTCCCAAATTATGTCCGTACCTACTTCTACGCCCATCGTGGCATTCAAAACCATGACACCGGTATCGGCCACACGCAGCGCAGACAAAACTTCCCCAACAAAGTCGTCGTAGCCGGGTGTATCAAGAATGTTGATCTTATAACCTCGCCATTTGGTGTGCATCAATTTTGAAAAAATGGAGTTGCCGCGTTCTTGTTCCAACGGGTGATAGTCACCAACGGAAGTGGCTTCTTCAACAGAGCCGCGGCGGTTAATGAGACCTGCTTCAAAAAGCATGCATTCCGCTAAGGTTGTTTTACCGGAGCCGGCATGGCCCAGCAAAACAATATTTTTTACGTGTGAGGTATCAAATTCGGCTGCCATAAAAAATTTATTTTAAAATGAGGCAATAGAAGGAAAGGTATACACAGGTGTACGAAGTGGAAGAGGAGAGGTGAGGAAAGGGCTATGGACAACTGGTATTGTTGATGAAATTCTTAAACTCATCGCGGAGTTCCTGCAACGTACTTTCAAGGCCGAGAAACTCATTTAGCAGGCGTTCATGGCCGGCGTAAACGCCTTCTTCTGTGTCGGCTTGTTGTACCTTTTTTTCGTGTGATTTAATGGCCTGCTTCAGGTCGTGGATGTTTTGAAGCTGGATGTCGAATTGGTTTTGAAAGTGTTCGACTTGTGTGAGGTGATTTCTGGAAAGTGATTTTTTGCACATTTCGAGAAGGGCTCTTTCGCAGCTGTGAAATTCGTCACGGTAACTGCGAAGAATCTGCCGCCAGTCGGCGCATTCTGCTGCAAGCTGTGAGATGTCTGTTTGAACCATGGGATGAACGTTTTAGAAGTTAATAAATAGATTCCTGTTCAGATGTCCCCCGGTGTGGATGGTAGTTTAAATTTAGCCCTCTTTCCAAAGAAAAAAATCTTTTTTTCTAAAGGGTATTTCTTAAATTAATTCCCAGTCGTTGCAAAAAGTTACCGAGTTTACTGATGCGCTTTTGCTTGCTTTCGTTCACTTGTCAACACGTTCACTTATCAACCCCTCTACTTCTTACATTTGACCACTCGTGATTACACAAAACACCATACAGCAAATTCTTTCGCGGCTCGACATTGTTGAAGTCGTTGGTTCTTTTGTCAAGCTGAAAAAAAGAGGTGCGAACTACCTTGGCAATTGCCCTTTTCACAACGAGCGGACGCCATCGTTTACCGTTTCGCCGTCCAAAGAAATTTTTAAGTGCTTTGGTTGCGGCAAAAGCGGCAACACGGTTTCTTTTTTAATGGAGCATGAAAAGCTTTCTTACGTGGAAGCTTTGCGTTGGCTGGCGAATCGCTACAACGTGGAGATTGAAGAAACCGAAACTTCGCCCGAGCAAAAGCAGGCGCAACAAACGGCTGACAGTCTTTTCATCATCAACGCCTTTGCGCAAAAATTTTATGCGCAGCAACTGTTAGAAACAGAAGAAGGGCAAACAAATGGCTTAAGCTATCTGAAAGAACGCGGGTTCAACAAAGACATCATCCAAAAGTTTGGTTTGGGTTACGCACCCGATGGCCGCGACGCTTTGACGAAAGAAGCCATTGCCGCGCAATACAACAAAGAGCTTTTGCAGAAAGCCGGACTGGTAGTTGAACGTAACGGGCAACTTCAGGACAATTACCGCGACCGCATTGTTTTTCCCATTCACAACAACAGCGGAAAGGTGATCGGCTTTGGCGCAAGACTGATAAAGAAGAACGACAAGGCGCCCAAGTACATCAATACGCCGGAGAACGAGTTGTATGTAAAAAGCAAAATCCTTTACGGAACTTATTTTGCCCGGCAGGCCATTGACAAAGCCGACGAATGTTTTTTGGTGGAAGGTTATACCGATGTTTTGTCACTGCACCAGGCCGGAATTGAAAACGTTGTGGCCAGCGGCGGCACATCGCTGACGCAGGACCAGCTTCGGCTCATAAAAAAATACACGTCTAATCTTACCATTATTTACGACGGTGACGCAGCTGGTGTAAAAGCGGCGCTGCGCGGTTTGGACATGGCCCTGGAAGAAAGCCTGAACGTAAAACTGGTGCTGATTCCTGATGGCGAAGACCCAGATAGTTATGTGCGCAAAGTGGGAGAGAAGCGATTCCTCGAGTTTGTGCAGGAGAACAAAAAAGATTTCATTCTTTTTCAACTTGACGTTCTATTAAAAGATGCAGGCAACGACGGGGCGAAGAAAGCCGACGTAGTAAACCAGGTTGCCGAAACGCTTTCCAAAATTGACAAGACCGAAGATTTTACCAAGCAACAGGATTACATAAGGCAATGCGCCGATACGCTAAAGGTTGACGAAGCAGGCCTTACGGCACTCGTTAATAAATTCATTCGCAACCGCCTTGCTTCCGATAAAAAATTGCCTTTTGAAGAAGCGCAATACTTTGAAGAAAATGCCAGGAAAGCGGAGGTAAATGATTACGACGACAACACTTTCAACCTGCTTTTTAAAGACGAATTGCAGGAGCGTGAAATTGCCCGTGTGTTGTTGGAACACGGAAACCGCAAGTGGGAAAACGGCGAACTAACCGCGCAATATATTTTTTCGGAACTGCCAGAAGAAGATCTTTTTGAAAACGAAGGTGTGCTGCAAATTTTGCATGAATACAAACGTCATTTAGAAAACGGCGAGGCCATTGACAAAAACTTTTTTGTTTATCATCCCGATAATAAGTTGAGCACCTTTGCGGTTTCGCTCATGCAGTTCAAGTACGAACAAAGCCATCACTGGAAGGAAGAATTGAGCCAGTCAACCGGCTACCAAAAGTCTTTGTTTCAACAAGATTACAAAACGTTTTTGCACTTGGTAAACCGCGAGAACGCAAAAGAATTGGAACATTATTTAAAAATAGAAGAAGACCGTACACCGCAGGAAATCACGTCGGCTATTACGTATTTAAAATTGAAAAAAGTAAAAAAGCTTTTGCTGCAAAACCACGCCGATATGGAGAAGGCTTCACCTTCCGGTCAGATGACGCTTTTTTTAACGCATCAGCATTTAAAGCAAATGGAAATGGAACTGACAAGCCAATTGGGCAGCGTGATTGTAAAATAGTTGGCAACAAATTCCTCTAAATAAAAAGCCTCTTCAAAAAATTGAAGAGGCTTTTTTATCAGGCGAAAAATAACGTCACTTTTATTCGGTTTTCACGGACGGACGCCTGCGGTTTTTCAGGATTGGACAGCGGTTTTCATAGTCATTGGTACAAGGACAGGATGATTGGATTGGTTTTGTTCGGACAATTGGATTTATTGGCTTTTTTCATAGGATGAAACGGTTCTTCAGGATTGGATTGGTTTTCATTTGATATTCGGTTGGTTCTTCAAGGATATTGTTTCCTCAGCATTGTATATATCAGTCATCAGGCAATAAAAAAATGTAACTGCCGCTGCAAAAGTTTTTCTGAATTTTTATGTACCGAGCTACACTGCCACTATTGAACTGTTGTTGCGTCGCACACTTGTGCGTTCGGTAAGTCTATTCAGCGCCGTACGGCGCTCAACCTTGGTAGAAGAGCAAACCGATG